>Ga0335080_10008709_pt1 | contig 10580 bp, 10 predicted proteins | sample Lox_Sample_34_FD_206720 | JGI IMG/M metagenome (GOLD analysis project Ga0335080, IMG submission 206720) | Soil microbial communities from Loxahatchee National Wildlife Refuge, Florida, United States - Lox_Sample_3.4 | ecosystem: Environmental > Terrestrial > Soil > Wetlands | place: USA... | reverse complement strand
CGGCGCCAACCGGGGCGAGGACGAGTTCTGCGACGAGCTCGTCGGCCACCATCTCGAGCAGGCGTATCGGTGCGCGATCGAGCTCCGCGTCCCCGACGAGAAGACGGCCGCCCTGGCGCAGCGGGCTTCGGGACGCCTCGAGTCGGCCTGGAGGAGGGCGCTCATGCGAAGCGACCGGTCCGCGGCCATCGGGCTACTCGAACGGGCCGCATTCCTGCTCCCCGACACCGAACCACGCCGCTTGCGGCTGTTCGCGGATCTCGCAGCAACACTGACCGAAAATGGGGATCTCCAGCAGGCGGAGAGCGTCCTTCATGCGACGAGGGCATCCCGATCTGCCGCGGACCCATGGGCGGACGCGCGCCTGCGTGTCGAGGAGCAGCGACTGGAGTTTCTCCTCTCCGATAGGAGCGGCACCGGAAAGGCGACGAAACTGGTGACCCGCGTGATTCCCGTGCTGGAGCGAGTCGGGGATCAACACGGACTCGCGAGAGCGTGGGGGCTGAAAGCGGTCTCCGAATGGGTCGAGGCGCGTACCGCGGCGGCAGCCGCAGCCTGGGAGCAGGCGGCCGAGCACGCTCGTCTTGCGGGTGACGACTACGAGCGGGCGGAGATTCTCGGCTGGGTCGCCTCGGCACTGTGGTTCGGACCGGTGCCGGTCTCCGATGCGATCCGCCGCTGCGAGGAGATCCGGGCTGACGTGAGCGGGCACCTCGTCTCGCAGGCCGAGGTCCTCCGGCCCCTCGGCGCGCTGTACGGCTTCGCCGGGCGCTTCGACGTCGCCCGTTCCTTCTTCGAGACGAGTTCTTCCATCTTCGAGGAGCTCGGGCTCGGTCTGAACTCCGTGACGTCGCACCACGAGGCTGTCGTCGAGATGCTCGCGGGAAACCACGCCTTTGCGGAGCAGCACCTGCACGCGGCCTACGACGCCCTCGAGGCGAAGGGAGAGCGGTCGTTTCGTTCCACGACCGCGGCGTTCCTCGCCCAGGCCGCATTCGCCCAAGAGCACTTCGAGGAGGCCGAGTGGGCCACGAAGATGAGCGAGGAGCTCGCCCAACCCGATGACCTCCTCACACAGATCCTCTGGCGAGGAGTCCGCGCCAAGCTTCTTGCGGGGCGCGGCCAGTTCGAGCACGCGGAGACGCTGGCCCGCGGAGCCGTCGCTCTGGCGGCCAGGACCGATCTGATCAACTTCCACGCCGACGCACTCGTCGACCTGGCCGCCGTCCTCGAGACCGCCGAGAACGGGACGGAGACCTCGGCGATCCTCGAGGAGGCTCTCCGCATGTACGAACAGAAGGGAAACACGGTTGGTGCGGGCCGAGTTCTCGCGCGACTAGACGCACTGTCGACGAGGTGAGAAGCTCCCGGTTGTCGATAGGCCTGGACGCCGTGACATTAGGCGTCCCACTAGGAAGGTGGTGACCCGATGCCCCTGACACCCGCTGATCCAGGCGCCGTTAACGCGGAAGACGCGCCCATGCAGGTTGACATGGGTGACAAGTTCGATCCGATTTTGAAGCTCGGCCCGCCGCTCGTCGCCCAGGGGCCTTTCGCCTGGGACGACTGCTACGTGATGAGCGTCTTTATCTCCCAGCCGGGCGGCCGCGCAGCGTCCGCAATGGGCAGGCCGGCCCTCCCAGCCGGCCCTGCCGCCAGCACTATCTGGAAGCTGGAGCTGAAGACGGTGCCCAAGGCGAAGGCCCTGAAAGTCGGAGCCGCGTTCGCCAGCTCCGTGGCGCTGATCGACGACGGCGGGGCGGTGGGGCTGGTGCAGTGGGGGGATTTCATCAAACTCGAAGAGTAGGCGTCATCTCGCACCCGGGATTGGTGCTCCGGTCAAGGCGCGGTCACCGGGGAAGCGCTCGGCCGCTCCGGCTGGGGGAGGGTCCTCGATCGGGGGAACCAGGAAGACACCTGCCGCCCTCGCCGATATCAGGACGACCGGCTCGTCGCCGGGAATGGCCGGGTCGCCACCGAAATTGATCCCTCTAAGCCAGTTTTGCGCTTCAAGCAGCTGAATCAGGCTGGCGGGGGTCGACTGGAACGAGACGAAGTTGAGACCGACACGGAACCCGGGCGGGGTGCCTTGCGGCTCGAAGAACGGATAGCCCTGGCGGTAGATGCGGTGGTTCTGCGGGTTACCGGGGCTCGGAGGTCCACCCTGTGGGAACTTATTGTGGTGATTCGCCCGCTGAATGTGGCTGCGTCGGATTGCCGGCGACAACTGAACGTCTTCGGTGAGTTGAGCCGGGTCAGCTTCGTGGGGAGGCTGACCGCCGTCCGCAGGATTCGGCGGGAAGGGTTGCCCGACGTCGATGAGTGGGAGGCCACTCAGTTTCTCCCGACCGACCAGCGCTTCTTGCCTGGCTGTAGAAAGCGCACGCCACACCGCCAAGTCGATGTAGAGCCGAATGAAGGCAAGGTAGGCGCCCCCACAGGTCCATTCGTCCTGGGCGGGAGGGGCCCACGAGGGAGCCTGCGCGGCCGGGGTGGTCTGCGGGATCTCGATCACCACCGGGCGCTCGCTCTGTGCGAGGTTCGAGAGGCCGTCGTGGAAGTCGATCCAGCTCCGTCCGTCGTCTCGCGCTGTCCCGGAATAGACGGCTTCCAAAGCGAGCGGAGAGGGGCCGTTCCGGTTCTTCGCGTCGTCCCATAGCAGCTTCCAGGTCTCCACTGCGGCCCGCTCGACGGCGAGCGGCGTCGTAGCGGTGAACTGGAGCGCGATCGCGGCGTCGCCGGGGTTCTCGGTTACGTCGTTCTCGTAGCGGATCCCGGAGTTCGGAGTGATCGGCCCGCCCCCGTCGGCGGCCGGGCCTTCGAAGGCCTGGTTCATCGCGACCGGGAGGCTGGCGGCGCCTGCCGGCCGCTGAGCGAGCGCGAACGCACTTCGGCCCAACCCGAGCATGACCTTGAGGTCACCGCCGAGCTCGACGGCGTCGCGGCCGGGCACAGGCGGCGCTCCCTCCAAGTCGGCCACCTTCGCCTCCTTGAGGTCCTGGTAACGAGTCCAGAGCTCCGCAAGCACATCGCCCACGTCGGCCGCCTTCGCTCCCTCGGTCGCGCTCAACAAGACGAGGGTGAAGAAGCGTGGTGGCGTTTCGCCTTGCCCCGAGAAGATCCCCTCTTGCAGCTGTCGCCCGGCCAGACCGTTGACTCTAGGGCTGCCCGTCTTCGCTTTCAAGAGTCGGCGCCTTTACCCAGGATCTACCCGCCCTCTCCCGTCGCCCTCGACGGTCTCCGCACTACGGGCCCCACCCGGCGGCCCGGCGGAGATGGAGGGTCGAATGAAGAGGATCGTGCTCCTGGCAGTGGCGTCGTTCGTCGTGCACGGCGGCACGGCAGCGGCATTGCAGGCGGATCCGGCGATCGTCAGCGTGTATCCGGTCGCACATCCGCGCGGGGTGATGGTGACGAGCGGAGGGTGGGCGTACTGCGAGCAGGTGCGGGCGCTCGCGCGGAGGACCGGCTACACGCTCCTCTGCGGCCGGTACGCGAAGGACGGGTATCTCGGCTACGGCCTCCGCGCACAGCGTCATCTCGACTGGGGCAGCCCGGAGTACCTCGCGAGCCTCGCCGCCAAGGTGCGGGCGCTCCACCGCCGTGTTGGCGGCGAGCTCGTCCTGATCGGCGTCTCGTACTCGGGGTACGGAGTCGCTGCGCTGGCCTCGCACCATCCCGAGCTCCGGCCCCAGCGGTTGATCGTGATCGACTCCTACCTCGACCTGGTCGCTCGGCGCGCGGCTCTGCCGGCGTCACACGAGACCGCCCGCGAGATCGACGCGGAGACCGGTGGATCGCCGTCCGAGCTCGAGGCGCGGAACGTCAGCATCCCGGGCCTCGCCCGCCTGGTCCAGACCGGGACGCGGCTGGTCGTGATCTGGAGCGTCTCGCCGGACGAGCGCAAGGAGTTCAACGGCGCGACCTGCGATCGCGGGGCGAATGCCGGTGTGCTGCTTCGGCTCGCGAACGCTCTCGGCAGTCCAGTTCCCGGCTGGGTGACGCTGAGCCGCCACGGGCACGACCTCTGGGACTTCGGCACTGCGATCGTGCACGGGCATGCGCCGGGCCGCCGGGTGACGTTCCGGCCGGGAGGCGCGATCCCGGCCGGAGCCGTCTGCTAGGTGCCGATCCACCCGGGCTTGTTGTGCACCGTGATGCGCTCGGCCAGCGTGCCGCTGTTGCCGCGCATGTCGGTCGCCGTGACGACGAGGTCGTAGACCCCGTCGGGAACCGTGCGGGTGTCGAACGGCTCGGGGGTGAGCTTGAACAGGTACCGGCCGCTCTCCATGTACGAGTAGTGCGGTCCGAAGACGCACATGTTCTGGTAGGTCCCGCGGGCGTAGAACGTCCAGAATGAGCTGTTCGGCGGCAGCGTCGTCCGAAAGTCGATCGCTACGCGCTCAGGCAGGACGATCTTCCCGTTCGGTCGCTGGATGCGCCACGTGAGCACTGCCGGGGCAGTCGGGAGCCCGTTCCAGATCCCGGGGACCGGCATGGTCGGCCGGTCGTACGCTTCGGCGACGATCTGGATGCGGCCCCGGAGAAAGCCGGGCAACAGGGTCGATTCGGCGTCGGCGCCGCGGGCGAAGATCGACTGCACTCGAGGAGCGGTGGTGTCGGTGAACGGCGTGAGCCGCCCAGGGGCGAGCGGATTGACGACGACGCCGCTCTCGAGCTCGGTCAGGTGGACGTGCTCTGCCGGGCGCAGGATACGGCCGAGAATCGTCTGGTCGACCTCCACGTGCTCTCCGCGTTGAACGAGCGGCTTGATATGCCAGTACTCGAACGCGCGTCCGTTCCCCGAATCGACGTGCACCCATGTCGGCGTCACCTCGGTGACGACACCGGACTCGACCGGGTACACGGCAGTCCCGTCCGGAGCTGAGATGTCGACTCCCTGGTGGAATGAAAAGCTGCCGCTCCCGGACATCACGCTGTCGAGAGTCGGCGGAGAGTAGAAGAGCGTCCGCGGGTCGCCGAAGTACCCTCGCACGGGGTGCTCTCGGTGGAAGGGCTTGACCGGATAGCCGAACGGGCCGTGGCTCGCCGGCTCGGGGGTGGGGCCTGGCTGTGGCGCCGCGAGAGCCCCGGCGATCAGGGTGAGCGCGACCACCGCGATCGCCGCCGCGGCTGCGACCCTGCGAACGCCCCTCCTCTTGGTTTCTGGAACGAACATCGCTTGGCCTCCTTACGGGCGGGCCGCCGGATGCGGCCCGACTGAGGCCAAGCTCGAGCTCGCCGGTCGAGATGCCGTCGACGCTCAGTAACTCGGGGTAAACCGGCTTCGGTGGCTCAGAGATCCGAGTCTGTGTCGACGCCGGGGAAGGCCCCGGTCGACAGCACGGTCTCGTCCGCGAGGATCGTCAGCGCCTCGTAGCCGCGGAGCCTGGCGGTCCAGCGCGGCCCGGCCGTGCCCATCGCGAACGCGGCCGTCGCGTATGCGTCGGCGGTGCCGAGATCCGGGCCGACGACGGTCACCGAGAGCACGCCGTCGGGCGGACGGCCTGTGCGCGGGTTCACGATGTGCTTGCCGCGCTCGTACTCGCCGGAGGTCGCGATCGCGAGGTCGTTTGCCTCGACCACCGCGGCGACCCGGCCGGCGGCGAGCGGGTGCTGGATCCCGACACGCCACGGCCGCCCGGGCTCCGGACAGCCGCGCACGCGGATGTCGCCGCCTGCGTTGAGGTAGTAGTTGCGCGCGCCGGCGGCGTCGAGGATCCGGGCGGCGCGGTCGACCGACCAGCCCTTGACGAGGCCCGAGGGGTCGACGGCGCCCGGCATCGGCGCACGCGCGTCGAAGTAGCCGCCGGTCTCGTCCCGCAGCTGCTCGCAGCGCAGGAGCACCTCCTGGACGTCCGGGCTCGCGTCGGCCTCGGCCAGCGCGCCCCGGTTCAGCCTGCTGATCTCGCTGTCGTCCTTGTACGTGCTGAACGTCTCGTCCACGAGGCGCAGCCAGGCGAAGGCCGCCTCGACCGCGACGGGATCGACGAGCGGGTCGCGGAGGTCGATCGCGATCGGCATCCCCATGATCTGCTCGACCCGGGCCGTGGCAAGCATCCGCTCACAGCCCTGCCTGGGTGAGGGCGGCCTGCAGCGACTGGGCGAAGGCCTCGCTCGTCATCGTGGCGCCCGAGAGCAGGTCGATGTTCGCGCTCTTCGCCTGCAGAGCCTCCTGGCGGAGGATCGGGATCGCCTGGTTGTTGATGAACGCCGAGCGCGACCGCTCGGTCGGCGCGGTGGCCTGGACGTCGGTGAGGACCTTGCCCTTCACGACGATCGTGACCTGGACCGGACCCCAGCGCATGTCGACGGCCGGGCCCTGGATCGTCCGGGGCGCGACGACGACGACCTTCTTCTTTTTCTTCTTCTTCGGGGGAGATGCGTTCGCACCGGCCCACGCGTTCGCCACGGGGGCGGCGAGGACGAGGGCGGTGAGTCCGGCGGTGACTGCTCGTTTCATGGGCCTTCTCCTTGTTCGAGGGTCAGAGGGCGAAGCGTTCGGTGTGGATGAACCGGCGGGGCACGCCTGCGCGGCGGACGTTCTTCTCGATCGCGTCTGCCATCGCGGGCGGCCCGCAGAGGTACACCTCGCGGTCGGCGAGGTCGGGGATCAGCCGGCGCAGGTGGGCGGGCGAGAGGAGCTCGCGATGGGCGGGGTCGGCGTGGTCGCCGACGACGTAGGTGAGCGCGATCCCGCGCTCGCGCGCGAGCTGCTCGAGCTCCTCGCGGAAGATCACGTCGTCCTCGCTGATCACGCGGTAGACGAATGCGAGGTCGCCGTGCATCTCCTCGAGCAGCGAGCGGACCGGGGTGATCCCGATCCCGCCCGCGATCAGCGCGACCCGGTCGCGCCGCCGCACCGAGTCGGTGAAGACGCCGAACGGCCCCTCGGCGGACACCACGGTGCCCGGCTCGATCGAGCCGATGCGCCTCGTGAAGTCACCCGAGCTCTTGACCGTGATCCGCAGCGAGCGGCCGTCGGGCGCGCGGGAGAGCGAGAACGGGTGCGACTCCCACCAGCGGCCGCGCGTGAGGAAGCGCCAGAGGAAGAACTGGCCCGCCTGCGCGTCGAGGCGGTCGAGCCTGCGGCCGGTGATCTCGAGCGAGACGACGGTCGGGCTCTCGACGGTCACCGCGGCGACCCGGAGCCGGTGGCGGAAGCCGTAGTAGACGGGCTGCACGACCCGGAACCCGACGAGCAGCGCCAGCGTCGCGACGTAGAGCGCCGTCCAGTAGTCGCTCGCCGCCGCGTTCGTGGTCAGCTCGTTGCCGGTCGGGATCTGGTGGAACCAGCCGAGCGCGATCCCCGCGTAGGCGGTGAGGTGGACGAGATACCAGGTCTCGTAGCGGAGGTGCCGACGCACGATCACGAGCGACTCGACGACGACCACGATCAGGAGGACGGTGCCGATCGTCGCGGTGATCATCCCCGGGTAGCCGCTGAGGATCGCCGAGACCTCGCTCGGCACCGAGATCTTGTCCATCATCGCGTAGCCGACCGTGATCAGCACGACGTGCGCGAGGATGAGGATCAGGCAGACCTTCCCGTTGAGCCGGTGCCAGACCGTGAGCCGGTCGAACCCGGCGAGCCGCTCCAGCCACGGGATGCGGGCGAGCAGCAGCACCTGGATCAGGGCGAGATAGGCGCCCAGGAGGCCGGTGATCCGGCCGAGGCTCGTGAGCAGATCCCCGGTCGTGTGCACGGACGAGATCCCGCCCGCGTTCAGCCAGATCCAGGTGATCGCGACCGCGTTGCCGACGACGATGCCCCAGACGATCCACGCGACCGCGGCACGCCGCGTCCTGCGGCGGGCGCACGGAATCGCACGCGTCGAGTCGATCGCGAGCTCGGCGTTCGTCATCGGAGCCGGTCCAGGGTCGGGCGCACGGGTCACAGAATCGCGGCGCCACGTTAGACGAACGTGAAACGTGGATAAGAGAGTCCTAAGAGCCGGGCCAGGCCGCGCCGAGCCTGCGCCGGGTCTCGGCGAGCGCCTCCGGGATCACGCGGACGTCCGCGAGCACCGGCATGAAGTTCGTGTCGCCGCCCCAGCGGGGCACGACGTGCAGGTGGATGTGGTCGAGGACGCCCGCGCCGGCGGCGCGCCCGAGGTTCCAGCCCACGTTGTAGCCGTGCGGCGCGTACGCCTCAGCGAGCACGCCGAGCGCGGCCTGGGTGAGCGCGTGGAGCTCGAGCGCCTCGTCGTCCTCGAGGTCGCCGTAGTCGCCGACATGGCGCACGGGCGCGACCATCAGGTGGCCGGACGTGTACGGGAACCGGTTCAGCAGCACGAACGCGAGCCGGCCGCGATGGACGACGAGCGCGTCCTCCGACTCCTCACCGGCCTCGAGCGCGTTGCAGAACACGCAGCCCTCCTGCTCGTCCGCGCGCTCGATGTACTCGAGCCGCCACGGCGCCCAGAGCCGCTCGGGCACGCGTCAGCTCCCGTCCGCCGCGCGCTTGTCGAGCCGCTCCTCGAAGCGCCGGCGCAGGTCCTCCCCCGTCACCCGGAGCTGGAAGCGCGGGCGGCGCGGCTCGAGCTTGACGACGCGCACGTCGTTGTCGCGCTCGCCGTGGAGGCGGTGGTAGCACTCGGCCTCGCCCAGCGGCCGAAGCCGTTCTTTGGACCGCCGGGAGCGTCGGAGCAAGCGCACCCCCGGGGCATATCACGCGCGCCCGGCGAATGGAAGCGATCCTCGTTGACTCGCCCGGGGGGCAGAGTAAGCTCCGGAGTGGAGGACTTCTAGAGGGGAGACTGTGATGCTTTCTGCGGCAAAGCGGACACTCCACTCGCGGCTGCTCTGGGCGGTTGCGGGTGCGCTTGTCCTTGTGGGCGGAGCGTCGGGGGCGGCCGTGTGGTCGAGCTCGACGATCCCGGATGCGAACGGTGTGATCCACGGTTGCTACGCGAAGTCGGACGGCAACGTGCGGGTCGTCTCGTCGTCCAGCCAGTGCAGGTCGGGCGAGACGCCGGTCGACTGGAACCAGAAGGGCCCGCAGGGGCCGGCCGGGCCGACAGGGCCCGCTGGACCCAAGGGCTCGACCGGATCGACAGGGCCGGCCGGGCCGGCCGGGCCGGCTGGGCCCACAGGGCCGGCTGGGCCCACAGGGCCGGCCGGGCCGACGGGGGCGACCGGTGCGACGGGTGCCACAGGGGCGACGGGCGCGACCGGCGCGACCGGCGCAACGGGACCGATCGGGCCGAGCGACGCGTTCATCTCCAGGCAGCAGCAGGACATGGTGCTGAGCCCCGGGCTCAATCCGGTGGTCAGCTTGACCAACCTGCCGGCCGGCAGCTACGTGATCACGGCCTCGCTCTGGGCCGCGAACAACGCTCTCGACCCCGCCCGGATGTACTGCGACGTGATGAGCCCGGGCGCCTCGCCCGAGACGATCTCGGACGTGCCCGCGGCCCATCTGAGCAACGGTGACACCGGCGCCATCGGGCTGGCACAGACCAGCGCGGACACGGTCGTCACCTCCAGCTCGCCGTTCACGATCTCCTACTCGTGCGGGACCCTGGTGGGAACGGTCGTCGTCCGGCAGGCTCAGCTGGTCGCGATCAAGGTCGGCTCGCTCACGGTCCAGTAGTCGCGGCACGCGGCGGGGGCTCCGCGCCCCCGCCGCGCCCGCTCAGAGCCAGCGCTTGATCCGGAAGAACGCGACCATCGCGACGAGCACGCCGACCATCACGCCGGCGATCACCCAGAACGCGGCCGCGGTGCCGAAGCCCGGGAAGTCGACGTTCATCCCGAAGATCCCCGAGATGAAGGTCAGCGGGAGGACGATCACGCTGAAGACGGTGAGCAGCCGCAGCACGTCGTTCTGCCGGTGCTGGATCACCGACTCGTTGGTGCCCTCGAGCGCCTCGACGACCTCCTTGTAGTTGTCGAGGAGGTCCCAGATCCGCTCGGTCGCGTCGACGATGTCGTCGAAGTACAGCTCGAGCGCCTCCGGGAGAAACCGCTCGGTGTGCCTCTCGAGCAGGCGCAGGGTCGCGCGCTCGGGCTTGATGATCTTGCGATAGGAGATGATCTCCTGCTTCACGTTGGAGATGTCGCGGACGACGTCCTCTGCGTGCCCCTCGAACATCTCGTCCTCGATCGAGTCGAGCTTGTGGCCGATCTTGTCGAGGATCGGGAAGCAGTAGTCGAAGAGGTCGTCGAGCACCTCGTAGAGGAGTCGTCCCGAGCCCTTCGAGAAGAGCTCGTCCCGGAGTGCCTCGTCCTCACTGCAGCGCGCGAACAGCCGCGTCACCGGCAGCAGCTCGACGTTCGAGAGCGTGATCAGGAAATCGGGGCCGAGGAAGACGTCGAGCTCGGCCGCGTTGAGCCGCTGGATCGTCTTGTCGAAGACCGGGAAGTGAAGGACGATGAAGAGGTACTCGGGATAGTCGTCGACCTTCGGCCGCTGGCGCTTCGAGAGCACGTCCTCGAGGTCCAGAGGGTGCCAGCCGAACCGCTGCGCGAGGTCCGCGGCCTCCTCGGGAAGGGGCCGGTCGAGGTGGACCCAGGTGAGCCCGGCGGCTTCTAGCTCAGCGGGGCGCGGCCGAGGCCCGGCGGCGCCCTCGGCCGGC
>Ga0335080_10008707_pt1 | contig 10581 bp, 9 predicted proteins | sample Lox_Sample_34_FD_206720 | JGI IMG/M metagenome (GOLD analysis project Ga0335080, IMG submission 206720) | Soil microbial communities from Loxahatchee National Wildlife Refuge, Florida, United States - Lox_Sample_3.4 | ecosystem: Environmental > Terrestrial > Soil > Wetlands | place: USA: Florida... | reverse complement strand
CCAGTACCCACTTGCCAGTTCTGAGCTCTCAGGTTCCCAGGACAGACAACTCCCGATGAAGTAATTTTCCGTTAGACTGTTTTTATGTCAGGCAACTCCGCCTACACCGCCCACGTTGACGGCGGAGCCCGAGGTAATCCCGGCCCAGCCGGGTATGGGGCAGTGATCAAAGACCCGTCGGGGAAGAAGGTCGTCGAACTCAGCGAATACCTGGGCCACCACACCAACAATTACGCGGAATACCAGGGCCTGATCGGAGTGTTGCGCTATGCCGTCGAGCATGGGATAGGGGCGCTTCAGGTGGTAAGCGATTCGGAGCTGATGGTGCGGCAGATGAAAGGCATCTACAAGGTGAAACATCCGGAACTGCGGAAGCTCAACGAAGAGGCCAAACTGTTAGCCGGCCAACTGGAGCACTTCGACATCCGGCACGCGCTGCGAGAGCACAACCAGGTTGCGGACCGGTTGGCGAACGAGGCGATGGATCGGGGACGTTAGAGGGCAGGCGGCGATGGCGTTCGGGGGCTAGATCCCACGCCCGGCTGCAAGGGGAAACTGAATGGAGGCGGGTTAGGCCCGGCCTTTCTTCCCGGTGGTTGTCACTTTCACCTTGACGGTTTCCCATGGACGTTTCGGGCGAGCAACTTCGGGTTCGTCGCGGTCTTTGATGCGATCGTACTGGTAGGACTCGCTGACGGTGCCGAGCGATTCGTTGTAAAGACTGGGCAAACCGAGGGCTTCCTTCAGCTCTTCGGCGAACTGGTGCAGGGCTTTGAGGTGGTCGGCGGTGGCGGGCACTTCGGTTTTGGTTGTTTTCAGAAATTGCTGGTAGCCCCGATTGACCAGTTTGGAGATCTCGCTGCCGATCATGTAGCCGGGGTAGGCGAAGATCCTGGCGCCGCCATCGCCGTTTTTCTGGATGGCGGCCGAGCAGTTGTATTTCTTAAGGAATACGCGGCCTTCGGTGCCGGGGGCTTCGATCAGGTCAAAGCCATGCTCGCGCAGCCAGGAGACAGCATCCTCATAGGTTCGTTGTTCTACTTTGGCAGCCATATATGATGACTCAGCTCCGTTCACCTTCAAGCTTAGATGCCGGCCCGTTCCCCGGGACGGCGCGAATCAATTGGAACCAAGGGCGGCGGCCGCGAATCTAAACACGTAATGCCGGCGGGGTATTTGGTCAAGCACCGTCCTGGGCTTTCAACGCTAGTATAGATATACCTTTTTTGAATTAAGGACACATTACCGTAGTCACGGGGACAAAAACCCTAATGAATGCGCCCAATCCAGATCGAGTGCCACGGGCAAGCATGCCGGCGACGGCCGCCCGGGCCGGGGAGGCAATCGTTGCGCGCATCGGTAATACGCCCATGCTGCGGCTGGATGCGCTGGTGCGGGATCTTCCCGCGGTCCGGCTGCTTGGGAAGGCCGAGTGGTACAACCCCGGCGGATCCGTCAAGGACCGGGCTGCCGCAAGCATCATCTGCGAAGCGCGGCGAGCGGGCCAGCTTGCTCCGGGAAAAATTCTGCTCGATTCAACCAGCGGGAACACCGGAATCGCATACGCCATGCTGGGCGCCGCCATGGGATTTCCGGTGACGCTGTGCATGCCGGAGAATGTTTCCGACGAGCGAAAGCGCATTCTACAGGCTTATGGCGCAAATATCATCTACACCGATCCGGGGGAAGGCTCGGACGGGGCCATCAAGATCGCGCGCCAACTGGCCGAGCGGCATCCCGACCTTTATTTCTACGCCGACCAGTACTCGAACCGGGCCAACTGGCGTGCCCACTACCTAACGACGGCAAATGAAATCTGGGAGCAGACGGAGGGGCGGGTCACGCATTTTGTTTCGATGCTCGGCACGACCGGAACCTTTGTCGGGACGACGCGACGGCTGAAGGAACTGAACCCGCACGTGCATTGCATTTCCCTGCAACCCGATTCCGCGTTCCACGGGATTGAGGGCGCCAAGCATTTGCCATCGGCAATGGTGCCGGGGATTTACGACGATTCGCTCGCCGACCAGAATATGGAAATCTCGACCGAAGCCGCGCACGGCATGGCGCGGCGACTGGCTCGTGAACACGGCTTGCTGGTGGGGGTTTCGGCGGCGGCCGCCATTGTTGGAAGCCTGCAGGTCGCGGACAATCTCAAGAAGAACCAGGCGGCGACGATCGTGACGATCCTGTGCGACTCGGGCGATAAGTATTTGAGCGAAAGATTCTGGAGCGAGGACTGAAATCGACATTCACACCGATTTACCGGGACACGGCGGAAAGCCATCCTTTGATTTCCATCCTTTGATTTGCTCTGCCGACTCGGTGCCTGCGCCGCAAAAACTTACAGTTGATGCTGAAACTTAATCGAACATCCTACCGTGAGATTCGCCGCCACGGCGAGCAGACCTACCCGCATGAGTGTTGCGGCGTGCTGCTCGGACGGTTCGAAGAAAATGGCGTAAAGATCGTGACCCGCGCGGCGCCATGCGGCAATATGCGGGTAGACTCGCCGGAGAACCGCTACCATATCGACCCGAAGGAACTGATCCGTATTCAGCGCGAAGGCCGCGAGCGCAACGAGGAAATTGTGGGTTTTTATCATTCGCATCCGGATCATCCGGCGCAATGGTCGCAGACCGATCTGGCGGAGGCGCACTGGCTTGGCTGTTCTTACGTGATCACGAGCGTAGAGAAAAGCGAAGCGGCGGCAACCAACGCGTTCGAACTTGCGGGAACGGATGAGAGCGACAAGAAGTTTATGGATGAAACGATGCAAGTCACCTGATCGCCGGCGCGCCGATCGCGCGGCCAACTACTGCCAACGCTTGAGCTTGGGCCACAACGCGGCGAGCGTGCCGAACTTAGCGCCCCGGCAAATGTAAACGGAGATGTCGTTTTCCAAGGCGTATGGATTATGCGCGGAGCGGCCCTGGTACTCAACGTGCTCGAAGTAGCCTTCCAGCACCTGCTGGTCATCGTCGAGGACAAGCATACAATTGCCGGAGTAGCCGCGAGGACCCCACAGCCACCATGACTGGTGTCCGCCGATAGTGCGGGGCAGACCAAGTTTGGGGCCGAGAAAATCAATTGCGCCTGCCTGGCCATAATCCTGCGCAAAGATGGCGCAGTCCCTCCGATCGGCAGCGGGAATCTTCTGCCAAACTTCAGCGGTTTTTGTAACGATCTCAGCCCATCCAAACTGGTCGGCGTAATGCTGAGGGAGGGCCGCGCGCTCGTGGCCGCGTTCGCTGCGCGGAACTTTGATCGGAAGCCAATTCATATACCCAATGAAAGATTCGATCGGCAAAATCGGCAGGGCCAGTGGCGCGAACACTGCCCCTCCCGCCACCAGCAGCAGGGCCAGCACCGGCTTCACCCAGGATTGGCGGAAGCGATCAATGGCATCGTCGATCACCACGCAGCCGGCGGCGAGGTAGACGGGGTAAATCGGAGCCAGATAATAGTTCTTGCCCTCGAGGGCAACGAAGACTGTGAAGCTGACAAGGTAAGCCCAGCCGACAAAACGATAGGGCTTGAAGCGGCGGGCGGTAAGCAGTGCGAAGACGCCCACCAGCCAGATCGGCGCCGCCACGTAATTAAGCAATAACAGTTGCTGGAGGAAGTACTGCCAGGGCGAGAGGACCACATCGCGGTGGTTGGCCCGGATGTTGTGCATCAGTTGCACAAACGGCCAGTCGTAGTGAATGTTCCAGAGCAGGTTGGGCAGGAAGATGAGAAACGCCGCCAGTCCTCCAAGCCACATCCACTTATTCCAAAGGAAGCGGCGCTGCGCGGTGAGCAGAAGTCCGACGACGACGGCAAATCCGAGTACCAGAATTGAGTATTTTTCTTGCAGACCGATTCCTGCCACCACACCGAACCATAACCAATATCCTGGCTCCTCGCGTTTGGCGGCCAGGATCGCAAAATAGACGCAAGCCATCCAAAGAAGCACTTCGAGATCGCAATTGCTGGTGAGCAGGGAACCACCGGAAAGAAAAATGGGCGCGATCAGGACGGTAACGGCACTGAGCGCGACTGCGAACCGCCTGCCTCCCAGTTCACGCGCGAGCAGTCCGGCCAGGACGATCAATACGGCACTGCTGAGCGCCGGCACCAGCCGGACGCTGCGTAGCGACTCGCCGAAAATGCCAAGACAAATGCGGCTCAAAATCGGCAACAGAGGCGGTTGATCAACGTAGCCCCATCCCGGATGACGTCCGCAAATGATGTAATCGAATTCGTCCCGGAAGTAGCCATAGCGGTTGTTGCAGATCACATGGAGCACAAAGCCGAAGACAGCGACGCCATAAACGGCGAGCATGCCGTCGTCACGTCGGCCCGGGCGCTCAATGGGAAACTCACTGGCCATGCGAATCAACAGATTACTTCCAACGCAGGTAACCGGCCAAGATATAGATCAGAGAAAAAGATTTTATGAGGCTATTGGACCGATCGTTATGAAAAAAGCCTCTCAAAATGCGACAATGAAGTTCTCCCATCATGACGACTGCTGCTATCGCTGCCATTACACCTGAGATGATCCGGGAGCACGGCCTCACGCCGGACGAATTCGAGAAGATCAAGCAACTGCTGGGCGGGCGCGAGCCGACCATCACCGAGCTCGGCATTTTCAGCGTGATGTGGAGCGAGCACTGCTCCTACAAGTCGTCGCGGGTACACCTGAAGCGGTTGCCGACGCGCAGCAAGCTGGTGCTGCAGGGTCCCGGAGAGAATGCGGGGATCGTGGACATTGGCGACGGCTGGGCGTGCGCGTTCAAGATCGAGTCGCACAATCATCCGTCATTTATTGAGCCGTTCCAGGGCGCGGCCACGGGAGTGGGCGGAATTCTGCGCGACATTTTTACGATGGGCGCGAGGCCAGTCGCGGTGATGGACTCGCTGCGGTTTGGGCCGATTCAAGCTCCCGAAAACGCGGGCGAGGGCGCCCGCGCCACACAATCCCCCACACAGGCTGAGATTCATAAGAACCACTCGGTGATGGAGGGAGTGGTGAGCGGGGTAGCGTCGTACGGGAATTGTTTCGGGGTGCCGAACCTGGGCGGCGAAGTGAAATTCGAGGCCTGCTACTCCGGCAATCCGCTGGTAAATGCATTTGCACTGGGCCTGGTGCGCAAGGATCAGATTTTCTACGCGCGCGCCGCCGGAGAAGGCAACCCGGTGATTTATATTGGCGCAAAAACCGGACGCGACGGCATCCATGGGGCGACCATGGCGAGCGAGGAATTCAGCGAGGGATCGGAAGCGAAGCGGCCGAATGTGCAGGTGGGCGATCCGTTCCTGGAAAAACTTCTGCTCGAAGCCTGCCTGGAAGCCATGCAAACGGGCGCGATTGTCGGGATTCAGGACATGGGGGCGGCGGGGCTGACGTGCTCGACCTGCGAGATGGGCGCACGGGGAGGCACGGGCATTGAAATTGAACTGGACCGTGTTCCGCAGCGCGAGACGGGGATGACGCCGTACGAGATCATGCTCAGCGAGTCGCAGGAGCGGATGCTGCTGGTGGCGCAGAAGGGGCGCGAGGGCGAGGTCTTCAAAGTTTTCGAAAAGTGGGGGCTCGATGCGGTGGAAGTGGGGCGCGTGACCGCGGACGCGAAGATGCGGGTGTTGCAGCACGGCGAGCTGGTGGCGGAGATTCCGAATGCGGCGCTGACCGACGACGCGCCGGTGTACAAGCGGCCGCTGGCGCGGTGGGAGCCTCCGGTGGAGCGAGAGATGCCGGAGCATATCAAGCTGAGTCCCCCACAGGGGCTAAAGGCCTCCGGTTTTTCGGCGGACAACGGCGCGGCTGAAGAGACCACCTTTCACAAGTCGTCAGCCTGCGAAGCCTCTGCCGCGGGCAATTTCACGGCGCAGCTGAAGCGATTGCTGGCAAGTCCGAACATCTGCTCGAAGCGGTGGGTGTGGCAGCAATACGATCACATGGTGCAGACCAATACCGTGGAGGCGCCGGGCGCGGGCGATGCCGGGGTGATTCGCATCAAGGGCTCAAAGCGCGGGCTGGCGATGTCACTCGACGGCAACGGACGCTGGTGCTATCTCGATCCGCGACTGGGCGCGATGCACGCGGTTGCAGAAGCGGCGCGCAAAGTGGCGTGTGCGGGCGCGACTCCGATTGGCGCGACGAATTGCCTGAACTTCGGGAACCCGGAGAAGCCGCACATCATGTGGCAGTTCTCGCAGGTGATTGACGGCATGACGAAGGCGTGCGAGGAGCTGGATACGCCGATCACGGGCGGGAACGTCAGCTTTTACAACGAGACTCTGGGCGAAGGGATCTATCCGACTCCGGTGGTCGGCGTGGTGGGGATTCTTGAAGACGTGCATAAGTCGGCGAAGATGCATTTCTCGCAGCCGGGACGAAAGGTCGTTCTGGTGCGGGCAAACGATCCGGGCGATGCGGTGGATGCGCAGTCCGAATTTGGTTCGTCGGAATACGCGAAAGAAGTTTTGGGGGCGGTGTGGGGCTATCCGCCGGAACTGGATATTGAAAAGGAAGCCGTGCTGCAGAGGGCGGTCATATCAATGATCGGCGCGGGGCTATTGGAATCCGCACATGACTGCGCGGAGGGCGGCCTGGCGGTGGCCCTGGTGGAATGTACGCTTCCGGCGGGGGTGGGTGCGAGCATCAAGCTGGCGGGAGAAGAGCTGCCCGCCGAATTCCGTTTGTTTGGCGAGGACGCGAGCCGCATTTTGATAAGCTGTGACCCTTTGCACCTGGCGCGAATCAAACAAGTGGCGGAGGAATACCAGATCTGCGCGGATGTGCTTGGGGAAACGGGCGGCGACCGTTTGGAGATTTCGATTGGTGGCGAGCCAGCGGTCTCGGCAAGCGTGAACGAGCTGATCGAGGCGTACGAAGGCTCACTGGAGAAGGCGCTGAGGACGGAAGCCACTACGGAACAGATAACGTGAATGGAGCCATTCGCGAACGACGAATGGTTGAGAAGCAATGAAGACGTCCGACAAATTTCGTGAAGAGTGCGGCGTGGTTGCGATCCACGCGCATCCGGAGGCGGAGAAACTGGCCTATCTCGGCCTGCACGCCTTGCAGCACCGCGGACAGGAATCGGCAGGCATCGTGACCTCCGATGGAGAGCACCTACACCAGCACAAAGCGATGGGGCTGGTGGCGGACATTTTCACGGAAGACGTGCTCGCCTCGCTGCGGGGCATTCTTGCGATCGGACACACGCGTTATTCCACGGCCGGCGATTCGGCGCTGCTGAATGCGCAGCCCATCATGGTGCAATCGAACAAAGGGGCGATCGCGATTGCGCATAATGGCAATCTGACGAATGCAGGCGCGATCCGAGCCAAGCTGGAAGGGCAGGGTTCGATTTTTCAGACGAACAGCGACACCGAGGTTCTGGTTCACCTGATTGCGCTGTCGCGCGAACAGACGCTGCCCGACGCCATCGCCGACTCGCTGCGACGGGTGGAAGGTGCGTTTTCATTGGTGATGATCAGCCGCGACCGGATTTTCGCGGCTCGCGACCCGCGGGGCTTCCGACCGCTGGCGATGGGGCATATTCCGGCCTCAACGGGCGACAAGAAGGACACAGTCGTCTTCGCCTCGGAGACCTGCGCGTTCGATCTGCTGGGCGCCAAGTACGACCGCGACGTCAAGCCGGGGGAACTGGTAATCGTGGGCCCGGAAGGAATCAGTTCGCGTTTTTATGCGCCTTCGCCGGCCATATCAAGTTGCATTTTCGAACATGTTTATTTTTCCCGGCCTGACAGTATCGTGTTTGGGCGGTCAGTGGACCATAGCCGCGACAACATGGGACGGCAGCTGGCGCGGGAAGCCGCGGTGGATGCCGATATCGTTGTGCCGGTGCCCGACTCCGGGAACACGGCAGCCATCGGCTACGCCGCGGAAAGCGGCATTCCGTTTCGCCTGGGTCTCATCCGCAATCACTACATTGGACGCACCTTTATCGAGCCGAAACAGTCGGTGCGCGATTTCGGCGTGAAACTCAAGCTGAACGCGGTGCGCAGCATGCTCGAAGGCAAGCGGGTGATTCTGGTGGACGATTCGATTGTGCGGGGCACGACCAGCCGCAAGATTGTGCGCATGATTCGCAATGCGGGAGCGAAGGAAGTTCACATGCGCATTTCCTGCCCGCCGACCATCTCATCCTGTTTCTATGGGGTAGATACGCCGTCGCGACGCGAGCTGATCGCGGCCAATAAATCGGTAGAAGAGATACGGCTGTTCATCGGCGCCGATTCGCTGGCCTACCTTTCGATCGAAGGGCTGAACAAAGCGTGTGGCGATGGCGAAAGCACGACTTACTGCTCTGCCTGCTATACGGGAAAATATCCTACCCAGGTAGACGTTGAAGAGATTCTGCCGGTCGGGTCCGCACGCTGACGCTGGACGGGGAACCGGAGTGGCGGCTCGTCTGGTGGGCTGGTTTGCCTGCCCCGCGCGGCTCGAAATGAAATGCGCCTTTCGCCGGTCCAATGTTATGCTAACGGTCAGTTCTTGCCCTTGTTCCGGAAGCGGCAGGCTTTCGACAATTGCGTGGGATGAAAAGAACATTTTCAATTTTCGGCTCCAGCCCTACCCCCCAGCTTGGCCCGTTCGAGCGGCAATTGCTGCGCGAAGTCTGGTCGCGCGGCAACGCAACCGTGCGCGAACTGATCGAGGACGGGAGGATTCATCAGGCTTACACCACGGTGATGACCACCATGGACCGACTCTACAAGAAAGGGTTGCTCGACCGGGCAGTCGAGGGCCGCGCCTTCCGCTATTCGCCGAGGATTTCATCGGAGGAATTGCAACGCGGGGCTGCCATTGACGGCATCCGGCAGTTGTTGAGTTCCGCCGATACCTCTTCCCTGCCCTTGTCGTACCTGGTGGAGGCACTGAGCGACCATGATGCCCAACTGCTCGATGAGTTGCAGGTTCTGATCGAACGCAAGCGCCGCGAACTCAAAGTGAACGAGGCGGGATCTGACCCACCGGGTCGCAGGGAGCAGCGCTGATGTTCGCCCTTCGCGGGGTGGCCGTTTCGCTCACGTTCTTCGTGCTGTTGTATTGCTTTCTTTCGGCGCTGGTATCAGTTTCATGGCGCGGGCTGCGCTGGTTACGCGCCAACGAACAAAGCAGGTCGGACCTTCTTTTTCTGCTGCGAGTCTTTCCACTGTTCGCTTCGGTAATCGTCACGTTTGCCTTTGTCGTGCCTTCTTTTCAGTTGTTGGAACCCCGCTCGATTGACGAAGGAGTGGGGACCATGCCGGCCACGCTGGGATTGGCCGCGCTCCTGCTGATCGGGTACGGGTGCTATCGCGTGATCCGCGCGCAGATCGAGGCGTCGCGCATTGTGGCCCGGTGGATCGAGGGCTCGCAGGCTCTTTCGGCGGGTGGGGGCAACATGCTGGTGCTTCGGTCGCGACGAGGCGCACCGCCCCTGCTGCTGGCCGGCATGCGCAAACCGCGCGTCCTGGTTTCAGAGCCGACGGTAGAACTGCTGACGCCGGATGAACTTCAAATTGCCCTGCGGCACGAGTTTGTCCATATCGGTTCGTGGGACAACCTGAAGAAACTTCTTTTTCGCTGCTGCCCGTTTCCGGCCCTGAGTCAACTCGAGGCAGCGTGGTCGCAGGCTGCGGAGTTTGCCGCTGACGAAGCCGCTGTGACAAATGCGAGTGAGGCGGTCAACCTGGCTTCCGCCCTGGTGAAGCTTTCGCGCCTTGTTCCGGTCGAGGCGGCGCCAGCATGTACGGTGGGATTAGTTACCGGTTCCCTCGCTGCCCGGGTGCAGCGCTTGCTCGCGTGGGATGAATCGCGGAAGCTCAAGGCCTTCCGTATTCCTCGCTGGGCCGCCATGCCGCCCATTCTGGGGGCGGTGTTCTGTGCTTTCCTCACGTACCGGCCGGTTCTCCTTATGACGCACGAATTCACCGAGTGGCTGGTGCGCTAGCCCGCATCCACTGCGATGAGTTGTTTCGAGCACGCGGGCGGCCCTTCGAGGGCCTTCGTCTTAACCGATAACAGGTACCCGCCACGCCAGTCCTTCCCGCACCACTACAGCTGGTAGTACTGGCTGCCGCCCCATTAGTCTGACTCCGGCAAGTCCGCTTGGCCGCAGCGGATCTTTGTGACTCGCTTGTTCAAATGTCGCGGCACTTCCTTCAACACATGGATGGGCTGGTCATGTCGAAATCTCATTTCGCTCTAAGTTCGTGCCGTTCCATTGGTTTGCTGATTCTTGTCGCCTGCCTTTTCGCTACCCCCAACCTTTCGGGCCAAAATCCAAGGGGCGCTCTCCGGGGCGAGGTGGAAGACGCATCGGGAGGCCGCATCGCCCGGGCACAAGTGACTACGATTTCGATCGGTTCGTCCGTGAGCCGTGAGGTATTCGCCGACGATCGAGGCGAGTTCCGTGTGGAAGGCTTGTTGCCGGGGAGTTATCGAGTGGTCGTCAGGGCCAGCGGATTTGCCGACGCCGCTTCCGAAGTGGAAGTCGCAGTCAGCCTGGTTCGCGACATTGCGGTGATTCTCAAACCGCAGAGCGGGCGGGAAACCGTGAACGTCCAGGGAAGTGC
>Ga0335080_10008705_pt1 | contig 10582 bp, 7 predicted proteins | sample Lox_Sample_34_FD_206720 | JGI IMG/M metagenome (GOLD analysis project Ga0335080, IMG submission 206720) | Soil microbial communities from Loxahatchee National Wildlife Refuge, Florida, United States - Lox_Sample_3.4 | ecosystem: Environmental > Terrestrial > Soil > Wetlands | place: USA: Florida... | reverse complement strand
GCGACGCGGCACGAGGCGACGACGCCTGTCGGGCGCGACTCGAAGAGACCATAACCGACCTGCAAATGGCCTGGCGCCACTTTGCCTTGCCCGCCCCGGATTGGCCAACCACCCTCAACGACAAGGGGTGGCAAGACTTCGGCGTGCCTTGCCTGTTCCTGGTCGGGGAGAACGAGAAGATCTACTCCGCCAAGGCGGCCGTCGCGCGACTCCACCGAGTCGCTCCTCAGGTCAAGACGGAGATCATTCCCGGCGCCGGACACGACCTGATTCTGGCGCAGCCCGCTCTCGTAGCCACAAAGGTGCTTGAGTTCCTGGGTAAACGGGAAGGGGTCGCAGAGCCCGTCGTGCAGGGCGAGTAGAGCGCGTCGCCCCCGTGATAAAAGCCTGCATCCTTCACAGTGTCTGTGGCTCCCGGGGGCTGGCCCAGCTTTGATTTTGTCGGCACATAATAACTGCTGCCTCACCCTTCGCGTTTTTTGAAGGGTGAGCATTATGGACCTCAAGTTACATGTGTATTCACCGCTCCCAGGTCTGTTGATTTCCGGCGTCCGTTGTGCCCACCTTCCGAAAACCACGGAAGGTGGGGCAGCCTCAGCCGGGATAGTGCCAACGACAAGAACCAGAGGTGGGCCAGCCCCCCGACAATGGAAATATTAGAGCAAATGCTTGATGGCCTTTGAAACTTCTTGGGAGTTAAAAGGTCCGCGAATGATTTTCACTTCTTTGGCGTCGCGTGTTACGAGAACACTCGCCGGAAGTCCGCCTTCAAAGCCTAATTTTTGCGCGATCTCCTCATTGCCTAGTAGGACGGGGAAGTTGATGGTCGCGGAGGAGCCGTCAACGGGAAAATGCTCTGTTTGAACGAAATTCTCGACGGATTCCTCGCCTTGATCGTCCACCGAGACGGCGACGACCGTGAATCCTTTTGATCCGAGCTTCTGTTGCAGCTTGATGAGTTCCGGCATCTCGTCGCGGCATGCGGGGCACCACGTAGTCCAGAAACTGATGAGAACGACTTTTCCCTTATAACTTCCCATGTCTACCCAGCCTTTATCGACTGCTGGCAAGACGGCATGTGGCATGGGCTGACTCATGTCGGCGATGTTGCTGGAATCGTCCCCGAAAGCCTCTGCGAACCAGGAGAAATCGGGACGAAAATAACGCGGGGCCAGGACCACGCAAACGACCACTATGATGAAAAACAATAGCGACTTTTTCATACAGGTCACCGCGAGTCGCGCGACTTCACGCACTCAGAAGGTGCAGTGGGCTGTTTCCGGTCGAGCGAAGGATTCTCGCAGGCCACTCCGACTTGCGGAGCTTCTCCCCGCCTGATTTTGCTCCTATTTCGGCGGCATCCCTAACAGCCCAGAGGTCTCAAAGAGAATGCTAGCGGTGTGCCGTGCGGGTTCGAAAGTGACCGAGGTACTAGAACAGTAGGCGAGTCCCTGAGCCGTCGGCCAAGGGTGACGGAATCGGCTCTAGCCAGATGACTGCCGATAGCGGGCGATTGCAGTCATTACTAAACGAGGGTCGCACTGTTCAAAGGACCCCAGTCGAACTGTAAGTCGTTGTACGAACTTCAGGATTTTTAGTTTGCGGGTGGTTCAGTATCAGACTGTCTAGCAATCACGACCGTGGTACAGGAACTAGCTAGCTTGGGCAGATCGCGATTTGCGGCCATGCGAATCGGGAGCGTCGGGCGCTCGCCCCGGATGATCGGACAATAACAATCAGGCTGTAGTAGTGCACCTTGCAAGCGCCGCCGTCCGGCACATCCGCCGTGGCACGACTCGCGAAACTCGCAAGGCTGGCACGCGCCTGGGAGCGTGCGTGCCTGCTCGAAGGGTGCGGAGTCCAGAATGTCAGGTCCGATCGAGATCAAATCTGACAGCGGCTCCCCCGGTCCTGGCCAATAAACGCAGGGTTGCGTCGTGGCTCTTGGGGTCACACGGACGGTGCTCACGCCACAACCACCGCGCAGAGGTGGGAGTCCCGCCATGGCGCGCACCAGCGGCTCGCCAATCGCGATTACGTCGGTCTCCTCAAAGAGGCGCCGAAAGCCTTCCCAGTACTCTTCGTAGGACAACGCGTAAACGTCGGATTGCACCGACTGATAGACGTTCAACCGCAGGGGTGCGTCAAATTGCTTGGCCACTCGCGCGACTTCCGCCAGACGCAGGTAGTTCGATTTCATCATGACGGCGACGATGGTTACAGGAATACGCAGCTTCCGACAACGATCTGCCTGCTGTTGGATCAACTGCCAATTGCCCTGTCCGCGCTGTGCATCCTGTTCGGCTTGCGACGGGTAATCGAGAGAGAATTCGATGTCATGGAAGGCGCGCAGGTCGTTGTCTTCCAGAACAGCGACACTATGGCCGTTGGAAGTGATGGTGAGCTTGACCGGTTTCGTCCGCAGGTAGGCCAGTATGGCCTTGAAGTCGGGATGCATGCCGTTCTCACCGGTGCCGAGATTCACCGAGCGCACGGGCAGGCGTTCCATGACTGCCTTTACTTGATCAAGGGAGAGTCGGTCCGCGCGAGTGGGATCGCGGTAGCAGAAGGCGCAGGTGAGATTGCACTCGTTGGTCAGGCCGAGCCCGAGCGAAATACCGGTATCAGGTGTCGTCATGCGAGATCCGGTCGACAAAGACTGCGCCGTAAGGTTGTTCATGTAGCGTCCTTCGCCACCGGGCCTGCGCGATGTGCCAGGCAATGCGTGTAGCGGGCGACTGCGGCAAACTCCGGTCGCCTGCCCAGCTCGCGCTCCAGTTCCAGAATCCTCCCATAGTCGTCATCTCGAGAAACCGCCGGTGGCAAGTAATCCGACACGACCCGTACCCCCCGCTCCGCAGCCAGCGCCAGTGACGATTCGCGCAGCATGGTTTGCAGGATCTCCGCCGTAAATAGGCGTACTTTTCCTCCATACAACGATTCATGTCCCCAGTGGGCGGTGAGATTATGCTCGGCCGCGGCCAAGTCGCCATCTTGAATTGCGGACTTCAACACCTCACCTGCCTGGTTCCGCACCAATACCGAGATTATGCTGGACGGATCGCGCAAGGCGCGAGCCGCACTGCGCAATACCGCACAGGGATCTTCAACATATTCCAGGATATTGTGGCAAAGAATCACATCAAACGACTCGGAGTGGAAAAAGTTTGGGAATTGGGCAGCATCGCCGTGCTTCAACAGGATCCTCTCTGAAACGCCTGCGTCCCGCGCTGCCCGCATCGCGAAATCCAGCATTGCCCCAGACGCATCCAGCAATGTGACGTGAAGACCGAGTCGCGCCAGGCGCACCGCGATGGCGCCGGTACCGCCCCCAAGATCGAGAGCGTGCAAAGACTGCGTGGGCTGCGGGAGAAATTCCTGCAAGTTGGCAAAGGCGAGGTCGAGGCGCAACTGGCCCCCAGCGGTCTCGAGGTAGGCGGCGTACTTCGCCGCGCCCGTCTGGAACCGTTCGAAGTCGTCATTGGCGGCCATCGGGTTCCTGCGCCACTCAGGCGACGTCGCCCGTTCGAGTCGCAGAGTGAGTACCCGAGCGTATACCGAAAGGATCAGGAGCGACAAGTCGAGTTATGAAAAGCGACCGCTTCCGAGTGGGGCGGCACTCGGAAGCTGGCGCTGGAAAATCCGCAGAGAATAGAAGGGTTGAGTCTAATCTCCCGAGGGCAGGAGCGACTCCTCAGGAAGCGGCATGATTTCTGACACAACAGTCGTGGACGGGCACTCGCCGAGAATCGGCTGACAGGCCGCATCCGGACCGTGGTGAGGACGCATGAGAGGCTTCATTTCTGAGAATTGTTCCTGCTCGGTGGAACCGTTCAGCGCAGTGGTCGAGGCGAGACCTCCGGCGATCACCTGCGTGAGCATGTCGAAGTATCCGGTGCCCACGAAGCGTTGATGTTTTACGGCCTCGTATCCATACTCCGTCTCGCGGCTGAATTCCTTCTCCTGCAGGCGGGAGTATGCCGTCATACCGCTATCCCTGTAGCCGCGCGCCAGTTCGAACATGCTCAGGTTCAGGGCATGGAATCCGGCTAGCGTAACAAACTGGAACTTGTATCCCATCTTGGCCAGTTCGGGCTGAAAGTTCGCGATGGTCTTGTCGTTCAGTTTCTTTTTCCAGTTGAATGAGGGCGAGCAGTTGTAGGCCAGCAATTTGCCGGGATATTTGGCGTGGATCGCATGGGCAAACTGGCGGGCTTCTTCCACGTTCGGCTCCGAGGTTTCGCACCAGATCAGGTCGGCGTAAGGTGCATAGGCCAGGCCGCGAGCGATGGCAGACTCAATGCCGCCACGAATCTTGAAGAAGCCTTCCGAAGTTCTTTCTCCGGTGACGAATTCGCGGTCGCGTGGATCGATATCGCTGGTCAGAAGATGAGCGCTGTTGGCGTCGGTGCGCGCCATGATGAGCGTGGGGACGCCGAGGACATCCGATGCCAGCCGGGCTGCAACCAGCTTTTGAATCGCCTCTGTCGTCGGAACCAGAACTTTACCGCCGAGGTGTCCGCACTTCTTGGCGGAAGAGAGCTGATCCTCAAAATGCACGCAGGCTGCGCCGGCCTCGATCATCGCTTTCATCAATTCAAAAGCATTCAAGGTGCCGCCGAATCCGGCTTCGGCGTCCGCCACGATCGGGGCCATCCAATGCACGCTGTTCTTGTCGTCCATGTGGTGAACCTGGTCGGCGCGCATGAGCGCATTATTGATTCGGCGAATGACGTTGGGAACACTGTCCACCGGATACAAGCTTTGATCGGGATACATGTGGCCGGAATCATTGGCATCCGCCGCCACCTGCCAGCCGCTGAGATAAATGGCTTTCAATCCAGCTTGAACCTGCTGCACTGCCTGATTGCCGGTGAGTGCGCCGAGAGCTGGAACGTAGTCTTCATGATGCAGCAGGTACCAGAGCCGCTCGGCGCCCAGACGGGCCAGCGTGTGCTCCACCTGAAACGAGCCGCGCAACTTCACTACTTGCTGGCTGGTGTAAGGGCGTTTGGTGCCTTTCCAACGGGCATTGGTGTGCCAGTGTTTGGTCAGTTCTGCTGCGCTTGGAATTTGCATGGTTGCGATGTCCTTCTCCGGCATGCCGGCTCTACGAGCAGTAAAGCGCATTCCCCGGAAGGCTCCAAACCGGGTCGTCCGTTATGGCTTGGTAGTCCGTTTCGGACTATTCGGCCGCGGACTCTTTCCGACCCGACTAAGATGGAGGACATGACAACAAGCACAGCCCTGCGTAACGAAGTTGAGACCGAGATTCTTACTCCGGAAGCGAGTAACTTCCTGACGAAACTGTCCCGCGAATTTGAAGCGCGACGACAGGAGTTGCTGGCCCGCCGCAAGGTGCGGCAGGGGCAGATTGATGCCGGCCAGCTTCCCGACTTTTTGCCTGAAACAGCGCACATCCGCGAAGGGGAGTGGCGCGTCGCTTCTATTCCCCACGACCTCCTAGACCGTCGCGTCGAGATAACTGGCCCGGTAGACCGCAAGATGATCATTAATGCGCTGAACTCGGGAGCCAGCGTGTTCATGGCCGATTTTGAGGATTCAAATTCGCCCACCTGGCAGAACAATCTGGAGGGCCAGTTCAATCTTCGCGACGCGGTCGAGGGGACGATCAGCTATGTCAGCCCGGAAGGCAAGCGGTACGAACTCAACCCGCGTGTGGCGACGCTGATGGTCCGTCCGCGGGGATGGCATTTGGTGGAACGACACTTTACGGTGGATGGGGAGGCTATCTCAGGCTCGCTGTTTGATTTCGGCCTGTACTTCTTTCACAACGCGAAACAGCTCATCCGGAAGGGGACGGGGCCGTATTTTTACCTGCCCAAGATGGAGAGTCATCTTGAAGCGCGGCTGTGGAATGATGTGTTCAATTTTGCACAGGATGAACTCGGGATCGCTCGTGGCACCATCCGCGCGACAGTCCTTATTGAGACGATTCTGGCAGCGTTTGAGATGGACGAGATTCTTTACGAGCTGAGAGATCACTCCGCGGGGCTGAACTGCGGGCGGTGGGATTATATTTTCAGCTTCATCAAGAAATTCAGGAACCGTCCCGATTTCGTGTTGCCCGACCGCTCGGGTGTAACCATGGAGAAGCATTTCTTAAAGTCCTATGTGGATCTCCTGATCCAGACCTGCCATCGCCGCGGTATTCATGCCATGGGCGGAATGGCGGCGCAGATTCCCATCAAGAATGATCCTGAGGCCAATGAAAAGGCGCTCGACAAAGTGCGGCAGGATAAACTGCGCGAGGTGCGTGCCGGGCACGACGGTACCTGGGTCGCTCATCCCGGGCTGGTGGCGATCGCGAAGGAAGTCTTTGACATGCATATGAACGAAGCTAATCAAATCGGCTGTCCCCGCGAGCAAGTGCGGGTTATGGCCGAGGATTTGCTTGCCGTTACTGAAGGCCAAGTCACGGAAGAAGGTCTGCGCTGGAATATTGATGTGGGCTTGCGGTATCTGGAATCGTGGCTGAGGGGCTCAGGCTGCGTTCCCATTTACAACCTCATGGAAGACGCTGCAACCGCCGAAATCTGTCGCGCTCAGGTGTGGCAATGGTTGCGCCATGCAGCCAGGATGAGCGACGGACGTCGAGTGACGCAGGCAATGGTGCGACAGGTGATCGCAGAACAGAGGACTAAGCTGCAAGGTGGCCGTATGGCGGAAGCCGCCGAAATTTACGAGCACATGATGACCAGCCCCGATTTCGCGGAATTCCTCACCCTGGTGGCTTATGATTACATCAACTAGAAATACCCAGGACGCCTGCGTGCGACATGAGTTCCCATCCAAGCGAGATCTCGAATGAGTTTTTAGCTCAGCTGAAGGAAGACCTGGTGTGCCGCCGTGTGGGACGCGGCATGGCATACCTGGAGGGCCACAGCCACCTCCTGAAATCGTTCGATTCTGCGCAAAAGAATGCCGCGCTTTTCGCGGGTTACTTGGCGCAATGGGTGGATGTCGGCTTCCAGCGGCCTGGGCTGGTGAAGTCGATTGTTTGCCGCTTTTCCAAATCTGACCGCGCCCATCTGCCCCTGCATGATTATCTTCATTTGCGCATGGCCGAGGGCATGGTGGCGATGGCGGAAGAGTCCAAGGAAGAGGCCCTGCGACACCTCGATTTTGTTCTGAGCCTGGAGCAGGAGACCGACGACAAAGAACTGCTATCCATCGCCAATTTCTGGAAGGGCCGCTGCCTGCGCATGAAGGGCGAGTACGATCAGGCGCTGGCATTCGCAGTGAAGGGCAGGGAACTCGCTTCGGCTCTGGGCCACGTCCCGATGGCTGCTGTTATGCGAGTGTTGGAAAGCTGGCTCTTCTTCCAAAAAGGGGACGCGCAACAGGCTGTCAATATTCTGCAGGAGGCGGAGGGAATCCTGCGCAAGACGGACGATTACCTCACCCTGGGCAATATCCATTCTTCTTATGGGCGCATTGCGCGGCGCCAGGGGCGCTACCAGCATGCCATCGACAGTTTTAATGCGGCCATAACAGAGTACAAAAAGCGCGATCCGCGGCATCGCAACGTCGCGCGTTCGCTGAACAACATGGCGTACGTCAAGCGGTTGATCGCCCTGCAACTGCGCCGCAAAATCGATGCTGATGCCGCGCGGCGCCGCAAAGCCGCGAGCCGCGGCCGCGCCGCGAATGGACAGGGCAGGGCGCAATATCGCGGACGCTTTGAGCAACTCCGCCAGGAGGCTCTAGCCGAACTCGGGGAAGCGGCAGCCATCTATGAACAATATGAGAACCACCACGGCCTGGGCAGCGTCCATTTGAACTATGGCTATCTGTACCTGGACAACGGCGATTTGGAACACGCGGAGGCGGCAGCCAAAACGGCTTCTTGCCTGGCTGGAGAAAAGCATGACCACATCCTAATGGCGCGGTCGCGCCTGCTGCTCTGCATGATCGAAAACGCCCGGGTAGAAGAAGGGATCGGCGAGAGTACCGAGCCCGGCAGCCATGCCCGTCTGGCCCAGGATTGCGCGCAAGAAGCCATCGAACTCGCGAAACACACTCAGAACAGGCGGCTGCTGGCGCACACTTACATCTGGCAGGGACTGACGTGCTGCAACCGTTTCTTCGACGATCCGGGCGCGGCGCGGCCTTATTACGACCAGGCCATCAACCTCACCAAAGGCGACTACGCGGACAGCGCATGGGAAGATTTGCAGATGCTGAAGGCCAAAGTGTTGCGCGGTGGCAGCGTAAACCCTACGCTGCGCGCGTGGTCGCAAGGATCAGTCGGCGACAAGACCTTCCAGCAAATCAGCGAGGAATTTGCCGAGCTGATCATTCCCAAAGTCTGGGAGCGGGAGGGTCGCAAGGTTTCACGCGTGGCGGCGCGGCTTTCGGTGTCTCCGAAAAAAGTTCGCCGCATTCTCAGCCGCGTGGGGAGAAGGAAGCCGCCTGAAGAGTAAAGGCGGCGAGATCTACTTCTGCTGTGCCGGGTGCAAACAGGGGTTTGAGCGGCAGCCAGAGAAATGCGCGCTCTCGATTTGAAGTTCACGATTCCGGGGAGAACACTCGAAGGTCAGCGGGTCAGCGCGAAGGCGACAATTGTTTCTCCACGAAGGCCGGTTGTGCTTTCCAGTTCCTTAAGCAGGGTCGCCTCCAGATTGTCTGGGTCGGGATGCATTTCCGCGGCAGCGATCTGCTCGTCGGTCGCGCCGTCAAAGCACAGCTCGCACACTCCCAAGTCGCCTTCGTCCATGATGGGAGGGCCAAAGGTGCGGCAGAGTATGGGGCGAAATTCGTAGACCTCACAGGTTCCGGTTGCGGGATCAAGTGCGGGGCAGGGCACGTCGGGGGCGAAATCATTCCAACGTTGCGCCGCTTCCGGGGACGAATCGAGCACGCCGGTTGCGGGATCGCCGGGAAATTCCGGGGAGAGGCGCGCCACTGCCTGGCCAGCACGTTCACGGACGCGAGCTGCGCGCCGCGGATCTGTCAGTTCGAGTTGCGCGAGTCCGTGACGCAGCCTGAGAGCGTCAAGTTGAGTAATGGCGAATACACCGATACAACATTGGCTGCAACCGGGCCGGCAAGCCAGCCACTTGCCGCTTCTCTGCGCGGAGTCGGCCAATGCGGCGTCCACAATCTGGACCAAAGCCTGATCTCCGGAAGGTAAGTGACATGGCATATGGGTCTAAGAATAAACCAACCAGCAGGCTCAGAAGCGACAATTCAGGAGGCGGAATGGCCGGGAGGAGCGGCGGCATTGGAACAGCGACAAGCGGGCAGCGGTCCGCGTACAATTTCTGACGGGCATGGCCACTGATTTCCAGATCGCGGTGCGTAAAATCGTCTCCATCAATCCCGCCACCGGCGAAACGCTGGGCGAGCTGGAATGCGCCTCGGAGTTGGAAATCCATGACGCGGTCGCGCGCGCCCGTGCCGCTCAACCAGTTTGGTTGGCGCTCGGCACCTCGCAGCGCATTGCCGTTTTGAAGGCCTTTCAGCGAATCCTGCATCAAAGAAAATCAGAGATCGCCCGGCTGATCAGCTGTGAGACCGGCAAGCCTTACGTCGAGGGCCTTACAACCGAAATCATGGTGGTTCTAGACGCGGCCCGCTTTCTGATCGAGAACTCCTACAGATTGCTTCGAGATGAACCTCTGCCGCATGGCAATCTTGCCATGAAGACCAAGGCGGGATGTATTGTGCGCGAGCCGTACGGCGTGATCGGGATTGTTTCGCCGTGGAACTATCCGTTTTCGATTCCTGCTACGGAGGCTCTGGCGGCGCTGGTGGCAGGAAACGCGGTGGTAGTGAAACCCTCGGAGTTCACTTCGCTGGTGGCGTTGGAGCTGGCCGCTCTGCTGCACCAGGCGGGCGTTCCCCGGGACATCTTTCAGGTAGTCGCTGGCGATGGCGCTACCGGGGCGGCGCTGGTCAACTCTGAAATTGACAAACTGGTCTTTACCGGAAGCGTGGCGACAGGCAAGCGCATCGGGCAGGCTGCGGCGGAACGGTTGTTGCCCGTGGTGCTCGAGTTAGGCGGGAAAGACCCCATGCTGGTACTGGAAGATGCGGAGGTTGAGATCGCTTCAAGCGGCGCCGTTTGGGGAGCTTTTGTGAACGCCGGGCAAACTTGCCTTTCGGTGGAGCGCTGCTACGTGCAACGGAAACTGTACGAACCGTTTCTCGCATCTTGTGTACGAAAAGCGAAACAACTGCGCGTAGGCGACGGCATGAATCCGGAAACCGATATCGGGCCAATGATTCACGAACGCCAGCTCCGCATCGTGGAGCAGCAGGTGGAAGACGCCAGAGCTCGCGGGGCTCGCGTGTTGGCTGGCGGGGCGCGGCTACCAGGACTGGGGCCGAATTTTTACGCGCCTACGGTGCTGGCTGACGTTACCCACGACATGAGAGTCATGCGCGAAGAGACGTTTGGCCCAGTGCTTCCGGTGATGGCGTTCGACACTGAGGACGAAGTCATCCGCCTGGCCAACGACTCCGAGTATGGTTTGGCGGCAAGCGTGTGGACGCGCGACCGTTCACGGGGCGAAGCGGTCGCCCGCCGGATCGCTGCCGGGACGGTGATGGTGAA
>Ga0335080_10008703_pt1 | contig 10583 bp, 11 predicted proteins | sample Lox_Sample_34_FD_206720 | JGI IMG/M metagenome (GOLD analysis project Ga0335080, IMG submission 206720) | Soil microbial communities from Loxahatchee National Wildlife Refuge, Florida, United States - Lox_Sample_3.4 | ecosystem: Environmental > Terrestrial > Soil > Wetlands | place: USA... | reverse complement strand
GCGTCGTCCGCTCGTCGTACATCGTCAACAGGATCCCTTCAATCTCCAGGCTCGGATTCAGTGTTCTCCGAATGCGCATCAATGTGTCGAGCAATTCGGAAACGCCTTCCAATGCCAGGTACTCGCACTGAATCGGCACCATCACCGAATCCGCTGCGACCAGTGCATTCAACGTCAGCAGATCGAGGGCCGGCGGACAATCGAGCACGATGAATCTGTATTTCTCCCGCAGAGGTTGCAGGAAAGCCTGCAATTTATATTCTCGGCTTTCACTGGTTACCAGTTCCACAGCCGCACCGGCGAGGTTTTTGTCGGCCGGCACCACATCCAAGCCCTCCACTTGCGACTTTTGCATGATTCTTTCGAATGGCTCGCGCAGAATCAGCGCGTGATACAGGGTTCGGCGCGATGGGTCTTTCGGAAAGCCAATCGCAGCGGTAGCATTCGCCTGGGAATCACAGTCCACCAACAGAGTGGATTGTTCAGCGGCGGCAAGGCAGGCGGCTAAATTGACGGCGGTGGTGGTCTTACCAACTCCACCTTTTTGATTGGCTACAGCGATGACCCGGGCCAAGAGGACTTCCCCCAGACAAACAGAGAAAGTAGCAAAGGGAGTCATTCGAACGCAAGTTGTTTCACGTGAAACAGGCCCTCTCCTGCGGAATTCCTGTGGAAGGTTGCATTGTTCCACGTGAAACAGTGCCCCTACCCTATTGTTTCTACCTAGGTTACAGGCACTTATTCCAATCCACTCCGTTTTTCACACCAATCCACGTTCGCTAACTCGTCCGTGGCGCACTCGATCGCACCGACAAAACTAAGAGAATCGAGATTCTCTCACGGGTCGTGGCATGCGAGTGTTCCACATGGAACGATTTGCCGGGCGGTGGGACTGGAGACGTTCCACGTGGAACCTTTGACCTCTTACGCTGTTGTCGGATTCCTTGCGGAGAATTGTCGCTACGCCGACGTCGCTACCTTTTTCGTTCCGACTAAAATATACCGACGCAAGGATTGTGGCACCACAATCGGTTGCCCCCACGCCCATTCCGCCGATTCTTGAATTTCATCCAGGTCGCGGCCGCCAATCCACAGCACAAGTCGGCCCGCCGACAATTGCGCCGACGCCGCCCATTTCAGAAATGTTCGGTGATCCCCAAGCGCTCGCGCGCACACGTATTCGAGCGGCGCCAACTCTTCCCCAAGTTCCTCATATCGGCTAATCAACACACGCGAGTTGGTAAGCTCAAGCTCACGAACCACTTCCGCGAGGAAAGTCCCCTTCTTGATGTTCGACTCCACCAAGAATAGCTCCAGGTCCGGCCGAAAAATCTTCAGCGCAATGCCTGGAAACCCCGCACCGGTGCCAATGTCGGCGAGCCGACCAAACTCCATCGGCACGGCCGCCGCCGCGAACATGGATTCGCAGAAGTGACGATGTAGTATCTCCACAGGGTCGCGAATCGCGGTCAAATTCAGCTTCTCGTTCCAGTGTGTCAAAATCCTTATAAATCTCTGAATTTGAGAGACTTGCTTGTCATCAACCTCGAGGCCGAATCCAGCCAGTGCGCGCCGAATCGTTTCCGCCGATGGCCCTGTCGTTTCGAGTGTTGTCATTAGAGTAAACTTTCCTGTAAATGTCTCATTCTAATTACTTTATTCGCCAGGCCGCGCCGCGGAGAGGAATCGCGGACCCGCCACCCCCGCAACCAGATCGATCGCTGCATGCCAAACTACTGCAGGAGCGAGACTTACGGTAAACACACGCACCAGCCCGAAGACGAAGCCCATCAGCGTCGTTCCGATGATGCCACTCCTTCCCTGATACGCGTGCGCGCAGCCAAACAGAACCGACGAAATCATCAGCACCATCCACGTGGCTATTCCCACACGCGCTAGCGCTGCCATCACGAATCCCCGGTACACAAACTCCTCACACACCCCAGCAGTTACTGCCAGCGCCGCGTAGGGGGCCGACTCGACCGGCGTCTGCGGCATCAGCCGTTCGGACAGTTTCCGCATCAACTCGGGAACGGCACCCGTCATGCCGCCCAGACGCCGCAGATTGAACCACTGAAAGGTGCCAAGCGCGAGCGCGCCGATCACAGTCCACATCACGATCGTTGCGTCGAAGCCTCTGGTCAGTCCGAGCTCACTCTGGCTCAGTCCTCCTGCCATCGCTCGCCACGCCACAACGCCAAGCAGAATCCATTGGAACGCGATCGTGGTTCCGTATAACACCAGTTTTTCTTTGGTGCGGAACACCGGCTGTGCCAACAAACGTTGCAAGCGCACGCGGCCGCGCCAGGGAACTACGATCGCAAGGACGAAGAAGATGAGCCAGAAGTCCCAAGGCATCGCACCGATAAGAACATTTTCGCTGCGGCAACGCAAGTTGGCCCGACGGTCTATGCCCCAGTTCTCCAGCTTCAACGGTCGTAGCCGCTTAGTGTGATATCTTGCCGAACGAGGTCGGAGGTAGCCGAATGGCAGCCGGTCCCGTCACAAAAACTCCGTGGTGGTCCTGGGCGTGGCCTGTGCTCGCCGCCCTGCTTCTCGCACTGCAATTCGTCTGGCACGCCGGCGGCTTCTTCGCCATTCTCGAAGCGTTCGCGCTCATCGGCGCCGTGTTCGCCGCTGTCTACCATGCGGAAGTGGTGGCGCACCGCGTCGGCGAGCCCTTTGGCTCGTTGGTGCTGGCCCTGGCGGTCACCATTATTGAAGTTGCACTGATTGTTTCCGTGATGATCACCGGCGGCATGGAAACTTCAGCCCTCGCGCGCGACACTGTTTTTGCCGCGGTCATGATCGTCTGCAACGGAATCGTAGGGCTGTGCCTGCTCGCCGGAGGCATGCGCCATCGCGAACAGGGTTTCCAGTTGCAAGGTGCGAATGCCGCCTTGGCCGTGCTGATCGCGCTCACCACACTGACTCTCGTCTTTCCGAATGTAACCATCGCCACCGCCGGCCCGACCTTCAGCGATGCGCAACTGATCTTCGCCGCAATCGTTTCACTGATTCTGTACGGTTCCTTTTTGTTTGTGCAGACCGTGCGCCACCGCGACTATTTTCTGCCCGTGGGAGGGGAAGAAGAGCATGCGGCGCCGCCGCCGGACAAGACCGCTCTGACCAGCGCGGGGCTATTGTTGGTGTCACTCGTCGCGGTGGTGGGCTTGGCCAAGGCGCTGACCCCGATCCTGGAACGCGGAATCGACAGTGTTGGCGCGCCCAGGAGCGTTGTCGGCATCGTGATCGCCGGATTGGTGCTGCTCCCGGAAGGGCTGGCGTCGTTTCGCGCGGCCCGAGCCAACCGCCTGCAGACCAGCATGAACCTGGCGCTCGGTTCGGCGCTCGCCAGCATTGGCCTGACCATTCCAGCGGTCGCCGCGGTATCCATTTTGCTGCACAAGCCTCTGACGCTTGGGCTCATGCCCAAAGAGGTGGTGTTGCTGGTGGCCACGCTGATCATCAGCCTGCTCACCCTGGGCACCGGCCGCACCACGGTCCTGCAGGGCATCGTTCATCTGGTGATTTTCGCCGCCTTCCTCTTCCTCGCGGTCGTGCCCTGACGAAGATATCCCGCAACAGGACAACACGAATCCCCCGGCATCGTTATAATCGTTAGCGCAGTACAGTGAGGTGCGGCTTGACCAACTCCGTGAAGCTCACGGCCATGGTCAAGGCAGCTGGTTGAGCGGCCAAGCTGAGTCCCGGGACGCTGGACTCAATCTTACGGCGCCTACCGCTGCCTGAAGACCCGAACGTGCTCGTTGGCTTCTCCACCAACGACGACGCCGGGGTGTATCTACTCGGCGAAGGATTGGGCCTGGTCCAGACCGTCGATTTCTTCACGCCCATCGTCGACGATCCTTTCACTTTCGGCCAGATCGCCGCGGCCAACTCGCTCAGCGACGTTTATGCCATGGGTGGCCGGCCGATTTCCGCGCTCTCCCTGGTAGGCTTTCCGGAGCAGGGCGACACCGCGATCCTCGAGCAGATTATGCGCGGCGGCCTCGACAAGATGAAGGAAGCAAAGTGTACCGTGATCGGCGGTCATTCCATCCGCAATGAAGATATTCAGTTCGGCTACGCCGTCAGCGGCATCGTCAATCCGCTGCAAATTTGGAGAAATGTCGGCGCGTCGACAAATGACGTTTTGTTATTCACCAAAGCTCTCGGCACCGGTGTCATTTCTACCGCGATCAAGAAAGATCGCGCCAGCCAAGAGTCGATCGACGCAGCCGTCGCGTCCATGTCGCAGCTCAATCGAGCCGCGGCCGAGGCGCTGCACGATGTCGAGGCGAAATTCGGGCCGAAGGTTATTCACGCGGTCACCGACGTGACCGGCTTCGGCTTCCTGGGCCACGCCCGCGAAATGGCACTGGGCAATCCCGCGGCCGGCACGCCCTCCGTCACACTCGAAATCGACCATCGCGCTGTGCCACTCCTGCCCGGAGCGCTCGAGGCCGCTCGCGCAGGCTTGATTCCCGGCGGCCTAAAAAATAACCGCGAATTCCTTGGCGATTGTGTGGGCTTGGCTCCCGCCATTCCCGAGGAAAACCGCGCCCTGCTTTACGATCCGCAAACCTCCGGCGGACTCCTGATCGCCATTGCGCCGGAAGCCGCCGCCGCCGCGCTCGCCAGCCTCGTGCAACACGGCGTGAACGCTGCGCTTGTCGGCCGCGTCCTAGCCAAGACCTCTCCAATCCTATCCGTGGTGTAGCGAATCGAACCGGGAGCTCATGGACACTATCACTCACGGCATCGCGGGCGCACTGATCGGCAAGGCCGTCTTCCATGGCAACGACGCCTTCCCACCCGTCGACATGGACCAGCGCCGCATCGCCACCTGGGCCGTGATGCTCGGCTCAATCTTTCCAGACTCCGACGTCTTCCGAGACCTCTTCTCTCACAACGAACTGCTGATGATCACCTGGCATCGCAGTCTTACGCATTCATTGATCATGCTGCCGATCTGGTCCGTGCTCCTCGCCGCCGCCACCGGCGCCATCGCGCGCTGGCGCAAATGGGAGGCCCCCGCCTTCGGGAAGCTCACCGGTCTCTACGCTGTCGGTATTCTGAGCCACATCCTACTGGATCTTGTGACTACCTTCGGCACGATGATCTGGTCGCCGCTCGAATGGTCCCGCCCGGCCTGGGACATTCTGTTCATCATCGATTTCACGTTCACCGCGATTTTGCTGGTTCCCCAGTTGCTTGCCTGGGCGTACCAAGATCCTGACCGCACTCGCCGCCGCGCCACCCTGATGTGGGCGATCTTCACGCCTGCGCCATTCTTGATTTCGCGACTAGGCCTCACGGTCGGCGCGCCAGTCTCCAGCAACGCGGTTCTTATCGCCACCCTGCTCTTCGCCGTGCTTTTCCTTTTCCCGGCGTTCCATGGCTGGGGCCTGCGCGTGCCCTATCGAACCTGGAGCCGCGCCGGCCTCGCGCTGGCCACGGCGTACGTTCTTGCGGCGGCCTGTGCGCATCACTTCGCCCTGGCGCGCATCCAGGGCTTTGCACACCAGGAACACTTGGATGTGAACGGTATTGGAGCGCTACCCCTTCCGCCTTCGCTGTGGCATTGGGATGGGCTCGTTCGTGCCCCTCGTGGAGTCTACGAAGTTCGTATGGACTTGAGCGACAGTCTGTTCGAAAAATCGGCCGCGATGAACGCCGGCGTCATCGAGCACACCTTCTATCCCGACGCACTTCCCAACCCGTTCATTGAGGAAGCCCGTCGCCTCCCCGAAGTGCAAAAAGTGTTGTGGTTTTCGCGCTTCCCGGTGACCCGCTTCCACCAGGAAAGCCCCGACGCGGTCGTCGAATTCACCGACCTGCGCTTTTCTTCGCTCCGCCGTGACCGCACCGGTTCCTTCACCTACCAGGTACGCTTCTCTTCCGACGGCACGGTCCTCTCCCAAGGCTGGCTCCGCCGCTGACTTAACGCGCGCAAGCTGGCGCCGGCTATCTTTGGCCCGAATGTCAGGCTAGAAGAGATTTAGGAGGCTGCTGAAAAAGGGTCTCAGCCCGCCATTCCGGGCGAAGCGAGGAATCTCTCTTCGCCGTGAATCCAAGAAAGAGAGATCGACCGTTCTGCGTTTTTCAGCAACCTGCTAGGCGTCGAGTGGCTGGCAGCGATGCGCACGGATATGCTTACGGAGTTCCGCTTGCGCCTGTTCCTGCCGTTCCCGAATGGGTTCTAGCTCTTTGTTGAGGCGCCAGAATCGCGTCTGGTCGTTGGCGTGAAAAGCGGCAAACTGCTCGGCCACTAGCTCGTCCAGCTCTTTTTCAATCGCCCGCAGTTGTTGTTGCAGACGGCTACGCTCGAGGCACGCAATAGTGCCGACACTTTCGCGCTTTGGTCCGCGAGAAACGTCGTTGGGGCTGGAATCCGCCATACGTTCCCTACTGCTGCTGAGTTGTGCCGGATCACGCCAAAGGAAGGGGGACCGCCCGCCATAGAGGTGACCGGAGGAGCCTTCATATCACAAAGTTTACAATTTTAACAGGGGCTAACGAACCGCGCTCCGCTTCACGTCGCGGGGTGAATGACGATATGGCGCTCCTCGCCGGTGCCGGCACTTTCCGTCCGCACCCCGGCCATATCTTTCAACGCCAGATGCACGATGCGGCGCTCGCGCGACGACATCGGATTCAGCTGAAACGGCTGACGCGAAGCGATCACCCGTTCCGCCGCCACCCGCGCGGTCATGCGCAATTCTTCGAACCGCAGCGCGCGGAATCCGCCGCAATCCAGATGTATCTTCTCGTGCTGAGCGGGTTCCAGGTTCAGCGCGCGAAACGCCAGGTGCTCCAGCGCCTTCAGCACTTCTCCGCCGCGCGCCATCAAGATCTCTTTGTCCTTCCCCTCGAGATCAGCAAATACTTCCGCCTCGCCTTCTTCCCCGGTAGACGCAGCGGTCCGCACCTTTACTTGCAGCTCGAGTTTTCCAGCGCGGATGATGGCGGTCAAAAATTGACGCAGCGCCTCGGCCGCGGCCTCGCGGTCTAGTTTGCCGTCGCGAACAAATTCCTTGGTCATGCGACCCCCGGGGTGCGCCGTTCGACCACCTCTTGGCAACTTCCCGCCGCTACTTCTTAGCGCGCGCGGGTTTCGCTGGGGCGGGAAGGGGATGGGTCCGGTTCAGATACCACTGTTGCAGGATACCGATTAAGCTGCTGGTAAGAATATACAACGCCAAACCGCTGGAAAACGGAAAAATCACGAACATCACGGACATGCTAAGGGGCAGGAACTTCATCATCTGTGCCTGCTGCGGGTCCGTGGTGGTCATCGGCGTCATCTTCGATACCAGGTACATCGACAAGCCCACCGCAATGGGCAATACATAAGTAGGGTCTTTCGACGACAAGTCGTGAATCCACAGCCAGCCCGCGTGGCGCAGCTCGATCGCATAACGCAACGCCGTGTTCAGTCCAAACCAGATCGGCATCTGCAAGAACATCTGGAAGCATCCGCCCACCGGGTTAATCCCCTCGCGCGAATACACCGCCATCACTTCCTTATTCATTTCGGCCTTGCGCGGATCGTTCAGCTTGAACTTCTTGTAGCGCTCCTGGATCTGCTTAATCTCCGGCCCCACGCGCTGCATCTTCATCGTCGTCTTGTAGCTCGAAATACGCAGCGGGAAGAGCACCATGTTGACCACCACCGTCAACACCACGATCGCCCAGCCCCAGTTCGGGATGTAGTCGTGCAGCCACTTCAGCCCGTGGAACAGCGGGTCGGCGATGAATTCCAGCCACCCGAATTGCACCAGCGCATTCAACGGCGGGTGCATGGCCTTCAGGTCGTCGTAATCTTTCGGGCCCACGAAAACGCGCAACCGCATCGGCTGCGAATTCGTCGTCGTCGCCAATTCCGGCAGGGCTTCAGACTCGTCCTTGCCATCCTTGCCGGTGTGCGTCGTCCAGGCCTTCCAGTACCGTGTGCCCAGCGTCGTCGACAGCGCATCCGCCGGCGGCAGAAACGCCGCGGTGAAGTAGCGGTCTTCGATACCCGTATAGGTCTTGCCGCCTTGCCAGATGTTGCCCCACTTGTCGGCGGTATCGAGCTTCTTCTCCAGGAACGAAGAAAGCTTGCCGTTCTCGCTGTAATACGTTTGCAGCGTGGTCGAAGGCGCAGGATCCGTCACCGTGACGTCGCCAAAGCCGCCGCGCCACGCCAGGCCGGCGACCACGCGCGCGCCGTTGTACGTCGAGGTCGTCTCCACATTCACTACGTACGAATGGTCGAACCGGAATTTCTTGGTCACTTCCAGGTGGCCGTCGCTCCAGGAAAAGGTGAGGTCGGCGGGCGCTTCCAGCAACGCGCGATCGCCGGAAATCTTGTACAGCCCGGTGTTCGCGGCCGTCTCGAGCTGCGGGTCATCGAATACTAGCGAGAACGGCCAGCCGCCGGTCTTGGCCGCCGTCTCCGGGTGCACCAGGTCCAGCATGCGCTGTGGCTTGGCGTCATCCTTATACTTCTTCAGTTGCCAGCTTTTCACTACCGCGCCGCGGTTCGAAAACTCCACGCGATACAGCGCGTTCTCCACAACAATGGTGCGTTCCTGCGAATCCGCCACCGGCACAACGGAGGTGGGAGCCGTCGCCGCGGTCACGCTCGTGGCGCCGGGAGCCGCATTCGTTGCGGGCGCCGCGTTCGCATTCGGCGAAGGGCCCGGAGTCGCTGGCGCGGTTGCGGCGGGCTGCTCTTTTTGCGGCTGGTACGCCGGTGGCTTGGGCGCAAAGAATTTCGTCCAGACCAGAATCACGGCGACGGAAAGCAGCGAAGCCACAAGAATGCGCAGTTCCGGCGAGAACTTATCTTTCGACGGCCCGATGGGCGGAAATTGACCAGGAGTGCTCACGAACGAACCTCGTTGGGATCAACAGCGGCAGTAGAGTGCGTTTCGATCAATGCAAAATTCTCCGGAACCGGGTCGTATCCAAATTTTCCTGACAGCGGGTGGCAGCGCAGTAGCCGCTTGGTCCCCAGCCACACGCCGCGCAGCACGCCAAACCGTTCGATGGCCTCGTAGGCGTAACGCGAACACGTCGGCTCATAGCGGCAGGTGCCCGCGAATAGAACCGAAAGGTAGGCCTTGTAGCAGTTCAAAGCGAAAAGCGCCGACCGCACCGCCAACGAATGCCCGCTTTGGTAGGGGCCGCCGTCCGCGGCGGGCGCATTTTGTGGAGTGCGGGAGCCCAGCTCCCGCCTTTGCGATCTTAGCGTGTCGTGGGGCTCAGAAAGAGGCAGTCCGGCTGCCGCACTGCAAAGCTGCACCGCGGGCGCGCTCACAGCTTCTTCAGCAGGCGCACTAACTCTTCCGTCAGCACCGCAAACGGCGCCGTGGCTACTTTGCTCTTCGGATGTACGACGATGTCCCATCCTGCGGGTATCTCCTGCCGGTGGCAGCGAACCATCTGACGCAAGCGCCGCCGGATGCGATTGCGCACCACCGCGCCGCCCAGGGCCTTCTTGATGCTGAAGCCGAAGCGGCTCAACGCTAGTTCGTTGCAACGAACAAACACGGTGAAGTGGGAACTCGAGAAGCGCTTTCCAGCGCGATACACGGCGTCGAAGCTGCCCCGGCGCACCAGCCGCGCCTCGCGCGGAAACGGATATCCCGCGGCCGGCGCCGGCTCACTACTCGGGTGTAAGGCGATGACGTCCCTTCTTGCGGCGCGCCGCAAGCACTTTGCGGCCACCCTTGGTCTTCATGCGCGCGCGAAATCCGTGTGTCTTGGAGCGGCGGCGTCTCCGCGGTTGAAATGTACGCTTTGGCAAAGCAATCCCCCTAAGGTATCTACGTTCCTGCTGCCCGCTGTATATCCTTGCTTGCCTTGCACGTCCAGGCAAACCGAACCCCACCACTGCTTTCCCGGCAGCTTTCGGAATTATCTAGTGTATCCGTGGCCCAAGCCAAGGGTCAAGAAACCGCCGGGGTAGTATCCTGCGGGAAAAATTCGGCTGCACCCTAAAGCTAATTCCGAATTGGGTGTGATTTGGTGTTTCTCGCGAGCGAAAATGTGGGGATGTGTAGGCGTTCACAAGTTGGGATTGACCGCATTTTGGAGAGTCTCTGTCCAAGGCATTCGACCCAGCCTAATAAAGTCTAGCGCCCACATTAACGTCACAAGGCCTATGCCATACGAAACCCCCTCGGCCACCGCCGTCACGTGTCCATCCCCTTCGCGTAGAAATGGAACGACATGCTTTCCAGTATCGGAATCTCTACATGAAAATATGAGGTTAGACCTCCCCGCAACAACCAAATCGGGAGATGGCGCGTGCCTACCAGGGTGCTTCACAAGAAGCTCGTTGATCACCTTTGGATCAGTTAAGCGATTTCCCTCTTGGTCTTCCATGAATCGACCTAAGACCATCGTGAAGATGGGGTTGAGGAACTTCGGATAACCCACGGGAATTTGTACACCGAGGCCCAGAATAACGCCGGGAATAACTTCGTTTGGTGTCGTTTGAGCCCGGCTGGCAACTAGAAGTTATCTCATAAACACTTTGAACGTACTGAACAGTTGAAACTTATGGCGAATGGCGTAAATCGAGAACA
>Ga0335080_10008702_pt1 | contig 10583 bp, 8 predicted proteins | sample Lox_Sample_34_FD_206720 | JGI IMG/M metagenome (GOLD analysis project Ga0335080, IMG submission 206720) | Soil microbial communities from Loxahatchee National Wildlife Refuge, Florida, United States - Lox_Sample_3.4 | ecosystem: Environmental > Terrestrial > Soil > Wetlands | place: USA: Florida... | reverse complement strand
TGCTCGCGGCGCCCACCTATACCACGGCAGGGACCGGGGTACGGGCCGTATCGCTCAGCGATCTGAATCGCGACGGCAGCCTGGACTTGATCGTGGCAAGTCTTTGCCAGGCCTCGGACAACTGTACAAGCGGGGGAATCGACATTCTTCTAGGCAACGGCGATGACACGTTCGGGCCGCCCGCGAGTTATTCGTCGGGGGGGAGCGAGGCCACCGCGGTCGTCGCGGCTGACCTTAATCACGATGGCAAGATTGATCTCGTGGTCACCAACCATACCTGCGGCAATGGCGACAACCACGGATGTGTCAGCGTGCTCTTAGGGAACGGCGATGGAACCTTTCAGGCAGCAACAACTTACGGAACGGGAGGCTACTTCGCCGCATCCGTGGCAATCGCCGACTTCAATAATGACGGAAGACCGGATCTGGTGGTGGCCAATCAGGAGGCCGATTCGGAAGAACCCAGTGGCGGGGTCAGCATACTGCTCGGGAACGGGAATGGTACCTTTCAGACTGCGGCAGCGTACTCTTCTGCCGGATATAACGCTTCGTCGCTCGTGACCGGCGATTTCAATCAGGACGGCAAAACCGACCTGGCGGTCACAAATCTGTGCGTTGACAGCAATAGCTGTCTCAGTGGATCGGTCAGCATCCTGCTGGGGAACGGAGACGGGACGTTGCAGGCCGGCGTGAGCTTCGATTCCGGAGGATATGATCCGAATTCAATGGCCATCGTTACCGCGGACTTTGATCGGGACGGCAATGCGGATCTGGCGGTGGCACACGAGTGCCTCAACAGCGATGATTGTTCGACCGGCAGCGTAAGTGTCCTGCTGGGCCAGGGTACCGGTTTCTTCCAGCCCGCAATGACCTACGCTTCCGGAGGGTCCAGCCTGTCGCTGGCAACCGGAGATTTCGATGGCAACGGCAAGACCGACCTGGCTGTCGTGGACGAGCAAAATGATTCGGCCGGGACCGTCAGCATACTCTTCGGGAACGGCGATGGGACCTTCCTGCCTCCAGCGACCTATTCGTCGGAAGGCTATTTTCCTACCTCTATCGCCGCCGGCGACTTGACCGGCGACGGCAAGCGATCCGTGGTCACCACAGTCCAGGCAGACATCAACTTCGGAGCAGCTGGCCTCGTCACCGTGTTGCGAGGCGGCACTAACGGCAGTTTCCATGCAGATCCGGAATATCTGGAAGACGGACCAACAGCCCTGGTTACCGCGGATTTCAACCACGATAACAACCCCGATCTAGCCGTCACGCGGTCATGCGGCGAGCCCTGCACCGGCGGGGTGGTGGATGTTCAGTCCGGCAATGGAGATGGAGTTTTCCAGGCGCAGCACAGTTATTCCACCGCTGGATATTATGCGCTCGATGTGAAGATTACAGATCTTGATCTCGATGGAAATACCGACTTGGTCGTCGCTAACGACTGCGCGGATCAAAGCTGTACCAGCGGCTCGGTTGGCGTCCTGCTGAGTAATGGGGATGGCACGTTCCGGCCGGCTGTGAGTTTTCTCGCCGGCAGTCCAGGCGCTCTTTCGCTGGCAGTTGGAGATTTCAACGGAGACGGCCTGCCGGATGTCGCCGTAACCACCTGCAATGATCAGAGTTGCACGCAGGGTTCGGTGAGCATTTTGCTTGGAAATGGAAATGGCGCGTTCCGCGCGCCTACTCTTTATCCCGCCGGTGGTGCAGCCTCAGCGATTGCGACTGCCGACTTAAATGGGGATGGAAAGTTGGATCTGATCGTCGCTAATCCCTGCCGGTGCATTTCCGGAGATACGGTGAGCATTCTGCTGGGAAATGGGGACGGCTCATTTCAGCCACCGCTAAGCTACGCAAGCGGTGGAATTGTGCCGGACAAGATCCAGGTAGGCGACCTGAATCACGACGGCAAGCTCGATCTGGCGATTGCGAATCAATGTCACGATGATGCGTGCGCGTTTGGCGGAGTGGTGGGAGTTCTCCTGGGAAACGGCGATGGCACTTTCCAGCCGGCCAGCAGTTATTCCTCCTGGAGTGGGTGGTCAAACTCTGTGCAGATTGGAGACTTTAATGGCGACGGCAATCCCGATATTTCTGTAATCAATATTGGCACGGACCACGCGACCCGCTCCCGCAGCACGGTGCTGCTGCTGGGCAATGGCGACGGGACATTTACCAGTGGCGACACCTATCCGATCGGGGGATGGGACTCCACGATCGGGGACTTTAACAATGATGGGAAACCAGACCTCGCCGTCGGAGATTACTCCGGCTTTGTGATTCTGCGGAATGTTGCCACGGGGTTTCGGTTTGTCACCGGAGTGAAGCTCCGCGCCTCCGAAAATCCCTCAGATTACGGACAACCTGTCATCTTCACGGCAACCATCGACGCAGATCATGCGGGCAGCCCCACCGGCACGGTGACCTTCTATGATGGTTCGACGGCTCTGGGCACGGCTCCGATCAGCGACAAGCGAGCCCATCTTTCAGTCGTCAACCTGCTTCCCGGTACCCACGCGATTACTGCCGCGTATTCCGGCGATCACAAGTTTCTGGGCGGCACCTCTGCCCAGATGAATGAGGTCATTCACAAGGGCAACTCTCAGACCAACGTAACCTCGTCGCTGAATCCGTCTTCTTACGACCAGAATGTGACTTTCGTTGCGGTGGTGAGTTACCTCGGGGGAACTCCTCCCGACGGCGAGCCGGTGACTTTTAAGGACGGCTCCAACATGCTGGGGACCTCCGGGCTGCAAGGTGGAGTCGCGCGCTTGACTGTTTCCTGGTTGACGGCGGGCCCGCACGTGATCAAAGCCCTCTATTCCGGGGATCCCGATCTCAATTCCAGCAGCGGCAAACTGAATCAGACCGTCAATGAATCCAGAAGCATAAGCAAACTGTCCTCGTTCCTGAATCCGTCGCAGGTTGGCCAGAAAGTGAAATTCCGGGTGAGAATCATCGGGGAATTTGGCGGCGTTCCGACGGGCACAGTGACGTTCAAGGATGGACCCAAGATCCTGGGTACCGAATCGCTGAACGGCGAGGGCTTGGCGTACTACGTCACCTCAAAACTCGCGGAAGGGGAGCACCATATTCACACCAGTTATTCCGGAGACCGGAATTTTTCCGTCAGCCACGCGCTTCTCATGCAAACGGTGCAGCAGCCGTATTAGCCAGCGCTGCCCAGCCCGCGGTGGAAACTGCGCCCACGAAAAGCACCCTCTCGACCAGCCTCCGCGGTATGCAGCGCAGACTCGTGAGGAATCGGTTCCTGAAAATACCTCCACAGCAGCCGGCACACCTCCTTCCGGGCGCGGTCGACTCCAATCTTGACCGCCCAGGTCGAGAGGCCCAGCCGCTCGGCGGTTTCCTCAACGGAAAGCCGATCAGCCTCGCGCAGCAGAAAAATACTCCGCAACTCCGGATCGAGCACCTGAAGGGCGCTCTTGAGAGCATCTTGGAGCTCTACCACTCTCGCCCTGCGATGCAGGCCTGACCTATGCACTGGCAACGCCCCTTCTGGCCGTTGCTTCTTCAACTCGCAGACCGGTTAAGGCCGACGGCTTGCGTCGGATGAGGAGCCAGAATTAGCGCGAGTAGCGCACCCATCCCCACACCAATCATGGCGAAAGTCACGGCCGTGTACAGGTCATATTCGTACCGCATTCGTTCTCCTGAGGCTTAAGGACCACCTTATCGTCTGCGGGGACACAGGTCTATCCGGCAAAAACTGTAGGCAGGACGCGTTGCCAGAAAACACCCCGCAGCCTGCTCGACCTGTCCAGCTTGGTGGGGAAGCTGACAGATCGTGCAGGTGCAAGGAAATCTCGGGTGCGATAACATCAACAGCCCGAGAAGCCTGACTGGAGCTGCTAGGCGACCCCTTCAACGCAAGCAACATTACGAGGCCGGGCGCCGGCAATCTATCCGGCACAATCTGTAAGTCAGACAGGTATCTCTGGTATGGATTGATCTCCGAAAGCCGGGGTCTCCTGACGTTTGATACCGAACCGAGCAAGGAATTCCCGCCGAGAAGTCTTCGTGGGTTCCTCACCAGATTCCTTTGTCACTGCCAGTCAATTTCTGTTCAAGCATGGCAGCCGTGGCCAGGCACGGAAGCAGGCTCAGGCGAAGCGAGCCCCGGATCTGTCCATTCCGCATCAAGGTTGCAAGCTCGGAGGCGTATAGGCCCACCGACTCCGGCAGGATGGGTACTCGAAGAAAGCCCTTCTGGAAACTGACACGGTCGCCGCTCAGCCGCGCGCATGAACGGACAGAGTCCGGAAGCGCAATGCCCACGCCGCGGTAACTTTCTGCGTAGTCGGAGACAATACACAGTAGAGTTGCCACGCCCTCCCAAATCCCGGCAGCATCCGCGGCAGACTTCAGCAGCTGGTAGCTAATGGGCTGGGTTTCCAGAAGCTGCACCGTATCGACCACGTCGCACAGCCGCAGATAGAAGTGGCGGTACATCCGCTGCAGCGTCGCGATAATCAGACGGTGCTCCGGACACGCAACCGAGAAGTTATGCGCCCCAGCCTGCAGGTGGATCGCGCGGGAGGGAATGGCTTGGGCAAAGGCGACGTGCTCTCCGGTCTGTCCCAGGCGGCCTACATGTATTTCGATGAGCTCATTCAAATGCGGCACCACGAAGTTCCATTTGTTGGCGAGGCGGTCTCCCCAGCTTCGAGCCTCGAGTCTGGCCTGAAAATGCTCGGCCATGATCGTAAGGACTTCCACCGGATCGGCGTTGGTATAAAGATCTAGGTCACTGCCAAGGTCTGGCCAATGGTCGAGGGACTTGATTACCGTGAGATCGCAATCTTCTTCCCGGAACGCGTCACAGACAGATTGAAGGGATTGCAACGCCGCGCGGATTCGCAGGAGTTCGTGTTCGACCGACCTGCCGGCCCACTCAGCCCAATCCGTGCTCCCCGAAGCCTCCGCGATCCGTTGCAGGACCCGGACCGCCCGCACTACCACATGATGACTCCCGGCCAGCGCCAGCAGGGGCTCACGATCTTCAGGAAGCAGCCCCAACATTTCGACGCATTGCGCTCTGGCAAAGTCCGCAGTTTCGCCCGGCGCTAAAAGTAGTTGCGAAAGAATCGCCAGGTGTTTTCCAGTGGATGTGTTCGTCATGGTTTTTGCCCCGTACAAGGAGTGTCCAGCCTTTCGATTGCGGTTCCCTCTTCATAATCGTTCCAGGTGTCGATCATCAGGAAAGGGAGCGGGTGAGTTGCGTCGTAATAGCGGGTGTAAAGCCGCAGCGTGTCGTCCAACGTGGCTCCGCAGCGCCGGTCCATCTTGCGGTTTAGTCCCCAACGGGCGCGATGATCGTCGAACCCGGGCCAGGCTCCGCCCACGGCGATTTTGTCCGGATACTTGTCTTTCACGTTCTTGTAGAAATGATCGAGGTATTGTTCGCCCCAATCCTTCCCGTCAGGTTTCCATCCTCCGGGACCGGGATGCACCCATGCGTAATAGCCGTCGAAAGCGCCGGCGAATTGCTCAGGAGCCTGATCCTTATAGAAGAGCAGCGGTGGAGTGGACCAAGTGTTCACATGTTCGCGCACGCGGTTCCAGTCCGTCTGCCCACGCTTGGGAAAAATGAAAATCATGGGGCGGCCGTTATAACCGAGATAGGCGGCGCGATCTGGCGCCTGTGGTCCGATGTAGTCGCGGTACGCCTCGTCCATGGCGTCGAGCGCTTGCTGGGTCGATTCTGCGGTATCTTCCTCGGCTTCGTTGTACAGCAGCGCAACCTGAAAGTGCGCTTCGCCAGCCACCTGCTGCAGGATCGCGAAACTCTTGTCAGTGAATGGCCGCCGGGCGCCGTTCCAATCCACAACAAAACCGGTAATTCCCCGATTGCGCGCCTGATCGATCTGCTTCCGGAGCACTTTCGGATCCTGACTCGAATATCCGACATCGAGATGCTGGCCGTCTCCGAACCACGGCATGTACGCCGCCAGCACTCTGGTACCTAGCGCACGAGCCTGAAAATCCTCCTGCACTGCCTGGTGAACAACCTGCCGCTGACAACCGTTCACGATCAGAACGGCGCCGACCACCAAAGCAAGAAGGCCTTTTGACAAATGGGATCCGTTCAGCTTCATTGAGAGCTGCTTGTCTTGGATGCAGAACGGATCAGGACAGTTGGCAGGCGCATTGCTTGCCTGGCCCTCTGCGGATTCTAGAAATTGCGCACTTCTTGCAGTTCCCGCACCATCCAGCGGTCAGCAGAAGGCGTCATCAGGACCACATAGTGGCTGACAACTTTTTCACGGGAAATGGTTTTGCTTCCGTCAGCGATCTGCAGATCAAACTCCGCAGTGTCGCGCAATTCCATGACGTCGCCTTCGGGAGCGTAGAAAACGACCTCCAACTTGTGGCTCTGATTCAGATACTGGGAATGCAACCCGCTTCTCGCCTCCTCCGTAACTTTGCCGGAAAGAGTCGTTCGAAGCGGGCCCACGAAATAGCCGCTTAGAAGCGTGGGTTCGCCGTACCTGAAGGAGTCGGCAAGACTCTGCCATGCCCGTTGATAGTCGCGGACGACGCTTTGCACGGTAAGTGTCTCGACGGTGCGGGGACCTGCAGCGTTCACCGCAAGATCGACATGTGGCAGACCAGGGATGTCGGCTGCCAGCCCCGCTGACGCCGGCCACAGTCCCACGGCGACAATGGCGATCGCGAGGCGGACAATGTGTCTGGGAGCCAGTCTGTTCATTGTCCCTCGCTCACTCGGACTTCATTTCCCAGGACCACTCCCGAGGCCACAGAAATTACCGCTCGCCCTCCGCCCACCATTTGTGCGCGAGCAATACCCTGTTTGATGGGCGCATCGACCGTGCTTTTCCCGCTCGACGCAGTTTCCGTAAAGGTCACGATCGTTCCGTCGGGAACCGGGTTCCCGGCGCAATCACGGACCGGTTCGGTTTCAACCGCAATTCCGGATTTCGACGGTTGCGCCTTAATCCGTAAGTTGCACGGGTCAGAAGCGACCAGCCGTACAACGCGCCTTGCGGAAACCGGGCCCACCGAAGCGAGCAGGTCTTCAATCCCGGCGCGGCTGCCGGCATTCGCGCGGAACCAAGACACCCCGTTTCGGCTCGGAACGGTGTTCGACATCACCTCAGACCCGGCGTCGCTGAGTTTGAAAGTTACCGCTACCGGATCAAGCACCAGGTTATGAAAGCGGTCGAAGGGACAAATCACGCCACTGATGGCGTCTTGTTGCCCAGCCGGCACGCGTGACGGGTGCACGAGAAAGGTCAGATTTGCCGCTGCGGCCGCAACCACGAAAAAAACGGACGTCTTGCAAGTGTCCGAACACACGATGGCGAGATACTTTCCTGCTGTACTCAGGTCGCGCCCGGAAATCTGCACGTCCTGCCCCAGTTGAATCTCGCGCCGGAAGGCTCCGGCCGGACCCAGCAGATACAACCTGGCCTTTCCGCTCCCGGAGGAAGCGATTGAGAGTGCAACTCCGGCAGGCGTGTCTGCGGGCCATCGCAATTCCTGCGCAACCGCATTGAGCGTTACGCAAGCCACCGCGAACAGGGTCAGCGCAAATCTACGATTGACCCACACTATATTGGTTAACCACCACATGATAATTTTGCACCTTGCCGGCGAGCGTCTCCGGAATCCCCACGGCAAACGATTCCGGCGTTCCGGGGAAGAGCGCTCGATCGACGTAACCGTCCGCGACCCAGATTACTTTGCCATGGTCGTCGTAAAACGTTGCGATGACGTGGGGGATATTCACTACCCGGCCGCTCTGATTCAACAACTGTCCCTGCAGCACTCTCTGACCGCGCGCATCCGTGATCAATCGTTGATCCATGACTCCGATGACGGGATCGGCCGACGCAGGCACTAAGGTCGCCTTTACATCCATGCGCACATTTTTTATTTTTTCCAAAGTGATTCCCGGAAAGTCGATGCGATATGGCGTCACCTGCTTGGGAAGGAGCACGTGAACGATCTTGTCGAAGCTGCTTTCCTCGTCGATGGGGTTGCCGCTGTCGCCGATGAGTGCCGCATTTACGTTGACGAACGCGGGAATCGTGTCTTCGTTAACGACCTCGCCCATCACGATAGACTCGTCGCCATATTCAACCGCATTCATGGACACGATGCGGACGTGCGGCGCGTCCACACTTCCCTGGCCCCATTCGGCGTCCGCCGAACCGGTGACCAAGTCCCAGCGCAGGTAATTGACGGGAATGATTTGTGCTGGAACTTCGGCGATCCGGGGTTGCGGCCATGAAACTCTCCAGATGTCATTCTGCCGGACGACCTGCAGATCACGCACATCGTCTATAGCTCCCACCGGCGTCGACCAGTGCATGGTCGCGCGCACTTCCGCCTGGTCGCCCGTCGTGTGCAACGGCTTCAAGTCCCAGCTTTCCAGGCCCGAAAGGGTCCGCAAGCTGCCAGTGCTGCCCGCGAGGTCGTGCATGAATTGGCTGGAATCGATTGCGCTTGCATTGGCGAGCTGACCGTAGGCATCATTCCAGTTCCGCCGTCGAACCTGGTTGAACAGAGCCGATACCGCCTGTTCCGGGGTGTGCGCCGAGGGAGCGAAACCCGGCAATGCGGTGCCCGACACGACCCCAATATGGGTATCAAGCTTGGCCGGCGCGTAGGCGCTGACCGCAATCAGAATTACCGTCACGGCGACGATGGCAACAGGCAATAGAACTTTCATTGGATCCCTCAAGCGACGGACTGCTCTTCCAGGCGCGCGGGCATCCCCAAGGACTCAACCACGCGCCGGCGGCCCGGCAGCAATGCTTCCAGCAGGATTGCCAGCACACTGCAACCGATGGGCAGAATCCCCCACATGATTCCCTGCCACGGCGGAGGCACGGCATCGCTGGCGATCTTCCTGGCCGGCGGAACATCTTCTTTCGACCAGGCGCTAACGCTGCCATCGTTATAGGTCTCGATCTTGCGCCAGCCGGCAAAGGTCAGCAGCGGCTCGTAGTACGGATCATGAACGAAAATGTATTTCAATCCGTAGCGGCTGGCGTGCTTTAGCATCGCGCGCAACGATTCCATCCCGGCACTGCCATAGAACTTGGCATTGGTGAGCTGAGCGGAGCCGTAGTGAGTCATTTCCGGCAAGAGGCGGGCAGAATTGTAGTCTCCGTCCACGCTGCTGGCATTGGTGTAAGTACCCACTTGGGCCAGGGCGGCTCCGAAACCCAAAGTGAGGTAGCGATACTGATCGTGGCCATCGCGATTCAGGAAAGCATCGATAGGGCTCACGTCGGGCACGGAAGCAGGTCGATAAGGGTTGGCCTTCAGCCAAGCAAGAGAGCTTCCCAAGGTCACGACGGCTGCCAACGCCAAGCCCACGGCTGCACGCGAGCGAAAACGGTCGAGCAGTTGCACGGCCATCAATCCAACGAAGGGCATTGCCAGCAGAGTCGCCCAAAATGTGAACCGCTCAAACGTCAGCACCTCGTAAGCCCGTCCCAGTAGCCACTTGGGCAGCGGAGTAGTTCCTCCAAGCCCAAACAGAAAGGTGAGCCAGAAACCGAAAAGCAGGGGCCGAAGCCGCTTTTGCGATGAACCGCGAATCAGGATGAACGGAAGTGCCAGCAGTAGCGCTCCGTACGGAATCACGAAGTAATTCACCGCAGTAATCGAGTTGAGAAGAAAGTTGGCGCGGCTGTCGTGCGGAATGGGAATCTGCCGAATCGGGTGCTGAATAATCTCGAGCCAGTACGGCAACAGGACGATGGCAACCCCAACTCCGGCAATTCCGGCAAAGACAAGCGCCCGTGAGATGACACCGCCCACCGAGGCAGGCACCCGCTCCTCCCTGGCGTCAATGCACGCCACCCACAATACGGGCCCGGCGAACAGGACCACGCCGAAGATCAGGGTCACGTGGTGAGCGGCGGCGGCGGCCAAAGTGATCGCCAATCCCTTGAGCAGCGACCGCGCCTCGCCCTCCACCGACCATTCATAGAAATAAGGCAGTGCATTCAAATACAGAGCCACGGAACTTACAGTGGCCAGTTGGCCCGCCTGATACACCAGGAATGCCAACGCTCCCAGGAACACTGTGCCTAAAGCCGCGTAACTGGCAGCGCGTTCGCTCACCCAGATCCTGGAAAAACGGTAGACCCCCACGGTCAGCAGCAGAACAGCGATGAGCTGCACCAGCATGTAAGCCATCGTCAGGCCGGTGACCGTCGACAGAATGGCAATCCATTGATGCGTCAGCGGGGGATAAGTGGTTTGAGAAAATCCGGCAAACCACTTTTCGTTCCACGGATCGAACCAGTGATGGGCGTAATGCGACGCAAAGAAAATGTGGAAGTTCGCGTCGAATGAAGTGGAAGGAATCTTCATGAACAGCAGCGGGCCATGCACTGCAAAGGCAACCAGAACCACTGCAAGCAGCGGAATCGAACGATACGGGAAGGTGCCGGCACTATTCACAAAGCGCTCCCTTATTCGGATCGTCGTTTGGACGCATGAACGATGGCGAACGGTTGGCTCGGCGGGATGGCCTTTTTCTCCGGGCAAGCCTAGCCTGCTGGCTTCTCCTTAGCTCTCGC
>Ga0335080_10008699_pt1 | contig 10586 bp, 5 predicted proteins | sample Lox_Sample_34_FD_206720 | JGI IMG/M metagenome (GOLD analysis project Ga0335080, IMG submission 206720) | Soil microbial communities from Loxahatchee National Wildlife Refuge, Florida, United States - Lox_Sample_3.4 | ecosystem: Environmental > Terrestrial > Soil > Wetlands | place: USA: Florida... | reverse complement strand
TGTGTCTCCAAAATCAACTGTTCGCCGCAGGATCTGGTGGAATTGATGCGACGCACCATCGGCAGCGGCGAGGCAATTGCCCATGCCCGGCGAAAAACCGAAGGCGCAACGGCCGCCGCAGCTCCCAAAACTGCCAGACAGACGGATGCTGAATTTCAAGCCGAATTCCGGGAAACGTTCATTGCCAGCCTGCCGGCCACGCTCGCCGTCCTCCGCGCCTCGTTGCAAAGCCTCATCAAGTCAGACTCCGAACAAGTGCGGCTGGAATATATCCAGGAACTCTATTGCCGCATCCATGCCGTCAACAGCAATGCCGGCATCTCCGGCCTTGTCCTCATCGCGCATCTGGCGGCATCGCTCGAGGCCTTGCTCAAGGAACTTTGCGAGAAACCGAAACACATCAGCGCCTCAATTTTGCATACCGTCGCCGCCGCGGTGGATTTTCTCGACTTCCTGTTTAAACATGGCACCCGGCTCGAGGAACAGGAACTTCCCCGTGCCAGCATTCTGGTCGTGGACGACGAGGCCCTGGCCTGCCGCACCATCACTTACGCCCTCAAAAAAGCGCAGCTCCAGTCCGTCAGCGTCGAAGACCCGAACGCCGCCTTCAAGCTGCTGTCCGAAAACAAATTCGACCTCGTGTTTCTGGATGTGGACATGCCAGGCATGACCGGCTATGAACTGTGCACCAGGTTGCGCAATCTGCCGATGCATAAAAAAACCCCGGTCGTCTTTGTCACCCGCCTTGACGATTTTAACAACCGCACTAAATCCATGGTGGCCGGGGGCAATGACTTCATCGCCAAGCCGTTTCTCTTCATCGAACTCACCGTCAAGGCCCTCATCCACGTCCTGCGCGGCAAATTTCAGCCGGCCAAATGAACGGAGGTAAGCCGGCGTCCGGCCCCTGGTTTGCCGGTTTTCGGAGACATTCATGTTGGTTCTTGCGTCGGCAACCTGGCGTGGTTCATGCTTGTTTAATCAAGTCGCATTCGCACGATTATGAAAATTACGTCCATAAACAAGGAATTGTCCGACAAACGCAAAGTCGCTTTTCGCACGGAACCGCAGATTGACGCGCCGACGCTCGAACAGATCCGGCGGTTGTTGAGTCATTCGTCGGTGTTGAAAGGCGTGGGGATGGAACTGACCGAAGGCTGTCTGGTGGTGATTCATCCCGCCTTCACGCCGGAGCTCGCCAAAAACGTCAACGACCTTTTGAATGCGGCAGAGAATGCTGTGCGGCAGGCCAGGGAAGATGCCCGGAAACGGGAGGAACTGGAACAGACCGAAAGGAACAATGCCATCCAATCGGCGTCCAATGCGTTCGATGTGCCCATCGAGTGATTGATTGAACCGTGTCCACAAGGGAAAATGGGATAATCCGCCTGTGTCGCTCGGATGAGTTTGGAGTGATTGGGGATATTATCAACGATGCCGCCCGGGCTTACCGGGCGGTCATTCCCGCCGACCGCTGGCATGAACCTTATATGCCGCCTGCCGAACTGAAGGAGCAAATAGATCAAGGGGTGGTTTTTTGGGGAATGGAGCTGGACGAAAAATTGGCCGGGGTGATGGGAATCCAACCCGTCCAGGATGTTACCCTCATCCGGCATGCTTATGTGCGCACGGCCTTACGGAATCAGGGCATTGGTGGCAGCTTGCTGAAACAGCTTTGCGACTCAACGACCCGGCCGGTTTTGATTGGGACCTGGGCGGCGGCGGTTTGGGCCGTTGCCTTTTATGAAAAACACGGCTTCCGCAAAGTGACCCCCGCAGAAAAGGACAGGCTCCTCAAAAAATATTGGTCCATTCCCGATCGTCAGGTCGAAACCTCGGTGGTGCTCGCGGACAAAAGATGGTTTGCGGCGGCCCGGCCGGAAGCCCATTAATTTTCCTGGGAGCGCCGGCGTCTCGCCGGCGAGTATCGTTTTTGCCGGCGGGACGCCGGCGCTCCCGGGTCGGGACAATTTACCCCGCCACGACGGGAGTGCTGAACATTTCCCTGGCAATGACGCCATCGCACACCTTCGTCACCGAGCCGGTCATCTCAATTGCGTAATCATCGCCTACTTTGATGGCAATGACGCCGCCGGGCATGTGGACGGAGATATCACGGTCGCACAAGCCGAGCCGGTGCGCCACCGCCGCTGCCGCGCTGCTGCTGCTGCCGCTGGCCAGCGTGTAACCGGCCCCGCGCTCCCAGATTTCAATCTGGATGTTGTTCCGGTCGAGCACCTTCATGAATTGCACATTGGTGCGATTCGGAAAACGCAGGTGCGTTTCCAGTAGCGGTCCCATCTGCCGGGCCAGGTCGGCGCTGATTTTGGGCAGCGGCAAAACACAATGCGGATTGCCCACCGTGGCCGCGCAAAAATTGAACTGCTGGCCGCGCAGATGGATGGGTTCGTTGATGACCTCCCGCCGCGGACCGGCCACGGGAATTTCGTCGCTCCAGAAACTGACCTTGCCCATCTCAACGCGCACGGTTTTGCCGCGGTTCATGATTTCGGCCTGCACGAGGCCGCCCGGTGTTTCGAGGGTGAACTTGTCCACCCGCACCAGTTTCTTGTCCCAGAGGTAGCGCGAGAATATCCGCAGGCCGTTGCCGCTCTTTTCAGCCTCGCTGCCGTCGGGGTTGAAGATGCGGAGCGCGTACTTCGCCGTTTTGGAGGGCAGGGGACCGAGCAAAATGCCGTCCGACCCGACCCCGTAGTTGCGATGGCAGATGGTCTTGACTTGCGCCGTCGTCAGCGACCCCGGCAGGTTCTTCGGGTCAATGACAATGTAATCATTCCCGAGCGCGTGATATTTGGTATAGGCCCAAAGCATGAACCGAGCATAGCGGTTCGCGCGCGAAGCGCAAAACAGAATCAGGGCTTGTCCGGCGGTTTTGCTTCGCGCTTCGCTTCTTCCACATGAAACCGGTGGAGAAACCGGTGGATCGCCGGGGCAAAAATAATCCCCAGGATGGCGAAAAATGCCAGTCCGCTGAACAGCGCGTAGCACCCGGCAAAAATTTTCCCGCCGTTGGTTTGCAAGGTTGATATCGGCCCCATGCCGGACAGGATCATCGCCGCATTCACGAAGGCGTCCACCCAGGACATTTGTTCAAAAGACCGGTAACCCACCATTCCGAAGCCGAGGGTGAACCCAACGACCAGCAGGCCAACGCCCACGCTTCGCGCCAGGCGCCAGTAAAACGCCGGCAACGGCAGCAACGGTTTTGAACGGTGCTCGAACATAAAGCTTATGGCATATTTTCAAAATGGGTTAGCCGTGTCCAGCGCAGGTAGAGGGCTGAGTGAGCGTCGCAAATTAAGGAAACAGGGTGAAATGTTTAACACCTTCGGGTCATCTTCGTAATCAACGGCAGCTTGGTCGCCATCGGGTCCGCCACCATGACTTGGGCAACAAATTGACCCGCTTGCATTTCTGATCAGAACGGGGAGAAGCGCGTCGTGGGCAATCAGGTGACAGTAACGTATTGACTAATATCATGCATAAGTACTATTTTTGTTGATTGACTCAGAAAGAAGGATTGCTATTATACGCTAACATGTCGGAAGGAAATTAAACGACATTACACCTACCATTATGAAACCGACCATTATCGCGCTTTCACTTTGTATTTCTTTTGGCACTGTAACCACCGGAATCAGCCAGGTAACGAATTGGCTTCCCGGACGGGTTCTGGTCAAGTTGGTACCCGATTACTTGCAGCCGCGTGTCTATGCGCTCAATCAATCGTCCGGAACCAACAATGGCACTCTCCTGGCGTTGAATGCCACAAATGGCTCGACCATTTCGGAGATCATGGTTGGTATCAATCCTACGGACATGGCAATGACCCCGGCCGGCGACGCGCTGTACATCATTAACACGGGAAGCCGGACAATTTCCAAGGTCAATCTGAATACATTCAGCGTGGTGGGGGAGAAAGCTATTTCCACCCCCAGAACCTACAGCCTGTCCAATCCGCTGTATCTGGTCACAAGCTCATCTGGCATGATTTACTACACGGATGGAGCATGGGGGCCGGAGATCTATGCTTTTGATTATAACGCCGGGACGAACCTGATGGTTCTGGACACCGGAGGCAACCAGGGCATGGGCGCCGGCGGGATGGTGATGAATCGGAGCGGCGATACTCTCTATATCTGGCAACAATATGGATGGAGCGCCGGCTACGCCAACTCTTCCATTGCCAGTCTTGCGGTGGGAACCAATTCGTTGACGACGACCGCAACCGGCCCGTCACAAAGCCGCGATCCGCTGAACACCCCCATTTTTTTGGATGCGGCAGGACGATGGGTTTTTAATAAGGTGCAGAAGGTTTCGGCCACAAATGTCACCGTTCTGTTGACTCAATTCGCCGACAATATTTATGCGATTTCTTTCGACGGCACTTTGGCCTTTGGTCCGACGCAGGTGTATAACAGTCAAAACGGCATGGCGCTGACCAATCTGAGTTTCGCGACGACGGTCCAGACACTATCAGGTGACCAGAAGAAGCTGTTTCGTTACCGGACGAGCACCAGTGATTTGTTTGTGTATGACATGAGCAGTATTGCGCCCGTGAATGGTCCCGTCATCGTGCCAACGCCGGCGAACGGCGCCGTAGTGGGGTTGCCGCCGACCAATCTCATGTGGACGGTGTCTCCGATCGCTCTGGCTTACGACGTTTACTTCGGGACCAACCAGGCGCAGGTGGGTTCGGCAACCCCCGCTTCCGCGCAATATCTCGGGCGCACATCAATTCCAGGCCAAACGTTGGCGCCGACACTTTCGCCGGGGGCGACCTACTACTGGCGGGTAGATGTGGTGGGTTTCAGTGTCACTAACGCCGGCCCGGTCTGGTCATTTACGGTTTCGCAACTTGCGGTGACGCCAGCGCAGCTCGATCTGGGAGCCATTGCTGGTTTTAATCCTGCCCCCACCTCCTTGAGCCTGACGAGTGCCGTTCCGCTGGCTTGGTCGGCTGGTGTTGCCGGCGGCAACTGGCTTGCACTCAGCACCAATCACGGCATATCACCATCGACACTGACCGTGTCCTTCAACACGGCAGGCCTGGCGGTGGGGCTTTATACCAACCGCATCAGCATCACCAACGGGACCTACATCGTGCAAGTGCCGGTTTCGCTTGATATCAAGCCGCTCAACATCGTCAAGATGGCCACCGATTATCAACGGCCTTACATCTACGCCATTCAGGCCCCGGCGCTCAGCGGACAGAACGGGCAACTCCTTTTCATCAACACGGCGACGGAAGCAATCGAGAAGACCCTGCCGATCGGGTTCAACCCTGTGGATTTGACGGTGCATTACGGAGAAGGCCGGTTGTACATCGCGAGTTGGACGGAGAACGCCACGTATGTTGTGGATTTGGTGACGCAAACGCTGCTTCCGACGCTGCAGCTGGGCACAGACGTATACAAGATTAACGCCGGCAAGCCCGGACAGCTGGTTACCGAGGGGGAGGATCAATGGATTTACGTGAGTTTGATCAACACCACCAACGGTTCGACCATCACCTCGGGATTCATGCGGGAAGGCGATGGTGAATTCGACCCGAGCGGCCGTTATTATTATCACGGTGATAACAACATTTCGGGAGCGGGCATTACGAAGTTTGATCTAAGCACCAACACTTTTTCTTCCGTCGCTGGCGCCGGAGGTCATTATTATTTTGGTTCCCGGAACGTGATCATGAGTCCAGATGGGACCCGGATTTTCTGGACCGGAGCCGCATACGACGCGAATTTGAACGACCTGGGTTATTTCGGGGAAGAGATTTATGGCACCACTGCCCACGGCGACCTGGCTTTGGGTAGTCAACATGTCTTCAACTCGCATAATGGCCAGTCACTCTACACGTGGCCTTTTTCGACGAGCATTTTGGCGGTGTCAGGCGACCAGCAGAAAGTGTTTCTGTACAACTCTACCTCAAATCAAATCGTGGTTATCCCGATGAGTTCAATCGCCACCGTGCCGGGACCGGGCTTAAATCCCAACCCGGCCAATGGCGCGGTCATCAATCCGCCGCTGGCGCAGGTTTCCTGGACGCTTAGTCCGTTGGCGCTGAGTTATCGCGTCTTTTTGGGAACCAACCAGGCGGCAGTGGCTGCCGCCAACACGAATTCCGCGCTTTATCTGGGGACGACCTCCAGCAATGCGCTCTCACTTCCCGGGCCGGTGGCTCCCGGCTCGACGTATTACTGGCGGGTGGACTCTGTCGGCTTCTCCACAGTAACCACTGGCACGGTCTGGTCGTTCACCGTGTCTGCGCTGGCCGTTTCACCGCAAACACTGTCGCTGAAAGGCGTGGCGGGTTTGCCCATCCTGCCGCAAACGATTTCACTGAGCGCGCCTTTGCCCGCGTCCTGGAGTATGAGCGTCGCCCAGCCGTGGGTGTCGGCCTCCGCCATCAGCGGTACCACGCCGTCGTCCGTCACCCTCAACTTCAACACCACGAACCTGACGGCTGGTTACTACACCAACCAACTCACTTTCACGGCAAACAACGTCGCGCTGCAGCTGTCTGTCGTTGTCCAATTATTCGACCTGAACGCCTCCAAAATCGCTGTAGATCCCAACCGTAACTATATCTACGTGCTCCATCCCGGCAGTGGAAGTTTCGACGACGCGTTCTTGTTGTTCCTTAACACCGACACCGGGGTCGTGGAAAAAGTCATCCCCATCGGCATTAATCCGACCGATCTGACAGTGCATCCGCGGGAGGATCGGCTTTATGTGTCGAACTGGCAGCACAACCAGACTCGGGTTGTGGATCTGGTTACGAGGACTGAACTTGCTCCGCTTTCGCTGGGCACTGATGTGTACAAGATAAATGCGGGCCTTACCGGCCAGATTGTCATTGAAGGCGAAGACCAGTGGATCACCATCAGCTTGATCAACTCTACCAGCGGGGCCACCATTGCAACGGCGTTCGTTCGCGAAGGCGATGGCGAGACCGACCCCAGCGGACGCTATTACTACCATGTGGATAATAACAGTTCCGGCGGGGGTATCACCAAGTACGACATCGGCAATAACAGTTTCGTTTCTGTGGCCAGTGCTGGTAAGCATAATGGTTACGGCTCCCGTAATCTGGTCATGAGCGGAGACGGTTCCCGGCTGTTTTGGACAGCCGCGATGTATGATGCGAATCTGGTGGACATGGACGTGATCGGCCCTGAAATTTACGCCTGTTCCACCAACGGCTCGGTTGCTTTCGGCGATCATCAGGCCTATGACACCGCCACCAAACAACTGATTTTCAACCTGCCGGTCACCACCTCGGTTATGGCCGTGGATCGCCTGGACCAGCGGCTTTGGTATTTCAACGGCACTACGCACCGGATTGAAAACATTCCGCTGTCGACCATCCGAGCGCCGTCAATTACTCAACAACCCGCGGCCAACACATCCATCGGCGTTGGTGGCAACGTCTATCTCAGCGTGACGGCCATGGGGTTGGCGCCCTTGTCCTACCAGTGGACGATGGCGGGGACAAACCTGCCCGGAGCGACCAATTATTTCCTTTCGATGAACGGGATTCAACCCTCGCAACAGGGAGATTATCGGGTGATTGTGGGCAATCTTTTTGGCGCCGTAACCAGCACGGTTGCGCATGTGACAGTCCTCGCTCCACCTACAATCACAACCCAGCCACATGGCACTAACGTTCTCGCGGGTCAGCGCTTTAGCCTGTCGGTTACGGCGGCTGGCACGGCGCCGCTCAGTTATCAGTGGATTTTTGAAGGGGCCAACCTCATCAACGCCACCAATCCCACCCTCACCATTCTCAACGCCCAGGCGTTCAATGAAGGAATGTATCGTGCCGTGGCGATGAACAGCGCCGGCTCCGTCACCAGCTCAATCGCGCTGGTGCGAGTGCTTCCGGCGGCGCCGATACTGGTTTCCGGCCCCGCCTCCGCGGTCGTGGCGGCATCGTCCAACGTGACTTTCACCGTTTCAGCCGTGGGAAGCCAGCCCATGTTCTATCAATGGTGCTTCAACGGGATCCCGGTTTCAGGTGCGAATTCATCGCAGTACACTCTCAACAACGTGCAGTCCTGGAATGCGGGCAGTTATCAGGTCGTTATAACGAATGGTGCCGGAGCCGTCACCAGCCCGGCTGCAACACTCACGGTTACGCCTGTCGCTCCCTACTTTGTCACCCAACCTGCGGGCGCCTCGTTGCCTGTGGGGACCAACCTTACGCTTAACGGGCTGGCCCGCGGTTCCGAACCCATCGGCTATCAGTGGTGTCGAAACGGCATCGGGTTGGCGGGCGCTTACCAGACCTCTCTGACAATGACGAACTTGCAGGTGACAGACAGTGGCGCCTATGCCCTTCTCGCTTTTAATACCACCGGGATATCGACCAGTCTTGTAGCCACGGTGGTAGTGACTGCAGCTCCGCCGGTTTTTGTCCAACAACCTGCCTCGGTTTCTGTGCCGGAGGGATCCAGCACAACATTGAACAGCCTGGCCAACGGAAGCAATCCGCTGCGGTATCAATGGTATTTCCAAAGCAACCCGGTGATCAGCCAAACCAATCGCCAACTCACATTGAATCCGGTCGCAATGGCGTCAGCCGGCTTATATTTCGTCACGGCGTCCAACCAGTTTGGCATTGTTACGAGTGTGGTGGCGCAGGTGACCGTCTTCCAAGGGCCTCTCTTTCAACAGCCACTGACCAACCAGGTGGCAAGTGTCAACGAAACGGTAATTCTGGCTGTGGCCGCCGCCGGCAGCGGCAGTCTCACGTATTCCTGGCAATTCAATGGAAGCACGATTCCGGGTAATGGTCCGATGCTCACCATCACCAACATTCAGTCCCCACAGTCAGGTTATTATCGCGTGACGGTTGCCAACCAATACGGAAGCGTCTCATCCACCGGGCGGGTCAGCGTTCTCCGTTTGCCAATGTGGGTCGTTGGCTGGGGCGACGATTCCGGCGGCCAAAGCGATGTGCCAACCAATTTGGATGCGGTGGTTGCCGTTTCCGGCGGCGATTACCACAGCCTAGCCCTGCGCAAGGACGGCTCGCTCGTGGCTTGGGGTTACAACGGGGATGGGCAGATTAGCGTTTCCACCAACACTTTTCGCTTCGTTTCCATCGCTTCGGGAGCGGCTCACAACCTGGCAATTACTGAAAGCGGCTCCGTGGTTGCCTGGGGACGAAATGATTCAGGACAGCTGAATGTCCCCGCATCGGCTGCTTCGGTTTTGGCAGTGGCCGCCGGAGATTCTCACAGCGTCGCACTCCTTCCATCCGGAACGGTTGTCTGCTGGGGTGACAACACTTTCGGACAGGTGAGCGGCGCTGCCAGCTTGACCGGCATTCGCGCCATTGCCGCCGGGCGCAATCATAATCTGGCTTTGTATTCCAACGGGACGGTCGCCGGTTGGGGATTCAACGCTTGCGGGCAGGCGTCACCACCACAATTCCTGAACGGCGTGGCTGCCATCGCCGCCGGTTATTTGCACAGTGTAGCTTTGTGTTCCAATGGAACGGTGGTTGTTTGGGGTGATAATAGTTACGGGCAAGGCGATGTGCCGTCTGGCTTGAGCAACGTGGTGGCCATCGCCGCCGGGGATTTTCACACGCTGGCGATGTGCGCGGATGGCTCAATCAGCGCCTGGGGGGATGAGTCGTTCGCTCAGACAGAAGTGCCCGCCAGTGCGAGGAACGCCACAAGCATTGCCTCAGGCTACTACCATGGGCTGGCGCTGGTGCCGCCAATGTTGCGTTTGCAAACCACCTCCCGAGGCATGGTCATTGAATGGAGCGGGCCTGGTACGCTGCAATCAGCCGCGACATTGCTCGGACCATTCAGTGATATCCCATGCGGGGTCCGCTGCTATACGAATTCGGCTTTTTCAGCGCCGGCAAAATACTTCCGCTTGCGGCGGTGAAATTGCAGTTCGATGGCAGCAGTCTCAGCGTGGCCTGATGGCGGGGACTACGTGCTCCGCTACTCTCCCAAATAGTCCTTTTGTTGGTCGGGCGGAATTTCTTTGCCGTCGGGCCCGATTACAATTCGGCCTGATGGCCGGCCGTCCGGTGAAAATCGATAGCGGATCAGGATTAGGTTCGCGTCCGGCAGGCTGCGTTTGATTTCCAGCAGATTGGTGCCGGGATCGTAAGTATAAGTCTCCGTCCATTCGATCTTACCAGCCCAATCCAGAGTTTTGCGGATCGGATTGCCCCGGCCGGATCAGTCTGATAATCATTCGATGTTTGATCGACCCGTCTGAATTGTAAAAATCTTCTCGGCTGGTTTTCCTGTTTCGTCGGTTTTGGCAGCAACCTTGGGTTCGGCTCCACTCTTGGCAGTCATCGCAGGCCGTTCTCTCTTGGAGCACGAAATGAGGAGCAAGGGAATCAAGCCTGAACAGCCTGGGCTGGTTTTTCAAGATTAAACCTGCCGGTTGTCGCCGAGTTGCTTTTTGGATAAACCCAAACTGCGAGGAAAGCACCACACCGCTTGCCGTCCGTGCTTGTATCGTCCCGGGTTCTCACGAGTGTGGGATTTGAACGGTACACACGCTGCCGGTGATTTCTTTTACGTTCG
>Ga0335080_10008698_pt1 | contig 10587 bp, 5 predicted proteins | sample Lox_Sample_34_FD_206720 | JGI IMG/M metagenome (GOLD analysis project Ga0335080, IMG submission 206720) | Soil microbial communities from Loxahatchee National Wildlife Refuge, Florida, United States - Lox_Sample_3.4 | ecosystem: Environmental > Terrestrial > Soil > Wetlands | place: USA: Florida... | reverse complement strand
GTTCGCGAACGTAAATAACTTCATTTCTGACGGGACAGGCGGAACCACGCTGAACGGGAATTTCACGACCACGGGCAGCCAGACATACAACGATGCGGTGGTGCAATCGGGCGATGTGCACCTGACCGGCACGGCGTTGAACGTGGGACCAAGCTGGGATGCGCAGTCGCACAATTTACAGTTGAGCTTCAGCAGCGGGGTGACGGTGCCTGGCGTGTTCGCGAACGTAAATAACTTCATTTCTGACGGGACAGGCGGAACCACGCTGAACGGGAATTTCACGACCACGGGCAGCCAAACCTACAATAACGCGGTGACTTTGGGTGCCAGCGGGGCGTTGAACGGGACGACGCTGGATTTAGGCGGCGTGACCGGGAACAATCACAATCTGACATTGGGCAACAGCGGCATGGCGACATTGGGTGGTTCCGTCATCGGTGTAAATCAACTGACGGCCAGCGGCACCGGGACGTTGGCGGTTAACAACACGATTTCCGCGGCTTCGGTCAATGACAGCGAAGCGACGACTTTGAGCGGCAGCTCCGTAACGACGACGGGAGGTCAAACCTACAACAACCCTGTCACGTTGGGAAACAATGTGACATTGAGCAGTACTGGCAACGGTGCCGTTGCGTTGAATTCGACGGTAGACGCGGACAACGCGCTGAATAATCGGACGTTGGGAGTGAACACCGGTGGGACGGCCACATTTGGCAATTCCGTTGGCGCGCTAAATCCATTGGGAGGACTAACGGTCAACGGTGGCACGATCTCGTTGAACGGCGCTGTCACCGTGAACAACCTCGGGACCGTGAGCCTCGTATCACCCGGCAATATAACGATCGATTTCGGTATCACCGCCGGAACGCTCACCGTTCACTCCGGCACGGACGGCTCGGGTAATATCAGCTTTGGCAACCCCGGCATCATCATTGATGCCAACACTCAATCCTATCAAGCCGGCGACGGCACCGGCGACGGCTCGACGGCGACAGCAGATCTGGTGCATAATGCTCCCGTGTTTAACAACTATGCCGCTTCCGGTGCGCCCGCCTCCATTACCTTCCTCCAGGACGCAACCATCACTGCCGGGGAAGTACCGCTCATTGTTCCGACGACCGCCTACACGATCGAGTCCGACGATGGCAGTGTGCAGTTGCCGGGGTTGAATTTACCGGGGAATTTGGACGTCACGGCCAATGGTCCCATCACCCAAACCGGCACAGGATTGCAGGTGGGCGGGACGGCGACGTTTGCTGCCGGAACCGCCAACGACATTACGCTGGATAACGTGGCCAACAATTTCAACAACGTCGTCGTTACCAGCGGCAACAACGTGACGTTTCACGATGTCAACAGTATCACTTTTGGCCCGTTGGTATCAACGATTACAGGCAATTTCACCGTTGTGGCTGGGGGCGATTTGTTTGGGTCATACATTGTCGGCGGCGCGGTGTCCATTACGGTGGGCGGCCAAAACAACGGGTCGCTTTCATCCTCCTTGGCCGACCTTTCCCAGGTGGAGATACCGGTGCCGCGACTTGAAAGCACAGCTTTCAGTACCGCGTCCATGTCCCTTGACCAGGCCACCAAAATCCTGCCGCCCGGCTCGATCGGCACGTTGTGGCTGCAAATACCGTTTCCCGGTGTGAAAGAGGAGAACTACCGGGTTGAGGATATTTCCAAGTGGACCAGCGGCCCCATCGCCGCCATGGGGAGTACGAGCGGTCCACAGATGCCCAAGTAAAATCAGCAGTCTGCGGTTTAACAGCAAAAACCCTTAAATTTTTACTGCAAATGAACCAAAGAGTTCCTGAAACTGAAAACTTCGGTTGGCGTTCGGCGAACCTGGCGCTCGGCGCCACACGAAAGGTTTCCTCGATGAAAAAACTGTTCTGGGGGACGAGTTGCTTGGTTTTGTCATTGTGCTGCGGCTTCGCCCAAGGGGTCACCCCATTGGCCCCGTCTTCGGTCACACCCAAACCGGTCCAACCCGAAGCCGCCGCTCCCAAAAGCACATCCGCCACCGAAGCCCCCCGCTCGCCGCGCTCGCCGGAGGGCAATGCGCCGATCAACCCGGATCAACCGAACCTCAAGATCACCGCGATTGTCCTCGTTAAAACGCGGGCGGAAATACAGGAAGGCGGCGTTCCCGCCACCAACGGCGTTATCATCCATGACATTCCCTTCCTGGAAACTCCCGATTTTCAAAAAGCAATCAATCCGTTCATCGGAAAGCTGTTGACCGAGAACACGATTCGCGATCTGGAAGACTCGATCATTCTATATTGCCGCGCACGTGGCAAATTGTTGGTGGATGTGATTCTGCCCGAGCAAGACATTGGTAATGGTGTTCTGCAACTCTGGTTTCTTGAAGGCAAGGTCGGCAAGATCACTGTGAACAATCCCGATCGGAAATGGTTCAAAGACAAACTCATCCTGGGCGATGTCCGCCTGCAGTCCGGCGAGCCGATCGATTCAAAGAAACTGACGGAGGACTTGGATTGGCTCAACAACAATCCTTTTCGGCAGGTGGACGTGACCTTTAAACCAGGAGACCAACTCGGGTCCAGCGATGTGGAACTCGAGGTGAATGACCGCATTCCGGTACGGCCGTACTTGGGAATTGAAAATAGCGGTACGCGTTTCACGGGGGAAAACCGGTTTCTCGCAGGCTTCAACTGGGGGAACGTGTTCGGTCTGGACCAGCAGTTGAACTACCAGTTCGCAGCGGATATAAACTTTGAGCTGGTCAAGGCCAATTCCGCCAGTTACATAATTCCATTGCCCTGGCGGCATACGCTCATGCTGTACGGCTCCTACGTGGACGGCAAAGCGGATTTCAGTCCTATTGGCCTGGGCACAACGGGTGACGGCAGGAGTTGGCAAACCAGCCTGCGTTACTCCATTCCACTGCCCGAGATCGGACACTTCCGCCATGAGGTTTCCGCGGGTTTCGACTTTAAGCGGGCGAACAACGATCTCCAAGCAGGCGGAGTCACGGTGCTGCAAACTTCGGACACCGATATCGCGCAGTTTGAGTTGGGCTACAGCGGTCTGCTCGCGGATTCCTACGGGCGCACCACCTTCGGGCTGGAAGCCTACTACGCCCCGGGCGGATGGACTGAATATAACAATGATACCGACTTCAACAATCTCAGGACCGACGCCAAGGCGTCCTATTTTTACGCGCGGCTGAATGCGGAGCGCCTTACCCGGTTGCCCTACGGCTTCTCCTGGGTGCTGGCTGGCTGGTTGCAGGGTGCCACCGAGAGACTGTTGCCGAGTGAGGAACTGGCGTTGGGCGGCTACAATACCGTCCGTGGTTATGATGAGCGGGTGGTTAGCGGGGACAACGGCTGGATCGTTAACAACGAGCTGAGAACACCGCCACTTTCTCCGGGAGATTTGCTTCACATGCCTTACTTGAGGGATGAGCTTCAGTTTCTAGCCTTTTTCGACTACGGCGCGGTTCGCGTGATAGATGCCGTTCCTGCAGATGGCGCGGATCCCAACAAGACACTTTACTCGGTAGGGATGGGATTTCGCTATACTGTCCGCAAGAATCTTTCGGTGCGTTTCGATTATGGATGGGCACTGACGGAAAAGAGCATCAATGAAAATCCCTCGCGCGCCATGTTCGGAATACTGGCCAGCTTTTGACGACGGCAGGGGGCCGACGATTTCTGCGAGCCCCGCCATCGGAATGCGTGAGCCGTTGCAGAGAGGTATTCGTTTCGAGCGGAATGGCGGCTGGCCGTTTTGCTTTCAACCCGGGGCTGCCATTGCGCAGCCGCATGCCAGCGTCGGCTTTGACTTCGATGTTGACTTTCGCATCAGGTTGGATTCAAGTAATTTCAAATGTCGGGTGTTTCTAAGGAATGGATTATCGTAAGTATTTTGGCGATCCAGGTATCCAGATGACATTCGTCCAATTGTATGGAGCCGCATTTATCTGAGGAGTCTTTGTGGGCCAACGCACTCGCCGCCCGGCTGCGGGTGTTGCAGGCAAACTTTGCGGACGACGATCCGGCAACGCGGCAGAGCTACCTGGTCGAGGAAATTGAGCGCGGGTTGAAAGGATGCTCGGCGGAGAAGCGCAAGCGCCTGCTGGACGCACTCACTGACAGATTTCCGTCCTGGCGGGATTCGGCGCCCGTCCAGGTGGCCACGACTACTGCACCGCCCGTCGCCCAGACGCCGGAATCGCTCTTGCATCAACTGCTTGAGGTTATCCCCGGCCTGACGCCGGCCCAGCGTGCTGACCTGGTGGACAAGTTAAAGAGTGCCGGCCTTGTCGCCCAGGAGCGGGTGGTAGTCGGCGTTGAATTCCCCGTGGAATTGCAGAAGCGTTTGGGGCTGCCGGAAGGCCGGGCACCCAATGCGGAGCGCGCCGCGAAGCTGCTGACTCCGCTCCTGGACATGGTGCTCACCATGGATCAACTGATCTGGACCTTATGGAAGCAGCTGGCTGCTAAATCCACCATCCGCCGGGAAGTTGACCTGGGCAAGTTGACCGGCGAGTTTCTGGCCGGCAATCCCGAAGTTTCCAACACGCAAGTATCGCAGGGGCTTGAGCGAACGCGAAAAATGATTGCCGGCCTGCTCGGCGCCATCGGGCGCGCGGGCGGTTCCTACGCCCGGGAACGGGCGCGACTCTTCGATCCCAGCGCGATCGAAGCCGATGCACGGGCGGAGAAAAAGTGGAACGAAAGCCTGGAATACGCCTGCTGGCGGAAGTACGTCCAGTTGAGCCAGGAATACGGCGCCGAACCGGTCATCGAGAAAGGCATCCAGGAGGCAGTGGCCAAAGCGGCGGAAAACCTGATTATGGGCCGGCCCACCGGCTGATTGACCCGAACATGTCCTTACAAATCCATTGGCACGAAGGACTCTTTTTGCAGCCGCAGCATTTCCAGCGGATGCAGAAGGGTATTAACGACCAGATCGAGGCCGAACGCCGGTTAATCTCGTCCTATCCCTACGGGCTCGTCGAGGCGCGCCTCTCGCGCGACGAACTCGAGAATATGCGGATTCGGTTTGATCGGCTGCTCGCCATCATGCCGAGCGGGCTGGTCATCAATTATCCTGAAAGCGCCGAAATTCCCGCGCTGGACATCAAAACGGCGCTGTCGAAAAGTGCCGCCGGTTTCAAGGTGTTTCTGGGCGTGCCTCTGTGGCAAAAGACGCGGGCCAACACCGTCGGCACCGGCGCCGAAGCCGACACCCGTGCCAAACTCATTTTCCGGATTTCCGAAACCGAATGTGCGGATGAGAATACGGGGGAGAACCCCAAGCCTGTCCAGGTGCGCAAGATTAACTCGCGCCTGATGTTCGAGCAGGAAGACTCGACCGACATGGAATTGTTGCCGCTGCTGCGTGTCCTGCGCGCCGCGGGCGAGGAGGTGGGATTGCCGCGGCAGGACGCCGAATTTGTGCCGCCGTGCTACGTGCTGGGGGGCTCACCGGTGCTGCGCGAGCTGGTGCGCGACCTGGTCAGCCAGGTCGAGGCCAGCCGCAAGGAACTCGTGGTGCAGGTTTCTCGCGGCGGATTCAGCCTAGACACCATGCGCGGCATCCAGTTCGAACAACTGATGCGCCTGCGTACTTTGAACCGCTACAGCGCCCGGTTGCCTTCGCTGGTCCTGGCTCCGCACATGACTCCGTTTGCCATGTATCTTGAATTGCGCGAACTGCTGGGCGAGCTCGCGGCGCTGCATCCCGACCGCGATGAATTCGAGTGCGCGGCCTATGACCACGACAATCCCTTCCCCGTGTTCAAGGAACTTTCCGTGAAGATCCGGTCGTTGCTGCGCGGCGCGGTGGCTCCCAGTTTCACGAAAGTTGCGTTCCTGGATGTGGGCGGTGTGCTGACGGCGACTCTCACGGAGGAACAGCTTACGCAGCCCAACGCTTATTTCCTGGGTGTCCGGACCAAGCTCGACCCCACGGCGCTCGGCCGCCTCGTGGAGGATGGTGACAAGTTCAAACTCATGCCGCAAAGCCTCGCCACACGGGCGATTCGTGGCATCGAACTCAAGGAGGAAAGGCATCCGCCGCTGGAATTGCCGGCGCAATCCGATCTTCACTATTTCCGGTTGGACCGGACCGCCAGCGCGCGGATGTGGCAGCAGATCCAGGCCGAGAAAACGGCGATTGTCCGCTGGACCGCTGCGGAATTTGACCTGTCCGATGCCGGCTTCACGTTGTACATGACCATCCCCAGTTCCCCGACGAAGCCATGACCTTGCTCGAATTAACCGAACCTTTGTTTCAGTACGTCTGCCGTCTGAACCGCATGGCCCGGAAATCCGGGGTCAAACCCACAGGCGAAACGGTGTTCATCGCGAAAGCGACCGTGACGCACGGCGCCAGTCTCGAGTACACGGTGGTGCGCAATGATATCAACGCCATACTGGAGGACATGCAACAGAAGGCGGAAAAGGATTTCAAACTTGGCAGCCAATTCAAGCGGGTCAAGCTCCCGCTCCTGTTTTTCCTGGACTCCATGATTTCGGAAAGCAAGCTCGCCTTCGCGGCCCAATGGAACCAGAAACGGCTGGCCTATGATCTCAATGAACTGGCCGGGGACGAAAAATTTTTTGATCTGTTGGACGAGGAACTCAAAGACTCGAGTGACGAGGCTTCGGAGCGACTGGCTGTCTTTTACATTTGCATCGGGTTGGGATTTACCGGGATTTATTTCAAACAACCCGAGTTTCTCCGCAAGACGATGTTGGCCATTGCGCCGCGGGTCCGGCGTTGGCTGGACGCAGACGAGTCGGCCCGGATTTGCCTGGACGCTTACGAAGGGGTGGACACGCGGGACCTCACCGAGCGCCCCAGCCACAAACTGCTGGTCATCAGCATCATCTTTGTTTGTTTCACCGTGGCGGCCATCATCTCGTACATTTTCCTTTATCACCAGTCCGCGAACGCCCTTAACCGGTCATTCGATGTCATCCTCCAACACAACGTTACTCAACTCGGCAAATAACCCCGACCAATCTCGCTATGGATAGATTCAGCAATTTGCCAACTCCAATCAAATGGATCCTGGGTGTGACGGGCGTCGGCGCCGTGTTGGGAACTTTGCTCGCCTTCGGCGGAGCCAGACTGCTCTTCACGTTCGTGCTGATCGTGGCTGGCCTGTTGCTCGTCCTGCTCGGGGGTTATTTCCTTTGGCAATACCTGAAACGCCGCAAACAAAACGCCCGGTTGGGCAGCGAAATTAATCAAAGCACCACTGCCGCGCCTCGCGGGATGAGCGCCACTGACTTGGCGAAGTTGGACAACCTCCGCAAAAAATTCCAGGAAGGCGTCGAGGCGTTCCGGTCGCGCGGGAAAGATCTCTACGCCTTGCCTTGGTATGTAATCGTGGGTGAACCCGGGTCTGGCAAAACCGAGGCGATCCGTCACTGCAATGTCGGTTTCCCGCCCGGCATGCACGAAGGTGACAACAGTGTTGGCTACCTGGGTGCCGGCGGCACCATCAACATGAACTGGTGGTTCACCAATTACGCCGTCATGCTGGACACCGCCGGGCGGCTCATGTTCGAGGAAGTTAAGCCCGGCGAAACCAGCGAATGGCGCGAGTTCCTCAAGTTACTGAAGAAGAACCGCCCAAATTGCCCGATCAACGGATTGATGCTCGTCATCCCATCGGACAGCTTGATCAAGGATGCCGCCGAACAGATAGCCGCCAAGGCTGGCAAAATCGCCCAGCAATTGGACGTGATACAACGCGTGCTGGATTTTCGCTTTCCCGTATATGTCGTCGTTACCAAGAGCGACAAGATCAACGGGTTCCGCGAGTTTTTCGAGAACCTGACCGATCCCCAGTTGCAGCACCAGATGCTCGGCTGGTCGAACCCAAGCCCGCTGGATGCTCCGTTCAAGCCTGAACAGATTGACCAGTACCTCAGCCAGGTCGCCGAGCGGTTGCGGCGGCGGCGTCTGGGGCTGATGCGCGATCCGGTGCCGGAAAACGCGCCGCGCCGGATGGACGAACTGGATTCACTTTACGCTCTGCCCAACAGCCTGCTGATGCTGGCGCCGCGGTTGCGCCGTTACCTGGAAACCATCTTTATGCCGGGCGAATGGTCGGCCAAACCGCTGTTCCTGCGCGGAATTTACTACACCTCATCCATGCGCGAAGGAGCAGCGCTGGACCAGGAACTGGCCGAAGCCATCGGCGTGCCGCCCGACGAATTGCCCGAGGGCAAGGTCTGGGAGCGCGATCGCGCCTATTTCCTGAGGGACCTCTTTATCGAGAAGGCCTTCAAGGAAAAGGGCCTGGTCACCCGCGCTACCAACGTTAAAGCGCGCTTGCGGCGCAATCACCTCATCACTTACTCCTGCGCCCTCGTCGCCCTGGCGGTTTTCGTGATTGTCGGTTGGCTGGGCATGAAAACCGTCCGCGCTCAAGTCAAGGACCGCAGCGATTATTGGGCTGCCGCGGCTAATACCGGCTGGGATGAGGACAAGGGCTGGCACTATCGCATTCTTCGTTTGAACGAGGACACCGGCAAGTACTTCCTCTATACCAACCAGATTCCGTTCGCCGACGAGAACCTGACGTTGGGCCAGATCCAGGACAAGCTTCGCGAGCAGGCCGGGCGGGAACTCAAAGGCCGCTGGACGTCACCCGGCCTGGCGCACAGCTACAACGTCAACAGCAAACGAGCCCAGCGGGTGATATTCGAGACCGGTGTGCTCGAGCCGGTGCTGGACGCGGTTGAAAAACGCATGCGCACCGCGTCCCCTGGCGAAACCCAGCCTTATCTGTCCGAAGCGCTGGTCACCCTGGTTCGAGTCGAATCCGACATTTTGAGGCGAGAACGGGGTGAAGATGTGCCTGTGGACGCGAGTACCGCTGCAAATTTCCTCGGGCCTCTCCTTCGCTATGCGACGGGCCAGGATGTGCCCGTGGACACGAACCTGATTTCCACCATGGTCTGGACCTACACCGACAATAGCGCGGGTCAAAAGACCTGGCCGCCCGGCTGGCTCTCCGCTACCATCACGACGCCGGCTGGTATCCTCACCAACGCAGTCATCGCCTCCGGGTTCAGAGCTTTTATGTCCGGATCGGTTGGCTTCCCGCTGCTGCGCAACGCTACCAACTCCATGGCGCCGGACGAAGTGAAGCGGACGGCGGCAGCACTAAGACAATTGCTGGCGGGCGGGAATCTGGCTGCAATCCAGGCGCTGCAACCCAGAACCTCCGCCAACTGGGCGGCTTTTACCAACCGGCTGCTCAGCCTCAAGCAACTGGCGGACGCCTTCGGAAATCAAGAACGGCCGGTTCATTGCACCATCAGCCTGCTCAAAATGGATGACCAGGACCGTTCGGATGATGTTTGGCGGGCGAAATATCGTTACATCAGGCTGGCGGGTGACTCGTACAAAATGAGAAACACCAACATCGGCGAAGATGCTGAATTGGGAAGGGTCAATATCACCCAGGGGTGCAGCTTCCAACTTTATCAACGTGACAGTGACAATCAGCCCGGGGAAGTGGTCGCCGAGCCGGGCGATTGGGGACCATTGGCGCTGGTCACAAAATACGACGGCCGGCCGGAGCAGCCGGGTGATTATGCCAGCTGGATCGTGAAACGGCCCGTTGCGGGTGGCAGCGGTTTTCTGCGGATCAAACTGAGATTTGACGAGCCATTGGTAAGCATGGAAAATTGGCCCAAGGAGTAGTAGGCCGCCAGCCGGGCGGCAAGATCGGTTATGAGCGATTTTTACAGGCGTTTCCTCGCGGAAGACGGCCGGCGATTGGAACCGGAATCCGGCCGGTATGTTGCGCTTGGCACGTTTGGCAAACACCCGGGTTGGGACGATCACATCGAAGATCTCGGGTTGGATGACGACACCCTGAACCTCGCAAAGCGGATTTTTTATGTGCAGGGCGTGGGCGGACAGATTGATACCGGTGCCTGGGAAAAGCTCAGGGAGGAGCAGCGCCTTGCTGTTTTCGACCACACTTTCATCTGGATACGCGGCAGCCAGTTTCTGATCGGCCAGATGTGGTCCTCAAGTGATGGGAAAGGTCGCACGCGCTACCCGATGGTTATCTGCGCGCATTGCATCGGAATCCCGCTGAACTGGGCATTCCAATCGGTCCTCCCGCGGTTGTCCGAGGCCCAACGCGAATGTCGGGAGGCGAAAACCTCCGGGGAAGTGCGCTCGATCCTGAGCGCGGCGCGGGCGCGTCTCCAGAACGCCGCCCGGACCGCAGACGGTGCAATCGGGCCCGATGCTCCCGGCCCGGCGGCATTGAGCCGGTTTGTCTCTGCACCGGCATTCGGTCCGGCAAAAGAAGGCTGGCTTCGTTTGCTCTACTGGTTGCGATCGCAGGCCGGAGCGTTCGCTCCCGGCCGATACGAGCTCAAGGAGGATATGTCAGCTTACCGGGCCCAGCAAGTGCGGGTGCCGATGGGAGCGGAATCGCCGGCGGAGGCCATACCGCTCTGGATGCGATTTCTCGCCGGGTATGTGGACGCTTCCGTTCCGTTGCTGTTCGCGTGGCCGGCGGACGGAGGGTGGGTGGACATTACCTTTGGTGAACCGTCCTCGCAG
>Ga0335080_10008697_pt1 | contig 10588 bp, 6 predicted proteins | sample Lox_Sample_34_FD_206720 | JGI IMG/M metagenome (GOLD analysis project Ga0335080, IMG submission 206720) | Soil microbial communities from Loxahatchee National Wildlife Refuge, Florida, United States - Lox_Sample_3.4 | ecosystem: Environmental > Terrestrial > Soil > Wetlands | place: USA: Florida... | reverse complement strand
CGGAAATTTTTTGAAAGATTCCGGATTTACAAACGTAGAACTTGTAAAGCGGTGATAGCAGTGTTCACCGGGGTTGTGGTTTCGCCACAACCGGGCGTGAAGGCGCGACGGTAACGTTTATGCCAGCCCCGCTCCGAATATAGGGCAGGGAATAAAAGGGTAAAGGGATTAAGGACGGGGCTGGTATTCTAAAAGTAAAAAAGTGATGACGCAGATTCCATGCAATCAAGACGGGACAAAACAGAAGTTTTATTTCCCTGCCCGCTTGCCTCGCGCGGGCAACGATCCTGATGTCCCATGCAGATCCTGCTTTTAGAAGACGACCCGCGCGACCGGCAACTGCTGGAAAAAACGCTGTTGAACGAAGGCCTGGTGTGCCAAATAACTCACGCCCAAAATAAAGCGGAATTTCAGGCGGCTCTGGAAGAAACCGAATACGATTTAATCATCTCGGATTTTACCCTCCCGGCTTACAGCGGAACTGCCGCGCTCACGGTCAGCAGGGAACTTCAGCCGGACACGCCCTTCATTTTTGTTGCCGGAAGCATCGGCGAGGAACAGGTGGTGGAAAGCCTGAAAGCGGGTGCCACCGATGTTGTTCTTAAAAACCGCCTCAATCGGTTGGGGCCCGCCGTGCATCGGGCGTTGCGCGAAGCTCATGAACGAAAAGAACGGCAACGGGCGGAAGAGCGGGTGCGGGTTCAATCCAGCGCTCTGGAGGCCGTCGCCAACGGGATCATCCTGACGGACGCGGCGGGGAAGATTCTTTTTGGGAACAAGGCTTTTTGCGCCATGAGCGGTTATGCCCTGGAGGAAATTCTGGGCAAGACCCCGGGTTTTCTCAACTCGGGCAGACAGGATGCCAGTTTTTTCAGGACGCTTTGGAACACCATTCTGTCCGGACGGGTCTGGCAGGGCGAATTAATCAATCGTCGCAAAGACGGAACCCTCTATAACGAGGAAATGACCATCACGCCCGTACGGGGGAGCAACGGCACAATCAGCCATTTTATCGCGGTAAAACAAGACATCACCAAACAAAAACAGCGCAAGGAACAATTGCATCAGGCGCGAAAAATGGAGGCGATTGGCCAGCTCGCCGGCGGCATCGCCCATGATTTCAACAACCTCCTCACCGTCATCCACGGCAATGTTCAACTGGTGCTGATGGATGAAAGCCAACTCCAGGAGGAGAACCGCCAGTGTCTCAAACAAATCACCGACGCCACCGAACGCGCCGCGGATTTGACCCGCCAGTTGCTCGCTTTTGGACGAAAACAGGTCATTCAATTTCAACCTCTAAACCTGAACCACGTCATCAGCAGTTTCACCAAAATGCTAAAGCGCGTCATCGGCGAGCATATTGCCCTGAAATGCACTTGCGCCGACGAACTGCCCTCCGTCAACGCGGATGTCGGCATGATCGAGCAAATGCTCCTGAATTTGATCGTCAATGCCCGCGACGCCATGCCGCAAGGCGGGTCAATTGTCATCACCACGGAGGCCGTCAGCGTTGATGCATCCTATGCGGAAACCCACCCGGAAGCGCAAACCGGCAAGTTTGTCTGTATTGCAGTGAGCGATACGGGAACGGGCATCTATCCGGAATATTTGCCACGGATTTTTGAGCCGTTCTTCACCACCAAGGAGGCCGGCAAAGGCACTGGTTTCGGCCTGGCAACGGTCTATGGCATCGTGAAACAGCACCAGGGCTGGATTGAAGTGGCCAGCCAGGTTGGGAATGGCACCACTTTTAAAATTTTTCTGCCGGCCACCTTTGCCGTCGCGGCAAAAAAAACAGTTCCCCCAAGGAAGGCGATTCACGCCGGCCGGCGCGAAAAAATATTGCTGGTGGAAGACGACGCCGATGTCAGAACCGTCACCCGAGGTGTGTTGGAAGGGTCCGGTTATCAAATTTGGGAAGCCGCCAACGGTCTGGAAGCTTTGAATGTCTGGAAAACAAACGCTTCCCAAATTGATTTGTTGCTGACCGATATTGTCATGCCCGGTGGCCTCAACGGCCGGGAATTGGCGGAACGACTAAGCGGGGAACGTCCTGACCTGAAAGTGATCCTGATGAGCGGATACAATTCCGATCTGCCGGTGAAAATCCAACCCCACAGCCATATTTTACCAAAACCATTTTCTTTGGAGAGTCTCACGGAAACCGTGCGGAGCTGCCTGGACGCTTCGCATCCGACCGGTTGAAATTTTAGGGAAAATCGCAATGCAAGGGGCCGACATTCAACCCGGTTCCAATTCTTTCCGGACCTTATCCAACGCGAGATGCATTTCCGCCGCCGATGTATAACGCTGGGCCGGGTCCGGCTGACAAGCCTTGAGGATGACGGCGTTCAACGGAAAGAAATCCGCCGGATCCCCGCCTTCGACCAGGGTTGTGGCAATCTCCGGAAAATAGGCCGTATTGCGGCCGGTGCTGAGCACGTAAAGCACCATGCCCAAGGCGTAAATGTCCGCCTGCGGTGTGCCCGGACGTTCCGGAGGCGGCGGCATATAACCGGGCGTGCCTACCAACGTTCGCTCCTGATCGGGAGGCCGGATTTCGGTGATGAGTCCCAGGTCCGCCAATTTGGGCCGGTCGTTCACAAAAATAATGTTCTGGGGTTTGATGTCACGATGCGTCAGGCCCTGGCGATGGAGAAAATCAAGGGCGTCGCTCAAGGCCAGCCCGATTCGCACGCATTCCCGCACCGGCAGCCTGCGTCGATGGGAACGGGCGCGTTCGCTCACCAGATCCCGGGGCTTGTAAGTGGAAGGCTCCTGTTCCCAGCCCGGCTCCAGCGGGTCCCCCAACTCCATTACGTAATAAAAATACCCCGCCTGTTTCTCACTGACAAATTCGACCCGCAGCAGGTTGGGATGTTTGTCGGAAACCGGCTGGTATTTTTTGATGCCGTTGAATTCGCGTTCGTAGGGGTCTGCATTCTGGTCGAAGTTTGCCAGGTAAACCACCTTAAGCGCCCGCCATTGTCCGGTCGCGTTCCGCGCCAGCCAGACTTTTCCATAAGCGCCCTCGCCAAAGGGCGGATTGAACAATTCGTAATCCGGGGTATCCGGCGGGGTTTCGACGGAAGCGGCGGGTCGGGGAAACGACAGGGAAACCGAAACCATCTTTTTTTCAAGCGTCTTCACGGCCAGCACCCAGGTCAGGGCACAGGGCACTTGTCCGCCGGCGATCACCAGCCAGGGAAACCAATAATTGGTGAAGTAACTCCATGAAACCGCCCCGAAAGCCACCATCAGGGCAAACGCCGCCGCCACCGCGCCGGCCGCCGGCAGCTGCATCCGGCACAAACCGCCACCCAATAGTAATCCGGCAGCCACCAGCATCAAAACCTCCAGCCACCGGGCCGGCCGCCGCAACCAGTCGCCGTTCATCAGATTCAGAAAGGCAGCGAGCTGGATTTCCACGCCCCCGGTGGATTCACCGGTCCAGCGAGTGTAAGGAGTGTTGAATTTGTCTTTTTCCGTTTCGCCACCGGGGACCGAGGTTTCCGGTGCCGTGCCGATGAACACAATCTGGCCTTGGAAATAATTCGTCGGCCGGTCCAGCGCGAACCGGTAACTCAGCCTGGTTGCTGCGCCATCGCGACCGTAATAGCGCAACCACCGTTCTTGCGGGTTTTCGCTCAAGGACGCCCCAGCCAGCTGCGCGGCGGTCCAGGACAGGCTCGGATAAGGGCCCGGCGAAGGAAACGGCCAATGCCAGCGCACAATCGAGTCGAGATCCAGATCAAGGCAGGCGACGCCCCAATTTGTTCTGGCAGCACTGAGGAAAGGCTCCGACGGCAGTATGGGCTGCGCTCCGACCAGCGTGGGGTGCGTGATTTCCGCCTGCTCGGCCATCAATACAATGTGTTGCTGCCGCCGCATGGCTTCGGCCAGTGCCGCGTCTGATACCGGGTCCTTGGTTTGCCGGAAGAAAGAGTCAAACACCACGAGGGCGCAACCATCATCCGCCAGCCGGTTCAGCAACCGCGCGTGCAGTCCCCGATCCCACGGCTGGCCACGGACCTGATGAAAATGATCGTACGCCTCATTATCCATCAGGATCAGGGTCACCCGGTTGGTGACCGCATGCGCGCCAAAGCGGAACAAATAATCGTAACTGGCGTTCACCCAGGGCTCGCCCAGCGGCATCTTCCACAACAGGAGACCACAAAGTACCGCCATCGCCGCCCCCAGCGCGGATTTGAAAAATTCTTTCTGTCCGATGGCTTTGACCTTCACCGCTGCCTGAGTTTAGAAAAAGACGGCGGGGAAATCAGCGATTTTTCGCATCACCCGTCGTAAAGATGGAAATGCATGACGCGGGATCGTCAATCGGTTCGGCCTTCCCATCCTGATAACCGGCCAAATAATCTGAAAGATTGGCCTGCTTATTGCGTATTGCTCAATATTCGCCTGAGAAAAGCAAAACCGCTGTGCAGATTCTAGGGGTGTTGTCGGGCGCAGGGAGAACGACAGCAAAAAACCATAAAAACTTATGAATAAACAAATCCCGGATCTTGTCACCTTGACAATAATCACAGGATTCCTTGCAGTTGCTGGAAACACTGCTTACACCCAAACAACTGACCCCCTGCTGGCCGACGCGGTTGAACAATCCGAGTTTCCCCAGATAACGGCCCAGCCGGTGGATCAAACCGTTCCCGTTGGCGCGAACGTTGTGTTGTCGGTGCAGGCCATTAACGCCAACGGCTATCAGTGGTTGTGCAACGGAACTCCGCTGGACGGACAAACCAATAACGCGATCGTCATTCAAAACGCGGGAATCAGCGACGTGGGCTTGTATTTCTGCGAAGTTTTCAATGGCGATCAGGCCGTGCCGACCCGCACTGCATCTGTGGAAGTCGAGACTACGGCTGGCGCAGCAACTGCCGATGTGACTGCCGCCTATGCGACTTCCGCCAGTGCACTTTCTTCCAGTGCCATGCCCGCCGGTGCCAGCGCCGCCAGCATACCCGCCGGGGGGCCGATTATCGTGTTCGGCACTCCTTATCCCGGTGGCGGTTCGAAGGGCAGTTGCCCGGGACCTTACGCCGGATACGTCGTCTATATGAAACCGGCATCCCGAGGTTGGGGATGGACGCCGATTTCCGGCGTGGCCCATACGGCTACCGACACGAATCGGACAGATACCAAAGTTGAATATGTAGGCAATTACGGCGATTATGGATGCGCCCAGACCAATGTTACAATTAACCCCACGTATAGCACGGCTTATCGGTTCACAATTTATTTTACCAATAACGTTCCGACCTCGACGAATTATCCAATCGTCCTGACCGGATTCAATCCCTGAAGGCCGTTCGACGAAGGAAAAGGCCATAGCTTGACTCTTTGCCCGGCAGCGGGGGATAAATCGCTCAAATGGGGGTGCGGCAAAATGCGTCGCACCAGGGGTAATGCGGGCGCCCCGCCTGCCGGGCGGCCTTTTGTAAGAAGGAGCAACACCCTGACAGCTATCTTGGGGGGTAATTATTAAAAATTGATTTGCAGGCGCAGGGCGAGGGTCCGGCTGCGCGGCAAATCAGCGTAAACGTTGAGTGGGTTGAGATGGTAATTCTGGTCGGTGATATTGAGTACTCCGAGCGCGACCTCGGCTTTCCGATGCAGGAAACGGTAGCCAGCAAACGCATTCCACTGCCAGAAGTCATCGCCCGGTTCGGTATCTCCTTCGTCAATGTTGTTCTGAACGTACCAATGGACATCGGACTGGGCAAAGATACCGCAGGGATGATTGAACACCGCGAGCAAATCCAACTGGTTGAGAATGCTGTCCAATCGTTGTGCTGTTGGGAAATTCGGTGGAATGAGCAGATTTGCGGCTCCCGAAATATTTTCATTTAATACAGCCTGGCTCAGACGATACCGGGCACCAAATGACCAGTTTCGACCGATCAATTGATTGGCCGTAAACAGTAGCGACTGTTCCTTAAAATTCAAATTTTCCTGAATTCCGGAGGGAGTGGCAAAATCAAGTCCGGAGAACACACCGAAGGCGCCAACCGTTTGCTGAACGTCGGAATATAACAATTCGCCGGAAATACCGAGGTAGGTTCCCGTGGAAAATTTTTGTTCCAGCGAGAAAGAATATGTTTCAAAGTGAGCGCCGGGAACCGGTCCGACGACCGATTCCGGAATGATGCTCCGATAGGATTGGATGAAGCCTGCCACCTGGGATGGTTCCAATTGATAGCTTTGGTCCAGGCTTGCACCGGCCAGTGAGCAGGCATAGGCAAAACGGAGCGTAGTGCCCTCCAGTGGCGTCAAGATGAGACCGGCCTTGGGGGAAACCTGGTCCTCAGTCCGCTCGGTGCCGGAAATGGGCGCCGTTTGGAAATTTTCTGGAAAAGTATTTCGATCATAAGTTACCCCCCCAATCAATTGCAGGGGATCGAACACCTGCCATTGATGATACCCATACGCGGAAATACGCCTGAACAGCGGCGCAGCATGGACGGCATTGGTCGGTGGGTTTGGGAACACACCCCCTAAAATGTTTGGCGTGTTTTGTTCGTCAAATATATGAAAATCGCCGTATTGGATCCGTGTGCCCACGATGGTATTATGCTCCGGGGTCTGCCAGATTTGTTGAAGCTCTCCCGAATAAAGTGTCAATCTGTCCGACAAGTTTTCGCTGGTGGCAATTTGCTGTATGCCCACCAGTGTCGGAACGCCCGAGATCGTCGGCTCGAACGTAACATAGGACAACCCGGTCGGGTTGGTCACCGTGAGCGAATCTTCCAACCGCGTCGCGAATAACAGCGTATGCACACCCGGACTCCATTCATGGTGATATCCAAATGCGACATCCGGAGTCTGGTCTTCATTCACACGGAAACCCCTGGTCGCATTGGTGGGATTGTAGTATTGGTACAAATCCCCGCTATGCGCGTCATACTGTTTAATCTGCAAATAGACGGTGTCCTGCGGTGTGACTTGCACTTTGAACGTTCCCGAGATTTGGCGCTGCTCGACATCGTTGTTCACCTGCTGGCCGTTGTCGGTGCGATAGAATCCTTCCACGGCGTAACCGAAGTTATCAAAGGTGCCGAATTGCGCGCCGGACTCCGTCCAGGCCCCGCGGCTCAGATATTCCGAGCTGGAAACCACCCCGAGCCGGTTGCGCTCGAACAGCGGGGAATATTCCTGTTGGGAAATCGTGGGCGATAACATGCCGGCGCCTACCGGAGCCAGCAGATTTGCCAGCAAATATTCGTTCTCGGTGGGTGTCTCATACCGAAGATTGATCAGGTTCGGATCGCTGTATCCGGAGTAACTGTTGGCCAGGAACAGGTGCGCCGAGTAATTCGCGTAATCGTAATTCACCGCACGGGCAGCTTCGCGCACCGCCACGTCATCCATGCCGGCATCCTGGTACATCGCGGCCAGATTTGCGCTGCGCACCGCCTGATCCTGGTCCAGCAGTAATTGCGAGCGATAGACGCTTCGGTTTTCATTCAACGCCTGCGATTTTTCCAGGTCCCGGATCGCGTCGTTGATGCGGTTATTTTCCTGATTGAGCAGCGCGGAATAAAGCCACGGAGTCGGGTCTTTGGGATCCAGTTTTTTCGCAAGTTGAAGTTCCTTGGCAGCGCGCGGGTAATCGCCCGCATTCGCGTAAGCCTTGCCCAGGTAACTTCGCAATTCAGCGCGTTGCGGCTCGAGCGCGGCGGCTACCAGCAGGTCTTCACGCCCCCCCGCGGAGTCGCCGCGGCGAATGCGGCAAAGTCCGCGACCCAGCCATGCGTTGCCCAAAGCGGTATCCACGGCCAGTGCCTGATTGAACCAGCTTATGGCCTCGCGGACGCGATTTTGCGACGCGAGCAAAAATCCATTCAATGCGAGAGCCTGGGCATTGCGAGGCGCGAGCGCCAGGCTTTTGTCCAGAGCGTCGAGCGCGCGACCAGTGCGGCCGAAACTGAATTCCAGTTCCGCCACCCGCTCCCGCGCGAATCCAAAGTCCGGCGAGTTGGTCACGGCCCGCCGGGCGGATTCGAGCGCCGCCGACAACGAAATTTCGGGTATGGCACGCGATTGTTCGTAATAGGAATTGGCCAGGAATTCCGTGGCCAGTTGCGGTTGAATGACCATTGGATTCGGCTGGTGTTTCACGGCGGAGATGAGCCGGCGCAAGGCCAGGGCAATCCGTTGCGGGCGGCTGGAACTATTGGCGGCGGATAACGCAGCCAGCTCGGTTTCAGCCTGTTCAACCTGTCCAACCCCCAGCAGCAGGCCGGCGTAATAGACCCGCTCGGTTTCGGAACCCGGTTGCCGACCAACTGGGTATTGAACCAGCGCCGCAAGCAAATCCCCTGAACGATAAGCCTGGAGGGAATCGCCGAGAACGCTTTGCTCTTCAGCGGTGAACGACAAATCATTCGGATCAATCACCGCCGGGTAGTAAAAGCACCATTGCAAAATGTTGTTGGCAATAAAACCAGCGGTGCGTACGGGCGCCTTGCCCGGCTCGGCAACCGCCTGTTGGCCGTTGGTCAACAGGAGCGTGGCCTGTTCATTGCCAAACCGGACCTTGCCATCAATCACGGAGAGGGTCGTAAGCTCCGTTTCATCCGCCGTCACGACAAATTCCGTGCCCTCCACCCCGGCAACGGCACCACGAGTGATCACCCGGATGCGTCCCGGTTCATCCCGATGGAAAAAAGAGACGATGCCCCGGAGCAGATGCAATCCGCACTGCGCGCCCGAAGCATCCGGAGGCAGCACTTCGAGCTCCGTCAAAGCGCCAAATGACACCACGCTCCGATCCGACCAGAGGAGCGCCATCCGGCTGTTGGCGCCGGTGCGCAACCGGTCGAAGGGATGCACGATCAGGTTGGTTTTTACCGATACCCAGGTCGTTGTGCTGGCGGGAGAAAACTCTGCCGTGCCTTGAAGCTCCACAATCCGGATACCGTTGGTTGTCGCGCCGTCGGCCGCCGATTGTGCGCCAGCCATCCCGACGCCGGTCAGGAACCCCCCCAAAATTGCGACCTTCAACAGGCCGCCGCCAGTTTCAGGAATCAAGTTCCAGCATTTCAACCCATTTGCCATCTGACTGAGAATGGTGATTAAAAAACCAGATAACACGTTTTTCTTCAACAATTTTCGTGCCAGTGTAATTTTATTGCCAACTGCAATAAAAGACCACATTACTTGGCCAATGGCAGAGCCGATGGATGAATTGATTCCGACGCGTGCGACTCTGATTCAACGCCTCAAAGACTGGCAGGATCAATCGAGCTGGCAGGATTTTTTTGACACATACTGGAAACTCATCTATGGCGTTGCCATCAAGGGCGGATTGACCGCGGCGGAAGCGCAGGACGTGGTGCAGGAAACGATGATCGCGGTGGCCAAGCACATGCCCACCTTCGAGTATGACCCGGCCATCGGTTCCTTCAAAACCTGGCTCTTGAACATGACCCGCTGGCGCATCACCGACCAGCTCCGCAAGCGGGGGCCGTCTTTCGCCGCCGCCCATTCGCCTTCCGAGGACACCGCCACGCGCACCCGCACGGTGGACCGGATCGTGGACCCGGCCAGCCCGGCCCTGGACGCGCTGTGGGATGCGGAATGGGAGAAGAACCTGCTCGAAACCGCCTTGGCGAAGGTCAAGCGCCAGTTGGATCCGCAAAAGTATCAAATTTTCGACCTGTATGTGAACAAGCAGTGGCCGCCCGAAAAAGTGGCCGCCGCCTTCGGCATATCCGTCGATCAAGTCTATCTGGCCAAACACCGGACGACCGAAATGATCAAGGAAGAAGTCAAAAAACTGGAGCAGAAGATAATCTGAACGCTGACCGGGCGGCGCACGGCCGGTTTGCCGTTCAACCAACTTCGTTTTTAAATCCCCGCTGCCGCAAGGCCTCAAACAAAACCAGCGCGACGCAATTTGACAGGTTCAGCGAGCGCGATTTTTTGTTGAACATGGGAATCCGCAGCCAATGGTCGCGGTTTTGTTCCAGCAGTTGCTTCGGCAAACCGGCGGTCTCGCGTCCGAAAACCAGATAATCGTCGGCTTGGAACTTTGCCTCGGTGTAAAGCTTCGGCCCGCCCGACTCGACGAACCAGAGTCGCTCCTTTGCCGGAAGCCTTTCGGCAAATGCCCGCCAGTTCGGCCAGCGATGCCACTCGACGTGCTGCCAGTAATCCATGCCCGCTCGCTTGAGCCGCGCGTCATCGAGCTTGAATCCGAGCGGCTCGATGAGGTGCAGCACGGTCCGGGTGGCTGCGCACAATCGCGCCACGTTGCCCGTGTTCGGCGGGATTTCCGGTTCAACCAGAACGATGTTCATCAAATGTTGTGTAGCACCCGCGTCTCGCGGGTTCAATTCGGCGGGACGCCGAATTGCCGGGGCAGGTATACGCTTTTCAACGGGTTTTTACGAACAACGGCAGTCATCATTGGCAGAAGTTTCGGGGGCGACGCCCGAAACAACCCGCGAGACGCGGGTGCTACCGACAGCATTCGTTCGCTTCACCCACATCCTCATACCTCCGCGCTTTTGCGTCTTTGTGTTGAATAAAAAACTTTCCACAGCACCAGACCGTGGGCCGG
>Ga0335080_10008696_pt1 | contig 10588 bp, 5 predicted proteins | sample Lox_Sample_34_FD_206720 | JGI IMG/M metagenome (GOLD analysis project Ga0335080, IMG submission 206720) | Soil microbial communities from Loxahatchee National Wildlife Refuge, Florida, United States - Lox_Sample_3.4 | ecosystem: Environmental > Terrestrial > Soil > Wetlands | place: USA: Florida... | reverse complement strand
GGCTGGATCAGCACTTGGCTCCGTTCTATGATGCGGGAATCGCGGACGGCTCGCTGACGCGCGAATCGGCGCGCGAGCTGCTCCAGTGCTTCTGGATTAAATTCAATAACCAACCCGCGCCGCCCAAGGTGGGCGTGACGGCAGCGGAGAGCGGCACCTACACCGATTTCTGCAATATCAACACCGGGGGCTTGAAAGCGGACGGGAGCGACGGCACGAGCGACGTCACGTACCTGATTCTCGACGTGATCGACGAGATGCGCCTGTTGCAACCCTCCAGCAACATGCAACTCAGCAAAAAAAACCCCGACCGTTTCCTGAAGCGCGGGCTGGAGATCGTGCGCAAGGGCTGGGGACAGCCTTCGATTTTCAATGCCGACATGGTGGTGGAAGAGCTGTTGCGGCAGGGCAAGTCGCTCGAAGATGCGCGGCGAGGCGGAATCAGCGGGTGCGTCGAGACCGGAGCGTTCGGCAGGGAGGCATACATCCTCACCGGGTATTTCAACACCGCCAAAGTGCTCGAGATCGCGCTGAACAACGGGTTCGACAGGCGCACGCAGAAGCGAATCGGCATCGAAACCGGAGATCCCCGCGCGTTTGGCTCCTATGACGAGCTGTTCGCGGCGTTCCGCAGGCAGCTTCAACACTTTGTGGAGATCAAAATCCGCGGCAACAACGCGATCGAGCGAATGTACGCGGAATACATGCCGGCGCCGTTCCTCTCTACACTGGTGGAAGGCTGCATCGACGGCGGACACGACTACAACGCCGGCGGACCGCGCTACAACACCACCTACATCATGGGCACCGCGCCGGGAAGCGTCACCGACAGTCTCTCGGCCATCCGCTATCACGTCTTCGACAAGCAGACCGTAAGCATGAGCGCGCTGCTCGATGCCCTGGCGCGCGATTTCGAGGGCGCTGAAGACCTCCGGCTGCGGCTGTGGAACAAGACCCCGAAGTACGGCAATGACGACGAGTATGCCGACCGCATTTTGGCTGCCGTGTTCGACGCCTTCTATGACGAGATCAACGGGCGGCCGAATACCAAAGGCGGCGTCTACCGGGTCAACTATCTCTCCACCACCTGCCACGTCTATTTCGGCAGCGTGACCGGAGCGCTGCCCGATGGCCGCAAGGCGTGGGAGCCGCTATCCGACGGCATTTCACCGATGCAGGGAGCGGACCGGCACGGGCCGACCGCAGTCATCCGCTCGGCCGCGCGGCTGGATCACGCGCGCACCGGCGGGACGCTTCTGAACCAGAAGTTCACACCATCGCTCGTGGCGGGAGAAGACGGACTCAATAGACTGGCGCAGCTCGTGCGCAGCTATTTCCGGCTGGACGGACACCACATCCAGTTCAACGTGGTGACCGCGGCGACGCTGCGCGAAGCGCAGCGCGAGCCCGAAAAACATCGCGACCTGATTGTGCGAGTAGCGGGGTACAGCGATTATTTCTGCGATTTGACCCCCGCGCTGCAGAACGAGATCATCGCGCGCACGGAGCAGGTGGGATTTTAGGAGTAGCGGGGCAGGCCCGGAGCCTGCCCCGTGAGTTTTATCGCTCGCCGACGAAATTCAGCATGATCTGGGTTTCGGTTTCAACAGGTGAACCGTTCAGCAGGGTGGGCTTGTAGATCCACTGCTTCACAGCGTCCACCGCCGCGTTCTGCAGCATCGGGTGGCCGGAAACGACCTTGACCGCCTTGATGTGTCCATCCTTGCCGATGGTGGCGTTTAGCACGACTTGGCCCTTGGCGCCGGTCTGCTTGGCAATCTTGGGGTACTCGGGCTCTTTGCGGGAGATCAGCACGGCCTGCTGAATCTGTCCGCCCTGCTTGTTGAGGCTGGCGACGTTGTTCGTGCTGGGAGCCGGAACCTGGGGCGTGGGAGCAGTAGCGGCCGGACGAGCAGGCGGCGGCGGAACTGGCGCATTGGGAACCGCGCCGGCCGATGGCAGATTGACACCCGGCAGGGCTGCGGAAACCGTGCTGCCCACGGTGGGAGCATCGGGAATATCTGTGGGCTGCGCCGGCCGGATTCGCTGCGCTAGCGACGCGGTATTGAACTCCCGGCGTGGCGTCACTGGTTTGGGTGCTTCCTGTGCCACCGGCTGTTCGACAGCCGTGTCGGGAACAGCCGGCTTGTCGTTTGATGGAGTGGAATTCTTGGCCGCCGGAGTGGCGGGCGTGGATGCGGAAGCAGCCGGCTTGGCATCGGCTTGCTGGGTATCGAGGGGAGAGGGGCGAGTGCGCAGGACCCGCACCTGCTCGCTGGTGGTCTTCGACTGATCGCGCCCAACCACTTCCATTACGAAGCTGACATCGGAGCTGGATGGCGAATACACGATGCTGCCGTTATTGCGGAGCTGGGAAAGGTCCATGTCGACATTCTCGTGCTGTTCGCCGTCGTTGATCAGCAGTGTAGCCTTGGTGGCATTGCGGATGGCGTCGGAATCGCGGTTCCAGGTAAGAAGCAACTCGCCGTTACTGCGCTCGACGTGCAGTTGGAGCGGAGAAGAATCGCCCTGGCCGTTGGTCTGCGTCTTCGTGCTATGGCGGAGAAATCCCGGATAAACAAACAACCCGACAAAGAGGGCGATCGCGGCAAGGGCGGCAAGAACAAGCTTGACGCCTTTCCCGCCGCTGCTTGCTTCCGCGGGTAGGGCTTCGTCGATGCCTTTCTCGAGCGCCTTCTCAGCAGCCTTCTCGGCTGCCTTTTCGGGCGCCTTCTCGGGAGTCTTAGCCGGCGCCGGGGCCGCGGCTGCAGTCGCCGCCGGCTTCGCGGCCGCAGGAGGAGCAGAGGGAGCGGCAGGTTTGGCAGGGGCGGCAGCCTTGGGAGTCTCTGCGGGCTTGGACGCTTCCTTCTTCACCTGCTTGTCGAGCTTGCCTTTCATGTCGTCAAGCTTCTTGGTTTCCTCGAACCTGCTCATCTGCTCGACGGGCGCCGGCTTCTCCTCGACCTTGGGTGCAGGTGGGGGAGCTGCGGGAGATGCCGCCGGCGAAGGCGGGGGCGGAGCCGAAACCACCGGAGGCGCAGGTGGAGGCTCGACCGCGACTTCGCGCCGCGAGGCGATGGGGACAATCTGCGCCCGTGAGGGCGGCTTGGCCGGGGCAGCAGGCGATCCCGCTGGAGGCGGGGCTGGCGCCTTGGCTTCAGGCGCCGGAGCTTCCGTGGCCTTGGCGCCCAATTCCGAGGAGCGGAAGGGGAACTCAAGGTAGCTCGCGTCGCCGTTGATCTTCCCGCCTTCCCAGATGAAAATTCCCGCGGCGCTCGCCTTCGTGGCGAAGGGACGCACCAACAATGCAACATGATGCGGATCGCGGAAGACCGCCTGGTAGAAGGCGAGATCGTCGGCGTCAAGCGAGATGCCTTTTCGCGTGTGGCTGCGGAAGAATCCCGCCACCGTCTGTCCCGGTCCGCCCTTACGCTGATCCATGGCGCGGCGGAATCTCTCCATGTCCGCTTCGCTGAGTCGATACAGAGGACCCCGCGCGTAGTCGCACGAGATCAGTTCGTAGTCCGCAATCGAGACCACCAGGGGACTACCCGCCTCAACATCGCCCACCAGCAGTCCACCGATTTCACTTCCGCGTGAGCTGAGGGACCGAAAAGCCTCGACCGCCTCCCGCTCGAGACGGTCTATGAGGTTGAATGGGATTCTCACTGCCACAGGTTTCTGTGGCACTTCCCAGAGAAATGAGGGTGATTTGGAAGTCTGCAGATCGAAACGGTCTGCACGCGCCGTCGACTCAATCATCGAAATGCCTCCACCGGTCCGTACCCATACCGGTTCACCGAAGATTTTACTCAATTTTCCATAATTTTGAGCACTTATTTCGGTTTATCCATTATAAATATCGAACAGTGGCAAAGCGCATATATCCGTTGATAACAGGCCTGATAGGGTTCCCATATCTTTCGTTAATAGACCGATACTGTCGCGATTTATGCTAGCAAATTTACAGGCATTTTCCTATAATTGGCACGAAAATGAGCGTGAAGACCTGCCAGCTTTGCGGAAAGCCCCTGAGCAGACTTCGTGTCGGAGCCGACCCGGAATTCTGTTCTAAGGAGCACCGGAATCAGTTCCGGCTGCGCCGCGGCATGGATCGCCTGGTGGAAGTGAACAAGGTCGCAAACCTGATGCGCCGCCGGGAGAGTCCGAAGCAGATCGCGTTCTCCAGCCTCATGTGTCAATCCGCGATCGCCCCGCGAGGATTCTGCGAGACGGAGCGGACGTCCATTCACACAACTCCTTTCCAGCGCACCGTAAGCTATGAGGCCTTCGCCTCGCCGCACATCACCGGCCACGCCGACACCTGCTTGCTGCCTCACATCCGGCGCTACTCCGGGCAGAAACAGATCCGGCGACCGAACGTCGGGAAGATCCGCATCTGCAACCTCGATTCGCGGCCGGCGCTGCCGGACGGCAACTGGGCGATGGGCACTCAGATTACGCAGGCTCCGCCGCGTGAACTCCACCATCGCATGCCGGCGCATCCCGAGCGGCGGGAATTCAAGCTGCTTCGCCCAAGCGGAATCCGTGTGCATGTAGGAAAAGGTCCTTCCGCGCTCCGGCGGGTCCCGTTCACCGCCACGGAGGGACTCCGGCAGGGCATTCGCGAACCGGGCGTGGGGTCTATCGCAGCGAAAGGCAATGCACTGCGGGTCTCGGTAGGGAAGAGATTCCCCGTTCCTCGGACCAAGGTGCGCGCGTTCCTGACGGCGCCCGAGATGCGTTCGGCCATGGTGGTCTCGGGAGCAGCCATCGGGATCGTGCCACAGATTCTGGACTGCACCGCGGCTTCGCGCCTGCTGCCCCCGGCAACCACCGCGATTGCGCTGCGCATACCGATGGCCCCTGGGACCTCATACACCGCGCAGTTCCGCCCGGTAGGCGCCCTGCCGGCGGCGATCGGGTCCGCCATGGGTGGATCTCTGCCTCCCGCCCGCTCGACGGACGTGGGATGGAAGCCTGCCGGCGCAACTTGGAAATTGGGAGCCAGCCCCGAGGCAGCCGGATTCGCGCGACGCAACGGCACCCACCTCAAACGCTTGGCGATGATGCCGAATGGCGTGGCCCCGGCCCCGCAGGTCACATTCTCGCCGTTCCTTCCACAGGAACCGAAGGGCTGTCCGGTGGTGCCGTTTCAGGCGGTCATCGCCGGCGGGTCCACCGGTCCCGGGCCTGCGGCTGTTCCCACCCTCTCCAACCTGCCCGAGGCTCCGGATCTGAGACCGGTTCCGAAGAGAGCCGCGGTTGCGGTTCACTACGAAGAGCAGTTCGCCGGAGGCTGGGACAACTGGGTGGGAGGTGTGGAAGACTGGCCCGTCGATGTGGCCGGAGTTCGCACTGGTTCCCTGGCGATCTTCATGCCTACTCTCGACCTCACCGATTACGAACTCGAGTTTCTTGGCCGGATCGACAGTAAGACGATCAACTGGGTGGTGCGGGCCACCAACCTGGAAAACCACATCCTGTGCACGCTGCGGCTGTGCGAGGGCAATCAACTGGAATTCAGCCGCACGGCTGTGATCGGCGGAGCCGCTGAGCAACCGGTCGTGGCGGCCACGCGCGTGACCGGGAAGAAACGCGCCGCGCTCACCATTCACAGCAGCGTTTCCGGAGACAGTTTCGCCGTCCAGGTTGACGGCAACACCATCGACACGTGGACGGAAGATCGCCTTCTGTCGGGCGGTGTAGGTTTCATGGGCACGCCCGACGATCGCGCGCGCCTTTATTGGGTAAAGGTTTCTTCGCAGAGCACGGGCAAGGAGTAATAGATACGATGAGCACCGCTATGAGATCCCCCTCCAAAGTTCAAATGCTGCGCACGCCGGAAGGCGACGGCGCCGATAAGGCTGCCGGACCGCAGGGGCACCTTGCCCGGGCTGTCACGCTCCACCTTGCGGGCAAGCGCGAAGAGGCGCTCAAAAACCTGCAGCGCGCGATTACCGCCAATGAAGGCTCGGCGGAAATCTATCGCGCCATGGGACATATCCAGTTCGAGCTGGGCAGCTTCGACGAGGCGGCCAAGAGCTATCGGATCCTGGTGCAGGTGAAGCCGCAGTACGCCGTCGGATGGTTCAACCTCGGGGTATGCCTCGAGCGGGCCGGCAACTGGGAGGAGGCGGCTCAAGCCTTCCACAAGGCATGCACCCTGGAGACGAACCACGTCGATTCGCACCTCGGGCTGGGCGTGTGCCACCTCCGGCAGGAAGATCCCAAGAGCGCCCTGTTCAGCTTCGAGCGCTGCCTGGAACTGGCGCCGGCGCACGAAGACGCGCTGTTCGGAAAAGCGGTATCGCTGCAGTTGCTCGGCCACGCCGACGAGGCGGCACGCATCTATCAGCGCATCCTGGAGAAAAACGAAAATTCCGAGGAATCGCTGGCCAACCTGGTGCTGATCGGCATGGGCAAGGAAGACTTCGACATGGTGCGCGAGTACTCCGAGCACCTGTTGGAGCTGCGGCCGGAATCGACGGTGGCTCTCGAGGGCCTGGCGGCCTGGGCCTGTGCCGCCGGCGAGCACGCTCTGACAGCGAAATTCTGCACGCTGCTGGTCAACGCCGTTCCTGGACACTTCGAAGGCTGGTTCAATCTCGCTCTCGCGCACCAGAAGTCGAGCCGGTGGGAGCAGGCGGCGGAAGCCTACGAAGAAGCCATCAAGCTCCGCCCCAATTCCTGCGAAGCCCACACCAACCTCGGTATCGTGCGCGAACAGCTTGGCGATCCGTCGGCCGCGCGCTCCTCGTACGAGCGTGCGATCAAGGCCAGCCCCGAATCGCTGGCTCCGCTGTGGAACATCGCGCTCCTGCTGGAGCACTCGGGCCAGTTGGAAGAGGCCGAGCGCTACTACAAACAGGTGTTGGAGCGCGCTCCGAAAGAGGAGGAAGCGCGTTTCCGCATGGGTTACCTGCGGCTGCTGCGGGAGGATTTCCGGGGCGCCGCGGAAGCTTTCGAAGGCTGCCTGAAGTATCGTCCGGCTTGGCCCGAGGCGCACGCCAACCTCGCGCTGGCATATAGCGGTCTGGGTGAGCGGGACCATGCCGAACGGCTTTACGAGAAGATGCTGGACTCCGATCCGAAGAGCATGGACGCTCTGCGCGGCCTGGCCGCCCTGGCCATTCAGGGCACCGACTTCGACACTGCGCTGGAGTTCCATGTACGGCTGATCGATCTCGGCGAGCGTTCCCCCGAGGTGCTCTACAATACTGGCCTGATGTACGAAAAGTCCGGTCAGATGGAGAAGGCCGCGCGCCTCTATCGCGAGGCCCTGGCGCAACAGCCGGATATGCCGGAAGCGCTGCTCAACCTCGGCCGCATCCTGGAAGCCGGCGGCAAGGCCGACGAAGCGAAATCCTGCTGGACCAAGGCGCTCGAAGCCGAGCCCGCCCTGGCACAGGGCTATTTCGGACCGGCAATCGACTAGGTTCCACCGTCAGAAACAAGCCCGTTAAGGGCGCTCGCCAGATCTCTCCTGATGCGCGGGTGGCTCTAATATAGAGATCATCCGCCTATGCACCATGAGATCGCTTTTGAAATGGCCGTTGCCAATGTCCGCTTCGGCGCGGGAGTGACCCGAGAGGCCGGCATGGATCTGGCGGACCTCGGGATCCGCAACGCGCTGGTCCTCACCGATCCCAACCTCGAGCGCCTGGCGCCGGTCCAGACTGTCTTGGACTCGCTCGATCAGCACGGCGTCAAATACCGGCTCTACGGCCGGGTTCGGGTCGAGCCCACCGACGAGTCTTTTCTGGATGCAATTGCTTTCGCCTTGCAATCTCGGTTTGAGGCGATCGTCGCCGTGGGAGGCGGCTCGACGATCGATACCGCCAAAGCCGTTAATCTTTACACGACCTTTCCTCCCTCCGATTTCCTGGATTACGTGAATCCGCCCATCGGCAAGGGCCTGCCCGTCCCAGGCCCGCTCAAGCCGTTGATCGCGATCCCCACCACGGCCGGTACCGGAAGCGAAACCACCGGCGTCAGCATCTTCGATCTGAGCCGCCTGCATGCAAAAACCGGCATCGCAAGCCGCCGCCTGAAGCCGGCTCTCGGGCTGCTGGATCCCGACAATACCCGCACCATGCCGCCTCAAGTCGCCGCCTCCACCGGATTGGATATCCTGAGCCACGCCGTCGAGTCGTACACGGCGATTCCTTTCCATCAAAGGCCCCTCCCCGAGCGTCCCCTGCTGCGCCCGGCCTACCAGGGCTCGAATCCCATCAGCGACATCTGGTCGCTCCAGGCTCTGCGAATGGTCTCCCGTTTCATCGTTCGCGCGGTGGACGATCCTGCCGACGATGAAGCTCGCTCCAACATGCTTCTGGCCGCCTGCTACGCCGGTGTCGGCTCTGGAAATGCCGGCGTCCATCTCCCGCACGGCATGTCCTATCCGGTGTCGGGACAGGTCAGGAGCTACCGTACGCCCGGCTATCCCACGGACCACCCGCTGGTGCCGCACGGCTTCTCGGTCATCTTGAACGCGCCCTCGGTGTTTCGTTTCACCGCGCAGGCATCCCCGGACCGGCATCTGGAGGCCGCGGAAGCGCTCGGCGTAGACATCTCACACCGGCGGACCGAAGACGCCGGGCGAATCCTTGCCGACCGCATCCTCTGGTTCATGCAGCGCCTGAATACGCCAGCCGGGCTCGGCGATTTGGGCTACACACTGCAAGATGTGCCGGCGTTGGTCGAGGGCACGCTCCCTCAGCACCGGGTGACGAAGCTCTCCCCACGACCCGCCGGGCCCGAGGATCTGGCGAAACTCTTCGAAGACGCCATGACGGCTGCCTGACCCGGTTGGCGCAGATTCCTGGTACTCTCTCGCTGGAGGCTCCCTTCATGCTGCGACGAGGTTTTCTGAAGTCATTGCCGGTAAGTCTGCTGCCGCAGTTGCGCTCCGCTCCCCGAATCAAAATCACCGACATCAGGATCGTGAACCTGAAGACCGTTCGCGAGACCGGGAAAATGGAGGCAGCGTGGAATCCGGGAACCGTGACCACGCACCGCATCGGCGGCGGCTCCGTCATCGAGATTCACACCGATCAGGGACCCTCAGGCGTCGGTCCGGCGATCGACAGCAACGCGCTTGAGCCAGCCAAGGCGCAGCTCGTCGGCAAGGACCCGTTCGCCATCGAGCAGTGGGCCGGCCCCCTGCGCTATTACGTGGGCCAGACCTCACGCAATGTGGCGAGCCTGGAAATCGCGCTGTGGGACCTCATTGGCAAAGCCGCCGGCCAGCCGCTCTACCGGCTCTGGGGAGCGGCCAAGGACCGCGTGCCGGCCTACGCCAGCATGATCCAGCTCTCCACCCCGGAGGAGCGGGTCCGCATGGCAGTGCATCTCAAATCTGAAGGCTGGAAGGCCATCAAGCTCCGCGCGCACTACCAGACACTGAAGGAAGACGTGCGCCTGGTGGAAGCCGTGCGCAAAGCGGTGGGCGACGACATGGACATCATGGTGGACGCCAACCAGGCGCAATCGTTCGGAACCTGGCAGCCGGGCGTGATGTGGGATTTCCGCCGCGCGCTGGAGACGGCTCGCGAGCTGGAACGGTTGAATTGTGTCTGGCTGGAAGAGCCGCGCCCGCGCTACGCCTTCGATGAGCTCGCGGAGCTGAACCGCCTGGTCGCCATCCCGATCGCCGGTGGAGAGAATAACCGCGGCGTGCACGAATACCGCTGGATGCTCGAGCAGAACGTCTTCGACATCCTGCAGCCCGACATCATGGTGGCCGACGGCGTAACGGGCTTCCGCGAGATTGCCGCTATGGCAAAAGCGCGCAACAAGCGATTGATTCCGCATCATGGGGGAGGCAATCTCGGCACGATTGCCCAGTTGCACGCCATCGCTTCCTGGCCGCACGCACCGTGGATCGAGCTCCTGCATGACCCGCCGGTCGCCGCGTACACCAACGGGTTCGCGATCCTGGAGAACCCGCCCCTGGTCGATAGCCAGGGCTATCTGAACCTGCCGCAGGGTCCCGGCCTTGGCGTGTCCATCAACAAGGACTTGATCGCATCGTAAATCAGTAGCCTTTTTCTTTGTCCACCACGTTCAACAAGGGCTCGCCCGCCGCGAAGCGCTTGAGGTTCTCGATGTACAACGCTTCGTAGCGCGCGTTTTCTCCGTCCGACCGCCCGGCAATGTGCGGCGTGATGAGAACGTTGGGAAACTTCCAAAGCGCGTGGCCTTTGGGGAGCGGTTCGGGATTCGTGACATCCAGGCCTGCACCCGACAGCTTCCTGCTGTCGAGCGCCTTCACCAGGGCATCGGTATCGTAGAGCCCGCCGCGAGATACCGCTATGAAATACGAGTCCTGCTTCATCAGCTCGAATTCGCGCGGGCCCATCATATTGCGGCTCTGCGGGGTGAGCGGCGCCGAAAGGAACACCACGTCGGCTTGCGGCAGGACGGAGTCCAGGCGGTCCGGCGCCACCATCCGCGAGACATAGGTATTGAACGGCATGTCCTTCGGGTCCACCCCGATCACCGTCATGCCGGAGGCATTCAGCCGCAGCGCGATCTGCGTGCCGATCCCGCCCATACCCACGATCACCGCGGTCTTGCCCCGCAG
>Ga0335080_10008695_pt1 | contig 10588 bp, 10 predicted proteins | sample Lox_Sample_34_FD_206720 | JGI IMG/M metagenome (GOLD analysis project Ga0335080, IMG submission 206720) | Soil microbial communities from Loxahatchee National Wildlife Refuge, Florida, United States - Lox_Sample_3.4 | ecosystem: Environmental > Terrestrial > Soil > Wetlands | place: USA... | reverse complement strand
ATCGCCCATGAACTCGATATGGCATTTGGCCAGGAACCGCAGCAGCGGCGGCATCGCCGCGCTCCAGTTGCCGGTGTGCGGATGCGGCGTCGGTCGCATGGTGTTCATTTGCACTCTGTCCTGCGCAAGAGAAGCGCGCTTTCGGCGATGTTACGTCGCCATCGCCAACACCGAAACCGGTTGATTGGTCATTTAACGGGCAGCGGGAGATTTCATCGCGATCAAAGCCGCGCGCCGAGTTACGTCTCGATGATCGCCACGATCTGGCCCTCGGCGACCACGTCGTCGATGGCAACGAGCAGGGATTTCAAGGTGCCGGCGGCTGGCGACGCGACCGGAATCTCCATCTTCATGGCTTCGACAAAAGCGAGCTCGTCGCCATTGCCGACGACTGCACCGGCCTCCAGGGGAAGCGCGCAAACACGGCCGGCGACTTCGGTCACGACGCTGATATCTGGCATGCCAATTGGCTTCTTGTTGTCGCCGCAGATTGCCTGAGGTAGCTTGATCTTCAAGTGGAATTTTATTCCGCATGGCGGAAAAACCAAAATAACGGACAGCGCATGGGAAGACGCTCGGAACGGCTGAGCAGGCAGATGCTCGCCGGCGATCAAGGCGACGGTGATGTCATTCAGGTGGTATCGCGCGCGTTCGACGTGTTGCGATGCTTCGAGGGCCATGAGGCGCGGCTCGGCAATCTCGAGATCTCCAATCGCTGCGGACTGCCGCGATCGACGGTGTCGCGGCTCACCCACACGCTGACGCGGATGGGACAGCTGGTCTACCTGCCGCGCGACCAGAAATATCGCATCGGCCCGAGCGCGGTTGCGATGAGCACCTCGATGATGAAGGGCTTGCAGCTGCGCAACCTGATCCGGCTCCGCCTGCAGGATGTCGCCGAGCAATTGCCGGGCACGCTCGGCTTCGTCATCCCCGACCGTTTCCATCTCGTCTATCTCGAATTTGCGCGCGCTGCGAATGCACTCGGCCCGCACGAGGTCACCGGCAGCCGCATTGCCATGGCAACGACCGCTGCCGGCCACGCCTATACGGCGGCGCTTGCGCCGGAGGTCGGCGAGGCCTTGCTGGCCGAGATGGAACGGGAAATCCCCGATGTCGCAAAGGTGCTGCGGCCTCGGATCGAGAGCAACCGCCGCTTCTATCAAGAGCACGGCTATGTCGTCGCCTGCGGCCTGTGGAGCCCGCACATCAACGGGCTTGCGGTGCCGCTGTGGTCGCCGCAATACCAGACTTTCGTCGTGGTGACGATCGGGCTGTTGGCTGCGATGTACGACGAGAAGCGATTGCACAGGGACGTCGCACCGTTGATGATCCGGCTTGCCGATGCGGTCGGCGGACTGCTCGAAAGCGCCGAGGGCGATATCTTCAACAACCGCCTGGAGCGGAAGTCGCTCGCGGTCCGGGCCAACAACAACAAGATCGCGAAGACGGAGGAGACGAATGATCTGGAAGCCCGAACTCGACGACCTCGCTCGGCGCGAAGCCTTCGCGCGCGAGATGGGCGGCGTTGAGAAGGTCAAGCGGCAGCGCGACCAGGGCCGGCTCACCGTCCGCGAACGCATCGACAAGATGGTCGATGCCGAGACCTTCCACGAAATCGGCGCGATCTCGGGCATCGGCGAATATGACGAGCAGGGCGAGCTCAAGCATCTGACGCCGGCCAATTGCGTATTCGGCCGAGGCAAGGTCGATGGTCGCACGGTCGTCGTGGTCGGCGACGATTTTACCGTGCGCGGCGGTTCGGCGGATGCCTCGATCTCGGCAAAGCCGCTGATGGCGGAGGAAATGGCACACGATTTCCGCCTGCCGATCATCCGCATCATCGAGGGGTCCGGCGGCGGCGGTTCGGTGAAGACCATCGAGACCAAGGGCGCGGCCAATCTGCCCGGCGGCATCGGCGGCACGCGCTGGTACCGCTACACGACGGAAAATCTCGCCCATGTGCCTGTCCTCGGCCTCGGCCTCGGTTCGGTCGCGGGCCTCGGCGCGGCGCGGCTTGCGGCCAGCCACTATTCGATCATGACCCGGGACTCCGCGATGTTCGTCGCCGGTCCGCCTGTCGTGAAACGGCTCGGCCAGGACCTTACCAAGCAGGAGCTTGGCGGCGCCGACATCCAGACCCGTGCCGGCGGCGTCGATGACGCGGTCGATACCGAGGACGAGGCTTTCGCGCGCGCGAGGCGCTTTCTCTCGTATCTGCCATCATCGGTCTTCGAACTGTCCCCGACCTTGCCCTGCAATGACGATCCGGAGCGAGGCGAGGAGATGCTGATGAAGGCGGTGCCGCGCAGCCGCCGCCAGGTCTACAAGATGCGCCCGATCATCGAGGCGGTCGTCGACAAGGGCACCTTCTTCGAGTTGAACGCGAACTTCGGCCGGCCGATGATTGTCGGGCTGGCGCGGCTCGAAGGCCGCGCGGTGTTCGTGCTCGCGAGCGATCCCTTCCACTACGGCGGCTCATGGACGGCCGAGGCTTGCCAGAAGGTCGTGCGCTGGGTCGACTTCGCCGAAACCTTCCATCTGCCGATCGTCTATCTCATGGATTGCCCGGGCTTCATGATCGGGCTGGAGGCGGAGAAGGCGGCGACCATCCGCCACGGCGTGCGCGCGATGGCGGCGGTCAACCAGACGACAGTTCCCTGGTGCACCGTGATCGTGCGCAACTCGTTTGGCGTCGCAGGCGTCGTGCATCAGCCGGCGGACCGCTTTTCGATCCGCTATGCCTGGCCATCGGCCTATTGGGGTTCGTTGCCGCTCGAAGGGGGCATCGAGGCCGCCTATCGCGCCGAGATCGACGCTGCGGCGGATCCCGCGAAAAAGATGAAGGAGATCGAGGATCGCCTCAACAAGCTGCGCTCGCCGCTGCGCTCCGCCGAAAAGTTCTGGGTCGAGGAAATCGTCGATCCCCGCAAGACGCGCTCGCTCCTTTGCGAGTTCGCGCGCCTTGCCGAGCCCTTGCGCACGCCGGGGCTTGCGAAAGGGATGACGATCAGGCCGTAACGCGCTCGATCGCGATAGCGGTCGCTTCGCCGCCGCCGATGCAGAGCGCGGCGACGCCGCGCTTGAGGTTTTGCGCTTCGAGCGCGTGCAGCAAGGTCACGATCAGCCGCGCGCCGGTCGCGCCGATGGGGTGACCGAGCGCGCAGGCGCCGCCGTTGAAGTTGAGTTTTTCGCGGGGGATGCCGAGGTCCTTCTGCGCGGCCATCGCGACGACGGCAAAGGCTTCGTTGATCTCGAACAGATCGACGTCGCCGACGCTCCAGCCGACCTTGTCCAGGAGCTTGCGGATCGCCGGGATCGGCGCGGTCGTGAACCATTGCGGTTCCTGGCTGTGCGTCGCGTGACCCCTGATCTCGGCGAGGATCGGCAGGCCGTCGCGGGTCGCGAGCGAGCGCTTGGCCAGCACCAGCGCCGCGGCGCCGTCGGCATTTGCCGAGGACGCGGCCGGCGTGATGGTGCCGTTCGCACGGAACGCCGGCTTCAGGCCCGGGATTTTCGCGGGATCGACCTTCAGCGGGTGCTCGTCATTGGCGATGGTCCGCGGACCCGCCTTTTCGTTGAGCGTGATGGGTGCGATCTCCGCCTTGAACGCGCCGCCTTCCACCGCCCTGCGGGCGCGGGTCAGCGTCTCAATTGCGTAGGCGTCCTGGTCCTTGCGGGTGAACTGGTAGACCTCTGCAGTTGCTTCGCCGAAATCGCCCATCGAGCGGCCGGTCTCGTAGGCGTCCTCGAGGCCGTCCATCATCATGTGATCGATGATGCGGTCGTGGCCGGCGCGATAGCCGGCCCGCGCCTTGGCAAGCAGATAGGGCGCGTTCGACATGCTCTCCATGCCGCCGGACACCACGATGCTTGCCGAACCGGCGTTGATGATGTCGTGCGCGAGCATGGTCGCCTTCATGCCGGAACCGCAGACCTTGTTGATCGTGGTGGCGCCTGTCGCATCGGGAAGGCCGGCGCCGCGCGCGGCCTGACGGGCCGGGGCCTGGCCTTGGCCAGCGGGCAGCACATTGCCCATGAAAACCTCGTCGATCTTGGCCGGCTTGAGTCTTGCGCGTTCCAGCGCCGCCCCGATCACATGGGAACCGAGCTTGTGGGCAGCGAGGGGAGAGAGGTCACCCATGAAACGGCCGAGCGGGGTGCGGGCGGCGGACAGGATGACGACGGGATCGGAGGTGGCGGCCATGTCGGGTGCTCCAGCGAAAGACATATGACGGTCATCATATGATGTGTCGCGAAAATTGCAACGCAACCCCCATGACAAAATGTCGTGTTCGGGTGGCCTGTTCCTGCTCTCCAAAAGAGATCCTGCCAGCGGGAGAGGGCGAGCGGACTCGCGGCCAACGGCTACCGCTTCCGGTTCACAAAGCCCTGCATCAGGCGTGTCGGCTCTTCGGTCAGGAACGATTGTCCGAACACGCCGATGCTGAGATTGACGGATTCGGTCAGCGGCAACTCCTCCCATTGCCGAAGCAGCGCCTTCTGCGAGCGCAGCGCCTCGGGGCCGCATTCGAGCAACATCTTGACGACGTCCTCGACCGCCGCATCAAGGCCGCCCGGCCGTGCGACCCGGTCGATCAATCCCCAGGCGAGCGCGGTCGCCGCATCGATGTTTTCCGCCGTCATGACCAGCCAGCGCGCACGGCCCCAGCCAATCAGCCGGGGCAGAAGGGCCGCATGAATGACGGAGGGAATGCCGACCTTAACCTCGGGCATTCCGAATTTTGCATCAGCTGCCGCAACCCGAAAATCGCAGGCGGCCGCGACCTCGAGCCCGCCGCCGAGGCACCAGCCGGGCATCCGCGCAATGACCGGCGCGGGAAAGGCGCGCACGGCTTCGCAGAGGTCGCGCAGGCGGGTGATAAAGGCTTCCGCGGACTTCTGATCGAGCCTCGCCATCTCCTTGATATCGGCGCCGCCGATCATGCTCTTTTCGCTCTGGCCGGCGAGCACGAGCGCGCGAATCGCGCGGTCCCTGGCAAGCCGTTCCAGGCCCTCACGCACGCCGTCGATGACGGCCGAGCCGAGAATATTGAGGGAGCCCGCGTTGCAGATGGTCGCGCGGACGACGCCGCGGGGGTCGCGGTCGACGCCACAATGGGGGGTCAGCATGTCCATGGAACGTCTCGTGCGAGGAGGGAAGCGTCACTTCCCGTGCAAATAACGCCTTTGTCAAGCGCCGCCAGGCCCTGTCGATGAAGCCGAGTTTGAGGAAATAAATGCGGTTTTTCGGACGATCCGGTGCTATTATATGACCATAGACATTCCATAGGACGACCATGCGTTATTCAAAAGAACACAAGCAGGAAACCCATGCCCGCATCGTGAAGAAGGCGTCTGTGCGGTTGCGCGAGAAAGGCGCGCACGGCGTCGGCGTCGCCGACCTGATGAAGGAAGCGGGGCTGACGCATGGCGGCTTCTACGCCCATTTCGAGTCCCGCGAGGCGCTGGTGATCGAAGCCTTCACCTATGCGTCGGGTCGTTCGCGGGAGTACTGGCGCAAGATTGCCGAGCAGACACCGGCGGACAAGCGCCTGGCCTTGATCGTCGATACCTATCTCGGCGCAGCCCACCGCGACGATCCCGGCCACGGCTGCGCGATCGCCTCGCTCGGTGCCGACATCGCCCGCGAGAGCCCGAAGACCCGCAAGGCTTTTTCGGCCGAGCTTGAGCACATGATCGACCTGATCGCCGACCAGATTCAGGGCGCGCCGCGCAAGGCCGCGCGCAAACAGGCAACCGCGACACTTGCGACGATCGTGGGCGCGCTGGTGATGGCCCGCATTGCCGGCAACGGCGAGCTGTCGGACGAGATCATGGCCGCCGGCCGCGAGGCTGCGCTCGGCCCGGCGCGGGCGAAGCCCGCAGCCAAAGCATCGCGCGCAAGGCCGAGCCCGGGCGTGCCATAAGACTGTCCTCGCCTTTTGACTTGCACGGGCGGATTGCCCGGAGGATCACGTTGCGGGCTTCTTGCGTGGATGCCGCTTGGCATTCGGTGCAGCGTAATAGGGATTGACTACGCATTGGGCGTAGCGTCCCGACGCAGACGCCGCGCACTGTGCCATCGATGTATAGCCGCACTCAAAGTAGAAGTGCGTCATGTCATCGTAAACCTGCAGGCAGACGGGATATCTTGGATCGTAGGTCTGAGCCTGAGCGGGCGTCGCCAAAGCAGCGATCATGCCGAAAATCGTCAAAGCCATCGTTCCGGCAAAGGCGCTGGGCCGCTTCATGCTCATGTCCTCCCAGATTTCTTGCAGGGGCGCGCGAATGCGCACGAGGTCCTTGCTGTCGGCGTGTATCAGGATCGATCGCGCCGCCTTGATCCGGCATTTCCGCACATCTATGGTGCAATATCTCGGACTTGTATCCTATAAAATGCAAGCCAAAAGGATTGTAAAGCGAACCAGGACGAGCCGGGAGGCCCGCTACAAGGAGGATTAGTCATGCGCTCAATCGGGCATTTCATCGGCGGCAAGGAAGTGAAGGGCGCCTCGGGGCGGACCGGCGACGTGTTCGAGCCGATGACGGGCGACGTCCAGGCCAAGGTGGCGCTGGCCTCGAAGGCGGAGGTGCGGGCGGCGGTGGAGAACGCAAAGGCCGCGCAGGGCGAATGGGCGGCGACCAATCCGCAGCGCCGGGCGCGCGTGATGATGAAATTCCTCGAGCTTGCCCAGCGCGACTACGACCAGCTCGCCGAGCTTTTGGCGCGTGAGCACGGCAAGACCATTCCAGATGCCAAGGGCGACATCCAGCGCGGGCTCGAAGTGGTGGAATTCGCAATCGGAGTTCCGCATCTGATGAAGGGCGAATACACGGAAGGCGCCGGCCCCGGCATCGACATCTATTCGCTGCGGCAGCCCTTGGGGGTCGTCGCCGGCATCACCCCGTTCAATTTTCCGGCGATGATCCCGATGTGGAAATTCGCCCCCGCGATCGCCTGCGGCAATGCGTTCATCCTAAAGCCGTCAGAGCGCGATCCCGGCGTGCCGATGAAGCTTGCGGAGTTGATGATCGAGGCCGGCCTGCCGCCAGGCGTGCTCAATGTCGTCAATGGCGACAAGGAAGCAGTCGATGCCATCCTCGACGACCCCGATATCAAGGCCGTCGGCTTTGTCGGCTCCTCGCCGATCGCGCAATATATCTATGAGCGCGCGGCTGCGAGCGGCAAGCGTTGCCAGTGCTTTGGCGGCGCCAAGAATCACGCCATCGTCATGCCGGACGCCGACATGGATCAGGCGGTCGATGCGCTGATCGGCGCGGGCTACGGTTCCGCCGGCGAACGCTGCATGGCGGTCTCGGTCGCCGTTCCCGTCGGCAAGACCACCGCTGACAGGCTGATGGAAAGACTGATCCCGCGCGTGGAGTCCTTGAAGATCGGCACCTCCATCGATCCCTCCGCCGACTACGGCCCGCTGGTCACGCGCGAGGCGGTCGAGCGCGTGAAGAACTATGTCGATATCGGTATCAAGGAGGGCGCGACGCTCGCGGTCGACGGTCGCGGCTTCAAGATGCAGGGCTATGAGAAGGGCTTCTATATGGGCGGTTGCCTGTTCGACAACGTGACCAAGAACATGCGTATCTACAAGGAAGAGATATTTGGACCGGTGCTGAGCGTCGTGCGCGCGCACGACTACAAGGAGGCGCTGGCGTTGCCGTCCGAGCATGATTACGGCAATGGTGTCGCAATCTTCACCCGCGACGGCGATGCGGCGCGCGACTTTGCCGCGCGCGTCAATGTCGGAATGGTCGGCATCAACGTGCCGATACCGGTGCCGATCGCCTATTACACCTTTGGCGGCTGGAAAAAGTCCGGCTTCGGCGATCTCAACCAGCACGGCCCCGATTCGATCCGCTTCTACACCAAGACCAAGACGGTCACCTCGCGCTGGCCTTCGGGCGTCAAGGAGGGGGCGGAATTCTCGATCCCGACGATGAACTGATCGGCAAGGGTCCGTCATTGCGAGCCAACGGGTCCGCGCAAAATCGCGGCCCGATGACAGGCTCCGCGAAGCAGCTCCTCGCAATGACGGTGACAGCGGGTTATTGGTGGCTAGTTAACGCATGCATTTCGCTCTCAACGAGGACCAGCTTGCGGTTCGCGACATGGCGCGGGATTTCGCCGCGGACAAGATCGCCCCGCATGCGGTGCGCTGGGACGAGGAGAAGCATTTTCCGGTCGACGTGATGCGCGAGGCAGCAAAGCTCGGCATCGGCGGCGTCTACATCAAAGACGACGTCGGGGGCAGCGCGCTGACCCGGCTCGATGCTGCACTGATCTTCGAGGCGCTGGCGCAAGGGTGCCCGACGGTGTCTGCGTTCATCTCGATCCACAACATGGCATCGTGGATGATCGACGCCTTCGGCAGTGACGCCCAGCGGCGGAAATGGTTGCCGAAGCTCTGTACCATGGAGCATCTGGCGAGCTATTGCCTGACCGAACCGGGTTCAGGCTCGGACGCGGCCGCGCTGCGCACCCGTGCGGTTCGAGACGGCGACCACTATGTGCTCAATGGCCAGAAGCAGTTCATCTCCGGGGCTGGCAGCGGCGACCTCTATGTCGTGATGGTCAGAACCGGCGGCGAAGGGCCGTCCGGCATCTCGACCCTGGTGGTCGAGGGCAACACGCCCGGGCTGTCGCTCGGTGCCAACGAGCGCAAAATGGGCTGGAACGCGCAGCCGACGCGCGCAGTGATTTTCGAGAACGCCCGCGTGCCGGTGGCGAACCGGCTGGGCGAAGAAGGTATCGGCTTCAAGATCGCCATGGCCGGACTTGACGGCGGGCGCATCAATATCGCGGCCTGCTCGATCGGCGGCGCGCAAAATGCGCTCGAAAAGGCGCTTGCCTATATGAAAGACCGCAAGGCCTTCGGAAAGCGCCTCGACGAATTCCAGGCGCTGCAGTTCCGCATCGCCGACATGGCAACCGAGCTGGAGGCGGCGCGAACGTTCGTCTGGCGTGCAGCCGCAGCACTCGACCGCAAGGATGCGGACGCCTCCATGCTGTGCGCGATGGCAAAGCGCTTTGGCACCGACGTCGGCTTTGAGGTCGCCAATCAGGCCCTGCAGCTTCATGGCGGTTACGGCTACCTCAGCGAGTACGGCGTCGAGAAGATCGTGCGCGATCTGCGCGTGCACCAGATCCTCGAAGGTACCAACGAGATCATGCGCCTGATCGTTGCGCGCAAGATGATCGAGGGCGCACGATGACGGAAACCGCTGTCACCGAACCCGATCTGATCGCACGACGCGAAGGTTATGCCGGCATCATCAGGCTTAACCGGCCAAAGGCTCTGAACGCGATCACGCTCGAGATGTTCCGCGACATCGACAAGGCGCTCGATGCGTTCGAGGCCGACCCCGATGTGTCCGTGATCGTGCTGGAAGGCGCGGGCGAGCGCGGCCTTTGCGCCGGCGGCGACATTCGAGCGCTTTATGAGAGCTCGCAGGTCGGCGGCGATCTCGGCAAGATCCTGTGGCGGGAAGAATACATCCTCAATGCCCGGATCAAGAAGTTCCCAAAGCCCTATGTCGCATTCATGGACGGCATCGTCATGGGCGGGGGCGTCGGGTTGTCCGCGCACTCCAGCCACCGCGTCGTCACCGAGCGGACGAAGCTTGCGATGCCGGAAGTCGGCCTCGGTTTCTTTCCCGATGTCGGCGGCACCTGGCTGCTCTCGCATGCGCCGGGCGAGATCGGCACCTATTTTGGTTTGACCGGGCAAACCATGAACGGCCCGGATGCGATCCATGCCGGCTTTGCCGATGCCGTGGTGCCCTCGTCGAAATTGGCTGCCTTGCGTGAGGCCCTGACCGGGGTGCAGCCGGGGGCGATGCATGGTGAGGTGAGGGCATTGATCGAGGGTTTTGCGACCGGCGAGAAAGCAGGACCCGTCGCGGCCGGGCAGGCCGCCATCGATCGCTGGTTCGCATTTGACCGGATGCAGGATATCGTGGCGGCGCTTGCGGGCGACGGATCGGAGTTTGCACAGGCGACACTGAAGACTCTTGGCGAAAAATCGCCCCGCGGCATGGCGGTGACGCTCAAGCTGCTGCGGCTCGCGCGAACGGCTTCGTCGCTGGAGGAGTGCCTGGTGCGCGAATATCGCGCGGCACTGGAAGTGTTTCGCAGCGCCGATTTTCGCGAAGGCGTGAGGGCGGCCGTGATCGACAAGGATCGCAACCCGAAATGGTCGCCGCCCGCAATCGAACAGGTCACGTCGGAAATGGTCGCGCCTTATTTCGCCGAAATCGGCGCAGACGAGTTGGTCTTCGATCAATCAAAATAGAAGCAGATTTGTGGAGGAAGGATCATGGCTACGATCGCATTCATCGGCCTCGGCAATATGGGCGGGCCTATGGCCGCCAATCTGGTGAAGGCCGGCCACAAGGTGGTCGCGTTCGACCTGGTCGCCGCATCGCGCGACCAGGCGAAGAGCGATGGCGCAGCGATAGCCGAGAGCTCGGTCGCTGCCGTCAAGGGTGCCGATACCGTCGTTACCATGCTCCCGGCAGGCAAGCATGTGCTGTCGGTCTGGCACGAGGTCGTGCCCGCCATGGCCAAGGG
>Ga0335080_10008693_pt1 | contig 10588 bp, 8 predicted proteins | sample Lox_Sample_34_FD_206720 | JGI IMG/M metagenome (GOLD analysis project Ga0335080, IMG submission 206720) | Soil microbial communities from Loxahatchee National Wildlife Refuge, Florida, United States - Lox_Sample_3.4 | ecosystem: Environmental > Terrestrial > Soil > Wetlands | place: USA: Florida... | reverse complement strand
GCGCCGATGCCGACCCGGCTCATCGATTCCGCACCGCCCCCGATCACGAGCTGGTTCTGGCCGCTCATGATCTGGGCGGCGGCGAAATTCACCGCATCGAGCCCGGATGCGCAGAAGCGCGAGATCTGCACGCCCGGCACCGCTTCGCCAAGCCCCGCCTGCAGCGCGGCGAACCGCGCAATGTCGGAGCCGGCCTCGCCCACGGGATCGACAACGCCGAGCACGACGTCGTCGACCGAATCCTCCGGCAGGCTGTTGCGGTCCTTCAGCGCCTTCAAGGGCACGGTGGCGAGCGCAAGCGCCGTCACCTCGTGAAGGGCGCCATCGGCCTTGCCGCGGCCGCGCGGCGTGCGAACGTGATCGTAGATATATGCCTCAGGCATGACGCCCTCCTAAGCGATGATGTTCATCATATGATAGCCGATTGACGAACGCGGCGAAAGCAACCGCTCTCAGAACGCTTCCGCCGCCAATTCCATGGTGGTGCCGCTGCCGGTCTGGATGCGCGCGAGATGCAGCGCGGTTTCGGGCAGCATCCTTTCCATAAAGAAACGGCCGGTCACAAGCTTGGTCTTCAGATAGGCCGTCTCGCCGGAGCTTGCAATCTTGTCGAGCGCGACCTTCGCCATCTTGGCCCACATGTAGGCGAGCGTCGTGAAGCCGAACAGATGCAGGTAGTCGGTGGCGGCAGCGCCCGCATTGTCGGGCTTGGCAAGCGCATTCATCATCAGCCAGGTGGTGGCCTGCTGCAGATGGCCTAGCGCAGTCGACAGCGGCGCGATATAGGGCTTCATCGCGTCATCGGCGCCGTGATCCTTGGCGAACGACTGCACCTCGGCAAAGAACGCCATCACCGCGCGGCCGTTGTCGCGCGGCAGCTTGCGGCCGACGAGGTCGAGGGCCTGGATGCCGTTGGCGCCCTCATAGATCATGGCGATGCGCGCATCGCGCACGAACTGCTCCATGCCCTGCTCGCCGATATATCCGTGGCCGCCATACATCTGCTGGGCCTGCACCGTATTGGCAAAGCCGGTTTCCGTCAGAAAACCTTTCAATACCGGCGTCATCAGCCCCATATGGTCGTCGGCCGCCTGACGATCCTTGGGATCCTGCGAGCGATGCGCAACGTCGCCCTTGAGCGCAGTCCACACCGCCATCGCGCGCGCAGCCTCGTTGAAGGCGCGGATGGTGAGCAGCGTGCGCCGCACGTCGGGATGGACGATGATCGGATCGGCCGGCTTGTCCGGGGCCTTCGCGCCGGAGAGCGAACGGCCCTGCAGACGGTCGCGGGCATAGGCGACCGCGTTCTGATAGGCGACTTCGGATTGAGCGAGCCCCTGCACGGCAACGCCGAGGCGGGCTTCGTTCATCATCACGAACATGCCCTGCATGCCCTTGTTCTCTTCGCCGATCAGCCAGCCGACGGCGTTGTCGTAGTTCATCACGCAGGTGGAATTGCCGTGAATGCCCATCTTGTGCTCGATCGAGCCGCAGGTGACGCCGTTGCGCGCGCCGAGCGAGCCATCGGCGTTGACCAGGAATTTCGGCACCACGAACAGCGACACGCCCTTGATGCCGGCCGGCGCACCTTCGATTCTCGCCAACACCAGATGGATGATATTGTCGGTCATATCGTGCTCGCCGGCCGAGATGAAGATCTTTGTGCCCGTGATCTTGAAGCTGCCGTCGGCCTGCCGAACCGCCTTGGTGCGCAAGAGCCCGAGATCGGTCCCGCATTGCGGCTCCGTGAGGTTCATCGTGCCGGTCCACTCGCCCGCCACCATTTTCGGCACATAGGTCTTTTTCTGCTCCTCCGTGCCGTGCACCAGAAGTGCGGCGGTCGCCCCCATGGTGAGGCCGCCATACATCGCGAACGCCATATTGGCGGAGATGGAAAATTCGTTGACGCACTGGGAGAGCGTCGCCGGCAAGCCCTGCCCGCCATATTCGGTCGGCGCCGACAGCCCGAGCCAGCCGCCCTCGGCGACCTGCTTGAAAGCTTCCTTGAACCCCTTGGGCGCGGTGACGCTGCCGTCCGCATTGCGCTTGCAGCCTTCGAGATCGCCAACCCGGTTGAGGGGCTGCAGCACCTCCTCCGCGAGCTTTGCAGCTTCGCCCAGAATCGCTTCGCGCACATCGGCGGATGCGTCCGTGAAGCCGGGAAGGTTGTCGTAGCGGTCGATCTGGAAGACGTCGTCGAGCAGGAATTTGACTTCTTCAACTGGCGCTTTGTAGATCGGCATTCTCGTTCTCCCGGCTGGGTTGCGCTCGATATTCTGGAGGCGTTCGACTCAGATCTGTTCTGGAAATGACCTTAGCCCATGACGCGGTCCTGGCGACGCGAATTGCTTCCAGCGCAATTCAGGTGATCATCAACTCCTGGCCAATTCCTCACCCATCATCCGATGCAGCAGGTTGATCGCTTTCAGCGGCCGAACCATTACCTTGAAGTGCACGATCCTTCCGTCATGGGCGAAGCGGATGATGTCCACCCCGTTGATGGTGATCCCATCGACATCGGTTTTGAACTCGAGCACCGCGCCATCGCGGCTCTTCCACTCGCCGACATAGCCGAAGCTCGGACCGCCCAACACTTTCAGCGCGCTGGCCAAATATTTGAACACGACGTCGCGCCCGCGCTGCGGGGTGTGCACGACAGGACTTTCAAACACGACATCGGGGTGCAGGAGGTCGCGAAGCGCGGCCACGTCGCGCGACTTCGCACAGGCGTACCACCGCTCCAGGCCGGGCATTGTCATCGGACATCTCCTGCGCCTTGCAGGCGCTGCATGAGGAGCGTGGCTCGTCGCGCACGGCCGCATATTGACCAGCGCGGCGCATTATGTGCATTGACGCATATGCAACTTTATGCATAAAGTCAACCGCTAATGGAGGAATGGCCGGTGGCGCTCGGCGATGCGATCCTGGTCTGTCTGACCGAACGACCGATGACGGGCTATGAGCTCGCAAAGACCTTCGATTCCTCGATCGGGTTCTTCTGGAAGGCCGACCACCAGCAGATCTATCGCGAGCTGACGCGGCTGCGCGACAAGGGCTACGTCCAGGCCCGCGAGGTGGTGCAGTCGGGCAAACCCAACAAGCTGGTCTATACGCTTACCGTCGAAGGCAAGGCGGCGCTGCGGCATTGGGCCGCGCGCCCGTCGAGCCCGCCCTCGATCAAGGACGACCTGCTGGTCAGGCTCTGCGCGCTGGATGCCGTCGACATGGAGCCGATGCGCGCCGACCTGATGGCGCGGCTGGAATATCACCGCGATCGCCTCGCCCGCTATCAACGCGTCCTCGTCAAACGCTTCCCCCACGGCGCGGCCTCTCTGGCCGACACCGGCAAGCTGCTTGCGCTCCGGCTTGGGCTGCGCCACGAGCGCGCTGTCGTGGAATGGTGCGAGGAGTCGCTCGACACGCTGACGCGCGGCCTGCACGGGACGAATGTCGCTCTTCTGGCCGCACCTGAGGGCAACGGCCCACTTTAAAAAGGCCGGCGGTCCAATTCCTTAACCCGTTATTTACCGTGACGGCCAAAAGTCTCTGTTCGAGGCAGACGACCCGCACGGAATTCGATTGTCTTTCGATCGGGACGCGCGGGGAGGCCGGAGCGCCAGGTGGGGGCGCCGGAGCTGGACCGGACGGACATATGAATTCGCGCGTATCGTGGAGTGTTGACGGGATCGATCCATCCGTCCGCGAGAGGGCCGAGGCCGCCGCGCGCCGCGCCGGCATGTCGCTTAACGACTGGATCTACTGCAATCTCGGCGAGGCCGCGCCAGCGAACTTCCGCTCGGCCCCGCAACCCGCCAGCGACGTTGCCGATATTCATCAGCGGCTCGATTCGATCACCCGCCAGATCGAGCAGATTTCGCGCACGGCGCCCCGCAACGAGGCGTCGCGAGAGCAGGGCGTCGCGCGCCAGCTGAACGACGCCATCTCGCGGCTCGACGCGCGGCTGTCGCAGATTTCCGACCCGCAATATGCGCGGCAGGTCCAGGAAAGGCAGCAAGAGCGCCAGCAGCGTCAGTCGGACGCGGTCGAACGTGCCGCGAGCCAAGTCTATTCGCAACAAGTCTATTCGAACCAGGCCTATTCGAACCAGGCTCATTCGAACCAGACCTACGCTCCGCAACGCTACGCTCCGCAGGCCTATCGCAGCTCGCCGCCGCTCTCGCCTCACTCGCTCGATTTCGCGGTCGCCGAGATCGCCGCACGGCAGAGCGAGCTCGATGCCCCCTCGCGCCCGATGCCGCCGCGCCAGGCGCCGCCGATTGCACCTGTCGCAACATCACCGCCGCCACCGCCACCCCCGCCACCTCCGCCGCCGGGCCCGGATTTCTCCGCGCTGGAACGTCACCTCTTCAAGATCACGAGCCAGATCGAGGCGTTGCAGCGTCCCGATGACCTCGATCAGTCGATCGCAGCCTTCCGCAACGAGCTCAGCGAGATCCGCGCCGCCATCACCGAAGCGATGCCGCGCCGTGCGATCGAGACGATCGAGAGCGAGATCCGCTCGCTATCTCGCCGCATCGACGACACCCGCCAGAACGGGATCGACGGCCAGGCCCTGTCCAACATCGAGCACGCGCTCGCCGAAATCCGCGAGGTGCTGCGCTCGCTGATGCCGGCCGAGCAGCTTCGCGGCTACGACGAGGCGATCCGCAATCTCGGCGCCAAGCTCGACACCATCCTGCGCGCCAATGACGACCCGACCACCGTCCGCCAGCTCGAGAACGCGATCGCAGCACTGCGCGGCATCGTCTCCAACGTCGCCTCCAACGACGCGCTGGCGCGGCTCTCCGATGACGTGCACCTGCTGTCGTCCAAGGTCGATCAGCTCGCCCGCTCCGGCAACAACAACGATTCACTTATCGCGCTGGAGCAGCGTATCGCAGCGCTGACCGCGGCGGTCGAAAGCCGCGAGCGGCCGGTCGTGCACGACCATTCCGAGCAGATCGAGGGCGCGCTGCGGGCGCTTTCCGACCGCATCGACCGCCTGCAGGTCGGCAACGACAGCGCGTCCGCCTTCGCCCATCTCGAACAGCGCGTGTCTTACCTGCTCGAGCGCATGGAAGCCTCCGGCCAGCAGCAAGGTGGTGAGTTCGGCCGCGTCGAGGAAGGGTTGCAGGACATCCTGCATCATCTCGAACGCCAGCACGCGGCCTTTGCCAATTTCGCTCTCGAGAACAGCCGCACCGCGCAGCCGGAACCGCAGCCACAGCCGCAGCAGGAATCCGAGCTGATCGATCTTTTCAAGCGCGAGCTCTCCGACATCCGCTACGGCCGCTCGGAGACGGACCGGCAGACCCATGATTCGCTCGAGGCCGTGCACTCCGCGCTTGGCCATGTCGTCGACCGCCTCGCCATGATCGAAGGCGAGCTGCGCGAGACGCGTTCGGCACCCGTGCAGGCCGCACCCGCGCCGATGCCGGCACCGTCACCCGAGCCGGCTCGCGCCCCCATCGTGCCCGAAATGGCAGACACGCCAGCGCCCATGCCGCGGCTTTCGATGCCGCCGGAGTTCCGGCCCGAATTGCCCAATCCGGCCGCGACACAAGTGCCCTTCGCGGCCGCGCCGCGCGAATTCCACGCGGTGGAGCCGGGGCCCGCCGAAACCGCTCTTCCCCCGCCGCCGCTTGCAATCAGCGAAATCCTGCTGCCGCATGCGACGCCGCCCGCGCCGGCCCGAACGGCGTTTGACCCGCATTTGCCGCCCGACCATCCGCTCGAGCCCGGCACGCGGCCGAATGGCCGCACCCCATCGCCGTCGGAGCGGATCGCAGCGTCCGAGGACGCGCTCAGCGAGATTGCGGCGGCACCGCGCCCGCCGGTGTCATCGGCAAGCTTCATTGCTGCCGCGCGCCGCGCCGCTCAGGCCGCTGCCGCGCAACCGATCGGGGTCGCGCCGCCGGCGAAGGCTGCAATCGGCAACAACGACAAGGAGACGGCTTCGATCAGCGCGAAGATCCGAGCGCTCCTGGTTGCCGCGAGCGTGGTTGTGATCGTGCTCGGCACCTTCAAGATGGCGATGAACCTGCTCGAAAACAGCAGCGCGCCAGCCGCGAGCGAAAGTGCGGTCGAGCCGCAGGCATCGCCGCCGCCGGTCGACAACGCGACGAAACCGGCTGCGCCCGAGCAGGTGACGCCCTCGCTGACCTCGCCGACACCGATCGGCCGGCAATCGCTGAACAATTCCGCGCCAAGCACGATCGACGCGACGGCCTCGGTCGAAATTCCCCCGGCTGTCACTGCGCCCACAACCGCACCGACGTCCACCGATATCACCGGCGCGATCCCTGCCGGTGGCGACCGCTTTGTCCCAATGGCGGCGGCGGCGCCGCTACCTGACATGATCGGCGGCCCGGCGCTGCGCGCCGCCGCGCTGAAGGGTGATCCGACCGCCGCTTATGAGGTCGGCTTGCGCTTTGCCGATGGAAAAGGCGTGCCGCAGAATTTCGACGAAGCCGCCAAATGGTACGAGCGCGCGGCGCAAGCCGGTGTCGTGCCTGCGATTTTCCGGCTCGGGACCTTCTACGAGAAGGGCCTCGGCGTAAGGAAGGACCCCGATCTGGCGCGGCGCTATTATCTGCAGGCGGCCGAGCGCGGCAACGCCAAGGCGATGCACAATCTCGCGGTGATGGACGCCGACGGGGGCGGCAAGGGCGCCAACTACAAGAGCGCGGCGCAATGGTTCCGCAAGGCGGCCGATCGCGGCGTCGCCGACAGCCAGTTCAACCTCGGCATCCTCTATGCCCGCGGCATCGGCGTCGAACAGAACCTCGCCGAATCCTTCAAATGGTTCAGCCTTGGGGCTGCCCAGGGCGACGCCGACGCAGCCCACAAGCGCGACGACATCGCAAAGCGCCTCGACGCGCAGTCGCTCGCGGCCGCCAATCTCGCGATCCAGACCTTTGTCGCCGAGCCGCAGCCCGACGACGCCGTCAGTGTGGCGAGGCCCGCCGGCGGCTGGGATTCTGCGGCTCCGCAGGTTGCGAAGCCGACGGCAAAGCCGGCTCCCAAAAAGACCGCCGCAGCGCGTTAATGTGATCGATCCGTGATTTGCCGCGAGCATCCGCGGCCTTTACCTCCACGACAAAGGCTGAGGTTGAGAGCCTTGGCAATTGTCGGAGGATTGCGGTGCCCGCGGATGATCAGAACGACAGAGGCAGATCGCCAACCGGACCGTGGGTCGCGCGGCCGACCCGGCCATGGGGCGCGCCGCCGCGTGCGCCCGCAAGCCCTCCGCAGGCACCTGCAAGCCCGCGGCAGGCGCAAGTACGTCGCGCCGGCAGACGAGGGCTTTGGTCGGTCGCTTTCTTCGTGCTTCTGATGGCCAGCGTCGGCATCCGCGCCTACAAGGATTTGTCGCGGCCGGAAGCCTGGGCCTATTGGCGAGACCAGTATATCTCGCCGAGCCTGACCGCGCAGAGCATCGCGAACGCCGAGTTCGACGGCGCAACGCGCGGCCGCCCTGCGCTCGCCATCCGCGGCACCATCGGCCCGGCGGCCGCAGGTTGGCTGCGCCAGCAGCTCGACCAAGCTCATCTTGCCCCGGGCGATCTCGTGTTGTTGTCGTCTCCCGGTGGGGACCTGCAGCAGGCCGCCATCATGGGCGAGATCATCAGATCGCGCGGGCTTGCGACGGCCGTCGGCACGGCCGACGAGGCGGGCCGTGTGCGGCCAGCCTATTGCGCCAGCGCCTGCGTGCTGGTCTATGCCGGCGGCAAGCCGCGTTATGGGGTCGAAGGTTCGCGGCTCGGCGTGCATCGCTTCTATACGACGGGGCCAGTCGACGATCCCGTCGGCGACGCGCAGCGCACCGCGGGTCTCGTGCTCGGCTATTTCACCAAGATGGGCGTTTCGTCTGCGGTCGTCGAGGCGATGTCGCAGACCCGCGAGGTACGCTGGCTCGAGCCGAAGGAGGCATTGGCGATGAACCTCGTCACCGATCCCGTCGGCCGGCCCTAAAATGACACGCATGTTAATCTGAATCGTTCACCACGCCCGCAGGATCGCCGCCGGCACGCGGCAAAAAGGCGCGCCATTTGCGGATTCGCCAGTCCCGCTCGCGCGCGATTTCGGTTATGGAGGAGCGCGGCAATGGTCCCGGCCTCGCGAGCGCACGCGCGTGCAGATTTACCTTCCGATCGCCGATATTCCGGTCAACATCTTCCTCATCCTGGCGATGGGTGCGGCCGTCGGCTTCGTGTCCGGCATGTTCGGCATCGGCGGCGGATTCCTGATGACGCCGCTCCTGATCTTCATCGGCATTGCGCCCGCGGTCGCGGTTGCCTCCGTCGCGAGCCACATCGCAGCTTCTTCCTTCTCGGGGGCAATCGCCTATTGGCGCCGGCGCGCGATCGATCCCGCGCTCGCCGCCGTGCTGCTCGTCGGCGGCGGCGCCGGCACGGCGCTTGGCGTCTCGACCTTCACCTATCTGCGCTCGCTCGGTCAGCTCGATCTGATGATCGCGCTGTCCTATGTGGTGCTGCTCACGACTGTCGGCGCGGCGATGCTGTGGGAAGGCCTGCGCGCCATCCTGCGCACGCGGCGCGGCGCGGCGCCGCCACGCCGCAGCCATAACTGGATCCACGCCCTGCCGTTCAAGATGCGCTTCAAGCGATCCAAGATCTACCTTTCGGTTATTCCGGTCGTCGTGATCGGCATTATCATCGGCTTCATCGGCGCCATCATGGGCATCGGCGGCGGCTTCATCCTGGTGCCCGTCATGATCTATTTGCTGCGAGTGCCGACCTCGACGGTGATCGGAACCTCGATGGTGCTGACGCTCGTCACCATGCTGTTTGCGACATTGCTGCATGCCATCACCAATCATCTGGTCGATGCGGTGCTGGCGCTGATCCTGATGATCGGCGGCGTCACCGGTGCGCAGTTCGGCGCGCGAGCGGGCCAGAGAATCCGCGGCGAGCAGTTGCGCCTGCTGCTCGGGCTCCTGATTCTCGCGGTCGGCATCCGCTTCGCGATCGAGCTCGTGCTTCGCCCCGACGAGCTGTTCACGATCAGGGAAACGGGAGGGACCCAGTGAGCTTCCGCGGTCTCCTCGCTCTTGCGCTGCTCGCAGCTTTTGGCCTCGCAGCGCCTGCGCGCGCGGAGCGACTGATTGTCTCCGTCTCCAATCACCGCGTCACTGTGACGCCGAACTATTCCGGCGAGGAGCTCGTGCTGTTCGGCTCGGTCGAGAAGGATGCCTCGACGCCTGCGAGCCGCACGAGCTACGACCTGGTCGTGACCGTCGCAGGTCCCCGCGCCGACATGGTGACCCGGCGCAAGGAGCGCGTGTTCGGCATCTGGATCAACACCGACTACCGGCAATTTCTGAAGGTGCCGGCCTATCTCGCGCTGTTCGCCAATCGCCCGTTCGACGAGATCGCGCCGCCCGAGGTGCAACGCAGGCAGCAGCTCGGGCTCAACAACGTGATCCTGACCCAGCGCGTCGGCCCCGATTATGCCGATGTCGTGCCGAATGATTTGTTCCGCAGCGCCTTCATCCGGCTGCGCGAGGAGCACGGGCTTTATCGCGAGGATACATCCGCCGTGACGTTCCTGACGCCGACACTGTTCCGCACCGGCATTCCGCTGCCGGCAGAAGTGCCGATCGGCACCTATGACGTCGAAATCAAGCTGTTCTCGAACGGCACGCTGGTGACGCACACCGAGACCGCCTTCGAGATCGTCAAGGTCGGCTTCGAGCAGTTTGTCGCGACCACCGCGCGGCAGAACGGCCTCGCCTATGGCCTCGTCACCGCCGCGATGGCGTTGATGACCGGCTGGATGGCGTCGATCGTGTTCAGGCGGGAGTAGGATAGCGAACGTCAATTCGGGACGCCGGGACAAATCAACAACACCTCGACGCGGCGATGGCGTGCATCCTGACATCGCCGAGCACATGCGCCATGAAATCGAGCGAGGCGAAGATTTTTGCAAACGCCACATCGCGGATGGAGAGTCCGCCCGTATAGGCGCCGAATGCCGGCATCACCGCGCGCTCGCCGTCGGAGGCGAAGCATCGCCGTTCCATCGCGCGGCCGCGGGTGGCGACGCGCGCCTTCGGATGCAGATGGCCCGCGATCTCGCCGAATGCGCCGGTCGGCTCGTGGCGGAAATGTATCGGCCCGATCGCCACTTCAGTCGCCACGATGCCGCCGAGGTCGGACGGCAGCGCCGGATCGTGATTGCCGGAAATCCAGATCCACTCGCGCCGCGCCTGCAGCGCCGACAAGGCCTCGCGGTCGTTCTTCGACAGCCGCCGATGCGCCTCGCGATCGTGGAAGCTGTCGCCGAGCGCGATCACCATGCGCGGATCGTGCCGCGCGATGACGGCCGAAAGCCGGCTCAGGGTCGCGACCGTGTCATAGGGCGGCAGCAGCACGCCGCGCGCAGCGAAGCTCGAGCCCTTTTCCAGATGCAGGTCGGAGACGACGAGAAGCCTTTGCTCGCCCCAGAACAGCGCGCCGGACAGATCGGCGATAAAGCCGATGCCGGCGATCGAAACCCTCGAGGAGCGCGCCACGCCGTCGTCCTGATGTTGCGCCCCCGCCGTCACGTCTTCCGTCCGCTATTG
>Ga0335080_10008692_pt1 | contig 10589 bp, 11 predicted proteins | sample Lox_Sample_34_FD_206720 | JGI IMG/M metagenome (GOLD analysis project Ga0335080, IMG submission 206720) | Soil microbial communities from Loxahatchee National Wildlife Refuge, Florida, United States - Lox_Sample_3.4 | ecosystem: Environmental > Terrestrial > Soil > Wetlands | place: USA... | reverse complement strand
GCCACGGAAAGCGACTCGATGTTGTAGCCACGCGTGGAGAACAGCCCCGCGACGCGCGCGAGCGCGCCGGCCTCGTTCTGCAGCAGGATGGCGATGATGTGACGCATGGGGGTCGCTATTGGCAGCATACTGTAGCCCTGTAGCCGCTGAACTGTAGCCTCAAGGCCTAGCAGCTGCTAGGCTGTCAAATCCCCATGAATGATATTGCCACGGCGGCAGGTCCGCGCGCACATCCGCTCGCCGGTCAGCGCATGAGCGGTGCGCAGATGATCGTGCAGGTGCTCGCCGATGAGGGCGCCGGTGCAATCTTCGGCTACAGCGGTGGCGCCATCCTGCCGACCTACGATGCCGTCTTTCTCTACAACGAGCGGCAAGCGCACGCGCGCGCCCGCCCGTTGCGTCTCATCGTGCCGGCCAACGAGCAGGGCGCGGGGTTCATGGCCGCGGGCTATGCGCGCGCGAGCGGGCGCGTCGGTGTGTGTTTGGTCACCTCGGGACCGGGGGCCACGAACACGGTCACCCCCGTGCGCGACAGCATGGCGGACTCGGTTCCGATCGTCGTCATCTGCGGGCAAGTCGCGCGCGCTTCGATCGGTACCGATGCGTTTCAGGAGGCGCCGGTGCCTGCGCTGATGGGCGCCGTCGCGAAGCACATCTTTTTGGTCACCGACCCGACCAAGCTCGAAGCGACCATGCGTACGGCCTTCGAGATCGCACGCACCGGGCGGCCCGGTCCCGTGGTCGTCGACGTACCGAAGGATGTGCAGAACTGGGAAGGCGCGTTCGTGGGCGCTGGCACGCTGCCGATTCCCGGCTATCGTGGGCGCATGGTGGAGCTCGTGCATCAGAGCGTGAGTGCCTCGGAGGCAGCGCGCTTCTTCACCATGCTGCGCGAAGCGAAGCGCCCGCTCATCTACGCCGGAGGCGGCGTCATCAATGCCGACGCGGGCGCTGCGCTCACCGAGCTCGCGCTCGGCTTCGGCATCCCGGTCGTGACCACGCTCATGGGCATCGGCGCAATCGATACCAAGCAGCCGCTGTCGCTGCGCATGCTCGGCATGCATGGCGCGGCCTTCGCCAACTATGCGCTCGACGATTGTGATTTCCTGATCACGGTCGGCGCGCGCTTCGACGATCGCGTGGCCACCGTGCCCGCGCAATTCGCGCGCAATGCGAAGCGCATCGCGCACCTCGACATAGACCGCGCCGAAATCAACAAGGTGAAGCGCGTGCAGTGGAGTCACGTGGGGCTGCTCGAGCCGGCGCTGCGCGCCCTGATCGCCTACGGCAGGCAGGAGCGTTTTGCGCCTGACTACGCCGCCTGGCATGCCGAGCTCGCAGAGCTCAAGCGCGTGCATGCGATGAACTACGATCGCGCGAGTCCCTTGATCCAGCCCCACTATGTGATCGAGGAGATCAACCGCCACACGGGCGGCGAGGCGATCGTGAGCACCGGAGTGGGCCAGCATCAGATGTGGGCCGCTCAGTACTGCGACTTTCGCCGGCCGCGCCTGTGGCTCACCTCGGGAAGCATGGGCACCATGGGCTTCGGTCTGCCGGCGGCCATCGGTGCGCAGGTCTGCCATCCGGAGCGGCTCGTCATCGACATCGACGGCGATGCCAGCATTCGCATGAACATCGGCGAGCTGGAGACCGCGACCACGTACGATCTGCCCGTGAAGATCGTCGTGCTCAACAATTTCGGCGACGGCATGGTCAAGCAGTGGCAGAAGCTGTTCTTCAAGGGACGGCTGTCCGCGAGCGACAAATCGCTGCACAAGAAGGATTTCGTGAAAGCCGCGCAAGCCGATGGCTTCCGCTACGCCGAGCGTCTGACCCGCAAGGAGGACGTGCCGCGGGTGGTCGAGCAGTTCATCAAATTCTCCGGACCTGCATTTCTCGAGGTGCTGATCGATCCAGATGCCGGTGTCTATCCGATGGTCAGCCCCGGGCAGTGCTACGATGAGATGATCACCGGCGATTTCATCGCATCCCGGCACAAGGTCGACATCAAGACGCCCGGTCCGTCGGAGATGTTTTGAGAGAAGTTGTGAGTTGTGAGTTGTGAGTTGTGAGTTATGAAGTACCTGCACACCATGGTGCGCGTGAGCGATTTGAAGGCGTCGTTGCGCTTCTATTGCGATGCGCTCGGCCTCACCGAGCTGTCGCGCAAGGACAATCCGCAGGGGCGCTACACGCTGGTGTTCCTTGCGGCGCCCGGCGACGACGCGGCGCAGGTCGAGCTCACGCACAACTGGGATCCGGAGAGCTACGGGGGCGGGCGCAATTTCGGGCACCTCGCCTACGCGGTCGAGGACATCTACGCGACCTGCCGGCGCTTGATGGAGAATGGCGTCACGATCAATCGGCCGCCGCGCGATGGCCGCATGGCCTTCGTGCGCTCGCCCGACAACATCTCGATCGAGCTGCTGCAGAAAGGTAGTGCGCTGGCTCCGGCGGAGCCATGGACGTCGATGCCCAACAGCGGACAGTGGTAGCGGCGGCGCGCCGCGGCCGCGTCGCGCGGGAGCCGTCATGCCTTCAGTGCTGATCACCGGCGCGAGCCGCGGGCTGGGACTGGAACTCGTGCGTCAGTACAGCGCCGACGGCTGGGAGGTGCTCGCTTGCGCCCGCGCGCCCCTCGCTGCGCCCGCCCTGCAGAGCCTGGCCCAGCAGGCGCGCGGGCGGCTGAGCGTGCATGCGCTCGATGTCACCGACTTCTCGGCAATCGATGTCCTCGCGCAGGAACTCGCAGGTCGGCCGATCGACGTGCTCATCAATTGCGCCGGCACCATGGGTGCGCGCGGAGCGGGCACCTTCGAGGCGAGTCACTTCACCGACTGGGACCAGGTGTTCCGGCTCAATACCTATGCGCCCATGAAGATGGCGCAGGCATTCGTCACGCACGTCGCGGCGAGCACCGAAAAGAAGATCGTGTCGATCTCGACGCTCATGGCCTCGATGTCGCGCAACACGCTCGGGGGCTTCTACGTGTATCGCGCGAGCAAGGCCGCGTTGAACGCCATCATGGTGTCGATGACCGTCGATCTCGGCCGCAAGCACGGCATCATCGCGGGTCTCCTGCACCCGGGCTGGGTACGCACTGATATGGGCGGTCCCAGCGCCCACATCGACGCTCAAACCAGCGTCACCGGCATGAGGAGCGTCATCGCAACCTTGACGAAGGAGCGGGCCGGACGCTTCTGGGCGTACGACGGTAGCGAGGTGCCCTGGTGAGCGTGCTCGAGCTGCAAGCCTATCTGCACCGCCGCATTCCGCTCGCCGCGGCGATGGGCGTGAGAGTGTGCTCGGTAACTCCCGTGCGAGTCGAGCTGCAGGCGCCCCTTGCTCCGAACATCAACAACGGCGAGATGGCGTTTGGTGGCAGCGCCGCCGCCGTGGCGATGCTCGCCGCGTGGACGCTGCTCTATGTCCGCGAGCAGGATGCCCGCAGCGGTGCGCGGCTCGTGATCCAGCACGCCAGCATGAGCTACGAGCGTCCGATCACGGACGACTTCGCCGCAATCAGTGAGCTCGCGGATGAAATCCGGTACCACAAGTTTCGGCTGACCCTCGCGCGCCACGGCCGCGCCCGCATCACCGTCGGGACGGTCCTCGAGCAAGATGGCTTGCCGGTGGGGGCTTTCGAGGGCGACTTCGTCGCTATAGGTGGGTTGTCAGCCTAGAGCTGGGACAGCTGCCAAAGCCCGGCCGACTTTGCGCAGGCCGTCGCCTGGCGCTTGGACTTGCCGGTGGAGGCCGCGGCACGCAGCTTGAAGTGGCGGCACACCCCGCCTACACCGTCGTAGGCCGGCTCGGCCACCATCTCGTAGTGCACGCCGGTCGCAACGTTGTCCCAGATAACGCGCTTGCCGGGTTTGCCGATCTCGAGAGCGTGAGCGAGACATGCACGGTCGCCGGTGTCGAGCTCACGCTGCATCGGCGCTGCGAGCAGGGAATCGATCTTGCCCCCGATCAGCGTGGCCGCCTCCCGATTCTCGATCGGTTGCGGCTGCATGCCGAGCGGCAGCTCGCGGGGAGCCTCGGAGGGACTGCCGATGTCCACCCGATCGCAGTGACCCTTGCGAACTCCGTAGTCGCGTTGCCAGCGGACGCCGGAATTGCCGACGTAGACCACCGCACGCTTGTTGCTCGCACCGTGCCCGGGGGCACCGTCCGGCGAGGCGGCGGCGAGGCTCGCCACTGCCCACACGGCGGCCAGCACCGCCATTGCAAACTGCCCGCTGTTGCGCATCGGCCCGTTCCTGGATGCGAAAGTGATCGGCAAGTGTCGCGCCGCCGGCCGCGACTTGCCTCGGCGCGTCGATTGCTTGCGACGCAATTCACGCTCGGCTATTTACAGAATGTGCGGGCAGTGCAGAATGGTGGCCGAAACCAAACAGCGCGCCCGAGCAGAGACTCAGCAACGGGGAGAAACGCGATGAGCAGTGCCGATGTTGACGGGAAATTCCTCTGGCATGAGCTGATGACGACGGACCCCGGCGCCGCCGGGACGTTCTACTCGAGGGTGTTCGGCTGGAAGACCCAGCCTTGGGACAAGGATCCCAGCTACACGCTGTGGATGGCGGCCAAGGGGCCGGCGGGCGGCATGATGCGCTCGCCCGGTACGGGGGCCGGCTCGCCCCACTGGATCGCCTATGTGGGCGTGCGCGACGTCCCGGCGACGGTTGCCACCGTCGAGCAACGCGGCGGCCGCGTGCTCAAGGGAACCACGGAGATGTCGACCGGCGCGAAGTACGCCGTGCTGGCTGATCCGCAGGGCAGCGTGTTCGGCGTGTACAGCACCCCGGCTGGCGATGGCGGGGGAGGAGCGGCCGAGGAATTCATGTGGCACGAGCTCGGCGCGAGCGATCACGAGGCCGCGTTCAGCTTCTATCGCGAGATCTTCGGGTGGGAGCGGCTGGGCTCCCACGACATGGGCGGCGCGATGGGTCAGTACCTGCTCTTCGGGCGTGGTGGTCAGCAGCTCGGCGGCATGTACACACTGCCATCCGGAGCGGCGGGCGGTGGGGGCCCGCGCTGGCTGGCCTACGCACGCTCCACGAGCGCGCCCAAGATGGCGGAGGCGGCGAAAGCGGCGGGCGGTCAGGTGCTCAACGGTCCGCACGAGGTGCCCGGCGGCAGTTGGATCGTGCAGCTCGCAGATCCCCAGGGAGCGGTAATCGCCGGGGTCGAGCCACCACGGGTGGCGGCCCAGGCGCCGAAACCGCGCAAAGAGAGTCAGTCGACGGCCGCTGCATCGAGCCCAGCGCGGAAAGCGCCATCGCAGCCCGCTGCGGCACCAAAGGCGAGCGCGACGGGGCAAACTCGAACGGCTCCCACGGCGAAAAAGGCCGCCGGCAAGCGGAAGGCCGCCGGCAAGCGGAAGACCGCGGCGAACAAGGCTGCGACCAAGCGCAAGGCCGCGACGAGGCGCAGTACAGCTAGGAAGCGCAAGGGCAAGAAGTCCGCGCGCCGGGCGGCGGGCGGTCGCAAGACGCGCCGCGCCCCGAAGAAATCGGGCGCCAAACGCGCCAAGCGAGCATCCGCGAAGCGGCACCGCTGAGGGGCCGCGCGGGCAGGCAGCAGGCTGCCCAGGCCGCGCTCTGGCACACGCTAGGGGTTTGCTGCCTCGGCAGCCTGACGCTGCTCGGCCGCGGCCCTGGATGCCTGCTCGAGTTGCGCGCGCACGCGATCCTCGGTCGCTTTGGCCTCGCGCGCCTGTTCCACTTCTGAGGCTCCCCCTACAGCGGCCGAAGCAGCCGTGTCGGCCACTCCACAGCCAGTGAGGCTGAGCGATGCTGCGAGCAGCAGCAGGGCAATCGGAACGCGCACGTCAACTCGCATGAGCGTGAGTTCTAGCATGCTGCGGCATGCGGCGAGCGGTAGGCCGTCCGATATTTGAAAGATCGCCACCCACCGCTTATGTCACGCACCACGGTACGCGATTATTTATCATCTGCCCCCATGGCTAAGGCGAGTGCTAAGGGCCGCATTGCCGCGGCCGAACCGCGCGTGCGACGGGGCTATTTCGAGTGCCGCTACGGGCAGCTGCACGTGCACAACGCCATCCCGCCCGGCGGGGGTTTCGATGAGGCCACGCCACTCCTCTGCCTGCATCCGAGCCCGGCCTCGGGCCACGCCTTTCATAGGCTCTCCCGAGCGTTGGCGCAGGATCGATCAGTGTATGCACCCGATCTGCCGGGCTTCGGTGACTCCGATGCGCCGCCTGACAAGCCCTCGATCGACGACTACGCCGCCGCGATAGGCGACTTTTGCGACACGATGCGGCTCAGGCAGATCGATGTGCTCGGCTGTCTGGGCGGCTCGTTCGTCGCGGCGGAGCTGGCGATCGTGCGGGCCACGCAGGTGCGCCGCGTAGCGCTGATGGGCTTGCCCATCGCCAGCGATGCCGAGCGTGAGGCGTTCCGCCACGCGCCCTGGCCGTTGCCGCCTGCCGCAGACGGCAGCCATCTCTTGATTGAGTGGCAGCGCACCATCCAGTCGCGGACGGGCCTGCCGCTTGATGCCGCGGCGCGCGCGTTTGCGGACAAACTCCTCGCCGGCGCCAATGCCGGTTGGGGCACGGAGGCCGCGCTCGAATATCCGGCGCGCACGCGTCTGGGGCGCGTGACTCAACCCACGCTGCTCGTGCGCCCACGCGATGAGGCGTCCGATCCCACGCTGCGCGCGCGCGAGCTGATGCCACGCGCCCGCTTCCTCGAGCTCTCCGCATCCAGTAACGAAATGCTCGAGCTCGCGCCAGAGGCGCTTCTGGCCGCGTTGCGCGAATTCCTGCGAGGCTGATCAGGCCTTTTTCTTTACTTAATTTTCGGCCACGCCCTCGCTGGCGGCCTCTCCTCAAGAACCGTTGCGCTGGAGGCGCTCGCGCGCGCTACACTCTACGTAAAGGAAGAACAGGAGCGCGCTGATGAGCGTGCCGCCAAGCGCAGCGACGGATGCGACTGATCTCGACTCGACCGCCGAGTTGCCGGCGCTCGACGTGGCGGCCTATGAGGCTCACAGCCGCGACTCCTCTCGCACGGATGCATGGCGCGGCCCGATCATGGTTGCCGCTGCCCCGGATGCGACCGCCCCAGGCCCGCATCGCAGCCGCCTGGAGCAGGATCTCAGCGACCTTTCGACGAATCTGCGGCAGCTCGAGGAGCGGCTCGCCGTCAAGGGCGAGCGGCTCAGCGCGCTCGAGCGGGAGCTCGATGCAGTGCGCGAAGCGCGCCGCACCGCGGAGCAGCGTGCCGATGCGATCAGCCGCGAGCTCACGGAATCACGCAGCTCACTCGGTGCCGCGCGCGCGCAGATCGGCGAGCTCAGACAAGTGCTCGAGGTTCGCGAAACCGAGACGCGCGACGCGGCGCTGCGCGGTCATCGACTCGCTGCCGACATCCTGCAAAGAGATCAGGCGCTTGCGGCCGCGCAATTGCAGCTCGACGAATTGCGGTGCCAATCCGCCGCGCACGTCGAGGTGCTGCGAGCCGCCGAGGGCCGGCGTGGCGTGCAGGAGATGCTCGTGCGCGGGCTCGATGGCGAGCTCCGCGAGCGCGACACCGAGCTGGCAACCGCGAACCGTGACATCAATGCGCGTGGCGAGCGGATCACGCAGCTCTCGGCGCAGCTGACCGTCGCGCACCAGCGCCTGCAGGCGCTCGAGACCGAGGTCGGCTCGCTCGCAACGGAGCTCGCGAAGAAGACCGAACAGATCAACGTCGTCACGGGCGCCAATACGGAGCTGCGTACGCGACTGCAAGAGCTGAGCTCGGTGGATGCGGCTCACCTCGAGCGCATCCGCGCGGTCGAAACGGACGCGAGCGCACACGCTCAGGCACACAGCGAAGCGCTCCAGTCTGCCGTCAAGCTGCAACGCGAGCTCGAGGAGGCCCAGGCCAATAGCAAGCATCGAGTCAGCGCCTTGGAGACGGAGCTCGCGACGATTCGGCTGCAGCTGAGCGAGCGCACCCTCGCGCTGCAAAGAGTCGAGCTCGAGCATGTCAGCGCCGTGCAGAAGAAGGACGTTCAGCACGCCACTGAGCTGCACAAGCTCGCTGCCGACCATGCAAGCGACCTGCATGCATTGCGCACCGAGCAGGCGAGCCGGCTCGAGCAAGCACAAGCCGCCCACGCGAGTGCGCTGGAGAGCCTGCAGGCCGATCATGCGCGCGCGCTCCAGAGCCTCGACGCGGAGCATGCGGGAGTGCGGGAGAGCGCACGCGCGGCCCGTGACGGGCTGCTTGCCGAGCACGCGCGTGCCCTGGAGGCGCTGCAGGCGGAGCACGCGAGCACGCTCGCGAGATTTGAGGCCGATCATGCCGAGCGCCTCGCGCTGCTCAACGCAAGCGAGTCGGAGGTGCGCCGTCTGCGCGAGCTGGTTACTGGGCTCGAGGGCGCGCAGCGCTTGCTACGCGAAGACCTGCGCGCCACCGCCGATCGTGCCGGCAGCATCGAGGCCAATATGTGCGCCGCCGACGAGACGATCGAGCGGCTGACCGTCGAGCTGCGCGTCAAGACCGCGCGCATCGAGGAGCTTGGGGAGCAGTGCGAAGAGCTGCGAACGACGCTGAGCAGCGCGCGACAATCACTCGAGGAGCGCGAGGCCCTGATCCGGCGGTTGGAAACCGAAGCCGCGCACAGCTCGGCGCTGCTCGACAACATTCAACACAACATGCGTGCACTGGACGCGCCCCAGAGTGGCAGCGAGTTCGCGCCCGAGGGTTGCGCGCGGCTGCTCGTGCGTACGGAGTCTGACGGTGGCGGCGAGGTCGTGCATGTTCTGGGGCGCCGGACGAGCATCGGGCGCACGCCCGATAATGATGTCCAGCTCGACACGAAGTTCGTGAGCCGCCACCACGCCATGATCATCGCAGGTCCGGTGCATACGATCATCGAGGATCTCAACAGCACCAACGGGCTGCTCGTGAACGGCCGGAAAGTCGTGCGCCAGATGCTGAAGGATGGCGACACGCTGTCTGTCGGTAAGACGCAATTTCGCTTCACCGTACGTCAGTCTCCGATGACCGAGCGCCGCACGCAGTAGTAAAGATCTGCGCGCTCCGCACTTGCTAAGATGCGCGCTCAGGCGCGCAAAACCTGCAGGCGTTGACGGAGCTTGTCGTGCACTACCTCCTCTTCTATGACTTTGCGCCGGACTACCTCGAGCGACGCGCCGCATTTCGCGCCGAGCACCTTGCACTTGCATGGCAGGCCCACGAGCGCGGCGAGCTCGTGCTCGGCGGCGCGCTCGGCGATCCCGCGGACCAGGGCGTAGTGCTCTTTGCAGTCGACTCGCCGGCTGTCATCGAAAAATTCGTCGCGGCGGATCCCTACGTGCGCAACGGGCTCGTGCTGCGTCATCGCGTGCGAGCCTGGACCACGGTCGTCGGCAAGGACGCAGCGGCGCCGGTACGCTGATGGGGACTGCACATGAAGCTGCTCTGTTTGGTGCTGGCGCTGGCCGCCGCGGTTGATGTCTCTGCGGTGGACGCGCAGGTGAGCTCTGGCGCGCAGGCGCAGCCAGCGGCGGCGAGCGCTGCGCTCCTTGCGGCGCTGCGCCATGGCGGCTACGTGCTCGTCATGCGTCATGCGAGCTCGCCGTTCACGCCACCGACCCAGGAGACCGCGGACCCCGAGAACACTCGCCTCGAGCGTCAGCTGGATGAGGCCGGTCGTACAGCTGCGCACGACATGGGCGCCGCCATCAAACAGCTCGGCATTCCGATCGGTGTCGTGCTGTCGAGCCCGACCTACCGCGCCCGGCAGACGGTGCAGCTCGCAGCGCTCGGCACGCCGACCATCGTCGAGGAACTCGACGAGCCTGCCCGCGGCATGCAGGCGGGTGCCGACACTGCGCAGGCCGCATACCTTAGAAAGGAAGTCGGGCGGCGCCCGAAGAGCGGTACCGACACCATCCTTGTTACACACACGCCCAACATCGCCGCTGCGTTCGGCTCTAGCGTCAAGGACATCGCGCCGGGAGAGGCGCTGGTGTTTCAACCGGACGGCAAGGGCGGGGCGCAGCTCGCAGCGCGCATCAAACCTGCAGACTGGCAGCAGTGGGAGCGGGCGCGTTCTGCATCACGCAGCTGACGGCTGACGAAGCCGTTCACCGCCCGGGCCCGCGGACGCGGCGCGGCAATGGATGATTCGAGCTCGGTCATCGTTCGACACCCGCTTGCCCGGGTCAACACTTTGGCTCGATCGCCGCGGTCCAATCCGCGACTTCTTTCCGGGTCATCGTGCCTTCCTGGGCACGGCCGTCGCGATAACCCCAGCGCTCGACGTCGATCAGGTACTGCTCGCGCGACAAGAGTGTGCCGTAGCAAACCGCCTGGGCGAGTGGGGCTTGGCCTGAAAGCTCGTCCAGCCGATGGCGCAGAGCTTCCCGCACCCACCGTGGAATGTGGCGCCGTTCGCTCGGATAGGCGAAGTCGAACAGCAGCAAGTGGCTCATGAGTACCGGCCAGTGCGCTCCATAGCGCCGCAGCAGCCGCTCCCAGTCGAGATCGGCGCCGCGCGCGCGCAGCAGGTGCAGGATGTCCGCACCATCGAAGCGTTCGCGCTCCATGACATAGGATTTT
>Ga0335080_10008690_pt1 | contig 10591 bp, 8 predicted proteins | sample Lox_Sample_34_FD_206720 | JGI IMG/M metagenome (GOLD analysis project Ga0335080, IMG submission 206720) | Soil microbial communities from Loxahatchee National Wildlife Refuge, Florida, United States - Lox_Sample_3.4 | ecosystem: Environmental > Terrestrial > Soil > Wetlands | place: USA: Florida... | reverse complement strand
TTATGCATGTAGCGCAGCTTCGCGATGCGTTTGTGCTCCGTCCAAACATTGAAGTCATAGAAGCGCGCCTGCCAGATGTGCTCACGCCCGCCTTCCCAAAGCTCGCCCTGCCCGCAGACTCGCTGCCGTTTCCGTTCCGCCAGCACCCGCCGCGCAAAGCCCAGCTTCACCGCCTGCATGAGTGTCGAAGGCGTGCCCCGCTGCGCTTCGCTGATCAGTACATGAAAATGTTCCGGCATGATGACATACCCCAGTACCACGAACCGATAGCGGCGACGAACTTGTTCCAGGATCTTAAGCAACAGATCCCGCCGCCGGACTGTGCCGAGCAGAGGTTGCCGGCGGTAGCAACTGGAGGTGATGAAATGCAAGTCGCCGGCGCCATGGTAACGTCGGAGGAGTCTCGGCATGGGACGAAGACTAAGATGAGGCTGCAGGGAAGTCTGTGACGAATAAACATTATCGACGTGGCAGGGTCCCGCGTCTCGAAAACCGCGAGACGCGGGGCACCCCCGCTTAGACGCTCGGTTTATACTCTGCGGCAGGTGCGGGCCAGATGCGGGCCACCCGCCTCAGTGGGCTTTGATTAGAGCCGGTTGGAACAAGATTAAGGATATTGTGGTCGGAGACCCTTGTAAACTTGCTGATCAATTGGATCGGGCAGCATTGCAGGACACTGCATTAGCGGCTTCTCTCTCGTTCTTTCCGGCCACTGAGACACTAAGCAAGGCCTATTACGCACTCGCTGCCGCAGAGGCGCTGGAGGCCCACACCCTAAGGGATAAAAATCACTGCCGACCTTAACCAAAGAGGTTGAGGACGAGCCGGTTGGTTCCTTTGGCGGTGCGAAATGGGTTTCAACTCGTGGCAGCTCTAGAACACACGCCAGCGTTGCGGGGTAAGTAATGATGCCAGTTGACGAGACAGCAAAACCCGGCTTGCGACAGGACCGGTTCCCTCGTAATCTGCCGGGTTCGGCCAAAGCATATTTTCTGGGTTCGACCTTTTATCTCGTTTGGCTTGAGGTGGCATGTGTGCGAGGCATTCTGTCCTGGCATCAAGGCGCAATACGCCCTCATTACTATTCGATGCACTGCTACACCCTCATGCTTCTGATTCTTGTACCTTGGACGACTTGCCTCTGGAGCTTGCGGCGAGCGAGCTCGCTAATCACAGCGCGTAGCAGCGAAGATGCTCGAAGACTGATGGAATCTATAGCCGTGATGCCGATCTTTGCCTACATCCTTCTTCAGCTGGGTAGTGCTTGGGCAGGCATTCCGTAGAACACTTGGACTCTGATCGGCAACAATTATGCCACGCCTCGACAGAACATTTGGGAATGCGGGACGGGTGGCTGTAGATGCTCAAGACGTTGTTCCCATTCCCAGCCGGGTGCCGGGTGCCCCATTTCTCGCGTCGTTTTGCGAGAAGTGGGGTGATCATAACGATAAAGAACCCTATTCTCCTCAATCGTTTACAGACCACCCACTGCTCCATTCCCCCGCCCAACCCCCATTTTTCCCCATTCCCTGCCTTCCGCGTGCCCTACCCCCGCGCCTTCAATAGCATAGAGTTGAGTCAATCTACAGAAGCAAGGCGCTAACCGGCGCTCCCAGGGAAACAGCTTCTAGCTGTCAGGTTCTAACGAGATGCCGTGAGGTGAACCTCGGGGCATCCGCCAGGGCTTTTAGCTAGGAGCTAGCAGCTACTTTCAAAAGCGGAGAGGACATGCACAAGCCAGTCAAGTATGTCGAGAAGGCAGTTACGGTAGCCGCCAAAGGCGTGTGGGTGGTGTACGACCGGCTGAACCGCATCAAGCCCAACCCCTCGCCCACGCCCAAGTGGTCCGAGAAGCCGCTGCTCAAGTCCTACGAAAAGTCGAAGCCGCCGCTCGGCTGGCCGCGCGCCACCGACTCCCTATGCCCGAAGTGTGTCCCGGAAATCCGCCAGCAGATTCTCGACGGCAAGCTGCCCGTCGAAGTGCTCACCAATGAAAAAGTCGGTGAGATCAAGGCCACCATCATCGAGCGTGAAGGCAAGATCATGATGGTGAAAGAGTGCCCGGAGCACGGCCTCTTCGAAGATGTAATGTCGATTGACACCGATTTCTCCCGGCACCTCGAGGAAGTTTTCCCCGGCCGCGACATCCGCGCCCACGCCGACGAGAAGCTGCACAAGCACGGCTCCTCCACCGTGAAGTACGGCCGCGGCTCGGTGCTGACCATCGACCTCACCAACCGCTGCAACATGATGTGCGACCCCTGCTTCATGGACGCCAACCAGGTGGGCTTTGTCCACGAGCTGAGCTGGGAAGACATCAAGACCATGCTCGACAATGCCATTACCATCAAGCCGCGCCGCCAGATGTCGGTGCAGTTTTCGGGTGGCGAGCCGACGCTCTCCCCCTACTTCCTCGACGCCATCCGCTACGCCCGCAAGGTCGGCTACAACAGCGTGCAGGCCGCAACCAACGGCATCGAGTTCGCCAAGAGCTTTGAGTTCGCGCAGCAGGCGGTCGAAGCCGGGCTGCGCTACGCCTACCTGCAGTTTGACGGCATCGGCAACGCCGCCAACGCTCACCGCAAGGTCGGCAATCTGTTCGACGTAAAGCTGAAAGCGATAGACAACCTGCATCGCGCCGGCTGCGAAATCGTTCCCGTGGTGACGATTGTCAACGGCATCAACAACGAGCAGGTCGGCCGCATCATCAAGTTCGCGCTCGATAATCCCAAAAAGATCGGTTTCCTCAGCTTCCAGCCGGTGAGCTTCACCGGCCGCGACGAAGCCGTAACCGATGACCGCCGGCAGGCGCAGCGCTACACGCTCTCTCACCTCGCCCACGACGTGAAAGGCCAGACCGGTCTCGGCGAACCCGCCCGCGATTGGTTCCCCATCAGCTTCATGTCCACCTTCAGCGACTGGGCCGACCTCATGCACGCCAACGACGCCGACAACAACTGGGGCCAACTCTCCTGCGGTTGTCACCCGAATTGCGGGACGGGCATGGCGGTGATGATCGATAAAGAAACGAAGGAGGCTGTGCCGGTTACTGCTTTCTTACATGGAGATCAGCTGGCGAAGGACATCGCCAAGGTCAACGACGGCGCGCGCAGCAAGTTCTGGACCGGCTTCGGCATGGCGCTCTGCCTGATGAAGAATTACGATCCGTTCCAGTCGCCCACGCACTTCAAGCTGATGGACCTGCTCTCGAAGTTCGACAAGAACTATAACGTCACAGGGCGCAACTACGGCAAGGTCGGCCCGGAGCGCACCATTGACGACGTGATGAAGCGGCGGCAGGACCGCTGGAACTTCCTGTTCATCGCCGGCATGTGGTTCCAGGATCTGTTCAACTACGACTTCCGGCGCACCGAGCAGTGCATCATTCCTTATGCCACGCAGGAAGGCGAGATTTCCTTCTGCGCCTACAACACCGGCGTGGGATGGCGCAACATCATCGAGAAGATGCACATGACCGCCACGCTCACCAAGTGGTACGAAGAGCACGGGCGGCATGAGATCTTTGCCGGCGGCAAGAACGTAAAGATGGATAACACCAATCACGGCCTGGTGCTGAAAGACGAGCTGGTGACGCTCGAAGAGCAACAGGATCTCGACAAGCTGGGCATCGCCAAGAACTCGGGCGAAGAAAAGAAGCGCGCGCGCGACGCGAAAGCGGCGGCTGCGCGGGGAGCCCAGAAGAATGACGAAGCCTACAACGCCCGCATGGCCTCGCTGTACCGCGAAGTGGTGCTGAAAGAGAAGCCGGCGCACTCGGAAAACGGATTCATTCCGCTGGGCGCGCTCTCGAAGCCGAACGGAAACGGCAATGGCAACGGCCTGCACGGGATTGCGCCCGCTCCGAAGCCGGAGATCGCCGAGCCGGTAGCGGGGGATTAGCTCTCAGCCATCAGCTTTCAGCTATCAGTAAAGACAAGGGCCGCCGCAAGGCGGCCCTTGTCATTTGAAGCTGAGCCCTGAAAGGGAAACTGCCGCTGCTGGTGATAAAGTTTCCGCATGCGATCCAACCGGTCAGTGCCACCGTGTACTGTAATTCCTGTGCTCATTTATCCAGATCCCGGCATCGCTGCCGATTGGCTGATCAAAGCTTTTGGCTTTGCGGTCCGTCTTCGCATCGCCAATCACCGTATCCAGATGCGCGCCGGCGATGGCTGCTTCACCATCGCCGAGGGCAGCGTCGCTCCCAACAACTCGCACATCATCCAGGTTCGCATTGAAGACGCAAAAGGGCACTGCGAGTGGTCGCGCAAGAACGGTGCCATCATTCTGACTGAACCACAAGACCATCCCTACGGAGAGCGCCAGTACAACGCGCAGGACTTCTACGGCCATCGCTGGGACTTCACCGAAACCATCGCCGATATTGCCCCCGAGGAATGGAGCGGCGGGGAGTTTCATGTGGAGTGAGGCGACTCGCTCTCAGCTGTCAGCCTTCAGCTATCAGTGACAGGGCGGCCGCCGGTTAGGTGGCCCTTGCTGTTTTGGGGGCAGTGAACGGTGGGGACGGGGCTTGCTCCGTCCGGCCGAGCGCAGCTCGGCAGCCTCGCATTTGCCTTCCACGTGGCTTTGTCATTCCGAGGAGCGAAGCGACGAGGAATCTGCTTTTCGACAAAGCGACAACAGAACTGCAGATTCCTCGCGCGTTCCTTCGACTTCGCTCAGGACAAGTCTCAGCGCTTCGCGCCTGCGAACGGCTCGGAATGACAAAGGCGTTTAGGGCAGGCGAGGAGTTTTTCCGCAGCCTGTTCGGCCGCGCCCATGGGGCGCGACTGCGACGAAGCTTTTTTTTCGCTCAGCACCCACGTAGAGCAGCGCCGGCGCTCGAACTGCCCCACTCAAGCTAACACCGAGTTGAATGGGCCACCCGCCTCTCCGCTTGGTCGTAGGCAAAAACTAGAGGCTTGCGGCGGCTCCGTCGGCGGCGATGATACATTCCATAACTTGCTCCGCTTACCGCCCGTTCGCCCCCTACGCAGATCTTCATGCTAGAGTGGCACGATGAAAACCCCTAGATTATTCGATTTGACCGGGCGGGTGGCCGTCGTGACCGGTGGCAATGGTGGAATTGGCCGCGGCATCGCGCTCGGATTAGCCGAAGCCGGGGCTGCGGTCGCCGTGTGGGGACGCAACGACGAAAAGAGCCAGCGCGTGCTTTCCGAATTGAAGGCAATCGGCGTTCGCTCCATGGCCTTGATGGTTGATATGACGAATCGCGCCGGATTAGAGCCTGCGGTCAACAAGGTCGAGAGTGAACTGGGCAGCGTCAACATCCTTGTCAACAATGCTGGCATTGCATCGTTGAGCGGCGGTGTCATGAACGAGAAGCCTGAGGATTGGGATCGCGTCATCGAAACGCAACTCAACTCGGTTTTCCTTCTTTCCAAGCTCGCTGCCCAATCGATGATTCGTCAAAAAAGCGGCAAGATCATCAACATTGCCAGTATGTATTCATTCTTTGGGTCCGGGCTGGTTCCTTCGTACAGTGCGGCGAAAGGCGCGATCGTCCAACTCACCAAATCCATGGCCATTGAGTTCGCACCGCATAACATTCAGGTGAATGCCATCGCACCAGGGTGGATTGAAACCGATATGACCGCCCCTGTCCGCACGACGCCCATGAACGACGAGATTCTTGCGCGCACGCCGGCGGGCCGGTGGGGTCAACCGGAGGAAGTTGCCGGAGCAGCCGTGTACTTGGCCTCTCGCGCGTCCGACTTCGTTACCGGCGACACCATTCGAGTCGATGGCGGTTACGCGATTCGATAACACGGGTATACCTCGCGAGCATTGTTGTGAAATCGCCTTCCCGGAAGTTGAGACGGGTGGACGTGGGAGCTACAGTGATCTTGCCGGGCGAAACGGAAGCGGGCTCTGCGGGGACGCAACCATGGTCCGGAATAGCCTGGTGGTCGTATCGATGCCTTGAAAATCACCGCCGGGTGCCCCAGAGCCTGCCCTGAGCATAGTCGAAGGGTCTCGCCGGTTTTGCGAGACCTGGGAATTTCGCTTCGAGCTAGAGTTGCATAGGTCCTTCGCTGCGCTCAGGATGACAAGCCGTACAATTTCCCTGAGATAACCGCTAGTCAAGAGGAAACGCGATCAACGCACCCATCGGGCGTGATAACGCAGAAGGTGCGTCCTGACCTGCCCCGAGCTGCCGAGCTTCGCTCGGCTGGGCAGCCGAGGGCGGCTGCCCCCACGTGACATCAATCCTCCCCAGAGTACGTGAGCACCCACATACCATGCGAAACTCCCCTGACTCCAGCAACCCATTTTTCAAACTGCAACGAGCTGCGCACTGACGAAATGTGTCAATGCGCAAGTTCATTAGCATCAGTCACTTCCGGAAACGACACTGGCTTCTCAAATGCAGATAAGGACTCGGGCTTCGGTCACGATTTCTTTGTGTGACCGGAGACTGCAACAAATTTCAACCTAGTTCGGGAGGGTTTGCTCGATGAAACAACGCTCGATTCTGTTCCTGACCATCTGCATGCTGACGGTGGGCCTGATGGCCACAGCGGCACATGCGGATGTCAACTATGAGTACGACTTCTACGGAGTCGATACCGCGGGTAACGCGCTTTCGTTCACGTACTCCAACAACACCGGCTTCCTCAGCGGCCCAACCTACTTCACCGCTTCGCAGCTCAATTCCTGCACGGATTGCCTGGCGACGAGCGGTCCGGTCGTGTACTTCAATCCCAATGTGTCTGCATACGGTGACGTGCTGCAGATACTCAGCGCCAACGGCGCTACCAACACCTTCGTGTTCGACTACAACTCGTTCGCCGGTGTTGGCGCTTACGGCACGGATTGGTTCCAGGACGGTTCACTCTATGTGAGCATGCCTGAACCGAGTTCGGCCGGATTCACCATTGCAGGCGTGGTCATGCTAGCTGGGTTGGCCTTTTTCCGGCGCAAACCGGTGACCGGCAACCTGCTGGCGTAATCATTTCCTCCACTTATCTCCCCAGGCCTGGCTTGTCCAGGCCTTTTTTCTTGGTGTTGAAAATGCGTGGAGACGAGCGCAGCTCGGCAGCAGTCCGTTGCTTCAAGTGAGCCCGAGATATCAAGCCAACGTTTCAAGTTGGTGTGATGTTCCGTACGCGCGAGGGCGCGTCCGCGATGCAGCCCGCGCGCCATCGGCGCGTCTGTCAATATGATGGCGAATTCGGCCCGAGTAAACTCGGGCCCTTCCCGGTTTGCCGGACGACAAAACAGCAGATTCCTCGCACGTTTCTCAGCGCTTTGGGCCTGCGAACGGCTCGGAATGACAAGCTTCGAAGACGGGGTTCTCCGGGCACGGGCTTTGTTGGCTACCACAACCCGCAATGCGACTATCTCGTCAGCCTGGCGTCGCGTTGGAAGCAGGGAAAAGCCGGGAACCTTCTCGCGCGTTATTTTTTTCGAGACCGCCGGCTCGCGTGCCTCTTTGTATGATATTCAAGAGCTTCTCTGCTTAAGGAGAATCCTTGGCCCAGACGCCCTCGAGTCTCACTGCCTCTTCAGCCCCCGGCCCGCGCCAGAACAACACCAGTTCCGACAATGCAAGGCTTTTCCTCATAAGCGTGATCGCGCTGACGACGGCGGGCGTTGCCGCCAGCATTCGTGGAAATCTTGCCGCGGTGCTGCAGCGCCAGTTTCTCGATCAGATCGATCCCGCGCACTCGGGGCAAATGATCGGGGCCATCCTGGGCGTGGCTTTCTTCGGCTTCGCCCTGACCATCATGATCGGCAGCCCGCTCCTCGATTATTTGGGCATGCGGCCGCTTCTGGCTCTCTCATCGGTCTGCTTTATCGGCGGCACTTTGATTGTGATCTGCACTGCGCAGCTTTCAGCCTGGTTTCCGCCCTACTGGGTGCTGTGGACGGGAACGCTGCTCGGCGGCATCGGCTGGGGCCTGGTCGAAACCGTCATCAATCCGCTGGCGGTAACGCTCTATCCGGAAAATAAAACCCACAAACTGAATGTGCTGCATGCCTGGTGGCCGGGCGGGCTGATCATCGGAGGGCTGCTGGGCGCCGGACTCAGCAGCCTGAACCTCGACTGGCGCCTGCAGATGGCGTGCATCCTGGTTCCTGCGGCCATCTTTGGCGCGCTGCTGCTGACCTGCAGGTTTCCGCCCACCGAACGTGTGGCGGCCGGCATCTCCACCGGCGACATGATGAAGGAATTCTTTCGCCCCTTCTTCCTGGTGTGGTTCTTTTCCATGTTCCTTACGGCGGCATCGGAGCTGGCGCCGGGACAATGGGTGCAATTTGCTCTGACGCGAACCGTGCACATGCCCGGCATCCTGCTGCTGGTCTACGTGAGCGCCATGATGTTCGTGATGCGCCACTTCGCCGGACCGGTGGCGCATAGACTCTCTCCCGTCGGACTGCTCTGGTTCTCCTGCCTGCTTGCGTCGGTGGGACTGCTATGTCTCAGCGTCGCTAATTCTCCAGTTACCGGGCTGCTGGCGGCAACCGTGTGGGGCACGGGCGTCTGCTACATGTGGCCGACCATGCTGGCCGCGGCCTCGGAGCGCTTCCCGCGCGGCGGCGCCGTGCTGATGGGATTGATGGGTACGGCCGGCATGCTGTCGATCTTCTTCGTTCTGCCGGAGATGGGAAAGGTCTACGACCACTACAAGGCATTGACGGGCGAGGCCACGGCATCGCAAATGTCGTTCCGCATCGTGGCGGTCTGTCCCGCCTTGCTGCTCTTCGTCTTCGGAGCGATCTGGCTTTATGACCGCTCCCGCGGCGGATTCGTGCCCACCCGCCTCACCGCCGCCGAAGAACTCGGCAAGCCCTTTCCCACCGAGCTGTGATCCTACAACTCATGGGCTTTTAGCTGTCAGCTCTCAGCTAAATCTCGTGGACAGCTGCCTCGGCTGTCCGGCCGAGCGCAGCTCGGCAAGTCGCCGCCGGTTGCAATTGCTTCTCAAACCGACTAGTTGTTAAACTAGTCTGTCAAGGGGGCTCTATGACCACGGTGGGAGCTTTTGACGCCAAGACGCACCTCAATGCCCTGCTAAGACGAGTGTCAAAGGGAGAGACCATCCGCATCACCCGGCGGGGAGTGCCCATCGCAAAACTTGTCCCGGCAGATGCGGAGGAACGGGACGATCCCCGAGAGGCGGCACAGGCGATCCGCCAGCTTCGCAGAGGCGCCAGACTCGGTAAGATTAAAATTCGCGAGCTGATCAATGAAGGCCGGCGTTAAGCAGTTGGTCCTGGATGCCTCGATCGCGGTGGCCTGGTGCTTCGACGACGAAATCACCCCGTTGACCGAGAGAATACTCGATCTGCTTTCTTCCGGAGGAGAGGCCTTCACACCCGCGCTGTGGCCTCTGGAAGTAGCCAATGCCTTGTTGGTTGCAGAACGCCGTAAGCGTATCTCAGCGGCTCGAGTGACCGCTCTGCTGCGGCGCATCGGGGCGCTTCCAATCTCGGTCGAAGCCATCGAGTCGAATCGTGCGTTCGATCAGATTCTTTCGCTGGCGCGGCAGCAGCAGTTAACGGAATACGACGCCGCGTACCTGGAACTTGCCCTGCGAAGAAATCTTCCGCTGGCTACGCTTGACGATAAGCTGCTGCAGACTGCCCGGGATATGGGCATTCCCTTGCTGACCGCGTGAGACTTCGCTCAGGGCAAGCTCTCGCCCGCCAACGCTCAACAGCCGTCAGCTCTCAGCTTTCAGTCAAACCATGAAAATATCTCGTGGGGAAGCAGTTCGGCAGAATCCCTCACGGCTGAGCTTCCGCTCCCTCGAACGTGAACGGAGCGGTTTTGCGGCCGTTCCAGTTGGCTCCGAAGGCGGAGTCGGAGCTTTCCAGGTGATACGCGACCAGCTCAGGAATGAATCCGCGCAGGCTGCGCGGCCACTGCTGGGGAAACAGCGTATCTTCGCGCCCGGCGTTGGTGTGCCCTTCCGGATACTTGCGGATGCCGGAGACCGCCGGGTTCCAAAGCTGAAAGAAGCCGATGGGAATGTATCCTCCAGCGAAATCCTGCATGATTCTTGTACCTACAGGAAATGCATTATTGAGATGTATGTACGAGTTGCACTCGTGCTGCAGTTTGGGCAGCTCGAGGAACCGGTCCCAGCCGCGATAGCCCTGCACCACGAAGCGGTCGATGCCGTAGATCATCCGCTTGCACAGATTGGCGTTGGCCAGCAGACGCCGGGTCAGTGGCGGGAGCCAGATATCGGCGTCGAGGTGGACGACCCAGTTGCTTTTGGCCAGACGCGCCAGGCCCACATTGATGCCCGCGCCCTTGCAGAATTTCTTCCAGCGCGAATTGAGCATATCGGTGGGCACGCACTCCACGTGGTAGAACTCGCAGATGCGCTGGGTCTCGCGATCCTCCGGCGAGGTGACCACGACCATGCGGTCAAAATGAAATTTATTCTGCGGCAGCGTGCAGCGCAGGAAGTCGTGATAGCGGTCGCACACCACCACCGCTTCGATGCTGAAATCAAGATCCGGAGCATGGCGAGCGACGGCCAGCGAGGGATCGTCGTGATAAGTCATAAAGTCCTTTTCAGCTTGCAGTTTCTACTTTCGCGGCTCGGCCAGC
>Ga0335080_10008689_pt1 | contig 10591 bp, 7 predicted proteins | sample Lox_Sample_34_FD_206720 | JGI IMG/M metagenome (GOLD analysis project Ga0335080, IMG submission 206720) | Soil microbial communities from Loxahatchee National Wildlife Refuge, Florida, United States - Lox_Sample_3.4 | ecosystem: Environmental > Terrestrial > Soil > Wetlands | place: USA: Florida... | reverse complement strand
TAAAAACACCATAAAGGCAGACTAAACCAAATCATTACTGGTTTTGAAATATCCTGAAAAATTTTAGACGATTATTATCCGATTGATTTCTAGTAATAAGATTCTTTCCGGAGATAATTTCTGACATAATCATCCACCCCCTTTTCAAGACTATAAAAAGTGTCCATATAGCCTATGCTTCTCAGTTTTTGCATATCAGCTTCTGTAAAATATTGATAAGTTTCCCGGATGTCTTCAGGCATGTCTATATAAACGATTTCGGGTTTCATGTCCAATCCTGCAAAAGTTGCTTTTACCAGATCATTGAAGGATCTGGCCTTGCCGGTTCCAAGATTATAGATTCCAGAAGTGGGTTGACGCTGCATAAGCCAATAACAGACTTTTAATATATCTTTTACATAAATAAAGTCCCGCAGCTGTTCCCCATCAGCAAAGTCAGGCCGGTGAGATTTAAATAATTTTACAGATCCGGTTTTTTTTATTTGATTAAAGGAATGAAAAATGACACTGGCCATTCGTCCCTTATGATATTCATTGGGACCATATACATTAAAAAATTTCAGACCAGCCCAAAAATTGGGATGATCATCCTGATGAAGTACCCATTTATCGAAATCATTTTTTGATACTCCATATGGATTCAGCGGCTTTAACAGATTTACAATCTGATGATCATCGCGATAACCAAATTCTCCATTGCCATAAGTAGCTGCTGATGAAGCATACACTAAAGGGATATTATGTATCGTACAATAATGCCAAACTTTTTTCGAATATTCAACATTCAGATGTTGATGGATGGCATAGTTGAATTCTGTGGTATCTGTTCTTGCACCAATATGAAAGAAAAAGCCGATTTTGGGTTTGTGTTCGAAAAGCCACTCAAAAAAATTTTCTCTTTCTATCTTTTCAATAAATTTTTTTCCTTCAAGATTTCGGGTTTTATCAGTCCGGCCAAAATTGTCTACAAGTAACAGATTCGTATAACCACGATGATTCAAATATTCAACCAGGCAACTTCCAATAAATCCCGCAGCACCTGTTATGACTATAATTGATTTTTTATCCATTCCATTCATCTGTTAAATAACCCGGTATTCTTTTATAATGAACTCAAGGCGCTCTCTGTTTCAGAACCCGCCAGTAATTGTTCAATGGCTGTATCGTATTTTAACTTCCATCCACTGATACTTCCCCAATCCTCACCGTCTATTTCAATTCTGTTATTTGTTACTATGCCCAGCTTTGCATAAGGATGATCTCCGATCCATTTTTTAAATTCATTTAGTTTGTCCCGCCTTACAGTCACTACAACCCTGCTCTGCGACTCACCGAACCAATATGCATCTTTCCTGATATCGCTGTCAGAACCGGATACACTAAATCCTAATTCGCGAACGAAAGAAGACTCAAGCAAAGTAATAAAGAGGCCTCCTTCGCTGACATCATGTGCTGATTCAATGACTCTTTTTTTAATAAGCTCAATTATTTTTTGCTGCAACAAATATTCTTCTTCCAGATCAAAATAAGGTGCCGGACTATATTCTATCCCATGCACTTTATGCAGATATTCTGAAGAACCCATATCATTTGTGCTTTTGCCAATCAGGATAATTAGATCATTTTCTTCTTTGAAATCAAGTGTCATCCGTTCGTTTTCACTGTCCAGCAATCCAACCATACCAATTGTTGGTGTCGGATATACGGCACCGTCAGGATGCTGGTTATAAAAACTTACGTTTCCTCCCGTAACAGGTGTGTCAAATCTGCGGCAGGCATCTCCCATTCCCTGAATTGCATGAACAAACTGATAATAAACCTCGGGATCAAAGGGGTTTCCGAAATTGAGGCAGTTCGTAACACCCAAAGGCGTGCCCCCGCTACAAACGATATTGCGGGCAGCTTCGGCAACAGCAATCATTGCGCCTTTATAAGGATCAGAAAATACGTAACGACTATTGCAATCAGTGGTCATGACAACTGCTTTATCTGTTCCTTTTACCAGAACAACTGAAGCATCACTGATATTGTTTGTGGATGCATTGGCAGCTCCAACGGTACTATCGTACTGCTGGCTTATCCATTTTTTTGAAGCAATAGAGGGAATAGAAACTATTTCCTCAGCTACTGATTTTAAATTTTTGGGAATATCAATAGAACGGCTATCGAAAGCTTGAATTTTCTCAAAATATTTTGGTTCTTGATATTCCCTGTTATACTGAGGCGCGCCCCCACCCAAGACCAATTCTGCGGCCGGGATTTCCGCTTCCAGCTCACCATTCATATAAAAACGAAGCATCTCATCATCTGTTACTTCGCCAATTTCTGCACAGGGTAAATCCCATTTTTCAAATATTTTCTGAACTATTTTCTCTTTTCCTTTTTTCACGACCATCAACATACGCTCCTGGCTTTCGCTTAACAATAATTCCCAGGCCTTCATGCCTGTTTGCCTGGCAGGTACTTTATCCAGATAGATGAGCATCCCTGATTTTCCTTTTGCACTCATTTCAGCGGTTGAACAAATGATACCTGCAGCGCCCATATCCTGCATGCCAATTACAGCTCCTGTTTGTATCACTTCCAAACATGCTTCAAGTAATTTTTTTTCCTGAAAGGGATCTCCAACCTGAACTGCTGGCAGTTCTTCCATACTCTCTTCAGTAATATCAGCGGATGCAAATGATGCGCCTCCAATACCGTCTTTCCCGGTTGAACTTCCAACGAAAAAAACCGGGTTTCCCTTTCCTTCAGCAATCGCTGAAACTGTTTCTCCCTTTTTTACAATTCCCACGCTCATTGCATTCACAAGCGGATTTGTATAATAACAATCTTCAAAATAGATTTCCCCGCCCACCGTAGGAATACCAAAACAATTTCCATAATGTCCGATCCCATGCACAACGCCTGCCAATAAATGTTGGGTTTTTGATTTTTTCAGATCTCCGAATCGTAATGAATTTAAAGAAGCGATCGGCCTTGCGCCCATGGTAAAAATATCGCGATGGATGCCACCTACCCCTGTAGCAGCTCCCTGAAAAGGTTCAATTGCGGAAGGATGATTGTGAGATTCAATTTTAAATACTACACCAAGACCGCCTCCAATATCCATCAAACCGGCATTTTCTTCACCGGCCTTCACCAGCATTTTTTTTCCTTCTCTCGGCAATGTTTTCAGCCATTTGATAGAGTTTTTATAACTACAATGCTCACTCCACATAGCGCTGAAAGCGCACAATTCTGTAAAATTCGGGGTGCGACCAAGTTTTTGTTTAATAAGTTCAAATTCTTCTGCGGTGAGCCGGAGTTGTTCGGCTGTTTTTGCGGTTATATCCATGATAAATAGGAAAATGCAAAAGTACGAACACAGCGTCAATCTAATGTATAATTTTATCTCCGGCTAATAGTAATAAAATGACAATCGCTTTTATTCATTCACATAAATCTTTTTTGCCGGAAATTAACCAATATGCCCATTTTTTTTCTTCTTATGGGATATCGACAAAAATTTTTCATTCAGAAAACTATGACTCAAGAGACGCGGATGTGGAATGGCATTTTCTGGGGTTGCATACAAAGAAAAAAAATAAAGTCACCATACACGAATATGCTTCTGCTTCCATTGGGCCTTTCCGCAAAACAAAAGATTTTATTAAACACTGGCTGAATGTAAGGCCCGATTATCGAATATTTCTGAACGAATATGTAAAACAAAGATTAGATTTTAACGACGATATCCGCTGCGGATTCAGAGATATGGGCATTTCGCCTTCTTTTTCTCATTTAAAAAAAAATGACAGATCATATGATTTCATCTATATTGGAAGCGTTGCTCCTGACCGGAAAATTGAAAGAGTTATAGAATGTTTTACAAAAAAAGATTTAATAAACCACTCCTTACTAATACTCAGCAACAACTATGATCATCTGGAAAAAAAATTCAGTTCTTTCCCTAATATTCATTTTGAAGGTCCTGTTCCGCACGAATCGGTTAGTGAATACATATCAAAATCAGGGTTTGCTCTAAACTTCATACCCGACAAAGAGCCATTTAATCATCAAACTTCAGTAAAACTATTAGAATATCTTGCTGTGCATACTCCTGTGATTAGCTCACGTTACAAATGGGTAGTTGATTTTCAGAAACAAGCAGGAGGAAATATTTTTTATCTCGAAAATAATTTTTCAAATTTTTCATGGGAAGAAATTTCAAACTTTGATTTCAGATTTCCTGATCTCAGCGAATGGACATGGGAACAACAAATCCGTAAATCAGGTGTTCTTGAATTTTTAAAATCCAAATTCAAAGATTTGCCGTTCTAGATTCCGTTCAGTGTCCTTCCATATTCTTCGATCACTCTGGATATATTAAACTTCTTAATCACCAGCGCCCGGCCATTCTTACCCATTTTTGTTCTTTCTTCCTTCGTCAAATTCATCATCTTCTCCATTTTATCAGCCAGGTCGAAAGGGTCATTGGAGTTACAAATATATCCATTCGAATTATTCAGTACCACTTCCTTACAGCCACGGTTAAACGAGGTAATGATAGGCAGTTCCATACTCGCAGCTTCCATTAGAGAACGAGGCACACCTTCATTATAAAAAGAAGGAAAGACAAAACAATCAGCTCTTTTTAAAAATGGACGCACATCCTTTGCGAATCCGCTATAATGTATCAGTCCCTCCTGTTCCCATTTTTTTAATTCTTCTTCGGTTACCGAATCCGGATGATGTTTTTCAAAGAATCCGATCAGCTCAAAGTTTGCCCGGTATTTTTTTTTCCTCAAAATCCTTGCTGCATCTGCATATACCCCGATTCCCTTACTTCGCAGCAAACGTGTGCTCATCAGGAAAGTGAAATCAGCATTTCCAGAAGCGATCATTTCATTGTCGGGAGCGAAATAATCAGTATTTACTCCTTCTCCCGGAAGAACCTTTGTCTTTTTAATATCAACAATTTTCTTATTAATGAATATTGAGGCATCCTCATTGTTCAAAAACCATACTTCCTGTGTATTTCGTAATGCCTTTTTATAGAGGAAGCGTACCAGGCGATACAGCCAGTTATGCCTGGCAAATGAATAACCCAATCCGGTAATGACCGCTACTGATTTAATGGAACAGGCCGATGCCGCCAACGAACCGTAAATATTTGGTTTGATTACATAATGGAAGATAAAATCTGGCCGATACTTTTTATAAATCTTCTTCAACTGTAAATATAAATCGTAATCTTTCAGTGGGTTTTCTGAACGATTATTAAAACGGATCGGAACATATATACATCCTTCTTTTTCGAGGATGGCGGAATATTCATCATCAGGGGCTACTACCAGTATCGTATGATCTTTTTTTAGGTAGCGGATGATATCCAACCGGAAATTGTACACAGACCATGCACTGTTAGATACCAAAGCAATCATTTTTTTATAATTAGGCCTGTCTTCGCTCATTAATTTATATTAAATTCAAATTTATAGATTTGAACCATTAAATGCTATTTTGAAAATTATTTATGTCTGGTTTCCTGCTATTCACATTCTATTTTATTATTTTATTGGCTGTCATACATTTTTTTGTAAAAAGAAAAATTTACTCATTTAGTTTCTGGCAAACGAGTGCGATTTTTTCATACAAAATAATATTGGGGTGTTTGTATGGCTATATATTTCTAAAATATTATCATGGTGACGACACCTGGAATTTTTTCAATGATTCCCTGCCTGAATACGATAAGCTAATTCATAATCCTGCTTCTTTTTTCAAAGATCTGCTTCCGGGCAATTCCTTTAACCAGGCCGTTGGTTTCCGAGAAGCTTTGGATATATATATGAGTCATCTGGAATATTTCTTCATGGTCAAGCTGCTGGCTGTATTCAATATCTTTAGCGGGAGAAACTATTATATTGATGTATTGTTCTTCAATTTTATATCTTGCTGGGGACCATTTCTTCTCTTCAAATTTTTATTGCAGGAATTTCCGGATAAAAAAAATGCATTATTTATCTGCATCTTTTTTATCCCTTCCATTAGTTTTTGGTTAAGTGGAATAAGGGGGGACGGACTCCTTTTTCTATTCATTGTATTTATTTTATATTATTCGAAGAAATGGTTCATTCAGAAAAAAGTCTTTTATTTTATTTTTATAATTATAGGCTTTGCAGGCTTCGTGATCTTCAGATTCCAATTCCTCCTGGTTTTTCTACCTGCTTTTTTCTCTTGGACAATCAGTATAAATGCCCTGCGAAAAGCATCATACTATTTTATTCTGGTCTATATCACAGCGATCTGCATATTCCTTGGCAGTATTTTATTTTTGCCAAAATCCAATTTAGCAGCACCACTCATAAAAAGGCAAAAAGAATTTTCGGAATTGCATGGTAATACGAGATTCAAACTGGATACACTTGAAAACTCTGTCACGAGTTTTATAAAAATTTTACCACAGGCATTTTCGAATACAATGGTCCGTCCCCTGTTTTGGGAGGCCAAAGGAATTCTGCAATATGCTGCTTCTTTTGAAATCATGATGGGCTGGATCATATTAATTTTTTTAATAACCCGGCATGAAAAAAATTGGAAGCGATCTATCAACTCACCTATAATTTTATTGTTTATTTTCTATGGGCTAACCCAGATCCTGCTTATCGGGTACATAGTCCCGTTTCCCGGAGCCATTGTCAGGTATAAGGTAATTCCTGAACTCTTTCTTTTGATAAGCTCAACAATTCTTATAAACTGGAGCAAAAAAGCAAATAAATTATAACAATTCATAATATATTACTTTGTTTAGAGAAAATCTAATTTTTTGCAATTAATTAGAATATCTTTATCATTTTATGACAAAATTTATAAAAAATTATGATTTATTCCGATTTTCTTGGGCATCAGCTCCAATTATCTTTTATTTGCATTTGAAAAAAATTTAAAGCAATGGAATCCCTACGATTTAAAGCAATTAATGATCTCACATCCTCAACGAATGGTCTGATAGTTGAAGGATCGTCTAAAATCACAGCTATTTTTGCTGATAATGTTTTCACTTTGAAAACAGCCAGGGCTTTTTTGAGTGATGAAGCGTACAAAAGTCTGACTTCTTCCATGAAAGGTGGCAAGAAAATCGACAGAGCAGTTGCCAATCAAATTTCAGCGGGACTTCGCCAGTGGGCTGATAGCAAAGGGGTAACCCATTTTACGCATTGGTTTCAGCCATTGACAGGTGTGACCGCCGAAAAGCATGATTCATTTTTTACCATCAAAAGCGATGGAACTCCGATTGAACAATTTGATGGTGATGCCTTGATACAACAGGAACCCGACGCATCTTCCTTCCCCAGTGGAGGCATCCGTGCTACTTTTGAAGCAAGAGGATATACTGCATGGGATCCTTCCTCTCCTATTTTTATTATGGAAATCGGTACAGGAAAAACCTTGTGCATTCCAACCATATTCGTATCCTATACGGGTGAAACGCTTGACTACAAAGCACCCCTGCTTAAATCTCTGGAAGCTTTAAATAAACACGCAGTAGAAGTATGCAGTTATTTTGATAAAAATATTACAAAGGTTTTTGCCACACTGGGATGGGAACAGGAATATTTTGTTGTAGACGAAGCCCTGGTCAATGCAAGACCCGACCTGGTGATGACAGGAAGAACTGTTTTCGGACATTCACCTGCAAAAGGTCAACAGCTGGAAGATCATTATTTTGGTTCTATACCTGAAAGAGTATATGCATTCATGCGTGACTACGAACAGGAAGCTTACAAATTAGGTATTCCGCTTAGGACACGTCATAACGAAGTAGCACCTTCGCAATTTGAAGTAGCTCCGATCTTTGAAGAAGTGAGCGTTGGTGTTGACCATAATATTCTATGCATGGATATCATGGACCGTGTAGCGCGCAGACATAAATTGAGAGTACTGCTACATGAAAAGCCTTTTGCAGGCATCAATGGTAATGGTAAGCACAATAACTGGAGCATGGCTACAGATACAGGCATCAACCTGCTGGCTCCTGGAAAAACTCCAAAAACCAATTTGCTTTTCCTCACATTCTTTGTGAATACCATAAAAGCAGTTTATGATTACTCTGACGTGCTGAGATCTTCGATTGCTTCAGCAGCCAACGATCACCGTTTAGGTGCAAATGAAGCTCCGCCCGCAATTATATCTGTATTCATTGGCCAATATCTGACAAAGGTTTTGGAAGATATCAAACAAAGGGTCGGCGCTAAATTCGACGAGCAGGATGAAGCCATTCTGAAACTGGATCTACATAGAAGCATTCCGGAATTGCTTTTAGACAATACGGATCGTAACCGCACTTCTCCTTTTGCATTCACCGGAAATAAATTCGAGTTCAGGGCAGTGGGATCTTCTGCAAATTGCGCAAACGCAATGACAGCATTGAATACCATTCTCGCTGAAACACTCAAGAAGTTCAAGAAAGATGTGGATGCCCTGATCGAAAAAGGTGAAAAGAAAGAAATCGCGATCATGCATGTGATCCGTGAATATATTGTAAGTAGCGAAAAGATTTTGTTTGAAGGAGATAATTATAGCGAAGAATGGCAAAAAGAAGCTGAAAAAAGAGGATTGCCTAATATCAAAACAACTCCACTTGCATTGGATGTTTTACTGACTGACAAGGCGAAACACCTCTTCGAAGATAATAATGTATTAAACCACGTGGAACTGGAAGCCAGACATGAAATTGAATTGGAAAAATACATTAAGAAGGTGCAGATCGAATCACGTATCATGGGTGAATTGTGTACGAGCCATATCCTCCCGCCAGCCATTACATATCAGAATAAACTGATTGAGAATATTTCCGGATTGAAAGAAATCGGGTTGAAGGAAAGTGCATATGCTAATCAGAAAAAAATTCTGGAAAAAATTTCTGAGCACATTTCCAAGGTCAGTGAGCTGGTCAGCAAAATGATCGAAGCCAGGAAGATCTGTAATGCTATGGATGATACAAGAACCAAGGCCATCGCTTATTGCAGCCAGGTGAAAGAAGCATTCTTTGATGATATCCGTTACCATGTAGACAAACTGGAGCTTCTGGTTGATGATAGTGAATGGATGTTGCCGAAGTATAGAGAAATACTATTCCTGAGATAGATCCCTATACCAACATACATGAAGAAAAGGCCCTGCAGCAATGCGGGGCTTTTTTTATTTCTGATTAAGACCTTTTGAGATTTTGGAATTGAAAAAAGGAGTTATTTTAAAAAAATTAATGGATTCTCTCCTTCACCCACAGCAATGCAAGATTCAATTGTTCGTCCTGAGTGAGATTTGTATTATCGAGTTCAATTGCATCATTGGCTTTTTTCAGTGGGCTAAACTCCCGATGGGAGTCAATATAGTCGCGCATTTCAAGATTTCTTTTTACTTCATCCAAAGTTATATTTGGATTTTTTTCAAATAATTCCCTGAATCTCCTTTCGACCCGTACATCATTGTCGGCAGTCATAAATATTTTCAATTCGGCATGTGGAAACACAACGGTTCCGATATCTCTTCCATCCATGACAATACCTTTTTTTTTCCCCATTTTTTGCTGTTGGCTTACCGCAAATTCCCTCACGGCTTTTATCGTAGCAATATCACTTACTTTTTCCGCAATCACCAGATCGCGAACAAGGTATTCAACATTTTCTTCATTCAGGTAAATCTCGCTTATACTGCTTTTTGGATTATAAATGAATTCAATAACAATATTTTTCAAGGCGTCTTCCACCATTTTCGGTTTTGTCCAATCCACATGGTTCCTCAGGAAATATAATGTGATAGCTCTATACATAGCTCCACTATCGATATACATGTAGTTTAGCTTATTCGCCAATTGTTTTGCGAGCGTACTCTTACCACATGCTGACCAACCATCGATGGTGATGACTATCTTTTTTTCTTTGGACATGATTTATAAATGTAAACCAATAAATGCAAAATGGAGAACGCAAAAACAGGGTATATCCCTAGTTCTGCATTCTCCATTTTGCATATTAATTATCTGCTTAGACTTCTGATTTTTCCTTTGCTCTTTCCTTAAGAGAGAATTTAATTTTTGAATTTTCCTTATCCAGGTCGGCAATCAGGATATCACCGTTCTTGATATTCATATTCAATATCTCTTCTGCCAGAGGATCTTCCAGATATTTTTGAATGGCCCTGTGAAGGGGGCGAGCACCAAATTGCTGGTCATATCCTTTCTCGGCAAGGAAATTCTTTGCATCTTCAGTAAGTTCCAGAGTAAATCCTAATTGAACCAGACGCTTCATCACTCCCTTCATCAGGATATCGATGATCTCGAAAATATGCTCTTTGTTCAGAGAGTTGAAAATAACGATATCATCAACGCGATTCAGGAATTCCGGACTGAAAGTGCGTTTAAGCGCTTTTTCAATAACTGCTTTGTTGTTTTCGTCAACATTCGCTGTACGTGCCGAGGTAGCGAAACCAACTCCGTCACCAAAATCCTTGAGCTGACGGGCACCGATATTGGAGGTCATAATGATCAGTGTATTTTTGAAATCAACCTTTCTTCCCAAACCATCTGTCAGTTGACCATCATCCA
>Ga0335080_10008688_pt1 | contig 10592 bp, 9 predicted proteins | sample Lox_Sample_34_FD_206720 | JGI IMG/M metagenome (GOLD analysis project Ga0335080, IMG submission 206720) | Soil microbial communities from Loxahatchee National Wildlife Refuge, Florida, United States - Lox_Sample_3.4 | ecosystem: Environmental > Terrestrial > Soil > Wetlands | place: USA: Florida... | reverse complement strand
TTCAGAAAACCAGTTTAATTGTAATGACGATTATCTATCGACTTCCCCAAAAACCAAATCCATTGTACCAATGATAGCGACAACATCCGGTAAATAGTGATTTCGTGCAACCATATCAATGGCTCCAAGATGAGCCTTCTGTTAGTGACATTTCGAGGAATATAATGTACAAAACCGGGTGCCCTGATTTTCACTCGATAAGGCCTAGCTGAACCGTCGCTCACAACAAAGACTCCCATCTCGCCTTTGGGAGCCTCAATGGCAGTGTAAGTTTCACCTGAATATTAGTTGGGTTAAAGGACACGAGAGACCTGGAGGAACCGCAACACCCTTTGAGAATAACAAAAAGTGGTGAATTAAAGCCCTAGAAATGGTCAGAATACCAGTTTAAAGGGCGATACTCCATGTTCTCCTTCATAGCTGCTCTGGGGGGAGGACTAATCTTGTAGTCCTCTACTTTGATAGGTCCAGGCGGCATCTTGTTTAAGCACTGGTGGATAATTCGCAGACTCTGGCGAAATTCCTCGACACGACACAGATATCGATCATAACAATCCCCATTTTGTCCTACAGGTACATCAAATTCGACCTGATCATAGACCTCATAGGGCTGAGTCTTTCGGATATCCCATGGTATGCCAGAACCTCTGACCATGACTCCAGACATGCTGAAGTTGAGCGCCTGTTCGGCCGTCACCTGGCCCACACCTACAGTTCTAAGTTTCCATATACGATTGTCTGTCAGTAGTTCTTCGATTTCGTCGACCCGGTCGGCAAATTGGGTTGCCCATTGATAGATGTCATCCAAGAGACCCATGGGAATATCTTGGGAAACACCGCCCGGTCGGACATATGCGGCGTGAAGCCGGGCTCCAGAAACCCGTTCGTAAAACTCCATCAGCTTTTCGCGTTCCTCAAATCCCCAAAGAAAAGGTGTCAGTGCCCCAACATCCATGCCATGGGAGAGCACTGCCATCAAATGGTTCAGGATTCGAGTGATCTCTGCGAACATCACGCGAATCCACTTCGCTCTGACTGGAACTTCGACATTCAATAGTTTCTCAACAGCAAGGGAAAAACTGACATTAAAAGCACAAAATTGAGGATGTACCATTGCTCTATATCAGCCAAGATGGCAAAAGTTAATCAGCGAACAAAAGATAGGATGGAAGGAATTAAGTACCATTAGTCATCATCGACACTATTTAATCAGCACATCAACAGACATCGGATTTTACCATAGTCCAAACGATCAAAGTATGGGAGCCCTTGTAGATATGTCTTGTACTCTAGCAGCTTTTCAGTACCTCTATGAAGGAGACCTGTGAAAATGAGCCCCCATGAAAGACCTATGATAAACCGATGTGAGGATCAGCTCGAACGACTTCTTCGCCATCCAATTCGAGAATCAGCCGCAGAACGCCATGCGCTGCTGGATGCTGTGGTCCCTGCACGTTGGCATATACTTGTAAACTCAGCTTACAAAATTGACAGTGAAATGTCTGATGGTAGGGTCCATCATAGATTCATCGGCCTTCTCCTCGTTAGAAGCCAGAGCTCGCGGATCAGGCCAATTTTCTCGAGAAGCCGCACGCCGAACATCCTCTGTAATTGTGGTTCTTTGATACTTGTCCGCCGGTATTTCTGCCAATTGATGTTCGAAAGATGAATTGCAGAAGCGGAGGCAGGATGAAGTTGAAAGACATCTTTTACCGACCGAGGTATACGATGGAGCATGGGAGGATAAACGGGAGAGAGACTTGTTGGCTCTAATCAGCTTTCCCGTCAAAGAAGCCATGGTGGCAACTTGGGGATGGCAATTAGAGAGAGAGGACGAGGATGGGAGTTGACTCTCTTGTTGGCGTCGAGGATGCAGTCATTACGCCGTCCTGGGAGCCCAGAAATTCATTCGGTACGATTACGTGATTAAATTACCATAAAAGGGGAATTGCCGCATCAAATGCCATCTCTTCCGCGATTCTTTTAAAAAAAACCTACTATCTACTTTGCGATCTCATGGAGTCGTGACAAAGACTTAACATATCTGTCTGAAAGCTTGGGAGGATTGCATTTCTTCCATTTTACCTTCTATTCTTGAAGTTGGGTGGTTCATATTTCTGCTGGTCAGATGAATTGGCTAATTTTGGGAGCGAAATTTCCAAGACGACCTGCTGGCACCAATGCTATATGGAAATAAGTTTCGATGATATCTGATAGAAGCAGTCAATTTTACAGAGTTGGAATGTGAGTGGCTGTCTGTTTTAAACCGAATCAAGCATTGTGCGTTTTACCCCCTGAAACTGAAGATATACGTTTCAAAGGGGTCAGAGCGCGTCAGCGCAGCACGACCCAATTTCCCAGATTAAAAAGCTCACTCCCTTTTCCACATACATACCTCTAAATAGGCGGGTTCGTACCTTTGTGACTCTAGGAACGAGAATGAGACGTGCATCTTCATTGAAAGCATCGTCGTCTGCTTAAATCTGAAGATGAGCACAACAATGAGACGGACGGCAACAATTGATTACAGGATATCTCGAGTTCCAATTCTCTGCAAAGACTGCCGGTAAGCTTTCGAATTAGCAATTTCGATAAGGGGCTCATTGATTCTAGACAAGATGTCGGGTTATATCCGGCAAGACATGTATGTAATAAAGGTGGCAATGATGAGACGATACCTCCTCTGCCGATCATCAACTTGCAAACAATGAACCTGAAACCCCAACCCAACAGCAGAGATACGACATCCAAAACCGCTGAAAAAGTTGAACAAGCAAAGGTTGCGGTCGGAAAGGGCTGGGAGGCTGTAAGGAATATGAACTGGAGGGATTATGCAAAAAGAGAAGCTGCAGAGGCACCGAAAACAGAGAATCAGGCTCCGGGGACCTGGGGTAGGCTCTTGAACAGAGTTGTGGACCAGTATCATCACATAAGAGACGGAGGAAACGGTATGTGCTTTCCCTTTTTCACCTCTTTTCTTCTAACAATTTCTCTAGAGTCAGACGATGACACCCCTGAAAATACCCATACTCAACGGGTGTTGGCCGAGTACTACATGTCTACACAAGGATCATTGCCGCAATGGCTGCCTCCTCCGCCCAACCGCACCAAATCAGTCGCTACATCATCATCCTCTGGCCATCACCCAACCCCTTCAAACGCGTCGAGTGGTTCAGGAAGTTCTACGTACCGCTCCGGAAGCAAACCTAGTTTCTTGCAAGATATCTACGCGTCGGTTTCCCCATCAAACCAAGTCTCACAAACACAACATAACTATGGCAGAAGCCAGGATCTGTCATCCGATTATGCACGTCGAGGAGATCAATTTCGAGACAAGCTCCGGCCACAGGCTCCCAGTTCTTCACCACGTCCTGGGGACCGTCGAGATCGAGAGGGGTCAGACAGTTTCTATAACGATCGTCAAGTAGGTTATTCTGAAAGAGGCCAACGAAGCACAAAGGATCCGTATGCTCTCTATAGGCCACATTCGCAAGGTAGTGATGTGAGGAACCCTCGAGGGTATACTGAAGGAAACAGTTCTAGGGATAGACGAGACTATTATTCCCGTCGATGACACAACTTTACATTTTCTGGGTTAGACTGCATGGTTTTGCAAGTTTGTAAGAACATTTAATGAGTTTTCTGATTGGGAATTTTAAGCGTCTTATCGTTACCATTATATCTCGGGTATCATTGAATACAAACGCTATGATGCAACTTTTTCCAACAGCTTTACTATACGTAGGGATCGCATGGATATAGCCCCGATCCTGTTTGCCGTCCTGCATGACTACAAAGCCTGGCGGTTTGCTTCTAATTCTGATTTTAGTTTTTGACATTTGGCCCGAAGTAGTGAAACTGCTTTCAAGAAAAGATCTTCTGGTGGAAGGATGCCCGTGCTCTCAATGGAGACTATGGATGGTCAGAGATACTTGTGAGATGGTAATACATATGAAATGATCACGAACTCTCCCTAACCTCACTTTCTCCTTAAATTCGTCATGTCTCAACACCTCGCGACTGACAGTGTCAAGTCTTGGGTTGACCACTTCTGCGTATTTTGTGCCGTTTTCATCCCTTGTCACTCGGGCGACTCCGTTCGGGAAACAGGTCACAAAGTTTTCTGCATCTTTGTTGAGAATTGGCGACAAAATCTCAATTGTAGGGAGCAGTCGATAAGACGCAGTTGCTAGACTCCGTTAGCATCCGCCTATTTAACGCGTCCTACCGACTGGAGAGAACTTTGCATGGTCCTGGCCGATGCCCATGACAGCGTGCATTTGTATATCGAGTTCCTAGTCGTCAGACTTTTACAAAAATTAATTCGTCCTATACCTGGCCGGGTCGAAGTTTAGCAATGAGTATGACATCATGAACAGGACGTATTGGATTATCTTTGAACCACATAGCCTGACTTCCTTGAGGAATCCACTCAATATCCCGACTGTATACTAACTCCTAAGTTCAATACAACAACGGCAGTACCATTGGCATGGTTGAAAGCTCTGTGTGGATCGCTCTCGCCCACGTCTGCATCAGGATTCTTTTCACATTTTACTTCCAATTTAAAAGCCAGAGTATCAAAGTCGGTAGCTGTGGGTTTGCCATCTGGGCCAACTGCCGACAGTTAATAGCTGTATATGTGAATTAACAACGGGCGCATTACCGTTCTGCCAGCCAAATTTCCCTGGATCTGCTTTAATCGGGATCAGTCCAAGTCTATGTGCAAGGACCTCGTCCTGTATGACGGAGGTATTGTTGAAGATATAAACAGTTTCAATCGCCATTGTTGGTACCTCTGCAAGCAAAATTCTTCGAAATGCGTTGGCTATGGAGGCATCAACGCCCACAAGATCAAATTCCATTTCCAGATCGTTTAAGTTGTGTACTTCAATTCTCAGATTGTTTCTAAATTGTTCAAGATTCCAAGAGTCATCTTGACCGGGGCGATGACCGGGATAGTCTGTGCTTGATACCTTTACAAATCTTTAGCAGCCAGCGACGAGAGGTAGATACATCCTTTACAGAGTCGATCGTTAACTTCACGAGTCTGTGCTGAGAGGACATTATACCGGGAACAAAAGGAGCAGAAGGTGTATTGACTGCAATTTAAACAGAGAGCACGGTGTATTACAGATGACACTTTTCAAGATGATTTGAGCTCGTAGAAGAAAACGAACTGAAAGTTTGTCGCAAAATTTCGAGTTGAGCAGTGATCTGCGCTCAAAATAAAATAAATTTTTTATTTTTAACTAAATTTATTACTTTACGTAATTATTAATTAAATAAGTAAATGTTCATTTATTTACACTATTTACAATAACCTCAAGGTAGGTACCTTGCGCGAACATCACCGCGACTTCACCCATGCCAATAGCCTGTGGATTGAATAAATTGTCATGATATAGTCGCTTTCATCTTTGTCCATTTATTTGTCTCTCTCTCTTTGAGACGATTCGAAGCCGGGTAAGGAGTAACGTTACATCATGGTCCCCGCAAAGCCTGACGTCGACAATCCATTTGACACTGAACTAATCAAATCGAATGCACTGAAGGATCTTCTGGACGTAATCGATTCTGTACGGGGGAAAAAGGCACTCGTAATAGATCCCTCCTTAACAGGGACTCTAGGTCTTATCTCGAAATTCTCTCTCTTGCGGGATCATGGTATCGACAAAGTTTATCACCTCGACCCCAGTCCGTTTACCGTACCGCAAGACAAAATTATATACCTGCTACGTCCCCAGATACGGAACACTGAGCTTGTCGCAGGTATACATTATCCACACTCTTTTGAATTAACTAATATGGAGAGCAAATACGGAGGCAGTCTTCAGAGCCATCTCTCACCACTCGGGAATACCATATCTACTTTGTACCAAGAAAGACAACCACGTGTCTTAGAATCTTAGAGGAAGGTGGGTTGCTTGGAGACATCATCCTAGGTGATCTACCGCTTTTATTCCTTCCTCTTGAGCAGGATCTGCTGTCGCTTGAATTGGATGATTCCTTCACGGAACTCTACTTCGTACATCTGTCTCCTTCTTTGGCTTACCGTTCAAGAAAGGTGATTTCTCCAGTATCTCTCATTCCGCCCAAGCTTTGATGCAACTACAACAACTTCATGGCATTTTCCCTAGGTTGACGGGCAAGGGCGACAAGGCCAAAGTTTTGGCTGATATGTTATTGCGAATGCGACAGGAATCGGTAATAGATAGCCGATCAGTCCTTGGCATGGGACGAAGCCAGCCATTTGAAAGCCTCATAATTTTGGATCGAGAAGCGGACTTTATTACCCCACTTCTGACCCAGCTTACATATGAAGGGCTCATTGATGAAAAATACGGAATAAAAAACAGTATTATCCTTGTGGTCTATCATAAATGATGATAGCCCTTGTCGAGCTGGACTCGTCCTTTTTTGGCTCTTCGCCGGATGGTCCTTCGTCTTCCTCTTCAACAACTTCGCATGCGGCAACTACACGGATGCGAAAACAGGTTTTAAATTCTTCCGATCCATTGTATGCAAGTTTGAGAGACGTCAACTTTGCAATCGTTGGAGGTGTTTTGAACAAGGTGGCTCGCCGACTGAGCGATGACTATGAAGTAAAACTCATTACGTCCGAACTGACCTTATAGGGTCGACACCAAGCTAAAACTGTCGCGCAGATAAAGGATTTTGTGAGCAAATTGAGCGGTTTACAAGCGGAGCATCAATCCCTTCGACTTCGTAGGGATACACCTTTGATGATGCTAATTTTAGATACTAATCTTGCGGAAGAAATTATGATGTATACTGCCAAGCAATCGTTTAATCGAGCCTTGGAAATCCAACAAAGTTGAGTCCATCCTTTTGATCTCATTCACTTTTAGATCTTGTGGCGGGATTTGACCCAGCATCGCAGACTGCAGCCATAGAGGAATTAATGGCTAAGAATATACCGTCCGCCGATCTCCTTCGCCTTCTCTGTCTGCAAAGCTTAGTCGGTGGGCCATTGAAAGCCAAAGATATCGAAAGCCTCAAAAGACGGTTCTTGCAGGTGAATCATTCCGTTGGCTATGAGCTTAGCTTCAGGCATACGGTTTTGAACATCTATTGACATTCGACTCTCTTATGCGGGTTGGTCTATTCCAGCAAGGGGTCTCACCAAACAAGTCCGCCTTTCCCGCTCTCAGAAAGTCTCTGAGGCTCATCGTGGATGAAGTAAACGAACAAAACCCAGATGATATTGCCTATGTCTATTCTGGTTATGCCCCTCTCAGCATTCGTCTTGTGCAATGCATAATTCAGAAACACGTCATGGTTACCACACAACCATCGAACGGTACGCCAGGGCGCATAACGAACACTCTCGCTGCAGTTCCGAATGCTTTAGGTTGGCGTGGATTTGAAGAGCCCCTAAAATTGGTTAAAGGCAGGACATTTGATGAGATACAGAAACAAGAAGACAAAGCGATCAGAGCGAAAAGTTCTTGATTAGTGGAATGAGGCTAATTCTTAGAACTCTTGAATGGCAATGAGTCTAAAACAACTGTTGTGTTTTTTCTGGGTGGTTGCACCTTTACGGAGATCGCTGCACTTAGATTTATCGCGCGCAATGAAGGTTTGTGGATTTCTTATTAGTGACTAAGGGAAAGGGAAGCGAATCATCATTGCTACTACAGGGATAATCAATGGTAACAAGATGATGAAGGCCGCTCTTGGGGAAATAACTAATCAGCGAGTGGAGCTATAGGATCGGGTAAATTCAAGCCATAGAATTTTAGGTGCATAGATAGCCATGGCAAGAATCTGGTTAAATTACAAAAAGTGATCGCCTGCCAATCCACACATGTGTATATTCCCAAAACACGAACTTCAGCGCTTTAGTGGTTGAATTGGACATTGAAAGTCCTCGGATGGATGAGAGTCCGTCAATGCATACGTAGTATTTCAGTCCGCTTCTTCTCTTCCTCAGTCGTCTGCAATGTTCCAAAAAATAAGTCCACAACAACCCACGTACTTCGCGACTACAACCGAACAACTACATTTCGTTATTCCCTCCTGGATGAAACTTCCCCAGAAGTTCAGGCGTACCCCTGGGTCACGCCGACCGACCTTCGTCGACTCAGAGTACCACCACGGAAAGTGAAAATGGCAGCTAGAGAGTAGCATTCTTATTTGACTGAATACTTATCCATGTAGTTTCATCACTGATAGCCTCTACAATCCAAATTACGGGTATTTCTCAAAACAGGTTCGTATATTCTCCCCTGCTCGGCCTTTCCGATTCACAACAATGAAGAACAGTCTCACTTATGACCGCGCGGTGGCGGCCGAGATCGACGAGTTCGAAAGGTCTATACAAAGCGACAACCACCCAGCCGCAGCACGTCAGGTATTCCACACTCCGACGGAACTATTCAAACCGTATTATGGACATGCAATTGCTCGACAGTTACTTCATCAATATCGCTCACATTATCATCCGCATACAAATCTATGTATCTACGAGATAGGAGGGGGCAATGGAACGCTGATGCTCAATATCCTCGACTATATCTACGATAACGATCGTGAAGTGTACGATTACATGCAATATCGCCTTGTAGAGATCTCACGACAACTTGCAATGCGGCAGAGGGAAACGATAGAGAATAGTGTTCACGGGCAAAGCCACCTCCAACACATAGAGATCATCCAGAGGGACTTCCTTACATGGAGTCTGCCAGAGCCGTCTCCCTGCTATGTCCTTGGGATGGAAGTTGTCGATAATTTACCGCACGATGTCATTCGGTACGACCCACAGACAGGACAGCCACTGCAAGGTGTGGTTGTGATCGATGAGAATGGCGAATTTGAGGAGACCTACACTCCTTCCATGGATGAGCTTCCACGACGATATCTCGAACTGCGGGAGAGAGTAGGTTACACTCAACTGCCATTTGAGCATCCCCAAAATACCCCAAGTTTTCTTCGAAAGCTTGTTCACACTCTGCCATATACGGGAAGATTGACCTCAAGGGAGTTTATTCCCACAGCAATGCTGTCGTTATTAGATGTTTTGAGTGAATATTTTCCTCATCACCATCTTATTCTTTCAGACTTCGACACTCTTCCGAATGCAATTCCGGGCTATATGGCCCCGGTTGTGCAAACCCGATATCAAAAAGCGATGGTTCCGTGCACAACATATCTTGTCCAACAAGGGTATTTCGATATCTTCTTTCCAACGAATTTTGCAGAGTTACGCAAGATGTACGAGAGTCTCTGTCCAACGTATTTTGGTACTCGACGGACCGTTGTTGTAAGTCATCGGGATTTTATTGAGAAATGGGGCGATCTACACCAAACGACAACCAGGAGTGGTGAGAATCCGATGAGAGATTACTATGAGAACGTTAAAATGCTCATCTCGTAGAGGAAAATCATTATTTCTGCCAGAGAGTCTTCATATCCATGCCAGACCGAGATCGTCTATGCCAACCCTTGCGTTCTTTTCATCCAAGCCACTAGTCCCAGCCTTGAGGGTCTTTCAGTCGCATTCGGTCACCGGATTTTCCGATTTGTCTTCCCACTTTCCCCCCCTTAAGTAGGTCAGAACAGATTCAGTTGGTGCGGGGGATACCTCCACCACCAGCTTATCCATATTGTACATTTGACTGATGACTGTTTGCCGCTTCATCATCTGCAATTCGCTTATTCCTCGATTCACTAGTTCTTGGATTCGAGCAGCATCAGTTTCCTTCTGATGTTCTCGAAAGGCATCTCGAGTTCGACGACGAGCGTACTCCCTAAAGCCATATTGACTAAACTGCCCACCTGTCCGAAGCAAGTTTCTGTATAAAGATAGTATAGCTTGCCGTGAAGTTGCTATATGCGAGGCGGACATAGGAGACAGGAGATTTTCAGGTCGGTGACACACTTCCCCGGCGTAAATGCCAAAAGGATTTTTTTTTTTTTTTGGTAACGTCGATTTTGAAATATTATTTACACAAATATTTCGTATTTCGTATTTCGTATTATTTATTTAAATTTAATTACAGAACTTGGATGAATGCAGATCATCTCCCCAGAAGGCTTAAAAGGAAGTCAAAAATGCGACAACCCGTCGTCTAGAGAGGGGAGAACACACAGTCCAACAACCTGAAGACAGAGCCGTTCAAAGCGATTTGAGGAGAGTGTTATCAAGGTTGTTCACTCATTTCTATCGCCTTCTCATCTCCACCTGAGTTTGAAACTCCCAAGTTGGCGACTTCCTCTCTGGCGTCCAGTAAGAGGGATTCTCGGTCCTCTTCGCCGACTCCTATTTTGCATTCTCCAAAGAGAATGCGTGTCAATGATCCCTTCAGTACGCTTGGTATTGCATCTCGACTAATTTCACAGCCCTGGATGGTCCCCCTCAGGTTAATGGCAATCTTCCCCCTTCTGACTGGCCCTCAAGATGGGCAACCATCGACAGCATACTCGATAATCCTGGTCCCTTTACGCCGGAAATATGCAATGGTGTAGACGTAAGCACCGAAATTTAGACGATTAACTAAGCTACAACAGGCACGCGAAAATCTCAAACACTACAAAGTCCTTGTAATAGGCGCAGGAGGCCTTGGATG
>Ga0335080_10008685_pt1 | contig 10593 bp, 8 predicted proteins | sample Lox_Sample_34_FD_206720 | JGI IMG/M metagenome (GOLD analysis project Ga0335080, IMG submission 206720) | Soil microbial communities from Loxahatchee National Wildlife Refuge, Florida, United States - Lox_Sample_3.4 | ecosystem: Environmental > Terrestrial > Soil > Wetlands | place: USA: Florida... | reverse complement strand
TCAGTTGTGCGCGAGTATCTCGGACTGCTCAATGCGTGGGCGGGCTTGCCGGTGCGTCCTCATACTCGCTGAGCTGGGTGCGTTCCTCGCGCCACCCTGAGTAACTCGTTGGACTTTTCTTTGTTGCGCTCCTCGGAATGCGGCGCAGGGTGAGGTAACATACCGAAGATTACTTCTGCTGAGTTCATGCCAGAGTTTTCGAGGGCCCATTGAAAATTTCGGTGATCGGCGCCGGCTACGTCGGCCTTGTTACGGGTGGTTGCCTGGCGGGGATTGGCCACGAGGTCGTTTGCACCGACAACGACGCGGCCAAGATTGAAACCCTCAAAGGCGGTGGCCTGCCCATTTATGAGCCCGGACTTGAACAAGTAATTGCAAAGGCGAGGGCGGAAGGCCGCTTGAGTTTCAGCACGAACCCCGAGGATGCGGTGTCCGCCGGTGACGCGATTTTCATCTGCGTAGGTACGCCTCCCCTTCCCAACGGCGACGCGGATTTGAGCGCAATCGACCACGTGGCGCGCCTTATCGCCAGCGAGGCGCGCTCGCCTAAGCTAGTCATCGAGAAAAGCACGGTTCCCGCTCGGACCGGGCAGGAACTGAAGCGCGCCCTTTCGGTCTACGGGCGCAAGAGCAGCATTACATTTCGCGTGGCTTCGAACCCTGAGTTCCTTCGCGAAGGTACCGCCGTCGAGGATTTTCTACATCCCGACCGCGTCGTGGTGGGCGTAGAGGACGAAGTCGCCGAACGCCAGCTTCACGAGATCTACCAGCCCGTCCTGGAGCGCAAATTCGATTGCCCGATCCATTCGGGGGGTTGTCCCGACGGCCCAGCGCCTGCTTGGGTGAAGACCACCATCAACAGCGCCGAGCTGATCAAGCACGCGTCCAATTCATTTCTGGCCTTGAAGATTTCCTACATCAACATGGTGGCGGACCTCGCCGAGCGATTGGGAGCCGATATTCAGGAAGTGGCCCAGGCCATGGGCCTGGATCCGCGAATCGGACGGAGTTTCTTGAACGCAGGCCTGGGCTTCGGAGGATTTTGTTTGCCGAAGGACTTGCAGGCTTTCGTGTTTCTGGCTGAGCGATCGGGCGTGGACTTTTCGTTGCTCAAAGAAGTGGAAAAGATCAATCGCAAGCGGCTTCGCCACGTAGTGGAAAAGCTTCGCCACGCTCTCTGGGTGATTAAGGGGAAACAGATCGCAGTTCTGGGGCTGGCGTTCAAAGCCAATACGGACGACGTTCGTTTTGCACCGGCCATCGATTTGATTCATGAGCTTACGAGCGAGGGAGCGAAGATTCGCGCCTACGATCCGCAGGCCATGGAAAAGGCGCAGGCCTTGCTGCCGCAGGTGGCTATGGCGCCGTCTGCCTACGACGCGGCGAAAGACGCGGAGGCTCTGATTATCGCGACGGAGTGGAAGGAATTCCGCCAGCTCGACTGGGCGCGTCTGCGCGACGCGATGACGCGGCCGTTGATTGTGGACGCGCGGAATCTGCTTTCAAGCCGCGAAATCAAGGCTCTGGGCTTTGAATACTATTCGATGGGCCGGCCAGACTGAAAACGGATTCGTGCCGCGCCCGGCTCAGCGCGCCGGCTCGGCGATTTGTTTGCGAAAATATTCGTAGGTGCGCTTCAAACCATCTTCCAGATTGACCTTCGGTTCCCAGTTCAAAATCCGGCGGGCCTTGGTGATGTCCGGACAGCGCTGCTTGGGGTCGTCCTGCGGCAACGGACGAAATACGATCGGCTCCTTCGAGCCGACGAGTTTGCGCACCCGCTCGGCGAATTCCATAATCGTGATTTCGTGGGGATTGCCGATGTTGGTCGGCTCGTGCTCGCCCGATTCGAGCAGGCGATAAATTCCATCGAGCAAGTCCGTAACGTAGCAGAAGCTGCGGGTCTGTTTTCCGTCGCCATACACCGTGATGGGTTCACCCGTAAGCGCCTGGTACAGAAAATTCGGAAGAGCGCGGCCGTCGTTCAGGCGCATGCGCGGGCCATAGGTATTGAAGATTCGCACGATGCGCGTGTCCACGCCGTGATAGCGGTGGTAGGCCATCGTGAGCGCTTCCGCAAAACGCTTGGACTCGTCGTACACGCCGCGCGGGCCGATCGGGTTCACGTGGCCCCAGTACGTTTCCGGCTGTGGGCTCACTTCCGGATCGCCGTAGCACTCCGAGGTGGACGCCAGAAGAAATTTCGATTTCTTCGCGAGCGCCAGGCCGAGCGCGTTGTGCGTGCCCAGCGCGCCGACTTTCATGGTCTGAATGGGCATCTTCAGATAGTCCGGCGGGCTGGCCGGCGACGCGAAGTGCAGGACGACCTCGACTGGCCCTGGCACTTCGATGTAACGGGTGACGTCCTGGCGGCCGAAGCGGAACTTGGGATGCGGGAGCAAATGAGAAATGTTGGCGTCGCTGCCAGTAACCAGATTGTCCAGGCAAAGGACGTCCCAGCCCTTCTCGATCATCAAATCGCAGAGATGCGAGCCGAGAAATCCGGCCCCGCCGGTTATGACTGCACGCAAATTGCGTCTCCCTTCGTGGCCGGAAAGACTGCCACTTTTCGCCGCTGCCATTATCGCCTGAATTTCCGGCGCGGCACACCGAATGCTTTGTTCTGTGCAACAGAGTGTCGGAGTGATGAACGCCGCCGTACGCTCTCCAGTCCCGCTGCAGTGTTGGCGCTGCAGTCCGCGAGCCGGCTTCGTTCCGCCAGATGTTACAATTGAGGATTGCCGTTAAGTCGTAAGCGGCGACAGAGCGCCTAACACCGCGATGCGAATCGAAGATTTCAACGAGCGCCTCCAACACTCCATCCTCGTGGCCGATGGCGCCATGGGCTCGCTTCTCTACGAATCGGCCGGGCCTCAACGCAGCGTGGACGAACTGAATTCGGCCAACCCGGAAGCCGTCTTCCGCGTCCATCAGACTTATATCGAAGCAGGCGCGCAATTAATCGAAACCAATACCTTCGGTGCGAACCGTCATAAGCTTGCGCAACTCGGCATGGCAGACCGTGTGGCGGAGTTGAACCACCGTGGCGTGAAGATCGCCCGAGAAGCCCGAGAGGCGGCGAAGCATGAAGTGCTTGTCGCCGGCTCGATCGGTCCCCTTGGAATCGTCCGCCAGGTTCGCGACCTGCCTCGCGACGAGGTGTTCGCGATCTTCAAAGAGCAGGCTGCGGCGCTCGAAGAGCGAGGCGTCGACCTCTTCCTCGTGGAGACTTTCAGTGACCTCGACGAATTACTCACCGCAATCGACGCCATTCGCTCATTCTCGAATCTTCCCATCGTTGCGGAGATGACCTACTCCGAAGAAGGCACCACCATGGGAGGCATGCGCCCGCGGGATACGTGGGAAAAACTGAAGCAGTGGAACGTCCAAGCCGTCGGCGCCAATTGCACTGTCGGCCCCCAGTATCTGCTCCCAGTCTTGCGCGAATTCAACGGAGTGGGACTCCCTCTTTCGGCGATGCCCAATGCCGGTTTTCCCAAACGTATTGGCGACCGGATCGTTTATCCGAAATCTTCCCCGGAATATTTTGCTCTCTTTGCCCGGGAGGCTGCCGATCTCGGTGTGCGCCTCCTCGGAGGATGTTGCGGGACCACGCCCGACCACATTCGCGCGATGGCCGAAGCGGTGAAAAAACTCCGCCCTGGCAAATCGAGCGGCGCCGGGAAAGAGGCCTCGATTGAAGTTCTTGAGCCAGAGGAACGCACCAGACGCATCAAGACGCGCGAGCCGGAAAGCAAGTTGTGGAAGAAGCTTCAAGCGCAGCAATTCGCCGTTTCCGTGGAAATCGATCCGCCCAAAGGCGTCTCGATTGATCGCATCGTGGAACAGGTTGGCCGAGTGATGGCAAACGGCCATGTCGATTCGATTGACATCAATAGCGGCACGCTGGCGCGCGTTGGAATGGACGCTCTGGTTCTGGCCGGCGCCCTGGAAGCGCACGGCTTTGAAACCATCCCGCATCTCACCACCCGCGACGCCAATATCATCGGCCTGCAGGCGATGCTGCTTGGCGCCTGGGCCGTCGGCGGCGTGCGCAACGTGCTCGCGATCACGGGCGATCCGCCGTCCCTTGGCGATCATCCGGAAACCAGCGGAGTGTACGAAGTCGATTCGATCGGCCTCGTGAAGGTTCTCGCGCGGCTCAATCAGGGCACGGACTGGGCCGGCAAGGCGCTTGGAGGCGCCACCAATTTCACGATTGGCGTCGCCGTAAATCCAGTCGCGGAGGACTTGGACGAAGAGCTGCGCCGCTTTCACGCCAAAATCGAAGCCGGCGCGCACTTCGCCATGACGCAACCCATTTTCGATCCGGCGCACTGGCAAAAATTCTTGAAACGCCTGGGCGGGAAATCGCCCGTCCCGGTCCTGGTCGGCCTGTGGCCGCTCACGAGTTACAAACAAGCCCTGCGCCTGAACAACGAAGTCCCCGGCATCGTGATTCCTGAAGCAACCCTCAAGGAGCTCGAGTCAGCGGGAGATTCCGCGCGGTCCCGTGGCTTCTTGCTGGCGCGCAGAATGCTCGATTGGGCCCGTACGGCTCGCAGCGAAGGGATCGCCGGCGCCTACCTGATTCCCCCTTTCAAGCGCTACGAAGAAGTGCTCGAACTCTTTACCTAGCCGCTTGGGCGCCCTTTGGTCGGTTGGCCAAGCTATCGGGAATAGCCTGCGTAGTTTTCAAAAAAGCCAGAAGCGTTTCTTTTGCTTCGAGCCGCGCGAGCCGTCGTTGGGCTCCGGAACAAAAGGCAGCGGCCGGCCTTCGAATGCGGCCAGCGGGTTATCCACGAAGAGCGCCTGCGCCACATTTTCGCCGTGCTCCTTCGCCACCCAATCGAACGTCTCCTTCAAACGGAGCGGCCGCGACGTGGTATTGTGTGCATCGCTCGCGACGAAGTGCACGGCGCCCTGGGCAAGCCACCCCCGCGAGCTTTCCTGCGCCGCCCGGCCAAATTTTCCGAGCAGTGATTGCGCGGTCACCTGCGCATAACAACCCTGCTGCAGCCACTTGAAGAGCCGCTCGGGTTGCGCGCGAATCAACGGGTTTCGCTCGGGATGCGTAACGATAGGAACCAGGCCCGCGAGCTGCAATTGGTGCAACGCCTGGTCCAGCGACGGTGGAATCGAGAAATCGGCAAACTCCACCAGCAGATAATTTTTCTGATTCAGCGTGTAACGGCTCGGTTGGGTGCGAATGTCCTCGAGATTCTCGAAGCTCAGATGGAAATCGCATCCTGTTGCCAGAATCAGCCGGTCCCCCAACAATCGCTGCAGCTCATCGCGTCGTTCACGAATTGTTGCCGGGTCGAATGGAAATTCCGGATGAGCGTGCGGCGTGCCGATCACGTGCGTAATGCCGTCGGCAATCGCCATTTCCGCCATGGCCATTGAAATGTCGCTGGAGTCTGGCCCGTCGTCGAGTCCGGGGAGGATGTGACAGTGAATGTCGATCACTTCGAGCGAGAATAGCGCAGCGCCGAATGCTTGACAATCGAATGCGCCCCTCGCAGGTGAGTCGAGTTTCGCGTTTCGTTCGCCATCTTACGCAAGACAACGTCACGATTCCGTCGCGAATTGGCGCCGTAAAACTCCACAACAGCCGTTCCATCTGCGAACGCTTCGCACCTCTCGCCTTTGTCGTGCTTTCGACTCTTGCTATCATTGCTGTTTCGATTCATTCGGTTTTTAAAATCTGCTGGCCCAGAAGCAAGCGCGAGGAGATCAGGCGTGGAGCGGAAACCGGAGTTCTTTGCTGGGAAGGGCGTCAAGATCGGCATCATTGGTTGCGGTTACGTGGGTCTTCCCCTCGCTCTTCGTTTTGCCGACGTCGGCCAGCGCGTCACCGGATTCGACCTGGATAAATCCAAGATCGAAAAGCTCAATGCCGGTCAGTCCTACATCCAGCACATTCCGGCGGACAAGATCAAAGCGCACGTGGAAGCCAAGAAATTCGACGCCACCAACGATTTTTCCCGTCTCCGCGACATGGACGCTGTTCTGATCTGCGTTCCCACTCCGCTTGACGAACGGCGCGAGCCGGATCTCAGTTACGTCGAAAATACTGCCCGCGCCATCGCTCCCAATTTGCAGCGCAATCAGCTGATTATTCTCGAAAGCACCACCTATCCGGGTACCACCGAGGAGCTGGTCCTGCCAATTCTGGAGAAGGAAGGGCTTCGCTGTCCGATTGCCAACGGCGAGGGAGGCGAAAATATAGCTACCGATTTTTATCTCGCCTTTTCGCCGGAGCGTGAGGATCCGGGCAATAAACAATTCGGTCTCGCACAGATCCCCAAGGTCGTCGGCGGCGTGAACCCGCCAAGCGGCCGAGCTGCAGCGGGCCTATATGCGCAAATCGTCTCGAAAGTGATTCCCGTGAGCTCCACCCGTGCTGCGGAGATGGTCAAGCTTCTTGAAAATATTTTTCGCTGCGTGAATATTGCCCTCGTCAACGAGCTGAAGCAGCTCTGCCTGCGCATGAACCTGGACATTTTCGAAATTATCGACAGCGCGGCCACGAAACCGTTCGGCTTCATGCCCTTCTATCCCGGTCCTGGCCTCGGGGGCCACTGCATTCCGGTGGATCCCTACTACTTGTCGTGGAAAGCGCGGGAATATGATTTCGCCACCCGCTTCATCGAACTCGCCGGGGAAGTGAACACGGCGATGCCCTACCACGTCGTCGATGCGGTCGCAGCGGCGCTGAACGAGCGCAAGAAAGCCATCAATGGCTCCAAGATCCTCCTTCTAGGCGTTGCTTACAAAAAGGACGTCGACGATCTTCGCGAGTCGCCTTCGCTCAAGCTTCTCGAATTGCTTACGGCCCGCGGCGCGGTGCTCGATTACAACGACCCTTATTTCGCGGCGCTTTCCAAGATGCGCCACTACGATTTCTCGAATATGCGCTCGGTCGATCTATCTGCCCAGCGGCTCGCCGGCTACGATTGCGTGCTGATTGCCACCGACCATTCGAGTTACGACTACGACGCGATCGTTCGCGACTCAAAACTCGTGGTTGACACGCGCAACGCCACCCGGCGCGTGAAGCAAAATCGCGAAAAAATCGTCAACTGCTAGCGCGAACGCCTCTGCTCCGCTGAACCGTGCTTCTGTTTACTCAAAATCTGCCCTAGTAAGTTAGTTCCATTGCCTGCGGCGGTTTCAAAAGCTATGGTTCTCCTATGGGCACCACTACGCCTCCGAAACCCGCATGGAAGGCCGATCCCGGCCGTCGCCGGAGCATGCGCGTGCTGCTCAGCGTTCCAATTCTTGTGAGCGGAAAGACGGCTGAGAATCAGGATTTTAAGGAAGAAACGCGCACTCTCGTCGTGAATGCGCACGGCGCCCTGATCTCCCTGGCAGCCCATGTGGCGGCTCAGCAGAACATCACGCTATCGAACAAGGCGACCCAGCAATCGATTGATTGCCGCGTTGTGCATCTCGGGAACATGCAAGGTGGAAAGGCGCAGGTGGGCGTCGAGTTCGCCAAGCCTTCGGCAAAATTTTGGCAAATCGATTTCCCCCCGGATGATTGGGTCGTCCCGGAAGACTAGGAAGTTCCAGGGCCCACGCGCGCCCCGCTACTGCACCGCCGAAATCAGCTCCACCCGCAAGCTTCCAAACGGCATCTCCGCCATCAACAAAACCGGCGTTCGCGCTGCATCGTTCGCCAGCCACGCCGTGAAATTCGTACCCGCCACTTCCTTGCCCCGCTGATACAAACGGATCGAAATCTTCGACGCCGAGAAATTTCCGGCCGCCACGGCTATCGTTTCCTCTGGCACCTCGAGGCGCGCCCGCATCTCGTACACGTCCCGCCCGTCGTAGACCGGCGTTTGGAACTCGGGTTTCTGCTCCCAGTCGACGCCCCGCAGCGCGTATACCGCCCCCAGCGGATCGCGTGTTCCGGGCGATACCACGACGCCGGCTATCGCTCCCCGCCGCGGCTGGCCCTCAGCCAAGAAGTGAAAAACTTCGTTTTGCTTCTGCCCCATTTCATTCAGGTACGTTTCATACTGACGGCTTTCGAGCGTCGCCGCGTCGGTGTACGAATCGAATTGGTCGTCCAAGGCAAAGAGCGACCGCATTGGGCTCAGCGTGTGAGCCAACGCTCGAAAATGCCACGTCCCCCAACCCATCAAATCACGACGCTCCGGAACCGTCAGCTCGATCGACGCGGCGTTCGTAAAAGTCGCCCACGCCACGCGATAGTCGAGCTTCTCCCCGATTCGAAACGGCATCGCCGCGTCGCGCGCCACATTCAACGCCTTGGCGCTCTTATGTTTGGATTGTCGGCTTCCAGCGGGAACCGCAGCCGCTCGCCCCAAAACCCCGATCAACGCGCACGAAATCAAAGCGGCGCTAAAGAGCAGCGGTGTTCGAGCATGGTGATGCGATTTCATCGCTTTCTATTAGAGGCTCTCTTCGGCCAGGACGTTGTGCAACCCGGAACCTGCGGCCTTTCTTGTTACAGTTGAACGGCTAGGCTATATTCAAGCGTACCCTAGCGGCAGGAAGCCGGCCACCGGGTTCGAACTTCAGTTGCGCAATCGTTTAGTTTCAGCGCGATCGACAATTTCAGGAGAGTTCCCCGAATGCGTTATCTCGTCACTGGCGGCGCCGGTTTCATCGGTTCAAACATTGTTGACGAGCTAGTCCGCAGAAACCACGAAGTCGTCGTGCTCGACGATCTCTCCGCCGGCAAGGAATCGAACCTGGCATCGGTGCGCGGCAAAGTTGATCTGCGCATTGGAAGCATCACGGACCTTGCCGCCGTGCAACCAGCGGTCAAAGGCGCCGATTACGTGGTGCATCTGGCCGCCCGCACCTCCGTCCCGCGTTCCGTGAAGGATCCGCTGGAAACCAATCACGTCAATATCGACGGCACGCTCAACGTTCTCGTCGCCGCCCGCGACGCAAAAGTCCGCCGCTTCGTCTACGCCGCTTCCTCCTCGGCCTATGGTGAAACTCCTACCCTGCCGAAAACCGAATCGATGCACCCCGAACCGATTTCGCCTTACGGCGTCACCAAATACGTTGGCGAAATCTATGCTCAAGCGTTTGGCCGCACCTATGGCCTGGAAAACGCCTCCGTCCGCTTCTTCAACGTCTTCGGCCCGCGCCAGGATCCCACTTCCCAATATTCGGGCGTGCTCTCCCGCTTCATGCTCGCCGTGATCCGGAACGAGCAGCCGGTGATCTACGGTGACGGCGAACAATCCCGCGATTTCACCTACATCGACAACATCGTCGACGAAACCCTCCGCGCCTGCGATGCCACGGATGCTTCCGGAAAGGTTTTCAACGGAGGCACCGGCGCCCGCATCACTTTGAATCAAGTTCTGAAGCTCCTCGAAAAGATTACCGGCGAGAAAATTCAGCCCCGTTACGATCCCCCGCGCGCCGGCGACATCCGGGACTCGCAGGCCGATATCTCTCTCGCTCGAAAGGTACTGGGCTATCAGCCGCTCGTTGGATTCGAAGAGGGGCTCCAGCGCACCTGGGCCTGGTACTCCTCCGCCTATGCAAAAAGTTAGGCTCGCATTCATGCCTATTGGCGGTTTGACACAACTTCTTTTCTAGTCTAGTACTTCCTCGGTTCGGCGCGCGGGTGCTTTTGTGTCGGCACACGGGTTCGTTTTCCGCAGCGCTCGCTCAATCGCGGGGCGCTGCATTTCACCAGAAAAGCGTCGGCACGGAGGGACAACTTCCCATGGAAACTGCAATCGGAGTGTACGATTCGCGCGACCGCGCTGAGCGAGCCGTGAAAGATCTGCTCGCCAAGAACGTGCCAGCGGACTCGATTGTCTTTCTCACGCGCTCCGAAAGCGAAGCGGCTAATTTCGCCAAAGAAGTGGGAGGTTTTGCGGGCGGCTTCCTGGGGGGCACGGTAGGCATGGCCGCGGGCGCGGCCGCAATCGCGCTGGCCCTGGTTCCCGGCGTTGGACAGGTCTACGCTCTGGGCGTCGGGGCGACGGCCCTTTTCGGCTACCTCGGCGCGCGCAGCGGTTCTGCCGCTGCGAAAGCGATCGCTCACGACGACGCTGCTCCTATGCCCGCAGCGGCTCACCAGTCGGAGGAGGCTGCCGCGCTTGTGGAAGTACTGAAGCAAGGACGCTCGGTCATTGTGGTTCGGACCGAATCGCAGCAGGTTGCGGCCGCCGCGACCAGCATTCTGGATGCGGCAGCGCCAGCCGGCGCAGCTCCCACGACGGCGCCAAGAAAATTACGGATGACAACCCGCGACGCCGGTGGAATCGCGATTATTGATGTGGTCGGCCGAGTCACACTGGGCGAGGGCAATACGATGTTGCGCCAGGTGGTGACGACCCTCATCGACAAGGGAAATAACCGGATCATCCTGAATTGCACGGAGCTCGATCACCTCGATAGTTCGGGAATCGGAGAGCTGGTAAGAACCCACGCCGCCGTTCGCAAAGCAGGTGGACGGTTTTCTCTAACCAGCCTCACGAAGAAGATCCACGATCTGCTTTCCGGAACGTCGTTGCACCGGGTTCTTGAGATTCACAAAGACGAGTCTTCAGCGCTGGAATCGATCCGCTCGGGGAGTTCCTCCGG
>Ga0335080_10008684_pt1 | contig 10594 bp, 9 predicted proteins | sample Lox_Sample_34_FD_206720 | JGI IMG/M metagenome (GOLD analysis project Ga0335080, IMG submission 206720) | Soil microbial communities from Loxahatchee National Wildlife Refuge, Florida, United States - Lox_Sample_3.4 | ecosystem: Environmental > Terrestrial > Soil > Wetlands | place: USA: Florida... | reverse complement strand
ACGGATATCTCTTCACGGGTTGATACATTGTAACTGTGTGAGCGCGGAATGATGCGACGAATCGGCTGGTGGAGCGTAACGGCCGGCCTGCCGCTGCTCTATCTCGCGGCGGTCTACGTGGCCACGCGGCATCCTAAGCCGGTGTACGCATTCGCCGTTCCCACCGTCTTCACGGTGGCGGAGAAGGCCGGACCGGCGATTTATCATGCGCCGGACCCGATCTATCCCGCACAGGCACTGCGCGCGCACGTCGAAGGATCGGTGAGGTTTCACGTCGCGATCGCAGCGGATGGTAGCGTCCGACACGCCAGCCTGATCGCCGGGCCGGCGCCGCTCGTCGATGCCGCGCTGACCGCCGTCCGGCAGTACCAGTTCGAGCCCAAAGCGGCGGAAACCGAGATCGAGATTCCGTTTTCCCTGCAAAACCCCACGCGGTCGTTTTCACTGCCGGCGGTGGCCGCCCGGCCGGGCGCCGTCCCCGGCCCGGTGCGGGTGGTCGTCTCGGTGGATCCGGCGGGGCATGTCGATTCCGTGACGCCCGTCGCCGGCCGCGAGGCCCTGTTTGCCCCGGCCATGGAGGCCGTAAGACGCTGGACATTCCGCCCCGCTCTGCGGAACGGGGCGGCCGTGAAGGGCAGTGTCGTGATCGACATCCCTCGCTCCCGGAGGACGCTGAAGACAAAACAGGGCAGGCCCCACGACCTGCCCTGTTAACGCAATTTCCAAAGGAGAAACAGCATCCCGGCGAGGAATCCCAGGCCGGCGTTATATTCCTGGTTCCTTAGATACAGAGCCGCTGAAAAAGGATTCGGGTTTCCCTGCGGTCTGGAGCCCAGGCGGGGCCAAAGGGCGGGAACATGCTCCGCATAGTCGGCATACTCGGGGAAAATTTTGCGAAGATGCTGCTCCTCGTTCTGAATGACCGGCAGGTAGACAAACACAAATACCACCCCGAAAAGCAGCGCCAACCAGGCGCTTCGGGCCGCGACCGCCAGTCCCGCCGCTACCAGCAGCGTGCCGGCATAAAGAGGGTTGCGTGTGTAGGCGTAAGGCCCCCCGGTGGCGAGGTTTCGGTTCTTTGCAAGGCATCCGGCCGCCCAGGCGCGCAAAGCGAGTCCAGCCAGCGACACCGGGATACCCCACGCCATGGAGTGCGCGGTCGGCAGCGAAAACCAGGCGAAGACGATTACGATCAGGAAGCCGCTAGGTACGCGGAGCCGTGCGACCAGATCGGCGTACGGCTTGGGGAACTCGATCATCGGGCGAGGCTTCCTGCGAGCAGCGAGTCGAAGACCTGGTCCGGGGTGATCTGCCGCATGGCGTCGTCGATCGCGCCGCCGCGCTTGTACGTGGTGAAGGCCGCCGGCGCCCGCAGCACCCGCAGAGAGCCTCCGTAGGGACCGTTGCGCGCCGGGTCGGTCGGACCGAAGATGGCAACCCCGGGCTTGCCGAGCGCGGCGGCAAGGTGCAGCGGTCCGCTATCGACGCCCACCACGGCCATGGCGCGGCGCGTGGCGTGGATCAGGCCCGGGAGGCCGGAGCGGTGCGGCAGGGAGGAATCCGGCAGACCGTTCAGAACCAACGGGACCCCGAGCTTCTGTTTCAAACGTTCTCCGAGGGTGTCGTAGTATTCCATGGGCCATTGCTTGGATTGCCAGCCGGCCAGGGGAGATGCGAGCACAAAATCCCCGGGCGGCAAGTCGCCCTCCGGACGTCCCGGGGGCAAAGGGAAGAGCCGCCGGGAGGGATCGGCGCGCGCGCCGCACGCAATCGCGAGGTCGAGATTTCGGTCCACCACGTGGACCGACTGGCTTAGCGTCTTATGGGAATAAAAGAGACCCGCGGCGCGCTCGCGCAACTGGGATTCGTGGAAGCCGTGGACGCGCTCCGGCCGGGCGGCTTTCGCGCACAGAGCCGACTTGAGCAGGCCCTGGAAATCGACGGCGAAGTCAAAGCGCCCGGCGCGCAGTTCGCGAAGGGTTTCGAGGAGCCCGCCGGCCGAGCCGCGGCCTAGAATCAGCACGCGATCCACGAACGGGTTCCCTTCCAGAAGCGCCGCCCACTTCGGCTCGACCAGCCACGTGAGGCGTGCGCCCGGATGACTCTGCTTGAGCGCCGCCACGGCGGGCAGGGCGTGAATGATATCTCCCATCGCGCCCAGGCGAACCACGAGGATCCGTCCGCTAGCGGGTTTGGCGTTCTCGGACATGCTCGATCAACTGGCGGGTTCGGCGCGCGTCGGCCGCTTCCATGCGCACCACCCGCGCAGGCCGCAAACGCGCGCAGAGCGCTTCCGCGTCGCTGTCTCCGGCAATTACCACGTAGTCTACCATGCGCAATCCGGCGGCTAATTCGGCTCGCGCACGCTGCGGCAGCAACTCGCCGGAGAGGGGCAGAACCACGGCCAGCAGTGGACGCGGCAGCGCCTTCAGCTCGCGAACATGCTCCGCCAGAAGTACGTCGAAGTATCCCGTGACCACGGTGCATCCGCCGGGCGCCGCGTCGGGACTCAGGATTTTGGCTCGCGTATCCATGCGGTTTCTTCGATGAGGGCCAGCGCCTCGGCGGCGACACGCTCGCTCGTCACACGGGTCATGCAGCGATGGTCTATAGGGCACTCGCGAAGCAGACAGGGGCTGCACTCGGCGTGCTCGCGCACCACGCGCGCTAGCGGACCCGTGGGGCCGGTCGTGGTGTCGTCCGTGGCGCCGAACACCGTGACCGTCGGAACGCCCAACGCGCTGGCTATGTGCATGGCGCCGCTGTCGTTGGTCAGGAATACGCGGCAAGCGGCTGCGAGGTCGATGAATTCGCGGAGGCTGGTCTCGCCGGCTAGGTTCCACGCCTGGGGGCCGGCGCGGCCCAGCGCGGCTGCAACCTCCCCGCACAGGGGGCGCTCGGCTGAGGAGCCAAAAATCAGCACCGGCATGCCCAGTTTCGCCGCGGCGTCGGCGAATCGCGCAGCCGGCCAGCGCTTGGCGTTTCCGTAGGCGGCGCCCGGGCTGATTCCCGCCACCGGGTCCTTCACGCCAAGCTGCTCGAAGCGCTTCAGACCGGCCTCGCACGCCTGGGTGGCGCCGTCGAGCCGAATCTCCTCGGAGGCGGGGAGGCGCTCGATCATGCCCGCCCGGCGAAGGAGTTCGAGGTAATAGAAGCGCTCGTGCCGCGGAATCTCGCCTGGCTCCGGCACGGGAACGGCGCGCGTGAGCAGCAGCCGGCGCCCGTCGCGGCTATAGCCGATGCGCTCCGGAATACCGGCCATCCAGACGATCAGCGCGGCATCGAACGCGTTCTGCAGTAGGATCGCCGCATCGAAGCGCTCGCCACGCAGGCGCGCCGCAAACTCGCGCCTGGCGTTCCACCCCTGGCGCGCGGGATAGACGATCACGCGATCGATGGCGCGCTCGCGCCCGTAGAGATCCGCGACCCACGGGCGCGCAGCGACAGCCAGATGGGCGTGCGGGAACACCCCCCGGATCGCGCGGATCGCCGGCAGCGACATTACCGCGTCGCCGAGCCAGTTTGTGGCGCGCACCAACACCCTCGAAATGGAGCTTGGGTTGAAGGCCAAACTCCAGAATAGCGGATGGCTATCGCAGGGCGTTAATTAGAAGATCAGTTTCATCCCGAGCTGGAGCTGCCGCGAGCTGCCGAGATCGCCGCGCGACGTGCGGGTCGCCGTGATCTGGCCGTAATTGACGCTCAGCACGTTATTCGAGGGCTGGGCGAAGTTCGGATGATTGAACAGGTTGAACGCCTCCGCCCGGAACTGGAGCGAGAGGCGCTCCTTGATCTGAGTGTTTTTCGAGATCGCGAAGTCGATGTCCTCGAAGCCGGGCGCCGTCAGGATATTGCGGCCGGCGTTGCCGAAAGTGCCGGTGGCCGGCAGAGAGAATGCCGCGCGGTTGAGCCAGAGGTTGGGCGCCGGATTGGGCAGCGTCAGCGGCTGGCCGGCCACTACGTTGGGGCGGTCGAAGGTCTCCAGGCTGCTCGGGTCGGCGGTGGGAATAATCGGGCTGAACGGGTTGCCGCTCTGCAGGTTGACGATCGGCGCCACGCTCCAGCCCTGCGCCAGGCGGCGCGTGAAGCCGTTGCGGTCCCACTGAAACGGCAGCAGGTAAATTCCGCTCAGGACGAAGCGGTGACGGGCATCAAAATCCGAAAGTCCGTGCTCGGCGGAAATGTTATAAAAGTTTTGTATCTGCGGGTTAGAGCTGCCCACCGAGTTATTGTCGATGGACTTCGAGAATGTATAAGAAGCGTTGAAGGTCAGCCCCTTGGCCAGACGCTTCTCTGCGCTAAGCCACATCCCGTTGTAATTCGAGTTAGATACCGATTCCTGGATGGTCATCGACCCTCCACTTTGATTTACCGGCTGTCCGGACGCGTTCAAAGAGGTGATCGGTGAAATGGGGCGCACGCCGCCGATGCCCTGGTTGTAATCGCCGATAAGGCGCAGATGGCGGCCCTGGCTGCCTACATAGGCGATCTGCAGAATGGTGCCGGCGACCTCGTGCTGAATATTGAAGTTATACGACAGTACCTGTCCGCTCTTGAAATTGGGATCCACCAGTTGCAGCGCGGCGCCGACGCCGGGGGGCGAATTGAAGGGCGCCGCCAGGTTGATGTTCTGCGTAATATTGACCGATTGCGAGAAGGGCGGGTTCGAGCCGAGGCCGGTTACGATGTTCGTCACCGGCTGGTCGTAGTAGTAGCCGGCGCCGGCGCGCACGACGGTCTTGCCTTTGCCGAAGGGATCCCAGGCGAAGCCGACCCGCGGGCCGAAGTTGGTGAACTGCTTTTGATAGGCTTCGTCGATACCATTGGTGCCGATGCGGACCAGCGCGCGGTTGGCGAAATCGAAGACGCTCAGACGGTCATGAATCTCGCTGGGGACGCCGTTGTACTCCCAGCGCAGGCCGAGATTCAGCGTGAGCCGGGCACTTATCTTGAAGTCGTCTTGCACGAAAGTGCCAATGGCGTTCACGCGAAGCGCGGGGGTGACGGGCAGCGCCGTTTCGATCGACTGCGAAGGAGTGGCCGCAAGGAACGCGGCAAGCGATGGGAAGAGAATGGATCCGCCTGTGCCGCCGTTGAAATTGTTGTTGCGGAAGCGGCGGTACTCGGCGCCGAACTTGATGGAGTGGCGGCCGTGCAGCCAGGCGGCCGTATCGGAGTATTGGAATGTGGTATCGCCGCGGCCCTGCGGAAAACCGGTAATGCCTCCGAACCACGGGGTCCCGCTGTTCAGGCTGCCGACTTCGATCTCGGGCATCACGCTGGACGGCGAGGTCATTCCAAAATCGGCGGGATTGCCGTTGAAGGCCTGGGTAAAGGTGATGTGGACACGGTTGAGTCCGGCGTGAAATTCGTTGGTCACCGTTGGCGAAAAAACGTGAATGTAGCCGAGCGCGATGAGGTAGCGCTGAGCGGGACGAAGGTCGCCGAAACCCGGCAGGTTGTTGCCTTGCAGAGTAGGCTCGGTGCGCTCGTCGCGGTTGATGATGAAGCTGCCGAAGAGATAGTTCTTCTCGTTGATGTTGTGATCGATGCGGCCGGTTTCCTGGTTCAGAGTGCGCTGCCGCGCGGCCGTGCCCACGAAGTGGGTGCCGGTGCCGTCATTGGCTGGGGGGACCAGGGTGAGGAGTTTCTGTATGACCGGGTTCGTCGCCGCGGCACGCTGATCGGGCGTGGGCACCAGCGTGTTGATAGTAGCGACTTCGCGGCCGCGCCGGCCTTCGTAACTGTTGAAGAAGAACGTCTTGTTCTTGATGATAGGTCCGCCCACGCTGTATCCGAAAATATTGCGCTTGAATGGCGCGATCGGCCCCGGAGGATCGAAAAAGTTCTTAGCGTCGAAGATGTTGTTGCGCACGAACTCGTAGGCGGTGCCGTGCAGCCCGTTGGTGCCGGATTTGGACACGCCGTTGATCACGATCCCGGCGTTGCGCCCGTACTCGGCGGAGAACGCGTTGGTCTGGACCTTGAACTCCTGGATCATGTCGATGTTCGGCTGAAACGTGATCTGGTTCTGCACCATGTCGCTCAGGTTCATGCCATCGACCACGTAGTTCGTGGAGTCTTCCCGGGTGCCCGACGCATTGATCCCCGAAATCCCGATGCCGCTCGGCACCGCCAGGAAGGTCCGGTTGTTGGTGCTGGGCACAACCGTGCCCGCCTGCAACAGGGCAAGGTCCAGGAAAAAGCGCCCATTGAGGGGGATCTCGACGATCCTCTTGTTCTCCACCACCGAGCCGAGGCTGGATGTTTCGGTTGAGACTGCGGCCGGTTGGGCGTCGACGTTCACCACCGTCGTGGTTTCGCCGACCTGCATCGTCACGTCGAGGCGGAGACGCTCGTCCACCGCGAGCGTGATCCCCGTCTGCGCGTATGTCTGGAATCCCTTCTGGGTAGCTTTAAGTTTGTAAGTCGCCGGACGCACCGTTGGGAACTCATAAGAGCCGGCGCTGTCGCTGAGCGTCTGCTGGCTGACATTTGTGTCGAGGCTGGTCAGGACCAGAGTTACTCCTGGAATGACGCCGCCCTGTTGGTCCTTAACCGTGCCCACGAGCGCCGCATTCTGCGCAGCCAGCGGGAACGCCGGTAAAATCAGTAACACCACTGGTAACGCAGCCGGAATTCGCTTGAACATAGTTCCTCCCCTCGCTGTATCGAGACTAGTGGTTACAGAATAACAAATCTGTTGACGCCCGAGGTGCGCAACCGTTGCCTCCAGGACCCTCTTTTTACAGGCCGCAGGTGAGGAACGAGACGTTTCGCGCCGGGCCCGTGATAGCGTAAGGGTTGATGCGAGGACACATGACTATTGGGGTTCTGGTACTCCTATCCGCCGCCGCGGCTCGTGGACAGCAGGCGGACGAACTGGAAGCCGTGGTCGCCACAGACCGGGGAACATTTCGCTTCGAATTCTTCCCGGACAAGGCGCCCAAGCATGTCGAACACTTCATCAAGCTGGCTCGCGAGGGTTTTTTCGACGGCAGCGCCTTTCATCGCACCGTGGCTTACGGGATCATTCAGGGCGGCGATCCGCTGCTCAAAAATCCCAAGACCCCTCGCAATCTGTGGGGCACGGGCGGTCTGAACCAGCTCGCCGCCGAGTTCAGCGACCTGAAACACGAGCGCGGAACCGTTTCGACGGTGAGCATCCCGGACCGCAAGGACAGCGACGGGGCGCAGTTCTTTGTGTGTATCAGCCCGCAGCCGCCTCTGGACGGGAGGTTCTCCGCGTTTGGCCGCGTCACCGAAGGCATGGACGTGGTGGAGAAGATTTCGCAGTCCGCGAACGCTCCCGACGGGTTGGCCGAAAAGCCGGTGCGGATTCTGGAAGTGAAGATCGAGAAAAAGAAGATACAGCCGTTCCTGAACGCCGCCCCCGAAGAATTGCGCAAAACCGTCATCATGAAAACCACGATCGGCACAATCAGGATCCGCATGGAGCCGGACTGGGCTCCGAACCATGTGCGCAATTTCCTGATGCTGGTGGACACGGGCTGGTATAACGGCACGGCGTTTCACCGCATCGAAAAGGGATTCGTGGCGCAAGGCGGGATGGGGAATACCCGCGCCGGCGGAGCGCCGCACCCGGCTGATCGCTGGGTCCACCCGCTCAAGGGCGAGTTCCGCGCGGATGTGCACCATGTAAGAGGGATCGTCTCCATGGCCCGTTCGGACGATCCGGACTCCGCGACCACCAGTTTTTTTCTGATGCTGGGACCGGCTCCGCACCTCGACGGGCAGTATTCGGCATTCGGCCGGATCGTCGATGGCATGGAAGTCCTGGATGCGTTCGAGAAAGCCGAAGGGCGAATCGAGATCGTGGATGCCCGGATCGAGTAGGGCCGGTGAAGCGGCCCGCGGGTGCGATAATCTGTTTACTACGGTCCCCAGCGAGGGCAATGGAATGGAGCGGATCATGAGGATGAAACTGCCGGGCGGGTTGTTCGCGATGACAGTGCTGCTGTCCCTGATAGGGCACGCTCAGGAGAAACCGGCCGCGCCGCAGCCGGCCGAAGCCGACGCCTGCTATCAGAAAGGTGTAGCGCTGATGCAGGCAGGCAAGCTGGCCGAAGCCGAAGAGGCGTTCCAGCAGGCCGTGGAGCTCGACCCCAGGAACACGCGCGCGCTTATGGGCCAGGTGGAAATATTGATGGCGCGGAAAAAGCCGCAGGAAGCGCTCGATCTCCTCCAGGATCAGGTAACCAAGTATCCGGAGCGCGTCGATTTCCGGCTCGCGCTCGGCAATGCGGCCGTAAGAGCGGGCAAGTACGATTTGGCCATCGACGCATACCAGGAGGCGCTGCCCCGGCTCGACGGCGATTCCAAGGCGAAAGGCGATCTGTACCTCCGCATGGGCGAGACCTACCGGCGGAAGGGCGACATGCAGTCCGCGATAGCGAGTCTGCGCCGGGCGAAGCAGCTTCTGCCGGATAGTTCCACCGTGGGCGGCACCCTGGCCGTCGCCGAGGCGGCGGCCGGCCAGACGGAGGAGGCCGAGCGGCAGTACCGGTCGGTGCTCCAATTGGATCCGGAGAACGCCCTGGCGATGAATAACCTGGCCTACCTGCTGGCCGAGAACGGCGGCGACCTCGATGAAGCGCTCGCGCTGGCCCATCGCGCCCGGGACCTGCGTCAGGATCTCACCGAGATCCACGACACGGTCGGCTGGATTTACCTGAAAAAGAACATGGTGGGCGCCGCCATCGGAGTATTTGACGCAATGGTGCAAATGGAACCGCGGAATCCCACCTATCACTACCACCTGGGCAAGGCGCTGCTGGCGAGCGGCGACAGGTTTGCGGCGACTCAGCAGTTGAACGCGGCGCTGCGGTTGAATCCATCGGAAGCCGAGGCGGAGAAGATTAAAGAACTGCTGCAAAACTCGTCGCAGTAAGTTAACTTCGGTTATCAAAACGTGGGTATTACCCTGAGTTTCTTGACTAGTTGGACTACTTACCCTGGTTAAAGTACGCCCAGGGGAGTACCACAACTATCGCCACGAAGCTAAAGCCTTTATCCTGGAAGAGTGAAGTTACGGCTGCTATTGGCGCTGGCTTTGTCCGCTGGATCCTTGTACGCGGATACCATCGTCGTCACGGGTGTGGACGCGCCACTGGGGATGCAGCAGAGTCTGTGGATCGACGAGAAGGGTACGGCGACCCAGCTCTATTGGGCGGGCGGCATCAACGCCAACGTCGATAATACCTACGTACGCACGATGTGGTGCGTGCAGTTGTTTGTCGACATCAGTCTCGGACAGACCTACAAAACGACCATCGATTGGGCGGACACGCCGCAATTGCAGCGAGTCGCCTGGATGGTGCAGAACATTGCCCCTGGATTGAGCACCCAAACTCAGGGAGCCGCGTTCCAGCTTGCCGTGTGGGACATTATCGAAGACAATGGCGACGGCTTTGCGGTTGGAGCAGGCAACGTATATCAGTCCACCTCGACCACAAACCCGACGAACGCAGGCGTTCTGACCCTGGCTTCCCAATACGAAACGCAGAGCGTGGGCCATGCCTTCAAATATGAGCCGGTTTACCACAACGTGACCGTCGCCGACGGGACCGCCGTGCAAAACCTGATCGGGCCGGTCCCTTACGACGGCGGACCGTTCGGGACCGCCCCGGAACCCGCCGATGCGGCCCTGGTGCTCAGCGGCCTGGCGCTGATCGGCGCGGGTTGGCGAAGCACGAGGCGGCGGAAGCAGACGGGGTAGCTACCGCGACAACGGGTATCCTTCAACGATCCAGAGATCGCTTTGCGTCTGAGCAACCGAGGCCGCCAGGCTCTTTCCGTCCGGCGCCAGGCTCAGGCGAGCACGATACGTCGCCCCGCCCGAAATGGTGAACTCGCCCGTATAAGTGGCGATATCGCGCACCGTGCCGCCCGCGATATCGATCGCCTTCAGAAACGCGTGGCCGCCTTCGCGGCCGGCCGCGTAGAGAGTCTTTCCGTCGCGGGAGAAAGCAACGGCGTTGGTGTCCAGGGCCGGCAGCTTCCGGCGGCGCTGGCCGTCCGCAGAGAAGAGCTGGATGCCGTCGCGGGCTTCGCACGCCAGCCAGTCGCCCGCGGGCGACCATTCGAGCGGCATGAGGCACGTCGGCGCGCCCGGAATCACCCGCGGCGTCATGTTCGCACCCACGCCAACGATGGCCGGCTGCCAGGGGCGGTCGCGGTGCATGAGCCCGGCAATGGAGTTGCCGTCCGGCGACCAGGTCGGGGCCACAATGTAATCGGCCGCCAGGCGAATGGGAGCTCCACCCACAAGCGGCTCCACCCAGATGGTGGTGGGTTCGTTGGTGGAGGAACGCACGAAGGCGAAGCGGCTGCCATCCGGTGAGAACACGGGATGCGCCAGGCCGGTGGTGGTGCCCGCGGGAAAGTCGCGGGGGGTGACCAGGGGGCGGTCGATCGCCGCCTTCACATTGTGGACCCAGATCTCGCTCGTCCCGTCGCGGTCGGTCGAATAAAGAAATTGATCGCCTGCCGGCGACCAGGAAGGCGAGTACGTGTTCCTGCTATTGGCGAGCAAGGTGCGGGGCCGGCCGCCGTCGAGCGGAAGCTCGAGCAG
>Ga0335080_10008683_pt1 | contig 10595 bp, 12 predicted proteins | sample Lox_Sample_34_FD_206720 | JGI IMG/M metagenome (GOLD analysis project Ga0335080, IMG submission 206720) | Soil microbial communities from Loxahatchee National Wildlife Refuge, Florida, United States - Lox_Sample_3.4 | ecosystem: Environmental > Terrestrial > Soil > Wetlands | place: USA... | reverse complement strand
GCGCGCTTCTCGAAAAGCGAAGCGATCAGAACAATGCGCAGCTCTTTCGCCAGGTCCGAGAGCCGCATGGTGGTGGGGCCGGGAATCGGTTCCGCTAAATCAAAAAGCGCCGCGTCTTCCCGCTGGCAGAAATATTGCGTCTGAAAAAGTTCAGGCAGACAGACGATCTGCGCTCCCCGCGCCGCCGCCACGCGCACATGTTGCAGGGCGCGCTCCACATTTTCTTCCGGAATGGGCGTGGCCGACATCTGCACCAGCCCTACGCGAAATGTTTGCGGCGGCAAAGTTGCGTCCTCTCTCTCTTGGCGATTTAGAATATCAGACGGGGCGCGCCAAAAAATCTGCCGATCGCAAGCCGGCCAAGCGCCGCCCCATCGCCCTGATTTGCTGGCGAACCCTGTATTCTTCTAGTAGAGTAGTGCTTCAAAAAGCGCAGATGAAAAAAACTAATGCCTGAGGGGAGGTGCGAACTTGAAGCATGACAATCACGATGGCTCCGGCATCGACCGCCATCTGCATGATCCGGTGGAAGACAAACTCATTCCTCTGGAGCCGCTCGACCCTAACCGCATCCGCTCGATTGACGATTTAGTTCGCGCCATGGGCAACACTGCCTTTACCGGCCGCCAGGTAGGCGAAGCGGCCGACGTTCTCGAAGCCATGGCCCGCGACAAAGACTGCTTTGTGGTCATGACTCTCGCGGGCGCCATGACCGTGGCCAAACAGGGCCTGGTGATTGCCGAATTGATTGACCGCGGCGTCGTCAACGCCATCGTTTCCACCGGAGCGCTCATGGCGCACGGCCTGGTGGAGGCCACCGGCCATTCCCACTTCCGCTCCAACCCCGAGGTTTCTGACGAGGAGCTCTACCAGCAGGGCTACAACCGCGTGTATGACACGCTGGAGCCGGAGCGCAACCTGGATGACGTGGAGAAGGTCATCTTCCGGGTACTGGAAGAATGGGACCCTAACGAGACTTTGTGCTCCTACAAATTGAATCACGCCATTGGCGAGCATCTGGCAAAACATGCCAAAGATCAGCGCGGCATTTTGAAATCGGCCTATGAGCAGGGCGTTCCCGTGTTTGTGCCCGCCTTTACCGACTCTGAGCTGGGCCTCGATTTCGCTCTCTCCAACCGCGTACGTGAGGCCTCCGGCCGGCACAAGCTGCGCTTTGATCCCTTTGAAGACCTCGAGCACTTCGCCGCCACCTTGCTGCGGCAAAAACGCCTGGGAATTTTTACCATTGGCGGCGGCGTCCCCCGCAACTGGTCGCAACAGTTCGGCCCCTTCATCGAGTTGCGCCATCGCCGTATGGGCGAAAATGTTCCTCTCAAACGTTATCACTACGGCGTGCGCATCTGCCCCGAGCCGGTGTTCTGGGGAGGCCTCTCCGGCAGCCCTTACAGCGAAGCCGTTTCCTGGGGCAAGTTCGTGCCGCCGGCCGAAGGCGGCCGCTTCGGCGAGGTGTTTGCCGATGCAACCCTGGCCCTGCCCCTGATCGTCGCCGCCGTGTTCGAGCGCCTGGATAAGAGCAAAGATAAGCCGAAAGAAAATTCACGTGTGCATCGCGAGAAGGCCCTGGCGCGGAGATAGCGGCGGCCGGCCGGGCGAGGTTTTCTTCAGCCGCGGCGGCTGAGCAGCAGGATGCCTCCCGTGAAGGCAAGCACAATCACGATTGCGCCAAGCGATGCGCCTGCCCAGAGCGCAAGGCGATTCATGCCATCGGCGTGAATCAGGAAGTGATGCAGGCCGTGGACGAGATGCAGGCTCGTCAGCAGAACAGCGATGCCGCACGCGATTCTCAAAATTCGCATCTGAGCTCCATTCAAAGTTTCGAGCGTTGCCACCGCCGCAGCCCTTCCACTTGCTTACCGTTGTCATTCCGGGCGAAGCGAGGAATCCGCTCTTGGTTTCCTTCTGCGGAAAATCCAAGAGCATATTGTAAAGCTTGATGCCGTTACCATCGTGCTCCCCAGCCACTGGCGGCCAGATCGCAAACGCCTGATACTGCTGGAGAGGCTCCCATGGCCGAGAGCGCAACTCCCTCCAATTTACTGGCCCGCTTCGGAGAGATTCTTCTCATTCTTCTGCTCGCCTCGGCAATCGCGGCCTGGGCGGTGTGGGTCAATCTGGAAACGCCGTATCTGGCCTTCTCGATGGCGGCGGCCTTCCTGTTTCACGTGCGCTCCAAGCCACCGCTGAAAGAACTGGCGCTCGCGCTGGGAATCGGGGCTGTGCTGGCCGGAATCAGGCTGGCCGTTGTGCCGCGCAATCCCCACGACTACGCCGGCTTCGTCGCCGCCATGGCTGGCCTGGGAAGCTTTCTGGTGCTCGGGGTGCGCGCCATTCGCAGCTCGGGCATCGAGCGCAAGCGCCTGTTCGTTCTGCTGGGGCCGGCGTTGGGCCTGGTCTTCTTTATTTTCTCGGCACAGCGGGCGCTCAATTTGGCCGACCTGCTCTACCCCAAGACCTTCGATCTCTATCTCTACACCTTCGATGGCAGCCTCGGCTTCGAGCCCAGTTTTCTCATGGGCCAGCTGTTCCACCATTCCGTGGTCATCCGCGAGATCGGCTTGCTGGCTTACGCGACCCTGCCGCTGGTGATGGCGCTGGTGTATGCCGGCTGGATCGACCCCCACGCCACCAAACCGGCCTGGTACATCCTCGAATTATTTTTCCTGGCAGGGTTCCTGGGATGGGCCTTCTACAACTTCGTGCCCGGCACCGGCCCGGCCTACGCCTTCGCGGGGCTGTTCCCCGAGCGCGGCCTGTCCTATAACTTGCTTCATCGCCTTTTGCTCGAGCGCGTTCCGGTGAGCGCGAATTTTCCCCGCAATGCCATTCCTTCGCTGCATATGGGATGGGTGCTGCTTCTCTGGTGGAGCTGCCGCCGCTTTTCGCGGTGGGCCCGTGCCGCCGCATTTCTTTACCTACTCATCACCGTCATGGCCACCCTCGGTACGGGCGAGCACTATTTCATTGATCTGGTCGTCGCGGCGCCTTTTGCCCTGATGGTGGAGGCCCTCTGCCAGTCGGCCCTTCCGTTCCGCCGGCGCCTGGCGCCCCTGCTGACCGGGCTGCTGATGACCGTGGCCTGGCTCAGCCTGATTCGCTTTGGCACGCCTCTGATGCTGCATTCACGGCTCATTCCCTGGGGCCTGATTGTAATTTCTACCGTGGCAGCCTTCTTCGTGGAGCATCGCACGCTGGGCTTGCATACGGTTGAGGCTTCGGCCGCCGACTCCGGGGCCCTGGCCGCCGCAGCTTCCGTCTGACCGTTTCTTTCCCCTGCATCGTCTAAAATCGTGACGGGGCTGTTTGCGATGAGGATTGGTGTTTTAGCCTTGCAGGGCGATTTCGATGCCCACCGCCGCCGCCTGGAAGAGCTGGGCGCTGAGGTTGTGCTCGTCAAAAAGCCGGAGCAGCTCGAGGAGATTGACGGGCTGGTAATTCCCGGCGGCGAGTCCGGCACCTTTCTCAAGTTGCTGGGAGAGGCGGGGTTGGAGAAGCTGAAGCAGTTTGTCCGCGTGAAGCCAACCTTTGGCACCTGCGCCGGAGCCATTTTGTTGGCTAGTGAAGTGGTGAATCCGCCGCAGTCCGGGCTGGGCGCGCTCGATATTACGGTGCGGCGCAACGCCTATGGGCGGCAGCTGGAAAGCTCCATCCGGGAAGGCCGGTTGAGGGAAGGGAACACCGGCGACTCGCCCATTGAGATGGTGTTCATTCGGGCGCCGAAGATTGAACGAGTAGGGAAAGGTGTGGAGGTTCTTGCGACAGAAGGCGCCGATCCGGTCGTAGTCAGGCAGGGCAAAGTAATGGCGGCGACCTTTCATCCCGAGCTGACGAATGACGTGCGCGTGCACCGCGCCTTTCTCGATTTGATTGAGAATGGCAGGAAGAGTTGAGTGCTGGTCCTCCGTGTCCTCTGTGGTTTAAGTTCTGTTAATTGAGGTCCTGTCCATGTGCAGAAATATCAGGATTCTTTTCAACTTCGACCCGCCCGTGACCGACGATGAAATTCGCGCCGCCTCGCTGCAGTTCGTGCGCAAGATCACCGGCTTCAACAAGCCCTCTAAGGCCAACCAGGCTGCCTTCCTGGCGGCGATTGACGAAGTCGCCGCCGTCTCCACCCGGCTTTTGCATTCGCTCGAGACCACGGCCCCGGCCCGCAACCGCGAGGAAGAAGCGGCCAAAGCCAAGGCCCGCGCCGCCATCAGATTCGGCGACTGATGCCGCCGCTGGCGCGCCGGATAGGAATTTCCGGCTGATCGAACAGGAAACCGGTGGGCCTGCCGTTTTTCAAACAATTGCTCTTGACAACCCACTTATGTAACCCTATAGTTACGCATTATGCGTCACCGTTCGGTTACATATTCGCGGGAGGCCACCTTTCAGGCTCTGGCCGATCCCACTCGGCGTGCCGTGCTCGACCTGCTGCGGCAGGGAAGCCAGCCCGCCGGCCGCATTGCCAGCGCCTTTCCGGTTTCGCGGCCGGCCATTTCCAAGCATTTGCGGCTGTTGCGCCGGGCGCATCTGGTGAGCGAGCGGCGCCAGGGCCGGCACCGCCTGTATCAGTTGAACCCCGGGCCCTTGAAGGCGGTGGATTCCTGGCTCGAGCAGTATCGTGTCTTCTGGCAAGCCAATCTGAACCACCTGAAGGCCTTCGTCGAGGCCGAGTATGCCCGCGAGTCGGCCGGCAGTCGAAGCAGTGACAAATGAGTCCGTGGGCCGGGCAGGAATTATGACTTCAATTCAATCAAGGAGCTGACCATGAAACTCTCACGCATCGCCATTCCGCTGTTGTTGTTGTGCTTCGTCATTCCTGCTCTGGCCGCGCCGGATGCAGAATCCTCCTTCGCCAACCTGAAGTCCCTGGCGGGTGACTGGACCGGCAAAACCACCGACGGACGAGCCGTCGAGGTTTCCTTTCGCGTCACCTCCAACGGCTCGGCGCTGATGAGCGAAATCAAAGGCAAAGAAGACATGATCACCATGTTCCATCTCGATGGCAGCCGCCTGCTTCTCACCCACTACTGCGGCTCCGGCAACCAGCCGCGCATGGTGGGAACCGCTTCGCCGGACGGCAAGACCATCACCTTTGACTTCCTCGACGCCACCAACCTCGCCAGCCCCGACGCCGCGCACATGCATCGCCTCGTCATCACCATGCCTGACGCCAATCATCACACCGAGGCGTGGACCTATGTGGACCACGGCAAAGAAATGACCGAAATGTTCACCCTGGCCCGCGCAAACTAAGCGCCGCGGCGCAAACAACTTAAGGAGACATCATGGCTACAGCTGTTATTACTCCCGATCAAGACGCCGTCACTGCGGAAATCATGATTGCCGCTCCGCCCGAGCGCGTCTTCCAGGCCATCACCGATCCTCGCCAGACCGCGCAATGGTGGGGACAAAAAGGCATGTACCGCGCCAGCGAATGGCACACCGACGTTCGCCCCGGCGGCAAATGGTGGACCGTCGGCCTGGGCAAAGATGGAAAACCATTTCGCGTGGAAGGCGAGTATCTCGAAGTGGATCCGCCCCGCCTGCTGGTGCATACCTGGAACCCCAGCTACCGGCCCACCTTCCAAACTACCGTTGTGCGCTGGGAGCTGGAGCCCCACAGCATGCACACCCTGCAGCACAGCGGCCCGGCCAGGGTCGGCACCGGCACCCTGCTCAAGCTTCGCCATTCCGGATTCGCCGGCAATCTCGAAGTGGCGAACGAGCATGGCAGCGGCTGGACCCGCGTTCTCGGCTGGATGCAGGCCTTCGTGGAAAAAGGCGAAACCGTCGAAACCCGCGTCGCCTAGGCGCTCCAGGAATGCAGGGGCCTGTGCGGCCCCTGCATCGCCTCAGGGCCCGAACTCTCACGCCTTGCACGGCCACTCGGCCTGCGAGAACGGTCCGCCATCAATCCAAATCACCAGCCATTGCCCGCGTCGTGGGTCGAATGCTGGGCGGCGGGAGGTCGCAAATCGGCGGAGTGTCATCCACTTCTGGGGATGACATAGAAAAGCTCCTTCACATAAGCACCGGGTGTTCAGGCCCTCACTTATGTCATTCTTCCAGGTCGTAGGCCAGGCGAGACGCCCTCAAGCGGCCAAGCTATGCCGCCTCGGCCTCAATCACACTGAACGGCGACTTGGTCGGAATGACTCGCGTCAGGCGGAAGCCCGCCCGCCCGAACAGCTCGCCGTATTCGCCCTCGGTGCGCTCGCGCCCGCCGGGAAAGAACAGCATCTCCAGATCAATCACCTTGGCCGGGTGCGGCTGGTTGCCTTCGGGCACCACCAGCTCGATCAGCACCAGTTTGCCGTGGCGTTTGCCCTCGAGCGCGCGCCGGCAGTGGCCCAGAATTTTCAGCGCCCGCTCGTCATCCCAGTCATGAATAATGGATTTCATCACGTAGAGATCGCCGCCCTCGGGCACCGACTGAAAAAAGTCTCCCGCCATGGTACGGCAGCGGCCATCGAGCGCCAGTTGGCAGATTCTGTGCTCGGCGCCGCCGACCACGTCTTCCAGGTCGAAAAGCACCCCTTGCAGCTTGGGATACCGGCGCAGAATCTCGCAGATCACGAAGCCGTGCCCGCCGGCCACATCCACCACCTTGCGGAAGGGCGAGAAGTCATACGCTTCCAGAATCGGAGCGATGGCCATGGCGCTCAGGTTGGTCATGGCGCGATGGAAGCGCTCATACTCCACCGGGTTGGTAGGGAAGTAGTCGAACACCTTCTGCCCGGTCACGTGCTCAATGGTCGGCTGGCCGGTGCGCACCGAGTGCATCAGGTCGGCGGCAATGTTGAAGTGAAAGGGATCGGTGAGCCAGATCACTGTATCGCGCATAGATTGCGGATGGTCGCTGCGCAGGCGCTCAGCGGGCGGGGTAAGCGCGAAGGTGCGCGGCGTGGTCTCGCTGAACACGCCCAGCATGGCCAGCACCCGCAGCACCCGATACAGCGCGTCTTCATTCGTATTCGTGCTTCGGGCAAGTTCCGCCACCGGCCGGGGACCCTGGCGCAGCAGGTCAGCAATGTTCAACTCGGTCGCCACCCACAGCGCCGAGGAGACCACATAAGCCGTGCCCAGCTGAATAAGCATGGGACCCGGATCGGGCGGCGGATGCGAATGGGAGTGCTCGTGCTCATGTCCGTGGTCATGATGCGCATGATCTTCACGATGCGCCCCGACCGGCGCCTTGGCGCTGGCCTTCTTCTTTGAATGCTTGCTCGAACGCCTGCTTTTCGATGAAGTCTTCATAATTCCCCCCTGAAAAAATTGCCTTGGCATCATACCAAGAGATGACCTTTGGAAAGCGGCAATCCTGGCCTGAGGCGTTATACTGGCGCTATGGCGGGTGAGAAGACTTTTTATCTCGAAACCTTCGGCTGCCAGATGAATGTGCACGACTCGGAAAAGGTCGTGGGCACACTTATCGCCGAGGGCTACCGCCAGGTCCCCACCGTCGAGGAAGCCGGTCTCATCCTTTACAACACCTGCTCCATCCGCGATAAGGCAGAACAAAAGGTTTTCCACCGCCTGGCCGACTACAAAAAGCTGCAGGCCCAGGGCAAGCGTTTCGGCGTGCTGGGCTGCGTGGCCCAGCAGGAGGGCGCGAAGATCTTCGAGCGCGCTCCTCACGTCTCCATGGTGTGCGGCTCGGCTTCCTACCGCAACCTGCCGGAGATGCTGGTGCAGATCGAGGCCGGCAAGCGGGTGACGGGCCTGGACGACCGCGAAACCGACGCATGCTTCGAGACGGAATTTACGGCCCGCACCAACCCGCATCGCGGGTACATCACGATCATCGAGGGCTGCGACAAGTTCTGCGCTTACTGCGTCGTGCCCTTCACCCGCGGCAAAGAGCGCAGCCGCGCCTCAGATTCCGTGCTGGCGGAGGCGCGCCAGATGGCCGACCTGGGCTACACGGAAATTCAGCTGCTCGGCCAGAATGTGAACTCCTATCGCGATGCGGCAGGGAAGAGGTCGTTCGCGGAGTTGCTGGCGGCGGTGGGCGAGGTCAAGGGAATCCGCCGGGTACGCTTTACCACCTCCCATCCGCGCGACTTCGGCCGCGACATCGTCGAGGCCATGGATGCCGTGCCGGCGCTCTGCGACCACGTTCATCTGCCGGCGCAGAGCGGGTCAACCCGCGTGCTTGACGCTATGCAGCGCCTCTATACACGGGAGCAGTATCTGGAACGCATCGCCTGGATCAAGGCAGCGAAGCGCGACATCAGCATTACCAGCGACCTCATCGTGGGCTTTCCCGGCGAGACCGAAGCTGAGTTCGAGGAAACGCTCTCCCTGCTCGATCAGGTTGGCTATGACGGCATCTTCGGCTTCAAGTATTCGCCGCGCCCCAACACCCCGGCGCTCGCACTGCAGGACGCCATCCCGGACGAGCACAAGTCGCGCCGCCTGGCAAGCTTGCAGGAGCGGCAGAAGGCAATTCAGAAGGCCCGCAACCAGCGGCATATCGGCAGCACAGTGGAAGTGATGGTCGAAGGGGAAAATCGGGCACGCGGCCAGTGGTCGGGGCGTACTTCGCAAAATAAGGTGCTGAACTTTACCCTCGCGCGCGACATCCAACCTGAAATTGGCGGCTATTTACCAGTGCACGTCACCGGGTGTTTTCCCAACAGCCTTTTGGGAGAAGCGGTGATATAAGACGGAGAGTGCCGCCCCTGGGCGGCGGTCCACAACAGGGCCCTCTGCAATTGGAGGCATGGATGGAAGTGGAGATGAAGATTCGCGGCCTCATGATGGACCCGGTTAGCAATATGCCTATCGTGGTCCTGAAAGATATTGGCAGCGAGACCGTGCTGCCCATCTGGGTGGGGATTTACGAGGCCAACGCCATCGCTTTGGAGATTGAAAAGGTCTCGACCCCGCGGCCCATGACCCACGACCTGATCAAGAACGTCCTCACCGGCCTGAATACAGCGGTCCATAAGGTGGTGGTCACCGAGCTGCGGGAGGACACCTTCTACGCCGTGATCTGGCTGGAGAGGGATGGCAGCGTAATCAGCATAGATTCCCGCCCCTCCGACGCGCTGGCCCTGGCCCTGCGCGTGGATTGCCCCATTTTCGTAGATGATGAGGTCCTGAAGAGCTCCAAACAGGCGGCCAGCGCCAGCGACCGCGTGACCAGCGAAGAGCTGCGCAAATGGCTGGAGGGCCTGAACGACGAGGATCTCGGCCGCTACAAGATGTGAGCACCCGCCAGCCCTTCTTAGTTGGAATACTCTCCGGCCGGCATTTTCCCACAAGCCTCAAGCATAGGAGACTGCCTGAAGGGATCATGGGTTTCAGAGCGGGCATTTCCGTGAACTTTACATAATACCTGTTATCGGACATTGCCCTGGAGTCGTTTCCCCCCGCCGCGCATCGAATTGGCATCGCCTCAAAAACACTTCGCTGTGGAAGGAATCCCAAGTCTCCATGCCTACCATGAAAGCCGTGCAGGTCAGTAAGCCTGGTGGCGCGTTTGAGGTCGTCGACCGTCCGATCCTCCAACCGGGTCCCCGCGCCGTGCGCATCAAGGTGGAAGCCTGCGGCATTTGTCATAGCGATGTCGTGGTCAAAGAAGGCATGTGGCCCGGACTGCAATTACCGCGCATACCTGGCCATGAGGTTGCCGGCCGGATTGATGCCCTGGGCGCAGAAGTCACGCAATGGAAAGCCGGCCAGCGGGTAGGCGTGGGCTGGCATGGCGGTCACTGCTTTGTATGCGACCCCTGCCGCCGGGGCGACTTTATCCTTTGTGTGAACCGGAAGGTTACCGGAATTCATTTCGACGGCGGCTACGCCGAGTACATGATCGCGCCGGCAGAGGCGGTTGCCGCCATGCCTGAAGAATTGCAGGCTGCCGAAGCCGCTCCTCTGCTCTGCGCCGGGATCACTACCTACAATGCGTTGCGCAACGCCGGTGCGCGCTCCGGAGATACGGTTGCCGTCCAGGGCATCGGCGGATTAGGCCACCTGGGAGTGCAGTACGCTCACCGAATGGGATTCCGTACCGTGGCCATTGGCCGCGGCAAAGACAAAGAAGCCCTGGCCCGCCAGCTAGGCGCTGATATTTACATCGCCGGCGCCGAATCCGATCCCGCCGCGGAACTGCAAAAGCTCGGGGGCGCGCGCGTCGTTTTGGCCACTGCTCCCGACGCCAAGTCCATGGGATCTCTGCTTGGCGGCCTCGCTCCGGGCGGCACGCTGCTGGTTGTCGGCGCTCCGGTCGAGCCGATTTCCTTCGGCGCCATCAGCCTGCTTTTCAATCGGCAACGCCTTCAGGGCTGGCCCTCGGGCACCGCCAAGGACTCCGAAGACACTCTGAGTTTCAGCGCCCTGAGCGGCGTGCGCCCCATGATCGAGAAGTTCCCTCTCGATAAGGCGAATGAAGCCTACGAGCAGATGATCAAGGGCCGCGCCAGGTTTCGCGTGGTACTGACGATGTAGCCCGTGCTGCCTTCGGTCCTTTCAGGAAAATTGTCATCCCGAGCGAAGTGCGGATTCGAAGAATCCGTCCCACGAGTCGAGGGACCTGCTGTCTGTCGGTTCGTTCACAGATTGTCAGCGGGATGGCATTC
>Ga0335080_10008681_pt1 | contig 10596 bp, 8 predicted proteins | sample Lox_Sample_34_FD_206720 | JGI IMG/M metagenome (GOLD analysis project Ga0335080, IMG submission 206720) | Soil microbial communities from Loxahatchee National Wildlife Refuge, Florida, United States - Lox_Sample_3.4 | ecosystem: Environmental > Terrestrial > Soil > Wetlands | place: USA: Florida... | reverse complement strand
CGTTGTAAAAGATTTTGAGACGGTCAGATCCTCCCAGTTCAACAAAGTGCATTGCCGCGAGGGCCCGTGGCATGAAGTTCGTTTTGGTTCTGTGCGAGCCATAGAAATTTCCTCCTGGCCCGCAAAAAGACACACTGGTGAGGAAGCACCTATTCATCGCTTAGTTGGAAAGAGGATGGGGATCGTCCGACCGGCAGGCAGAGTTGGACAGATCATTGCACGAGGCGACCGCAGATAGCTAACCCGGGTTTATCTCGGCCGCGATCGTGAAACGAATAAACGCAACTACCATAACCGAACCATCACCATGGGAATGTATTCTTTTGGCAGGCCACGGGCGCGCAGGCGTTCAACCTCAGCTGCAGCTATGACGCGCTTAACCGGGTTTCTAGCCTAAGCGCCTTCTCCCGTCGCCGACGAATGACCGCAGGTGACTGAATGATCTCGGGCATTGCGGGCTTCCCCAGGCTCACGCCCGCTTTGGACGCAGGGGCCACCATTTCTGTGATCGTACTCACCCGAAATGAACGTTTCGCGACCTGGGTACCTCGCGGTCACTAGCTCCCGTGATTTCGATCACTTCTATTTCCCCTTATTCACTACGACAATTCTCGATGTACAAGCTTGCACGGCCCGTCTGCAACGTGACCGTGAGCCAAGACCCGGCCAAAGTCGGGCTTCAAGGAGGAATCGATGCCGGTCACCAAGCAGCAAGCCCTCGACTACCACTTCGGGGCGCGTCCGGGCAAGGTGGAGGTGAGCCCCAGCAAGCCTTGCCGTACGCAACGGGATTTGAGTTTGGCCTACACCCCGGGAGTTGCGTATCCCTGCCTGGAAATCCAACGGGATCCACAGGAAGCTTTCAAATATACCGCCCGGGGCAACCTAGTGGCGGTTATCAGCAACGGCAGTGCGGTGCTCGGTCTGGGCAATATCGGCGCCCTCGCCGGCAAGCCGGTAATGGAAGGCAAGGGAGTGTTATTCAAGCGCTTTGCTGACGTTGACGTCTTCGATATCGAACTCAACAGCCACGATCCTGATGAGATCATTCGAGTCTGTCAGGTCCTGGAGCCGACCTTCGGCGGGATCAATCTGGAAGACATCAAAGCGCCCGAGTGCTTCTATATCGAGCAGACATTGAGAAAGACGCTCAAGATTCCGGTCTTTCACGACGATCAGCACGGGACCGCGATCATATCCGGAGCTGCCCTACTGAACGCTCTTGAGATCGCCAACAAAGACATTGGCGATATACGGGTGGTGTTCAACGGCGCGGGAGCAGCCGGCATTGCCTGCGCAGAGCACTATGTTCGTCTTGGCGTCAAGCGAGAGAATGTGGTCCTGTGCGATACCAAAGGGGTGGTTTATAAAGGCCGCGAAGAAGGCATGAGCCGGCAAAAAGACCGCTTTGCATGCAACACTCCCTGGCGCACGCTGACGGACGCGATCAGGGATGCCGACGTATTTGTGGGCTGCTCGGTGAAGGGAGCGGTGACGGGGGAAATGCTGCGGTCCATGGCGCCGCGCCCTATTGTTTTCGCGATGGCGAACCCGGATCCGGAGATTACCTACGAGGAGGCCAAGGCCAGCCGGAAGGATGTCATCATTGCCACCGGCCGGTCAGACTATCCCAACCAGGTGAATAACGTTCTTGGTTTTCCGTTCATCTTCCGCGGGGCCCTGGATGTGCGGGCCACCACCATCAATGAACCCATGATGCTGGCGGCTACCAAGGCGCTGGCGGCCTTGGCGAAAGCCGACGCTCCCGACTCCGTATGCCGCGCATACGGGGTACAACGCCTGCAGTTTGGCCCCGACTATCTGATCCCCAAGCCCTTTGATTCGCGGGTGCTGGTATGGGAAGCATCGGGGGTAGCCTTGGCGGCAATGAAGAGCCGGGTGGCCCAGCACTGGATCGACATTGACGCCTATCGCGAGCAATTGGAACGCCGCCTGGGCAAAGCCCATGAGATTTCGCGGACCATGATCCACAAGGCGCAAACGCGACCAAAGACAGTGGTTTTTCCCGAAGGGGATAATGACAAAATCCTGCGCGCGGCGCATGCACTGGTCGAAGACGGAATCGCAATTCCGCTTCTGCTCGGAGATCCGGCAATCATCCGCGCGCGAGCGCTAGCTCTGGGGCTGGATGTGGAACAGGTGACGATGATTGATCCGGCAACGTCAAACCTGAGCCAGAACTACGGGGAGGAGCTTTTCCGCCTGCGGCAGCGGCGTGGCATGACCCTGACGGGAGCTGCCACGCTCTTGAAGAACCGCAACGTCTTTGCCGCCATGATGGTGCACATGGGGCATGCCGATGCCATGGTGGCTGGCGTGAGCCAGCATTTTCCGGATACCATTCGCCCCGCTCTTCAGATCATACGCATGCGCGAAGGCTTGCACCGGGTTTCGGGTTGTTACCCGATGGTCTCACGGACCGGGAGCCTGTATTTCCTGGCGGATACCAGCGTAAATATTGATCCCACCGCCGAAGACCTGGTCGAAATTGCCCTGTGCACGGCAGAGACGGCGCGCCGCTTCGATGTGGTGCCGCGTGTCGCGATGCTCTCCTTTTCGACCTTCGGCAGTGTCAAGCACCCCTTGAGCGACAAGATTCGCCGGGCAGTTGAACTTCTGCATCAAGCGGACCCGGCGCTGATCGTTGATGGAGAAATCATGGCGGACGTTGCTGTTTCCCCGGAGGTAGTCGAAGAACTGTATCCGTTCAGTTGCCTGAAGGGGGGTGCGAATGTTCTCATATTTCCCGACCTGAACTCCGCCAATATCGCATACAAACTGCTGGCGAAGGTCGGCGGTGCCGAAACCCTCGGCCCCGTTTTGATGGGAATGAGCAAACCCGTACACCTGGTGCCACGAAACGCGGACGTGGAAGAGATTGTGAACGCGGCTGCGATGGCGGTTGTGGATGCGCAGGAGGCCGCGGCATCCGCTCCGCCGCAACCTCTGACTGCCGCTGTTTTGCAATGAATCTGGACTGCACTTGTGAGAATGGCTGCTGAGCTCCGGCCCGCAGCTCCGGTGGCCCACCTGCCTTGACCGGCCCGGTCTGCGGGATGAAAACAATCTCAAGCCACCAGCAGGATCTTTCCCACACCACCCTTCTCCGCCGTGGCTTGGGCCTGGGCCGCTTCACTCAGAGGCAGTTTCAGGCTGATCGGAATTACCAGCTTGCCGTCCCGCACCGCCTCGGCCATGAACTCCAGCGTTGGCCGGTCGAATTTCGAGAACACGTGCACCACTCTTACAGATGGGTAGTCCGCGGCGTTATGGGGCAGGTCGACAACCGATGCATAAACTCCTCCCGCCTTAACCCTGGCAATCAGCTTCTCGGCGGTTCTTCCGCCCACCGTATCCGCCACCGCATCGAGCGGCGGTAGATTCCCAATCACGGTGTCATCATCGGTTGCGGCGACCAGGTCCGCGCCGACTGTCTTCGCCCCGCCGCTCTGCACATCATCCATCTGCCTCTTCAAAACCCCGGCGATCACGGTGGCTCCGCGTGCCTTGGCCGTGAATACCGCCGAACGCCCCACATTTCCCGCAGCTCCTGCGACCAGAACCGTCTGGCCCGTTTTGATTTCCGTAGCTAAGAGCAGTTGATTGCCAGTCGTCGTCACCAGCGGCAACGCTGCCGCCTGGATCAAATCGAGTCCCTCCGGAACTTTCGCCAGGACCGCGGCCTTCACCACACAAAGCTCTGCGTAAGTATTGTTCGCCATAGCGAACACCCGGTCGCCGGCAGAAAAGCCTTCCACTCCCGGCCCAGTCTTCACCACTGTGCCCGCCATATCGACTCCGATAAGCCCGGGGAACTTGAGCGGATAAAAATCCTTGGTCAATCCAGCCCGCCGCTTGTAGTCAATCGGATTCACGCTGGAGGCAGCGACCCGCACCAGCACCTCGCCCGGTCCCGGAACTGGGTCAGGATATTCTTCAAACTTGAGTACTTCAGGACCGCCATATTGGTGCACAACAACTGCTTTCATCTCTCATCTCCTTAGCTCACACTGTATTTCCTCCGTGTCAAGGCCCGCCTCAAACACGGCAATGAAGCCACCAGCAAGGAAATACAGCAATTGGACAATGGTTTTCGTCTGCGCCTCCGCCTTAGCCAGCCGGATGAAGTTTCCTTTGTTTTGAGCGCTCCTCATAATTACCGAGCCGATATTACCACCGAATTGGCCGCACTCCCGCCGTAACCTTTTCCCCCTTCCCACCGTTTATCGTATGTAGTGCAAAATAGCAGCGCGGCCTGAGGGGCAATTCCGGAGCACGGTTGAACGCTCTCAAGCAGGAGACCGAGGAGCGGCTTCTGGTGGAAGCGGCGCAGCAAGACCCGCGCCGGTTCGCCGCGCTCTACGAGCGCAATTTTCATCGTGTGTATGCCTATGTCAGCAAGCGCGTGCCCAGCCGCGAGGAAGCCGAGGACATCACCTCCGAAGTCTTCCATCAGGCTTTGGCGAAAATCGGCAGCTTCGAGTGGCGCGGCGCACCGTTTGCCTCGTGGCTGTTTCGCATCGCGGCCAACACCATCACCGACCGCTGGCGAACCGCGGGCAAGGAAATCACTGAGCCTATCGCCGATCCGCCCGACGAGCACACCGCTAAAGACATCGAGCGCCGCGCTTTGCTTTTCGAACTGGTCGAAAGCCTTCCCGCCGATCAGCGCCGCGTGGTCACCATGCGCTTTGTGGAGCAGAAGAAAATTCGCGAGATCGCCCTCGAGCTTGGCCGCACCGAGGGGGCCGTGAAGCAATTGCAACTCCGCGCCCTGGAAAACCTGCGGGCGCGCCTGGAGGGTGCCCATGCCTAAGCGCTCTCTATTTGACCAGCTGAATCATTCGGTGGAGGGACTGCTGGCCGGTTCCACCACCAACCAGACCAAAATTGATCCGGAACTCGCGCCGCTGGCAGCCATCGCCGCCGAACTGCGCATGCTGCCACGCCCGGAGTTCCGCAAACGGCTGCAGGCCGACTTTGAGAGGAGTGCCTCTATGGCTAGTATGACCGAACCCGCCACCGCAACTCGCACCTTTGCCGCTCCGCGGCTGACCTTCCGGGATCCCGCGGCCGCCATCGAGTTCTACAAGAGCGCCTTCGGCGCGCGGGAAACCATGCGCTTCGAAACCCCATCCGGCATTGGCCACGCGGAGATCATGATCGGCGACTCGGTCATCATGCTCGCCGGGGAATGGCCGGAAGGCAATCGCTACAGCGCAGAAACGCTCGGCAACTCCCCGGTGTTGATGCAGATCGAAGTGCCCGACGTAGACGCATCGGTGGCACGGGCGCTTGGCGCCGGCGCTGAGCTCGTGGCCCCCGCGACCGACCAGTTCTACGGGTCTCGCGACGCTCGAGTACGCGATCCGTTTGGATATATCTGGGGCCTGCACACGGTGAAGGAAGAAATGACCGTCGAGGAAATGCACCAACGCTTCCAGGCGATGATGAAGCAGCAGCAAGCCAAAGAGCCGGCCGTCAGCCCGGTTCCTAAAGGCTATCGCACGGTCACGCCTTATCTGGTCGCGAAGGATGGGGCGGCCCTGATTGACTTCATGAAGCAGACCTTCAGCGCAGAAGAGCTATTCCGCGATATCGGCTCGGCCGGCGGCATTCATTGCGAACTCCGCGTCGGCGATTCCATGCTGATGGCGGGCGGCGGCATCCCGGGGCGCGAATTCAAATCCACGGCGAACACGCACGCGCTGCACGTCTTTGTCGAAGATCCCGATGCCGTCTATCAGCGCGCACTGAAGGCCGGCGCCACTTCCATTCAGCCGCCGAGAGATCAGGAGTATGGCGAGCGCTCCGCCAGCGTGAAGGATCCCGCCGGCAACTTCTGGTACATCGCCAAAGGCACGGGCGAGAGCTACATTCCCCGCGGCTTGAACAACGTGAACGTTTATATGCATCCGCGCCGCGCCGAACCGGTCATCAACTTCCTGAAACGCGGCTTCGGAGCGCAGGAGATTGCGCGCTATGCCTTGCCCGATGGAGTCATTCAGCACGCGGAGATTCGCGTCGGCACCTCGGTGGTCGAGATGGGCGAGGCCCACGACCCTTACCAGCCGATGCCTGCCATGTTCTATCTCTACGTGCCCGACTGCGACGCGGTCTATCGCCGCGCACTCGCAGCCGGCGCAGTCTCCGTGGCTGAGCCAGTGGATCAGCCCTATGGCGACCGCAGCGGCGCGGTGAAAGATGCATTCGGTAACACCTGGTACATCGCCACCAACTTGCGGGAGGTTGCCCCGAGAGGCGCGTAGATCGGTGGCGAGCTCTGCTCACAATTAGGGCGATCTCTCGGCGCTGCGCTATAGTTGACCCGCTTTGCCGCTTACAGAGAAAACACTGATTGCTGCCATCCGCCGGCAGGCGCGAAGCGGTTCGAGCGTCGTTGCCGGCATTGGCGATGACAGCGCCGTGCTGCGCGTCCCCCGCGGCCACCTGGCCCTGCTCACGACCGATTTCAGTCTCGAAGGAATTCATTTCCGCCGCCAGTGGCACCCCCCAGAGTCGGTTGGGCATCGCTGCCTCACCCGTGGCCTGAGCGATATTGCCGCTATGGGAGGCACTCCCATCGCAGCTTTCCTCTCGCTGGCCCTGCCACGAGGGCTTTCTCCGGACTGGGTAGCTGGATTCATGCATGGACTGCTGAAGCTGGCGGCGAGGTTTAAGGTCACTCTGGCCGGCGGCGATACCGCTGAATCTTCTGCCGGCATTTTGGCCGATATCGTGGTTCTCGGCTCTGTTCCGCGTGGCAAGGCGGTGCTGCGCTCCAGTGCCAGGCCCGGCGATCGAATCTGCGTGAGCGGAGAATTGGGCGCCTCGTCCGCCACGCTGCATTGCATGATGGCCCAGCCGAGGCGAAGGCTGAATCCGCGTGAGTATTCATGCCACTTTTTCCCCCAGCCCAGGCTCGCGCTCGGGCGCTATCTGCGCGAGCATAATCTGGCCTCATCCATGATTGATCTCAGCGACGGCCTTTCCACCGACCTCGCACACATCTGCGAAGAAAGTGGCGTCGGCGCGGAAGTCCACGCCGCCCAGATTCCGCTAGCCAGCTTCGGACGGCCGCCGCGCAAGGTCAGCCTTGAACAAGCCCTGCATGGCGGCGAAGACTATGAACTGCTGTTCACGGTTCCGCCGGGCAGGAAGGTACCGGGACGAATCGCCGCTTCGCCTATCACTCCAATCGGGCAAATCACGCGCGGCAAGCGAGTCGTTTTGACCGATCCAACCGGCAAAGGCCGCGAACTCTCCCCTCAGGGCTGGGAACATTTCAGAAAGTGATCCCCGCCCGTGAGAATCACCTTCGTAACTCAACCTGCCGCGCAATCGGGATTACAGTAGAGGTATGCAGTGCCAAAAAGTGTTCCTTGTGCCTCTTCTCTTCTTGTCGGCTCTCTGCTGCCTTGCCCAGTCATCGGCGCCGAAGCCGGCTTCGGCCGTGGACAACGACTTCGTGCAGAAACAATTCGGCGCCACCTGCTCGATCCTGCCAGGTCCGGTGCCGCAAGTGGCCGACCTGGATGGCGACGGCGTGGATGACATTGTGATCGCCGGCCGCTGCACGAACCCGCTCATGGATGCCGCGCAGTACAGCTTTCAGGTAATTGATCCCTACTACACCTACCTGGGTTACAGCGACCCGAAAATCACTACGCAGTTCGCGACCGAGGACCCAAACATGCGCGGTGTAGTGCTGCTCATCATCCACGGCTCAGGCCCGGAGGCCTGGCGCGCAGCCACGCCCAAGGCGAAATTTGTCATCGTAAACTTGCCCTTCCGGCAGATCAGCGTGAAGAAGCTCGAGTTGAAGAAGAAAATGGTGATGGGGATTTACGCGGAAGAAATCAATGACGATAAAACCATCTCGGTCACCTTTTGGGATGGCAAGCGCTATCGCTATCAGCCGCTCGGCTCAGCCTTGGATTAGCCAGCAGCCGCTTGTCTTTGCGCCCTCCGCGAGATCTCGGCGTCCCCCGGGTCTCTCCGGCTGCCTTAAGTCCGCCTGCGGCATTGTGCCCGGAATCGTACCTGCCTCTCCCCTATAATCATCAGGCCATGAATCTGGAACAGAAGCTGGCCGAACTTAAAAAGCGCGACCGGCTGGCCGAAGAAGGCGGCGGAGCGCAGCGCCGCGAGCGACAACACAAAGAAGGCAAAATGTCGGCCCGCGAGCGCATTGAGTTTTTGCTGGACGAAGGCAGCTTCGAAGAGACCGATAAGCTGGTCACCCACCGCTGCGCCGACTTCGGCATGCCCGAGCAGAAGTATTACGGCGACGGTTTCATCACCGGCTACGGGCGCATCGAAGGGCGGCTGGTGTTTGTGTTCGCGCAGGACTTCACCGTGTTCGGCGGCTCGCTCTCGGAAACCAACGCCGCCAAGATCGTCAAGATCATGGATCTGGCGGGGAAGATGGGCGCGCCCGTGATCGGGCTCAACGACTCCGGCGGCGCGCGCATTCAGGAAGGCGTGGTCTCGCTCGGTGGCTACGCCGACATTTTTCTGCGCAACACTTTGTACAGCGGCGTGGTGCCGCAGATTTCCGCCATCCTGGGCCCGTGCGCCGGAGGCGCGGTGTATTCGCCGGCCATCACAGATTTCATTTTCATGGTGAACCACACCTCCTACATGTTCATCACCGGGCCGGACGTGATCAAGACGGTGACCCACGAAGAAGTGAGCAAAGACCAGCTGGGCGGCGCCATGACGCACAACGAAACCTCGGGGGTGGCGCACTTCGTGGCCCGCGACGATGCGGAATGCCTTTCCATGGTGCGCGAGCTGTTGAGCTTTGTGCCCTCGAACAACCTCGATGACCCTCCGCGCAAAGCCTGCAGCGATCCCATGGACCGCGCCGATGAGAAGCTCGACCGTATTGTGCCCGGCCAGTCGAACCAGCCCTACGACATGAAAGACGTGATCCACAGCGTGGTGGATGACGGCTACTTCTTCGAGGTGCACGAGCACTACGCAAAAAACATTGTGGTGGGGTTTGCCCGGCTGAACGGACGCCCGGTGGGAATCGTGGCCAACCAGCCGGCGGTGCTGGCGGGCACGCTCGATATCAATGCCTCGATCAAAGGCGCGCGCTTCGTGCGCTTCTGCGACTGCTTCAACATTCCGCTGGTGACCTTTGAAGATGTCCCGGGATTTCTGCCGGGTACGGCGCAGGAGTACGGCGGCATCATCAAGCACGGCGCCAAGTTGCTCTTCGCCTTTGCCGAGGCGACTGTGCCCAAGGTCACGGTGATTACGCGCAAGGCCTACGGCGGGGCCTATTGCGTGATGGCGTCGAAGCATATCCGCACCGATGTGAACTATGCCTGGCCCACGGCCGAGATTGCCGTGATGGGGCCGGAGGGCGCGGTAGATATTGTCTATCGGCGCGAGCTGGATAAAGCTGAAGATCGCGAAGCGGCTCGACAGAAAAAGATTGAAGAGTTCCGCGAGCGCTTTGCCAATCCTTACGTTGCCGCCGACCGCGGCTTTGTGGATGCCGTGATCCAGCCGCGCGAGACCCGCAAGAAACTGATCCAGGCGCTGGAGATGCTCGAAACCAAGCGCGACAAAAACCCGCCAAAGAAGCATGGGAACATGCCGCTGTAATGGGGTTTGCGCTCGTCGTTTGTTTTGCACCAGTTCTTTCGCATTTCTCATTCCGAGGATCGCAGCGACGTGGAATCTGCCCTCCGAAGAGGAAGCAGATTTCCCGCTGCGCTGGAAATCACAAGGTGTCCGAGCGCTATCGGGCCGCCGCTTTGCGAGGTCTGCCGCCGAGCTTGCCGTTCGCCCGAGAGGCGGCTTTCTTAGCCCGGCTTCTGGATTGGCCGCCAACTTGTCCGAGCCGGGCCGCCATCCATTTGTGTGAGCCCAGAAATCCCTCCAGAAGGCCGGGCACGTAGAGATCCGCATCCAGCCTGGGAAAATGAATTCCGAAGCCCGAGGGGCTGATCTCGATTTCTTCAAGCTGGGATGGCCTGGCATGCTCCAGTCCTTGTGCATCGCGTGGTGAGAAGCTGACGATCAACTTCGAACTGAGATGGATCACGATGCGCCCGCTCTTGCGGTCGTAGTGCGCAGAGACTGCCCTCGGGACTGTCGTTGACATTTGCTTGGCACGCTGGTTTGACAGCTCGAAGTTGTCATGCAATTCCATGAGTCTCCTCCCATGCCCGGCCCAGATCTTCTAGGTGCCCTGCCAACTCGGCCCGGATGCGCCTGATTTCTTTCCGCGAGAAACCGTAATTCTCGCGGAGCTCCACCGGGCCTGCCGGATAGTTCAATTTGAAGACCGCTTCACAGCCGCCTTCCGGTCACGTGAACATGTGCCGGGCGGTGGTCGTTCGGGTAGATCACCACGCGCAGTCCCGCAAATCTGTGAACTGCCGGCACGGGATTGGTTTACCACATAACCTAAGCGATTGGGTTTAGAGGTTGTGAACAGTGAACAGGGCGTCGCTGGCCGCGCGCTGGAAGGCCGGATATCGTCCATGTTCCGAATCCGGTCTCTGGTTGCGACTGAGTGGGCGCAGCTGGCCTACTCGCTTCCGCATTGTGGCA
>Ga0335080_10008680_pt1 | contig 10597 bp, 9 predicted proteins | sample Lox_Sample_34_FD_206720 | JGI IMG/M metagenome (GOLD analysis project Ga0335080, IMG submission 206720) | Soil microbial communities from Loxahatchee National Wildlife Refuge, Florida, United States - Lox_Sample_3.4 | ecosystem: Environmental > Terrestrial > Soil > Wetlands | place: USA: Florida... | reverse complement strand
CCGGCGCCACCCGGGGTGGCGCTGGTGGGTCTGTTCGGCATGCTGCTGGGCGAGCAAGTCGTACCGATGACCAAGCGACTGATTGCCGGCGAGCCCATCCATCTCGGCTGGGTCAAGTCTGAATCGATGCCGCATATTTTCGGCCACATGTCGAAGGTTTCTGCCGATATTTCCGCGAAACCAGGGAAGGGATCCACATGAACGCCGAGCTCGTCCTCCACAACGGGCGTTTTACTACGCTCGACCGCTCAAATCCCGCCGCGACCGCGGTCGCAATCTCCGACGGCCGCTTCGTCGCTGTCGGAAGCGATTCGGACATTATTCGGCGGGTCGCGCCGGGTGTGCGGCGCATCGACCTCAAAGGTCGCCGCGTCATTCCTGGTCTGATCGACAGCCACATGCACGTCATCCGTGGAGGACTTAACTACAACATGGAGCTGCGCTGGGATGGTGTGCGGTCGCTCGCCGACGCGATGCGGATGCTCAAGGATCAGGTGGCGCGCACACCAGCGCCGCAATGGGTCCGTGTCGTGGGCGGCTTCACGGAACATCAGTTTGCCGAGAAGCGGCTGCCGACTTTGGAGGAGATCAACGCCGTCGCTCCAGACACCCCGGTCTTCCTGCTGCATCTCTACGACCGGGCGCTGCTCAACCGCGCTGCAGTTCGTGCCGTCGGCTATACCAAGGACACGCCGGACTTCCCAGGCGGAGAAATCGTGCGCGGTCCGAACGGCGAGCCCACCGGGCTGCTGATCGCGCAGCCGGCCTCGACCATCCTCTACGCCACGCTCGCCAAGGGGCCGAAGTTGCCGCCTGAGTACCAGAAGAACTCGACGCGGCATTTCATGCGTGAAGTGAACCGCCTTGGCGTGACTGGAGTGATCGACGCCGGTGGTGGTTTCCAGAACTATCCCGAAGATTATCAGATCATCGACGAACTGCACCGCGACGGCCAGCTCACCGTCCGCATCGCCTATAACCTCTTCACACAAAAGCCGAAGCAGGAGCTGCAGGATTTCACGACCTGGGCCAACCAGGTAAAGCCAGGGCAGGGGGACGATACCTATCGCCACAATGGCGCCGGCGAGATGCTGGTGTACAGCGCAGCGGACTACGAGGACTTCCAGTTCGAACGTCCCGCGATGCCCCCATCGATGGAGGCCGATCTCGAATCGGTGATCCGGTTGTTGGCGGCCAACCGCTGGCCGTGGCGACTGCATGCCACCTACAACGAGACCATCACGCGCGCGTTGGATGTATATGAGAAGGTCAGTCGCGACATTCCTTTCAACGGCCTGCATTGGATATTTGACCATTGCGAGACCATCGACGACCGCAACATCGAACGGATCGCCAAGCTTGGCGGCGGTATCGCCGTCCAGCATCGCATGGCCTACCAGGGCGAATATTTTGCCGCGCGCTACGGTGCTCAGAAGGCCGAACGCTCGCCACCGATCCGGCGCATGCTGGATATGGGGGTCCCCGTCGGTGCTGGAACCGACGCAACCCGCGTCGCCTCGTACAACCCGTGGGTCTCGCTATTTTGGCTGGTCACCGGCCGCACTCTTGGTGGCATGCAGCTTTATCCGGCGGCCAATCAGCTTGATCGCGAGACCGCGCTGCGGCTCTGGACTGAATCCAACGCTTGGTTTTCCACCGAGGTCGGCAAGAAGGGGCAGATCAAAGCCGGGCAGCTCGCCGATCTCGCCGTTCTCTCCGAGGACTACTTCGCGGTCATAGACGACGCCATTCAGGACATCACATCGGTGCTGACGCTCGTCGGCGGCAAAGTGGTCTACGGCGACGCGGACTACAAGGACTTGGCGCCGCCGCTACCGCCCGCAATGCCTGACTGGTCTCCGGTCCGCACCTTCGGCGGCTATCAGAAGCGTGCAGGCATCGACCAGCAGCGGAAATACGCCTTCACGGCCGCCTGCGCATGCGGGACTGCCTGCGGCGTACACGGACATGCGCATCCGTGGGAATTGAGCGTGCCGACCGACGACCGCTCCTTCTGGGGTGCGCTTGGCTGCTCCTGCTGGGCAGTGTGACGTGAACGCTGTCGAACGTATCGCTGCGCGGTTCGCGACACCGCTGGTCCATTGGATCGCGCTGCTCGGTCTGTGCGCGGCCTACCTCCAAGGCGGGATCGTCAAGGCGACCGACTTTGGCGGCGCCATCGCGGAGATGAATCACTTCGGCATTGCGCCAGCCGCACCGCTCGCCATCGCCGTGATCGCTCTGGAGCTGGGCGCTTCGCTGATGATCCTCACAGGCTTCTACCGGTGGCTCGCGGCCCTTGCACTCGGAGGCTTTACGCTGATGGCAACATTGGTAGCGCTGCGCTTCTGGGAGCTGCCCGCGGGTCACGAGCGGTTCATGGCCGCGAATGCCTTCTTCGAGCATCTCGGGCTGGTTGGCGGCTTTCTACTTGTCGCATGGCATGACCTTTCGGTGCGAATGTCGAAAGGCCATTAGTTTTCTGACGCTCGGTTCGCTTCAAAAGCGGTGGAAGTCATGATTAATAGGTCAACACTCGCACTCGGCATTGTAGTCGCGGCGTTTTTCCACGTTTCGTTAGCCTCTGGTCAGGAGCGTGATGCGTTCGGCCCCGTATTGCCGATGGTATTCGACGGGCAAGGCGGACGTCACTATTGTTTGTACGGCTACTACGGGCCATTTGATCCGTCGATTGCTCACCAGAGCGACTACACGACTGCTGTTTGTCCACGTGACTTTCAACCTCCGCCATGGCTCCGGCCCGCTCAGGAAGACCGCTCCAGCTCAGGCAAAGCCAGAGTCCGAAGCCAAACGAACGCAATGAAGTGAAATTACCGCACTGATCGGCGTCGCAACGAACGAGCTAGTTTGACGAGATCGCAAGAACATGTCGGGACCGATGAGGTTTCATATCAGGAGCCCACGATGGATTGCCTTGCAGTGCTCAAAATTAGTCTCGTCGTGCTAGTTGGCCTTTGTTTCTTCAATACCATCATTGGAGTATTCGGACTTCCTGCTCCTCTCCCTTCTTATTTCGATACTTTCGGCTAATATTCCCGATCCCAGCGTTGCCGCATGACCTGAGGGTCAGCATCGAATTTTGAAGAACTGTCAGCATTGAACAAACTCAATACCGAAGTGCAGTCTAGGAAAGCGCCTGTCTCCGCGTGGAGCCCTTTCCGTTACCCGATCTTCGCAGCTATTTGGACTGCAACCGTAGTCTCGAACATCGGCGGCTGGATGTTCAGCGCCGCATCGGCGTGGCTCATGACCAACCTCAATCCGGACCCACTTGTCGTGTCGCTGGTGCAGGTGGCAACGACGCTACCGATGTTTCTCTTCGCTATTCCCGCCGGCGCTCTCGCAGACATAATGGACAAACGTTTATTTCTGATCGTCGGCGAATCTAGCATCACCATCACTTCGGCAATGTTTGCAGCGATTGTCTGGCTTAACCTGACGACACCCTTCAATCTTTTGCTGTTCACCTTCCTAACCAGTGTTGCCAGCACGTTGACTTCGCCGGCCTGGCAGGCGGTCGTTCCGCAGCTCGTTCCGAAGCCTCAGCTGAGCCCAGCGATTGCCGCAAATAGTGTGGGCATGAATGTCAGTCGAGCAGTGGGACCGGCCTTAGGCGGCGTCATGGTCGCCCGGATTGGAATTGCGGCGCCATTTTGGGTCAACGCCTTTAGCAATCTGGGGGTCATCGGAGCTTTGCTGTGGTGGCGTTCGCCAAAGACCACAAAGAAACATTTGCCTGTTGAGCGATTTGGCAGCGCGATTCGCACGGGTTTGCGTCACGCACGACACAATCCGCATCTGCGCGCAACATTGATCCGCGCTGTGGGATTTTTTCTTTTTGCCAGCGCCTATTGGGCCCTGCTGCCACTCGTCACGCGAACCCAGATCGCGGGCGGACCGTCTCTCTATGGCTATTTGCTCGGCGCGATCGGAGCCTCGGCAGTCGGTTCAGCCTTGATATTACCGCGGTTAAAGGAAGGCCTCGGGGCCGATGGCGTGGTGGTGGCCGGTACCGTTGGAACGGCGATAGCACTCGTGTTGTTCGGCGTTGCCGGCAATTGGCCGCTCGCTTTGGCAGCAAGTGTCGTCGCCGGTGGTTCATGGATAGCGGTGGTCGCGACTCTTAACGTCTCGGCGCAGGTTGCATTGCCTGACTGGGTACGAGGTCGCGGCCTGGCAATATTCGTGACCGCATTCTTTGGCGCTCTTTCTCTAGGGAGCGCCATCTGGGGCGAAGTCGCAAATTTTGTCGGTCTCCCGACCGCGCATCTAGTTGCAGCGGGCGGTCTGGTCATCAGCATACCACTCATGTGGCGCTGGAAGGTTCAAACAGGCGCGGAGATGGATCTCACGCCATCTATGCATTGGCCGACGCCTGTACTTAGCCATGAAGTTGAGAACAACCGTGGACCCGTGCTTGTGACGGTTGAATATCAAATCGCGTCAAGTGATCGCGAGCGTTTCCTCACAGCGCTCGAAAAGCTTGGTCGTGAGCGAGGACGGGACGGCGCGTACGCTTGGGGAATCTTTGAGGACGCAGCGAAGGAAGGGCGGTTTTTTGAAACATTTCTCGTAGAGTCATGGCTGGAACACTTGCGGCAGCATGAACGGGTGACAAACGCCGATCGCGTGCTCCAAAAAACCATTGGGAATTTTCTGCAAGGCGGCAAGCCAACGGTTACCCATTTCATCGCGGCTGAGCACAAGACGAAAAAAAGGTCTTGAATCCTGTCCACCCCCTCAAGCCCAAAAATGTCCGCTTTTGATGGTGGTTTCAACCGGTCACTGCAACACCGCTCGTATTCTATCTGCTGGAGTTTGAACCCCAAGGTCTTGTGCGCACTGCCAGCGATGCCAAAGCTCCTGGTTTCTCTTTGGCGGTGAAGCCCCGAAAAAACCATCGACGTCTCGTCAGGCACTCCGTCTTTCCCTTCAAGACAGAGAGTGTTGCGTCGACCGGTTGAACCGGCCGCCCAAAAGCGGGCATCACGGCGATGTCCGTTTTGCCGCGTTTCTTCGTTCTGAAGTCTGTTACTGGTCTGCTGGTCGATTGGGCCCGATCTGCGGCGCACGCACCGGCTTTGCCATCCCGTAAAAGATTGTCACGCCCTGACCACCGCAGCGGGTCGAAAGAGTCTCCTCAGGAATCCCAAAGCAGCTATCAATGTCCTGCCAATTGTTCATGACCCAAACGTCGCCCGATGGGCTGACGGCAAGATCGGTCTGCATCTGCAAACCTCCGCCAACGTAGCCGCCAGGTGGCGAAATCTGGTCTCCCGTCTTCATCCCTGGCGGGCAATTCTCTGTACGGACACCGCACAGCTGGGTAATTGGACTATTCGGAGCGGCAAAATTCGAAACCCAAACGTTGTCATTACCGTCGACGGTCGCTGCCCAAGGGCCGGGTAGACCGCCGCCCTTGAATGGCGAGCCAGGATATTCACTGCCATCCGGCCTCAACAAGGTGACGCTGCCATCACCACCACGTTGCTTAGACATAGCTCGTGCCAAGGTTGGATCCGGATTTTCACCGCGCAGTGCTTTCACTAGCAGGTCTGCGATGAGCAACGCGCTTCGCATCGAGTTGCCCAGGCGATTTGTAACCCAGACATTGCCTTGACTGTCGATACCAAGACCGCTGCCACTCCAACCAGTGCCGAACTTTTCTACTTTGCTCGGATCAGATGCGGGAAACCTCGTTACGTGACCGCCAAGCCCATTCGTCACCCAGATTCGGTCCTGTTGATCAATGCCCAGATGGAACGGCCCTACAAATGACTTGCACGGTTCTACGTCACGCCCCTCGCAGATAATCTTGCCCTTAGTCAGGTCGCCTTTGGGAAAGTGAACCAGCTGATTTTTGGTTAGACCCAGGACCCAGACATCACTGCTGGGTGTAACGATGACGCCCTGCATCAGGCCAAGCTTGCCGTCAAATGTAATGCCTTCCGGTGGTGTCAGCGGCTTGCCGTTCTTGTCGAACACGGCGATCGACTTGCCTCCATAGCTTGTGAGCCAAGCGTTGTCCTTGGCATCGACGGCGGCACCGAAGGTACCTCCTTGCATTCCGCCGCCGGCAAAGCCTGTGGTCTTAGGTGAGAGCGGACGGCCATTGGGGTCGAACTTGCTGGCATTGCCTTGCCAAAGGCTGTCTTGGCCTTGCCAACCCACTGTGAAATTGTCGCCGACCCAAAGATTGCCTTCGCTGTCGAACATGGCTTTGCCGCCGGCGCGATAGCCTCCGCCGTCAAACTTCAGCGGCAGCACCCATGCGCTCGGCGGGTAGCTGAGGTACGGCATGAACGGCACTGCGCGCATCGTCTTGCCGGCGGGAACCGAATAGAAATCACCAATCAGTGCAAAAAGTTTCTCGGGCTGATACCACGGGTAGCGAGCAATCGACTGAGCCGCACTGAGCGTGTCGGTGGGAGCCGCGCCTTTGGGCGGCGTCGCCGCCACGAAGAGTTTGTTGCAGGCCTCGGTAGTCACCCGCGTTACACAGCCCGAGAGCAAGTCCGCCAGCGTTGCGAAATTTGCCATCGTCGGAGTTTGACTGCTGTTAAGCGGGTCCTGAATGGCGCCGCCCCATCCGCCCGTTTGAAGGTCGACGAAATGGGGAACGTTGCCAGCGGCGATCTTCAGTCCGAGCGCGTTGCCTTTGATTGCGTCTCCATCAAGAAATTGCGCATGGGTCCACACGGAGGCAACTGTCGTCATTTCATTAACAACGACGTTGGCCGGAAGCGTATTCCCAAGCACGGTCATCAGCGCGATGGCAGGATTTTCTCCGCCCGCGGCATTCGCGGAAGGTCGGCCACCTTTCGCGACCAGATATTGATTGTCGCCCTGGCCATCTGCGGTTAGCGTAAAGCGTCCATCGGCTCCAGTCCGAGTTTGCGCGAGTTGTCGCGGCGCGCCAGTACCTTCGGCCCACACGGTAACCGTTGATCCGACAATGGGCGCTCCCGCTCCCGTGACCTGACCGGTGATGTTGTCCGCCGCATATGTAGAGACGTTTGACAACAAACTAAGCGCGAATGCGCTGATACAACACTGAGCAAAGGTTTTCATGTTGCCGCTCCCTGAACTTGAACAGATAAAAGGGTGAGGACGGGATCGGAACTGCCCGAGCGCACCGCTGCTTTGCTGGAAAATCGTGTCATATTTTTAGCGAAATCTGAATTGGACAAAGGGGAAATAAATGGGGGCGAAGCCAGGGTCCCATGCGTTTGCATGTCCGCTTTGGCGGCAAAGGGTTTTGCAACACATTCCACTCGAAAGCGGACATGGGCAGTGCGATGTGTAAGTTGCGATTGACCCGACCAAGGTCCCTGCCGATCAAGGCATGCAGGTCTCGCACGAAACGATCTACCGAAGCCTCTTCATTCAGACCCGCGGTGCGCTGAAAAAGGAGCTGATGGCGCACTTGCGCACCGCGCGGCAGATGCGCCAGGCCAAGGGCGGCACGACGAAGAATGGCCTGGGACAGATCGTCGATGCGATTTCTATCCGCGAACGGCCGGCCGAGGTCGAGGACCGCGCCGTGCCCGGTCACTGGGAAGGAGATCTGCTCTCAGGAGCAAACAACACCCACATCGCAACGCTGGTCGAGCGCCATACCCGCTTTGTGATGCTTCTCAAGATTCCGAGCAAGGACACCGCGACCGTGGTTGCCGCGCTCGCTCGACATGTGCGCAAACTGCCTTCTGAGCTACGCCGCTCACTGACCTGGGATCGCGGTAAAGAGATGGCTGACCACAAGCGCTTCACGATTGCCACCAACGTGCAGGTTTATTTCTGCGACCCACGCAGTCCCTGGCAGCGCGGCAGCAACGAGAACACCAATGGCCTGCTGCGGCAGTATTTCCCGAAGGGGACAGATCTCTCGCAGTTCTCTCAAGCCCACCTGAACAAGATCGCCAAGAGGCTCAATCAACGCCCTCGCGAGACCTTGGGATTCGAAACCCCCGCCGATAGAATAAGAGCGGTGTTGCAGTGACCGGTTGAAACCACCGCCCAAAGCGGACATTCGTGTTTGCACTGCATATGTCCGCTTTCGGAGGTAAAGCAGACATGCCCATTTGCGGGAATCCTTCGCGGTCGCTATTTGGGGTAAAGCAGATATGGCGTGTCGCGCTGTCCGGCGCAGCTCAGACCGGATCGAAATAGTGGATTTCCAAGAGCGTGCAGCCGCCATTCGACTTGAATGGCCCGTGATGGGCGCCGGGCGGACGGACCGCATAGGTGTTGGGCGGAAACGATTTGCCGCCGGTTCCATATTCGTCGTTGCCGACCGTAAGGTCGCCCGATACGAGGAAGACCTCCTCCCAGTATTCGTGCACGAAGGGCTTGGTCGTGAACACGCCGGGCGCGAAGCGCAGGAGTCGCGTGCGTGTGCCGCGCTTGTTCATCTCATCGAGCGCGCCGGACAGAATCTTCTGCTCAATGCCTTTTGGATAGCCGGGCGGAGTTTCCCAGCCGACATTTAAGTCGAGGGTGTGAAATTCGTCATGCTTCTTGTTGACGGCCATAGTGTTTCACCATCCAACACAGATTTCCACCGGTGGATTTTCCTCGGCGATCATGTACCAAGTGCCTGTCGCTAACTCAAGGAACAGGTCATGCTCACTTTCGAGCGCCATTCCGGCAATGAAACCGATCGCGCTGAGCTTGCTCCGGAGATGTTGGTCGTTGCGGGCTGGACCGGCCGCGATGAGAAGGCGCTCCATCATCACATCGAGGAGCTCGCCGCGATCGGCGTGCCCCGCCCGTCGTCGGTGCCGGTGTTTTATCGCATCAGCACCGCAAATCTCATGCAAACGGCGAACCTTCAGGTCCTCGGGGCCGACACTTCAGGCGAGGCGGAGCCGGTGGTCGTGGCGATGGTGGATGGGCTCTGGCTTGGCATTGGCTCCGATCACACCGACCGTAAGGCGGAAACGATGGGCATCGCACTGTCGAAGCAACTCTGCGCCAAAGTGGTCGGCAAAAGCCTATGGCGTCTCGAAGATGTCGCCAGCCATTGGGATCAATTAATCCTGCGCGCCTACGTCACCATCGACGACAAGCGCCTGAAGTACCAGGAAGGTCCACTGTCAGCGATGCGCGATCCCGCGGACCTGATGTCACGCGCCGGAGCAAAATTTGAGACGGGCACGATAATGTTCTGTGGAACGCTCGGCGCCATTGGAGGTATCCGCCCGGCGTCGCAGTTTACGGCTCTCCTAGAGGATCCGGTTCTCGGCCGGGAGATGATGTGTGAATACGACATCGATATCTTGCCGGTTGTCCGCTGATTTCAGGCGCGTCACCGCCGGCTGTCCTTTTTGCTATTTTCAGTGTCAGAACTGTTGTAGCGAATTGCAGTTGTAACGCTGTGGACATAACTAAACAGCAGTTTTCCGAGTATGGTTGAGGAACGGCGGGTATTGATTGCTGGAGGCGGACCGGTCGGCTTGCTGTGCGCGTGGCTGCTCGGGAGCCGTGGTCTGCCGATTAGGCTGTTTGACGTCAACGAAACCCTGCAGGCGGATCCACGGGCGGCCACGACTCATCCCGCTACGCTCGATTTGCTCGCCGACGGCGGTCTTGCGGACGACATGGCGCGCGTCGGCCTGGTAGCGCCCATCTTTCAATTCTGGGATCGGCCCGGCCGCAAGAAGGTCGCCGAGTTCGATCACATTGTGCTCAAGGACGACACCAATTATCCGTTCGTCGTTCAGTGCGAACAGTTCAAAACCGCCAGGCTCATTCTTGACCGTCTGCGAAAGCTGTCCAACGTTGAAGTGCTGTTCAAGCACGAGGTGGTTGGGGTCGCGCAGACTGACGGACTTGTCAGCGTCGACGTGCGCGGTCCCGATGGAGTTAGATCACATTCAGGCGCTTATCTGATTGGAGCCGACGGCGGACGCAGCGTTGTGCGCAAGCAGAGCGATATCGCGTTCGAGGGATTTACCTGGCCGGAGCGATTCATTGTACTCACTACGCCGTTCGACTTTGAAGCGTCGTATGGACTATGTTTTCGTAGCTACTTCGCTGATCCGGACGAATGGTGCAATTGCTTCAAGGTGTCGGCGGACGGACCGCCGGGTTTGTGGCGTACGGTATATCCGGCCAATCCCGATCAGTCCGAGGAGCAACTGATGAGCGATGCGGCCGTCCAGGCGCGGATGCAAAAATTCTTTCCGGCCTCGCAACCCTACGAGATCGTTCACCGCAATCTCTATGTCACGCATCAGCGCGTCGCGGAAACGTTCCGCAAAGGCCGCGTGCTGCTCGCTGGCGACTCCGCGCACGTCAACAATCCGATCGGCGGGATGGGATTAAATGGAGGCATTCAAGACGCGGCGAACCTTGCGGGAAAGCTTGCAGCTGTCTTGCTCGATAAGGCGTCCGATGCTCTGCTTGATCTTTACAGCTTGCAGCGTCGCATGGTCGCGACCGAATTCGTGCAGCAGCAGTCCATCGCGAACAAGAAACGCCTGGAGGCGCGAGATCCGGAAACCCGGCGGCGCAATCTTGATGAACTTCGTGACATTGCGAGGGATCCGGCGCGCGCCCGCCAGTTTCTGCTGGG
>Ga0335080_10008679_pt1 | contig 10598 bp, 7 predicted proteins | sample Lox_Sample_34_FD_206720 | JGI IMG/M metagenome (GOLD analysis project Ga0335080, IMG submission 206720) | Soil microbial communities from Loxahatchee National Wildlife Refuge, Florida, United States - Lox_Sample_3.4 | ecosystem: Environmental > Terrestrial > Soil > Wetlands | place: USA: Florida... | reverse complement strand
CGATCTGGATCAGCGCGTCCTCGTCGCCGAACAGGAACTCGGCGAGCGTCTTCGAAAGCTCGGTCTTGCCGACGCCCGAGGGCCCGAGGAAGATGAACGACCCGCTCGGCCGCTTGGGGTCCTTGAGGCCGGCCCGCGTGCGGCGGATCGACTTGGACACCGCGACCACCGCTTCGGTCTGGTCGACGATCCGCTTGTGCAGCTCGTCCTCCATGCGAAGCAGCTTCTCGGTCTCTTCCTCGGTCAGCTTGTAGACGGGAATCCCGGTCCAGACGGCGAGGACCTCGGCGATCTCTTCCTCGTCGACCTCGGACAGGATGTCCATCTCGCCGGCCTTCCATTCCCGCTCGCGCTCGGACTTCTCCTCCTGGAGCTTGCGCTCCTCGTCGCGGAGCGATGCCGCACGCTCGAAGTCCTGGGCGTCGATCGCCGACTCCTTCTTCATGCGGACCTCGGCGATGCGCTCGTCGACCTCGCGGACGTTCGGCGGAGCCGTCATCCGGCGGATGCGCATGCGGCTGCCGGCCTCGTCGATGAGGTCGATGGCCTTGTCGGGAAGGTACCGGTCGCTGATGTAGCGGTCGGCCAGGTTGGCGGCGGCCACCAGCGCCGCGTCGGTGAAGTTGACGCGGTGGTGCGCCTCGTAGCGGTCGCGCAGGCCCTTGAGGATCTCGATCGTGTGGGCCACGGTCGGCTGGTCGACGTAGATCGGCTGGAACCGCCGCTCGAGCGCCGCGTCCTTCTCGAGGTGCTTGCGGTACTCGTCGCGCGTGGTCGCGCCGATGGTCTGCAGCTCGCCGCGCGCCAGCATCGGCTTCAGGATGGAGGCCGCGTCGATCGCGCCCTCGGCCGCGCCGGCGCCGACGAGCGTGTGCAGCTCGTCGATGAACAGCACGATGTCGCCGCGCGTCTTGATCTCCTTGAGGACCTTCTTCAGGCGCTCCTCGAAGTCGCCGCGGTAGCGCGAGCCGGCGACCAGGGCGCCCAGGTCGAGCGAGTAGATCTGCTTGCCCTTGAGCGTCTCGGGAACGTCGCCCTTGACGATCTTGGACGCGAGGCCCTCGACGATGGCGGTCTTGCCGACGCCGGGCTCGCCGATGAGCACCGGGTTGTTCTTCGTCCGGCGCGACAGCACCTGCATGACCCGCTCCATCTCCTGCTCGCGCCCGATGACCGGGTCGAGCTTGGTCTCACGGGCGAGCTGGGTGAAGTTGCGGCCGAACTGGTCGAGCACCATCGAGCCCTGCGGGATCTGCTCGCCGGGCTGGCCCTCGCCCTTGCCGGTGTAGCCGGACAGGAGCTGGATGACTTGCTGGCGCACGCGGTTGAGGTCGGCGCCGAGCTTCTGCAGGACCTGCGCGGCGACGCCCTCGCCCTCGCGGATGAGGCCGAGCAGGATGTGCTCGGTGCCGATGTAGTTGTGACCGAGCTGCAGCGCCTCGCGCAGCGACAGCTCGAGAACCTTCTTGGCGCGGGGCGTGAACGGAATGTGTCCGCTCGGCGCCGACTGGCCCTGACCGATGATCTCTTCCACCTGCGAGCGCACGCCCTCGAGCGAGATGCTCATGGACTCGAGCGCCTTGGCGGCGACGCCCTCGCCCTCGTGGATCAACCCGAGGAGCAGGTGCTCGGTCCCGATGTAGTTGTGGTTGAGCATCCGCGCCTCTTCTTGGGCGAGGACGACGACCCTTCTGGCTCGATCGGTGAATCGCTCAAACATGCCGGTCCCCCCGGGGCTCACGTGGGCCCCGTTCGTCGACGCTCGCCTCCGGGATCATCGGACTCCGTCCTACCCCCGTGGCGCGTGAGGCGCTTGGCGAGCCCGAACCTCGCTCGAAGCGCCCCTGAGGGCGATTATACGCGGGGGGTGCGATATTCAGGGTGATCCCTCCCGTCCGCGGATCGCTCCATCCAACCTTCATACGTTTGAATCGACGTGAAGTGCTGATCTCCCAAGTCGATTCCTTCAACAAGTTATTCGGGCGTGAGCATCCCGAAGATTACCCCCTGGGACGAACTCATACTCGAAGTTCGGACGGTTGGGCCCAACGACCCTTGTCAGGAGGATGGCGGTCCCCCGGACGCCCCACGCCGGACGCCGTTGCCGCCGGTACGCGGGTGGGCCAAACTCGGTCGGGGGGGATCGGTGGAAACGGGCCGAACGAGGTACGCGCGCAGCGGGGACGTGAGCATCGCCTACCAGGTCGTGGGCGACGGTCCGCGCGATCTGGTCTTCGTGCCGGGATGGGTCTCCAACGTGGAGGCGATGTGGGAGGACCCCGGCTTGGCCCACGCCCTGCGCCGGCTTGCGTCCTTCAGCCGCCTCATCCTGTTCGACAAGCGCGGCACCGGACTTTCCGACCGCGTGCCGACCGACGAGCTGCCGTCGCTCGAGACCCGCATGGACGACGTCCGCGCGGTGATGGACGCCGCGGGATCCGAGCGGGCGGCGTTGTTCGGTCACTCCGAGGGCGGCTCGATGTGCATGCTGTTCGCCGCGACCCTCCCCGAGCGAACGAGCGCCCTGGTGTGCTTCGGCGTGTTCGCCAAGCGACTCTGGTCGCCGGACTACCCGTGGGCCCCGACGCCGGAGGCGCGCGCCGCATGGCTTGCGCGAATAGAGGAGGAGTGGGGCACGCCCGCCGACCTCGACGCGCTGGCGCCGAGCAAGGCCGAGGATCCGGGCTTCTCCGAATGGATGGCCGGCTTCTTCCGGCGCAGTGCGAGCCCCGGCGCCGCCGCGGCGCTCGGGCGCATGAACAGCGAGATCGACGTCCGTGACGTTCTCCCCACCATTCGCGTCCCGACGCTGATCCTGCACCGTACCGGCGACCGCGACGCCGACGTAGAGGAAGGGCGGTTCATCGCCGAGCGCATCCCCGGCGCGCGATTCGTCGAGATGCCCGGGGGCGACCACCTCTTCTGGACCGAGGACGTCGATCGCGTCGTCGACGAGGTCGAGACGTTCCTGACGGGCACGACGACGGGACCCGAGCCCGACCGCGTGCTCGCGACGGTGCTGTTCACCGACATCGTCGGGTCGACCGCGCAGGCGGTGAAGATGGGCGACCGACAGTGGATGGACGCCCTGGAGGCGCACCGGACGATGGTGCGGTGGTTCCTGGAACGCTTCCGCGGCCGCGAGGTCGACACGGCCGGCGACGGCTTCTTCGCGACGTTCGACGGGCCGGCCCGCGCGATCAGGTGCGCCATGGCGGTCCGCGACGCCGCGCTCGAGCACGGCATCGAGCTTCGTGCCGGCGTCCACACGGGCGAGGTGGAGATGGGCGAGAAGCCCGCCGGGGTCGCCGTGCACATCGGCGCCAGGGTGATGGCGAAGGCGGGCGCCGGCGAGGTGCTGGTGTCGCAGACGGTGAAGGACCTGGTCGCCGGGTCCGGACTGCACTTCGAGGACCGGGGCCCGCAGGCGCTCAAGGGCGTACCGGGCATCTGGAACCTCTATTCGGCAACCGCCTGAGTTCCACTTGCCCGGTATGCACCCGTCCGGCGAGACTACGCACCGGAGGCATGCGAGTGGAGACGGTGGGCATTGACGCACGAAGAGGTCGTCGGTGGCGCCCGGAAAGGGTCCCATGCGTTCTGGGACGTGTGCCTGAATGACCATCCCAAGCGTTCGGTACGTGAAGAACGGCGACCTCACGCTCGCGTACCAGGTGACGGGGAGCGGTCGGGAAGATCTCGTCTACCTGCTCTTCGAGTGGCCCACGGTCGTGGGGAACTGGTTCGTGCCCGAGCACGCTCGTTTCATGGACCGGCTCGCGTCGTTCTCCCGCCTCCTCATCACCGATCGACGCGGGATGGGTTGCTCCGATCGATTGCCCCTGGGCACGTCGCCGACGCTGGAGGGCCTGGTCGACGACCTCCTCGTGGTGATGGAGTCGGCGAACGTGGCGCGGACGACGCTGCTCGCCGGTAGCGAGACCGCGTTCGTCGCCCTCCTCGCCGCCGCCACGCACCCCGACCGATTCAAGGGCCTGATCCTCTGGCAACCGTCACCGAGCTGGATGCGATCCGACGACCTCCCGTGGGAGTCCTCGGAGGATCAGATCGCCGCTGCGCTCGGGGGGATCCGTCGCGTCACCAGCTTGCGTGCGTGGGCGGAAGTCTGGGCGCGCGACATCGCGCCCTCGTGGGCCGGAGACCCGGACCGGATCGCCGTCGGGGAGGCTCTTTCGGCGCTCGCGGGATCCGCAGAGGCTTGGTATCAGGACCAGCGGATGTTCTACGACATCGATCTTCGCCCGGTGCTGCCGTCGATCCGCGTCCCGACGCTCGTCCTCGGACGCCCCGACGCGCGCGGAAACACCGAGATCGACAGCGCGCGCTTCCTCGCCGGGCATCTCCCCGACGCACGGCTCGTCGAGTTCCCGGGAGACGACTCTCTCCCGTGGATCGGCGAAACCGAGGCGATCCTCGACGAGATCCAGGGGTTCATGACGGGAGACCGCACGGCGCCGTCGCCGGACCGAGTGATGACGACGGTGCTGTTCACCGACATCGTTGAGTCGACGAACCGCGCGGCCGATCTCGGCGACGCTGAATGGCGGAAGTTGGTCGAGCGGCACCATGGGGCCGTCCGGGGACTGCTCGGACGCTACCGTGGTCGGGAGGTGGACACCGCCGGGGACGGGTTCTTCGCGACGTTCGATGGACCGGCGCGCGCGATCCGATGCGCGGCCGCCATCCGTGAGGCGGTCCGTCCCCTGGGGATCGAGGTCCGGGCGGGTCTGCATACGGGCGAGGTCGAGACCGTCAACGACAAGGTCGGTGGGATCGCCGTGAGCGTCGGCGCACGCGTTGCGGCGCAGGCCGCCCCCAACGAAGTCCTCGTCTCCCACACGGTCAAGGCCCTGGTGGCGGGCAGTGGGCTCGTGTTCGAGGACGCAGGCGAACACGAACTGAAGGGCGTCCCCGACCGCTGGCGTCTGTACCGGGTGGTCGGCTGACGTGGACGTGCCCGAAACCCGGTACGCGAGGAGTGGCGACCTCTGGATCGCCTACCAGGTGGTGGGCGACGGTCCCATCGACCTCGTGTTCGCCTCGGGGTGGATGTCGCACGTCGAAGAGGGCTGGGTCGTGCCCGGCTTCGGGTCGTTCCTGGAAGCGATGACCAGGTTCAGCCGTCTCATCGTCTTCGACCGGCGAGGGACGGGACTCTCGGACCGGATTCTCACGCTGGGATCCTTCGAGGAACTCTTGGAGGACATCACGGCGGTCCTCGACGCGGCAGGCAGCGAGCGAGCGGCGCTGTGGGGCGGGGCCGAGGGCGGACCGATGTGCATGCTCTACGCGGCGACCCATCCCGAACGGGTCTCGCATCTGATCCTGCTGTCGAGTTTCGCCCGCAGGTCGTGGGCTCCCGACTTCCCACTCGGAATCACCGACGAGATGAAGACGGCGATCGAGAGCTCGTACGAGGAGCGCTGGGGCCGAGGCCCGTTCGGGCTCCGATTGGCGAACCCGAGCGTCGCCGACGACCCCGCGCTTCGCCGCGCGTACTCGAAGTGGATGCGCTACTCGGCCACCCCCGGCGGCGCCCTGCAGTGGTTCACCCACACGGCCGAGATCGACGTTCGTCACGTGCTGCCGACGATCCGGGTTCCCACTCTGGTCATGCATTCCAAGGGCGACCGGCTCGTCCCCGTCGAGTTGGGACGGGACCTTGCCGAGCGCATCCCCGGCGCGAGGTACGTGGAGTTCCCCGGCGACGATCACGCGCCACTGGGGAGCTCGAACGAAGCCTGGATCGGCGAAGCCGAGGAGTTCCTCACAGGAACGCGCAGCCCGGTGGAGCCGGACCGGGTGCTGGCGACCGTGCTGTTCACCGACATCGTGGGGTCGACCGAGCGTGCCGCGGAGATGGGCGACAGCGCGTGGAAGACTCTGCTGTCTCGTCATCACGCGGTGGTGCGCGACCAGCTGGAGCGTTTCCGGGGACACGAGATCGACACCGCCGGCGACGGGTTCCTCGCATTGTTCGACGGCCCGGCCCGCGCGGTGCGCTGCGCGACGGCCATCGCGGACGAGGTTCGAGCGCTCGGGCTGGAAGTGCGGGCCGGACTCCACACCGGCGAGTGCGAGCTCGTCGGCAGCGACGTCGCCGGGATCGCCGTGCACATCGGCGCCCGCATCTCGGCCATTGCCGGCGCAGGAGAGGTCCTGGTGTCGAACACGGTCAAGGAGTTGGTCGTCGGCTCAGGTCTGGTGTTCGAAGACCTCGGCGAGCACGCCCTGAAGGGCGTTCCCGACCGCTGGCGCCTCTATAGGGTCGTCGGCTGATGGGTCGCCTCGACGGCAAGGTCGCGTTGATCACGGGCGCCGGCAGCGGCATGGGCCGTGAAGCCTGCTCGGTGTTCGCCACCGAAGGCGCGAAGGTCGCTGCCGTCGACGTCGACGCCGCTCTGTTGGAAGAGACGGCCGGACTGGTCGGCGGCATCGCCACGTTCGTCGCCGACGTGGCAGACGAGCAGCAGGTGAAGGCCGCCGTCGACGGTGCCGCCGAGCGGTTCGGGGCGCTGCACATCCTCTACAACAACGCGGGCGTGCTGTGGCGCGACCGCGACCTCGGCGTGCTGGAGACCGACGAGTCGGTGTGGGACCGCGTGATGGCGATCAACCTCAAGGGGATGGTCTGGGTCTGCAAGCACGGCATCCCGAAGCTGATCGAGGCGGGCGGCGGCGCGATCGTGAACATGGGCTCGACCTCCGCGCTGCTCGGGGACACCGTCCCGCAGGACGCCTACACCGCCAGCAAGGGCGCGATCATCTCGCTGACCCGCTCGCTCGCGGTGCAGTTCGCTCCCCACGGCGTGCGCGCCAATTGCATCCACCCGGGCTTCGTCGACACGCCGATGCAGACGGTGCGAACCTCAGACGCCGAGTGGGTACGTGAGGCGGTGAGCTTCATTCCGCTCGGCAGGCTGGGCACGCCTCGTGACGTCGTCAACGCCGCCCTGTTCCTGGCGAGCGACGAGGCCTCCTACATCACGGGCGCCGAGCTCGTGGTCGACGGCGGCAGCATGGTGGTGTGACGACCGACCTCCGAATCGCCGCCGGCCCACTCAGGCCTCGGGGCGGTGGTGCGGAAACATGATGAGGTCCCGCAGCGACGAGGCATCCGTCACGACGACGAGCAGCCGGTCGATCCCGATCCCGAGGCCGCCGGCCGGCGGCATGCCGTGCTCGAGCGCCTCGATGAAGTCCATGTCGAGCGGGTGCGCCTCGTCGTCGCCGGCCGCCCGCGCCTCCTGCTGCAGCTGGAACTTCGCGAGCTGTTCGGCCGGATCGGTGAGTTCGGAGTACCCGGTGCCGAGCTCGACGCCACCGATGACGGGATCAACGTGCTCGGTCAGACCCGGCTCGGTTCGGTGCGGCCGCGCCAGCGGCGACACCTCGCGCGGGAAGTCCACGACGAACGTCGGCTCGAACAGCGTCGGTTCCACGAGCTTCTCGTACAGCTCGAGGACGATCGCGCCCGGACCCCAGTTCGGCTGCAGGGACACGCCGTGCTTCTCGGCGATGGCCGCGAGGTCGCCGCGCTCGAGCGTGATCTCCTCGCCGGTGGCCTCCGACACCGACCCCAGCACCGTGACGCGTTTCCACGGCGCGGCGAGGTCCAGCTCGCGGTCCCGGAACGGAACGACCGCGGTTCCGCGCACGGCGATCGCCGTCTCGCGCACGAGGTCCTGCGTCAGCTCCATCATCGTGAAGTAGTCGCCGTAGGCCTGGTACACCTCGAGCATCGTGAACTCGGGATTGTGCGTACGGTCGATGCCCTCGTTGCGGAAGTTGTGGCCGATCTCGTACACGCGCTCGAGCCCGCCGACCAGCAGCCGCTTGAGGTAGAGCTCGAGCGAGATCCGCAGGTAGAGATCCACGTCCAGCGCGCGGTGGTGGGTGATGAAGGGACGCGCGAGCGCGCCGCCGGCGATCGACTGCAACACCGGCGTCTCGACCTCGAGGAAGCCGCTCGCGTCGAGGTGCCCGCGGATCGCCCGGAGCGTCTTCGCGCGCGCCTCCGCGTAGAACCGCGGCGCGGGATCGGTGGCGAGGTGCAAGTGACGCTTGCGCTGCTGCAGCTCGGGATCCTTCAGCCCGTGCCACTTCTCGGGCATCGGGCGCATCGCCTTCGTCAACAGGGTCAGTTGCTCGACCCGAACCGAGAGCTCGCCCCGCTTGGTCGTGACCACCGTGCCGTCGGCACCCACGATGTCGCCCAGGTCGAGCTCCTCGACCAGGGCGTAGCCCTCGCCCATCGCGTCCTCGGTGAGGAAGAGCTGGAGGTCGTCGCTGCGGTCGCGGAGCGTGGCGAAGGAGAGCTTGCCCTGCCGGCGCAGCAGGACGATCCGGCCCGCGACGCGCACGCGCTCGCCCGTCTCCGCCCCCGGCGCGAGATCGCCGTACCTCGCGCGAATGTCGGCCAGCGGAACGACGGGCCCCTCGAAGCCGAGCGCGTAGGGCTCGATTCCCTCGGCGCGAAGCCGTTCCAGCTTCTCCCGGCGCGCGGCGAGCACCTCCTGGAGGCGTCCCGCCTCCGCTCCCTCGGCCTCGTCCTCGCCGTCCGGCGCGGGCGGCACGCGCGGCTCGTCGCTCATCAGTCGCGGCGCCCGCGCTCGTAGATGATGCGCAAGCCTTCGAGCGTGAGCCACGGCTCGTGGTGCTGCACGCTCGAGCAGTGGTCGAGGACGAGTGGCGCGAGGCCTCCCGTCGCCACGACCACCGGCGGCCCGATCTCCTTGGCGATGCGCTCGATCATGCCGTCGACCATCGCGGCGGTGCCGTACACGAGACCGGCCTGAACGCTCTCCACGGTCGTCTTGGCGACGACGCCCCGCGGGGGAACGATCTCGACCCTGGGCAGGCGCGCGGCGGCGCCGAACAGGGCGTCGGCCGACACCTTGATCCCCGGGGCGATGATCCCTCCGAGGTACTCCGCGTTGGCCGAGACGACGTCGAAGGTGGTCGCCGTGCCGAAGTCGACGACCACGCACGGCCCGCCGAACCGGTCGTGCGCGGCGGCCGCGTTCGCGATGCGGTCGGCGCCGACGTCCTTGGGGCTGTCGAACAGGATCGCGATCCCCGTGCGCGTGCCGGGCTCGACGACGACGGCCGGAAAGGAGAAGTACCGGGCGACCATCTGGCGGAGCGATTGCGTGAGCGCGGGCACGACGCTCGCGACGGCGACACCGGTCACGCTCCCGCGAAGCGAGAGGCCCTCCCCCGCGAGGAACCCGTCGAACATGAACGCGAGCTCGTCGGCGGTCCGGTCGGGATCCGTGGAGCTTCGCCAGTGGTTGGCGAGCGCGCCCGACTCGAACACACCGAGTACGGTCTCGGTGTTGCCGATGTCGATCGCGAGCAGCATGGGCCTATTCTGCACGTTCGCGGGTGGCGGAGGCGGGACGCGCGGCGACCCCGTCGATCAGACGGACGTCGCCGAACGTCGCCGCGACCAGGAGCCGGGCGACCTCGGGCACGACGTCGGCCTCCTCCCATGTCGCGTCGTCGACCACCGCGACGTAGTCCACGCGCGAGAGGGGTTCCGCCGCAAGGGTCTCCTGGATCTGCGCGCGAACCAGACTCGCGTCGCGCTCGCCGGCGCCGACGACGAACACCCCCGCCGAGAGCGCCCGGAACAGCACGGGCGCCGCGGCGCGCTCGGCCGGCGACAGCCGGGCGTTGCGCGACGCGAGCGCCAGCCCGTCGGCCGCCCGCACGGTGGGACAGGCGACGACCGCAGCGGGGAACTCGAGGTCGCGGACCATGCGCCGAACGAGCTCGAGCTGCTGGGCGTCCTTCTCCCCGAAGTAGGCGCTGCACGGACCCGTCAGCCCGACCAGCTTTGCGACGACCGTCAGCACGCCGCGAAAGTGACCGGGACGCGCGGCGCCCTCCAAACGGCTCCCGAGGGGCCCGGGATCGACCGTCACGTCCGGGTCGCCGTTCGGATACATCTCCTGCCGGGACGGTGCGAACACGACGTCGCACCCGGCGGCCGCGGCGACGGCCAGATCGTCGTCCAGGTTCCCGGGGTAGGAACGAAGGTCCTCCTCGTCACCGAACTGCAGCGGGTTGACGAACAGCGTCATCGCGACGAATCCCTCCGCCGCGCGGGCGCGGTCCAGCAGCGAGCGGTGGCCATCGTGCAGTCCCCCCATCGTCGGAACGAGCCCCACGGTCTCGCCGGCCGAGCGCGCGGCCTCACACGCCGCGGTGAACGCCGCGCGCTCGCGGATCACGTCCACGGCTCGAGTGCCTCCTCGATCGCCCGCCGCTGCTCGGCGTCGATGCGCTGGGCGTCGAAGGCCACGCCGGCGGCCGCGGCGGCGAGCGCCGCATAGGGGCGAACCAGGTCCGGTGCGGCGACGGCAAGGGCGTCCAGGTTGCGGCCGATCGTCCCGACGTCCGCGCGAACGACCGGGCCCGTCAGGGCTGCGCCCGGCCCCAGCGCAAACGCTCGATCGAACGACGTGCGTGCCAACGATTCGAGCAACGGCAGCGGATCTTCCACCCCAGACGCGCGCAGAACGCGCTCGGCGAGACCTTCCACCGCGACGAGGTAGTTGGCGGCGAAGACG
>Ga0335080_10008676_pt1 | contig 10599 bp, 10 predicted proteins | sample Lox_Sample_34_FD_206720 | JGI IMG/M metagenome (GOLD analysis project Ga0335080, IMG submission 206720) | Soil microbial communities from Loxahatchee National Wildlife Refuge, Florida, United States - Lox_Sample_3.4 | ecosystem: Environmental > Terrestrial > Soil > Wetlands | place: USA... | reverse complement strand
CCGAGCGCGGACGATATCGACGCCGGCCCGCCGCGCCCAGATCTCGAGCTGCTCGACCGCCGCCGCGCGGAAGGTGTCGCCGGCCGCGAGCAGCACCGAGCGGCCCTGCCGCCTGAGCTGCGCCGCGAGCTTGCCGATCGAGGTCGTCTTGCCCGAGCCGTTGACGCCGACCACGAGCACGACGAAGGGCTTCGCGGCCGGGTCGATCGCGAGCGGCCGCGCCACGGGCCGCAAGATCGAGGCGATCTCCTCGCCGAGCGCGCGCACCAGCGCGTCGAAGTCACCGAGCTCGCGCCGCGACAGGCGCTCGCGCAGCGCGCCCAGGATGCGCTCGGTCGCCTCGATCCCCACATCCGCGGACAGCAGGCGCGTCTCGAGCTCATCGAGCAGTTCGGCGTCGATCCGGCCGCCCGGCAGCAGTTCGCGCAGGTCCTTTTGCAGCAGTCCGTCGCCGCGGTTCAGGCGCGCGCGCAGCCGCGCGAACAGGCCGCGTGGCGGCTCGGCCGCCGGCGGCGCCTGTCCCTCAGCGGGTCGCGCGGGCTTGCTGCGAAAGTCGAACATGCGGGTCCCCGGGAATGGAGCGCATTCTACCGGGCCGGGTTCCCGGCACGTGGCCGCGGCCGGGCGGCGCCCGGCGGTGCCGGGCCCGCCGCCGCGGCGGGCGCCGCGGGCGCCTACGGATTCTGGACGTTGGTCGGGTCGGTGATCTGGAAGCCGAGGCCGCCGGCAAAGGCGAAGCCGACGATCTCGCGCTGCATCTCGATCGTGACCGTCGGCGTCGTGCCGGGCGACAGCAGCGAGCCGTGCGTGCCGTGCGTGAACGCGACCCAGTAGTCCGACGGCCAGGGCCCCGCGGCGTTCGCCTTGTTGCCGAAGATGCCCGCGGCCTTCAGGAGCCGGTCGGTGGCGTCATTCGGGATCACCTGGTCGCCGATCACCTTGTGGATCAGCAGCGGCTTGCTGGCCGCGGCGTAGCTCGCGTGGTTGACCGGGTCCGCGGCGTCGATCGCGGCCTGCGAGTCGCGGAAGAACACGTTGTAGAGCGTCGTGTTGAGGCCGAGCTGGGCGGCGACGCCGCCGCTGATCGACGGCCCGAAGGTCGGCGACTCGAGCAGCAGCTGCGTGATGCCGCCGCCCGGCACCGACAGGCCGAAGCTCTGGATGTCGCTGGGCACGCTCGCGACCATCGTGCCGATGATCGAGCCGAGCGACTGGCCGCTGAGCGCGATCTTCGTGCCGTCGATCGGCGAGGCGATCGGCGTCGTGGTCGGCACCACGATCGCGCCGGGCAGAGCGTGCGCGAGCGCCAGGATGTCGACCACGCCCTCGCGGTTGTTGTCGCGGCTCGTGATCGGGCTCGCGACCTGGATGTAGTTCGCGCCCGAGCCGTCGATGACGCCGTCGGCCGGCGCCTGCAGCGTCGTGTTGTTGACGTAGTCGACGTCGAAGGTGCGTTCCTGCACGCCCGGGATCCTGAGCGCCGCGGCCGGATCGGTCGGCGTGATGCCGTGCAGCGGCAGGTCGATCGCGGCGACCGCGAAGCCGGCGCTGGCGTAGCTCTCGGCGATCGCGAGCGCGTCGGCGCGGTTGCGCGTGATGCCGTGCACGAAGATCGCGACCGGCCAGCCGTTCGCCGGCTTCGGGATCGCGTTCGGGAAGGTCATCAGCAGTGGGATCGTCAGCGTGTGGCGGACGGCCGGGATGGGGTTATAGCGCGTGATGAAGTTCGAGCCCGTCTGGCCCGCAACCAGCGACACCGGGTTCGCCGACAGCCACTGGCCGTCGGTCGGCGGCTTCGGGTCGGCCGCGGTCGCGTCGGCCGGCGTCGGCAGGTAGTACGGGATCGTGATCGTTCCCTCGTACACGTCCGCGTTGCCGGTCAGGAACGGGTTCTGGTTGGTCGGGTCGAGGATGTTCTTCGTCGTCAGGATGCCGCCGTGGCCGTTCGGCAGGCCCTGCACCGCGATCGGCGCCATGGCCGCGGCGTTCTTGATCGTGGTCGCCATCTGCACGAGCGTGTCGCGGACCGACTCGCTCGTGAAGCTGAACGTCATCGCCACCGAGTTGAGCGGGATGTGCGCGGTCGCGGCGATCAGCAGGTGCGGCTCCACCGCGCCGCACACCGCCTGCAGCGTCGCGTTCGTGATCGTCGCGCAGCCGGCGGCCGGGTTCATCGTGGCCAAGGTCGGCGCGAGCGCACTGACGATCGTCGCGTAGTCGTTATCCGGCGCCGCCGGCGTGCCATCGGTCGCCTGGATCGCGCCCGTCAGGATCACGAGGTAGCCGACGCCGCTCGCATCGAGCGCACCGAGCGGCAGGCCCGGGGGCGGCGAGGCCGGGTTGAACGTGACGCCGCCGGTCGAGGGCGTCAGCGGCTTGAGCGGCTTGATGGAGAGCATCTGCCCGCCCGCATCGACCGCGCTCGACAGGCCGACGGTGTAGTCGACGCCCGGGATCAGCGCGCGGCGTACCTGGAACGGCACGCGCGCGACGCTCGTGCCGGTGGTCAGGGTCAGCATCTGCGTCTCGAGCACCGTGACGGCGCCCGGGGTGGCGAGCGTCGCCGCGTTGATCGGCTCGGAGAAGCGCACCGTGATTTCGCCGTTGACGCCGAAGCCGTCGAGCGCGTTGACGGAGACCGTGTTCGGCGCGACCTGCAGCAGCGGCGCGTTGATCGTGCCGTCGACGCTGCCGTTCAGCAGCAGGTCGGTCGGGTAGGGCAGCAGGCCCTGCTCCACCTGGAACAGCGGCCGGAACGCGGCGGGCGCGGTCCCGCCCGTTGAGGGGTTGCCGTTGCCGTAGGTCGGATCGGTCGGGCCGATGCCGCCGAGGCCGTTGGAGCCGGAGCCGCCGCAGGCGCCGAGCAGCAGGGCTGCAACAGACAAAGCGGCGGCGTGAAGGGTGCGCATGTTCGGTGTGCTCCGGTCCGGATCCGTGGCAGGGTCGGGCGCGTATGATCGCGCCTTGTCGTATGGCCTAAGGGTACGCTTTGGCTCCGTTTTCTGGCAAGGATCGAGGCGCATCGCGCCGCGGAAAAACGGCCTCTACCGCAGCGCAAAATAACCCTCGGGCGCCGCGCAACAGCGTGCGCATCGTGGCCGGCGAGTGGCGGGGGCGCCGCATCCACTTCCCCGACGTGGCGCAGCTGCGCCCGACGCCGGACCGGCTGCGCGAAACCCTGTTCAACTGGCTGCAGTCGCACGTTGGCGGCGCACGCTGTCTCGACCTGTACGCCGGCAGCGGCGCGCTGGGACTCGAGGCGCTGTCGCGCGGCGCGAGCGCGGCGCTGTTCGTCGAGCGGGATGCTCGCATTGCGGCGGCGCTGCGCGCCACGCTCGCGGCCTTCGGCGATGCACGCGGGCGCGTCGTCGAGCGCGATGCGGCGGCGTTCCTGAGCGGCCCGCCGGAGCGCTTCGACATTGTCTTCGTCGACCCGCCCTACGCGCAGGGCGGCCTCGGCGAATTGTGTACACTGCTGGAGTCGCGAGGTTGGCTCGCGGCGGACGCGTGGATCTACCTGGAGCTCGCGGCGCACGCGGCGCGGCCGCCGCTGCCGGAAGGGTGGGTCGCGTGGCGCGAGGCGCGCGCCGGCGAGGCACTCGGACTGCTGGCGCGGCGCCGCGCGGCCAGGGCAGCCGCTGCGGTGGACGGGACATGAACCTCAAGAAGCGCGCGGTCTATCCCGGCACCTTCGATCCGATCACCAACGGCCACCACGACCTGGTGCGCCGCGCGGCGAGCATCTTCGAGCACGTGATCGTCGCGATCGCGGCCAACCCGAACAAGGCGCCGATGTTCCCGCTCGACAAGCGCATCGAGCTCGCGCAGCGCGTTCTCGACGACGTGCCGAACGTCGAGGTGGTCGGCTACGCGGGGCTCACGGTCGACTACGCGCGCGAGCGCGGCGTGGAGGTCGTGATCCGCGGGCTGCGCGCCGTGTCGGACTTCGAGTTCGAGTTCCAGCTCGCCAACATGAGCCGCCACCTGTCGCGCGACATCGAGACCGTGTTCCTGACGCCGCAGGAGCAGTTCACCTTCATCTCCTCGACGCTGGTGCGCGAGATCGCCTCGCTCGGCGGCGATGTCAGCGGCTTCGTGCACCCGGCGGTCGCCGATGAGCTGCGGCTGCGCGCGCCGCAGTTCGCTCGCCGCGGCGCGGGCTGATGCGCCGCCTCGCCGCGCTGCTGCTGGCGACGTGCGTCGCGTTCGGCGCGCGCGCCGAGCACGGCCCGCCGGGCCAGGCGGCGATCGCGAGCGCGCACCCGCTCGCGACCGCCGCGGGCCTTGAGATGCTCAAGCAGGGCGGCAATGCCTTCGACGCCGCGGTCGCGGTCAGCGCCGCGCTCGCGGTCGTCGAGCCCTCGAGCTCGGGTGTTGGCGGCGGCGGCTTCTACCTGCTGCACGTCGCGGCCAGCGACCGCAACGTGATGGTCGATGCGCGCGAGACGGCACCGGCCGCGGCCACGCGCGACATGTACCTCGGCCCCGACGGCAAGCCGCGACCGGGCGCGTCGATCGAGGGGCCGCTCGCCGCCGGCATCCCCGGTGAGCCCGCCGGGTGGGCGTGGCTGGCCGAGAAGTACGGCCACCTGCCGCTGCGCACGAGCCTCGGCCCCGCCATCCGCCTCGCGCGCGACGGCTTCCCGCTCAACGAGCGGCTCGCGAACGCGATCAGGGTCAAGAAGGCCTCGCTCGCGCGCTCGCCGGACACCGCGCGCGCGTTCCTCGTGAAGGGCGAGGCGCCGCCGGTAGGCGCGACGATCCGCCAGGCGGCGCTCGCGCGCACGCTCGAGCTGCTGGCGAGCCGCGGCGCGCAGGCCTTCTATACCGGCAGCTTCGCCGCGCAGCTGGTGGCCGGCGTCCGGCACGACGGCGGCATCTGGTCGGAGGCCGACCTCGCCGGCTACCGCGTGCTCGAGCGCGAGCCGATCACGCTGCACTACCGCGACGCGACGCTGGTCATGGCCGCGCCGCCCTCTTCGGGCGGCATCGTGCTGGGCGAGGCGCTCAGGATCCTCGAGGGATACGACCTCGCGGCCGTGGATACGACCGAGCGGCACCACCTGCTGATCGAGGCGATGCGCCACGCCTACCGCGACCGGGCCGAGTACCTCGGCGACCCGGACTTCGTGAAGATTCCGACGGCGCTGCTGCTGAGCCCGGAGTACGCCGCCGGCCAGCGCACGTCGATCCGCGCCGACCGCGCGACGCCCTCCGAGGTGCTGCGGCCCGCGTTCACCGGCGAGGAGAGCCCGTCGACCACGCACTTCTCCGTCCTCGACCGCGAGGGCAACCGCGTCGGCGCGACGATCTCGATCAACCTGTTCTTCGGTGCCGCCTACGTGGTCCCTGGCACCGGCTTCTTCCTGAACGACACGATGGATGACTTCGCGGTCGCGGCCGGCGCGCCGAACGCCTTCGGGCTGGTCGGCGCCGATGCCAACTCGGTTGCGCCCGGCAAGCGCGCGCTGTCGAGCATGACGCCGACCTTCGTCGACACGCCCCGCGGCGCGCTGATCATCGGCTCGCCGGGCGGCAGCACGATCATCTCGAACGTGCTGCTCGGCGTGCTCGCTTGGCTCGACGGCCACAGCGCGAGCGAGATCGTCGCCGCGCCGCGCATCCACCATCAGTACGTGCCGGACGTGGTCAGTTTCGAGCCGGGCGCGATCAGCGCCGAGGAGCGGGCGCAGCTCGAGAAGCGCGGCTTCAAGCTGAAGGAGTCGACGCGCCGCTGGGGCAACACGCAGGTCGTGACGTGGGACTTCGCGAGCGGCAAGGTCGAGGCCGCCTCCGACCCGCGCGGCGTCGGGGCCGGCCTCGTGTACTGACATGGGGCGCGGCTCGCTCGTCGCACTGACGATGCTGAACGCGGTCGGCGTGTCGCTCGCCGGCCTCGGCCTCCTCGGCGCCGGGCTCGCCACCTGGCAGTTCGCCGGCTGGGTGCTGAGCGGCACGTGGCCCGCCGCCGCCGCGATCTGGAACGAGTCCGGCCTGACCGGGCGGCTGTTCGTCGCGTTCATCGCCTGGCTGCCGCAGCTGCTCGTGGCCGGCGCGCTGCTGCACCTCGCGGTCGCCGCGATCGGCGCGGGGCTGCTGTGGCGGCGCGCCTGGGCGTGGCGCGCCGCGCTCGTGCTCGCGGTCGGCTGGATCGCGCTCGCCGCGCTCGGCTGGTTCACGGCGCGCGCGGCGCTCGATGACCTCGCGACCGGCTACCCGACGCGCGCGGCGTTCGCGCGCGCCGCGGAGCTGGTGGCGAGCGGCGTGACGCTGTTCGGCATTGCGCTGGGGGCCGGCCTCGTGATCCTGCTGATCCACCCGGCCGTGCGCGACGAGTTCAGCGCTGGCAGCTAGGGCACCAGTAGGTCGAGCGCTGTCCCTGCACCATCTGCCGAACCGGCGTGCCGCACACGCGGCAGGGCAGGCCGGCGCGCTCGTACACGTACAGCTTCTGGCGGAAGTAGCCGGGGCTGCCGTCGGTGCGCACGTAGTCGCGCAGCGTCGTGCCGCCGACCTTGATCGCCGCGGCGAGCACGCGCTTGACCGCCAGCACCAGCCGGCCGACCTCGGCGCGCGACAGGCGCCCGGCGGCGCGGCGCGGGCTGATGCGCGCGCGGAACAGCGCCTCGCTCGCGTAGATGTTGCCGACCCCGACCACGATCGCGGCGTTCATCAGCAGCTGCTTGATCGCCACCTTGCGCCGGCGCGTGCGCCGCCACAGGTACTCGGCGTCGAACTCATCGCCGAGCGGCTCCGGCCCGAGTGCGCGCAGCAGCTTGTGCACGGCCGCGGGCCCGCGCACGAAGTGCATGCTGCCGAAGCGGCGCGGGTCGTTGAAGCGCACGGCGCGTCCCGAGTCGAGCACGAGGTCGACGTGGTCGTGCGGCGCGCGTGCGCTGCCGGCCGCGACCACGCGCAGGCTGCCCGACATGCCGAGGTGCACGATCAGCGTGCCGCCGTCGGTCTCGATCAAGAGGTACTTCGCGCGTCGCCCGACGCCGGTCACGCGCCGGCCGGCGAGCGCCGCCTCGAAGCCGGCGGGCAGCGCCCAGCGCAGGCGCCGCTCGGCCACCTCGACGGCGGTGATCGTCCGCCCGCGCATCACCGGCTCGAGGCCGCGGCGCGTGGTTTCGACTTCAGGAAGTTCCGGCATGGTGCAGGCGGTGCTTAGTGGAATTCCGGACTTTCGTGCAAAACGCCGTCGCAAAACGGCCCCCGAGCCCCCATTGTGAGCATAAGCACGGCGTGCCGGGCGACCCGGACCTGTATAGTGGCGGCCCGATTCGAGCGGCGGACACCGCGGCGTGAGCGGGCGAGCGATCGATGAACCGGATGACGGAGTAACGATCACGTGAACCTGGACTTCCTGTACGGCCTCGTGCACCTGAGCTTCTGGGGCTACGTGCTGGTCACCTTCCTGCTGGTGCAGGTGACGATGGTGGCGGTGACCTGCTACCTGCACCGCGACGCCGCGCACCGCGCGGTCGACCTGCATCCGGTGCTGCGCCACTTCTTCCGGTTCTGGATCTGGTCGACCTCCGGCATGATCACGGCCGAGTGGGTCGCCGTGCACCGCAAGCACCACGCGTTCTCGGACGTCGAGGGCGACCCGCACAGCCCGGTGCTGCTCGGCCTCAGGAAGATCCTGCTCGAGGGCGCCGAGGTTTACCGCGTCTCGGCGCGCGACCCGGAGATCGTCGCCAAGTACGGGCGAGGCACGCCTGACGACTGGCTCGAGCGCAACCTGTACGCCAAGCACCGCAACCTCGGCATCACGCTGCTGGTGCTGACCGACCTGGTCGTGTTCGGCGTGCCGGGCATCATCATCCTCGCCGTGCAGCTGCTCGCGATGCCGCTGATGGCGGCCGGCGTGATCAACGGCCTCGGCCACGCGATCGGCTACCGCAGCTTCGAGTGCGACAACGCCGCGCGCAACCTCGTGCCGTGGGGCCTGCTCACCGGCGGCGAGGAGCTGCACAACAACCACCACGCGTTCCCGTCCTCGGCGCGCTTCTCGATGCGCCGCGGTGAGTTCGACATCGGCTGGATGTGGCTGCGGCTGTTCTCGCTGTTCGGACTGGCGCAGGTGCGCAAGGTCGCGAGCCGCGCGTGCGCCGAGGCGCCGCGCCCGATCGTCGATCTCGACACCGTGCGCACCGTGATCACGGCGCGCATGGACGTGCTGCGCAACTACGCCAAGAGCGTGACGCTGCCGGTGCTGAAGGCGGAGGCCAAGGCGAGCGCCGGGCGGCTCAGCGTGCGCGCCAAACGCCTGCTGGTGCGCCACCCGAGCCTGCTCGACGACGGCGCGCGCGCGCGCCTGCAGCAGGTGCTCGCCGAGCACGCCTCGCTCAGGACCGTGCACGACTTCCGCGACCGGCTGGCGGTGCTGTGGAGCGGCCGGATCGGCAACAACGAGCGCCTGACGGCGCACCTGCGCGAATGGATCCGCGAGGCCGAGGCCAGCGGCATCGAGCGCCTGCAGGAGTTCGCGCGGGCCCTGAAGGGCTATCGCCTGGCCGGAGCCGGCGCCGCCGCCTGAAGCCGGAACGCGCGCCCGTCGGGGCGCGCGCGGCTCAGCGCGCCGGCTGGTTTGGGGGGGGGCCCTTCTGGGATTGCGCGGGGCGGGCGCGGGCGCCGCCGCCGCCCGCCGCCCCGCGCGCCGGGGGGGGCGCCCGCGGCTCACTTGATCTTGGCTTCCTTGTACGCCACGTGCTTGCGCGCACGCGGGTCGTACTTCAGCACTTCCATCTTGTCCGGATGGAGCCGCTTGTTCTTGGTGGTGGTGTAGTAGTGGCCGGTGCCGGCGCTCGAGACGAGCTTGATCTTGTCGCGCATGGTCCTTGCTCCCGTTCCGCCGTCAGATCTGCTCGCCGCGCGCGCGCAGCTCGGCGACCACCTCGGCCACGCCGCGCTTCTCGAGCGTGCGCAGGCCGCGGGTCGAGACGCGCAGCGTGATCCAGCGCTTCTCGTCTTCCAGCCAGAAGCGCTGCGTGTGCAGGTTCGGCAGGAACCGGCGACGACGCTTGTTGTTGGCGTGCGAGACCGTGTTACCCACGGACGGCTTCTTGCCGGTGACCTGGCAGACTCGTGACATGGAAGGCACCCTTGCCCGGCCTGAACGGACCGGCGAGCCGCGTATTTAACCAGCCGGGGCAGGTGGATGCAAGCCGGCCCCCGGTTCAGCACAGCCCCCGCTCGGCGAGGCTCACGCACACCCCATCCCCGACGATCACGTGGTCGACGACCCGGATGTCGACCAGCGCGAGCGCATCCCGCAGGCGCGCGGTGATCGCCTCGTCCGCACGGCTCGGCTCGGCGATGCCCGAGGGATGGTTGTGCGCCAGGATCACGGCCGCCGCGCGCCGGGCGAGGGCCTGCTTGACCACCTCGCGGGGGTGGACGCTCGCCCCGTCGATCGTGCCCTTGAACAGCTCCTCGAACGCGATCAGCCGGTGCCGGTTGTCGAGGAACAGGCAGCAGAACACCTCGTGGTCGCGGTCGCGCAGCTGCGCGAGCAGGTAGTCGGAGGCGAGCCTCGGGCTCGTCAGCGCCGGGCCCGCGTACAGCGCCTCGAGCTGCTGGCGGCGCGTCAGCTCGAGCGCCGCCTGCAGTTCCGCGTAACGGGCGGGACCGACCCCGGCGCAGCGGCAGAGCCGGCGGCAGTCGGCCCCGAACAGGCCGCGCAGCGAGCCGAACTCGGTCAGCAGCGAGCGCGCGAGCTCCACGGCGTTGCGCCCGCGCCGGCCCGCGCGCAGCCAGATCGCGAGCAGCTCCGCCTCGCTGAGCGCGGCCGGCCCCAGCCGCATCAGCTTCTCGCGTGGCCGCTCGGCGGCCGGCCAGTCGGTGATTTTCATGACGCAAGTCTCGTTTCGGCGTTCGCCCCCGGCGAGCCGACTTTCTGTCCCGCAGCGACCATTTGGGGCGATCTCCCATAACCGGCGGTTCTCGGGCACGCCGGCCGGGGCCTTGGAAGCGGCGGGAGTTGGGGCCGATAATCGGTACATGGCCGCCGACACCCCCCAGCCCGCGCCGCGCCGGATCCTGCTCGGCGTCAGCGGTGGCATCGCCGCCTACAAGTCGGCCGAGCTCGTGCGCCGCCTGCGCGAGCGCGGCGCCGAGGTGCAGGTCGTGATGACCCGGGGCGCGAAGCGCTTCGTCACGCCGCTCACCTTCCAGGCACTGTCCGGGCGCGCCGTGCGCGACGACCTGTGGGACGAGGCCGCCGAGGACGCGATGGGGCACATCGAGCTCGCGCGCTGGGCCGAGCTCGTGCTGATCGCGCCCGCGAGCGCGGACCTCATCGCGCGTCTCGCCGCCGGCCGCGCCGACGATCTGCTGAGCACGCTCGTGCTCGCGACCGCGGCGCCGGTCTGGATCGCGCCGGCGATGAACCGGTTGATGTGGGCGAACCCCGCGACCCGTGCCAACGTCGAGCTGCTCGCCGCGCGTGGCGTGCGCCTGCTGGGTCCGGCCGAGGGTGACCAGGCGTGCGGTGAGGTCGGGCCGGGGCGCATGCTCGAACCCGAGGAACTCGCCGCCGCGGTGTTCGCGAGCGAGCTGCGCGGCCCGCTGAGCGGGCTGCACCTCGTGATCAGC
>Ga0335080_10008675_pt1 | contig 10599 bp, 10 predicted proteins | sample Lox_Sample_34_FD_206720 | JGI IMG/M metagenome (GOLD analysis project Ga0335080, IMG submission 206720) | Soil microbial communities from Loxahatchee National Wildlife Refuge, Florida, United States - Lox_Sample_3.4 | ecosystem: Environmental > Terrestrial > Soil > Wetlands | place: USA... | reverse complement strand
GGTATGCTCCGGCGAGGTCCGGACCGAACCTGAATTGCGCGCGACGCCCGCTGACCAGGAAATATGCTCCGCCGCCGGCGGCTGGCGGCCGTGGCTCCGAGGCGGCTGGCTTCGTTGCCTCCGTGATCGCCTGCTCCTGGTACATCGCCGCCCTCAGCAGATTTCCGTCCTGCTGCCGGATTTGGGCGAGGCTCGTATACAGGGAAGAGAGAATCGAACTTGACGTACTGGATTTGCCGGCGCGCGCCAGCGCCTCTTCCAGAACGCTGCGAGCTTCCGCTGTGCGCCCGGCGTTCTGATACATCCCGGCCACCTGCTGCACCCAGCCCACATATGCTCCGGCGTCCGCGGGCAGGCGCTGCAGGATTGCGCAGGCTTCCTCACGCAATGCCGCGGCGTCGGCGAATCTGCCCTCGCGCCGCGCCTTCCAATACGTCTCAAGTTTGGACACAATCGGGTCCGTCTGCGGCCAGGCAGTCCCCACACAAAAAAGCACCAGCAGGCTTCGGCACATGCCCGAGTAGACCCCGCATCGGGCGGGCGGGTTTCCGTGGCGGTTCATCGTCCGCGGACGAAGCACGCCGCCGGCCAGATCGTATGTTAGTGATTCGGCGTGCCGCTTCCCGGAGATACCGCGTGTCCGCCGTTCACGCGTGTGTCACAATATCAGCGGCAGGCCAAGGGGATGTTCAGAGCTTCTTGAAAAGCTTGTCGAACGCGTTCCGCGCATCATCGGCATTTTTCGGCGCGGGCGGGCCTGAGTTAACTGCCAGCGACGGCGGCGGGGCTGAGGCGCCGTTAGTGCCTTCGCGGGCAACCGTCACCCGCGGGGTAAAAAGCGAGCACTCGTTGTTCTTGTCCTTGACCGCGATGCGCACCGGAATGGGTTTCATGCACTGAAACCGGGTGGAGGGCTCGAAATGTGAACACTGCTTGCAGCAGTGAAGCTCGGCGTTGCACTTGGGGCAGTTGCCGGTAAAGTCGGTCTCGGCCGGCAGCGTCGTGGCGCAGTTGAAACATCGCGAGGCGGCGACGTGCTGCACCAGGCGCGGAAGGCGGGGGCCGGTCACGTCCAAGGGAGGACGCGGGCCCTGGGGCTTGGCACGGTCATCGCGGACGGGCCTGCCATCGCGATCCGAATCCATGTACCCGTGTTGTCTGTACTTGCGGTCGCTGTCCATGGGGATATTACTCCGTAGTGCTACTTCGTGGTGCTACTCCGTAGAGGTGCGGGATGGAATGAGTGCTAAAGATCCGGTTAAAACTTCGGGCGCCACGCATTGAGTGATAGCCATCATGGTCACGGCCCGCTCGACAAACTTCAGCGGACGCGGTTGACGTGGGATAACGTTAGGCTTGAGCGTGAGATCCAACGGCGCCGGTAGCAGCGCTTCCGGAACTCGCGTGGGCTGCAAATACATATCTACCACAAAATGGATGCCTTTGCATCTACTATCTTTAAATCTTCCAGCCACAGATGGTACTAGTTGGGCCGCTACCGCGCCGAATTTGGCTACCGGAACGACCGAATGGCTCCCGGCGGCTAGCCGACTCCGCTCCATTTCAGAAGATTGGTGCAGGGGCGGGTAATCGGATCGTCAAAATGGTTCGGACTGACCCGAAGCGCGTAACCCAGCCGGCCCGTGCGTTCGGGGACGATGTCCCTGCTGAATATGGCCACCGAACCGTTCTGCTCGACGACCGGAAGAGTCAGGACCTCCGTCTCCTCGAGGTGGCCGTTGGAATCGACGCGGCCGACCACTGCCTCCACTCGCACGTCCGCCGGCGTCAGACCAGCCAGGTTGATGGCGGCTCGCACTGGCACCGCTTTCCCGCTGGTCAGCGCGCCTCCGGGACCCGGGCCCGCTTCGACGAAATGCACGCGATCCCACACCTCCCTCACGCGCGCGTTCCAGGCCGCCCGTTCCCGGGCCAGATTGTATCCGCTGCCGCACATCCGGATGTGCGCGATGTGCGCCGGATCGTAAAGCTCGCTGGTGTACTCGCGCACCATTCGGCGGCAGTCGAAATTCGGACTGATATAGGACAGGGACTGCTTGACGCGCCGGACCCAGTCACGCGGGGTCTGGTCGCGGTGCTCGTAGAAAAGAGGCACGATCTCGTTTTCGAGCAGAGAATATATCGCCCCGGCGTGCAGCCCGTCCTGGTCCTCGGAGTACGGCTCCCGCTCGCCGATCGCCCAGCCGCCGGAATTCTCGTAGGCTTCGTCGAACCATCCATCCAGGATGCTGAGGTTAAGAACGCCGTTGATGGCGGCCTTCATCCCGCTGGTGCCGCAGGCCTCCTCGCCGCGCCGCGGATTGTTGAGCCAGAGATCGACGCCCTGCACCATTTCGCGCGCCACCTTCATGTCGTAATCCTCCAGGAATACGACGTGCTTCCATAGGTCGGGATCGCGTGAGAGCAGCACGATCTCGCGGATGTAACTCTTCCCTGGCTGGTCCTTCGGGTGCGCCTTGCCGGCAACCACGACCTGCACCGGCATTTCCTTGTTCAGCAGAATGGCCTTCAGTCGCTCGACGTCGCGGAAAAGCAGGGTGGCGCGTTTGTAGGTCGCAAAGCGGCGGGCGAATCCGATGGTGAAGGCATTGGGATCGAGCACCTCCGAAGCCCGGCGCACTTCGAGCGACGAGGCCTGGCGCCGCAATGCCGATGCCTGCTGCCGCGCGCGCACGAAAGCGATCAGGCGCCGTTTGCGCCGCCGATGCACCTCGAAAAGTTCTTCGTCGGGAATATCCTGAACCTGCTTCCAGATGGCCGGATCGTTGAAACGCGAACGCCAGTCGGGATCGAGATACTGGTCGTAGAGCAGGGCCAGGTCGCCGTTGAGCCAGCTTGGCAGGTGCACGCCGTTGGTGACCGATGTGACAGGCACTTCCCAGAGCGGAAGCTGCGGCCAGAGATCCTGGAACATCTCCTGCGAGATTTCGCGGTGCAGGCGGCTTACGGCATTGCGGTAGGACGACGTATTGAGCGCCAGCACCGCCATGCTGAAACGCTCGTCGCGATCGAAAATATTGCGCCTGCCCAAGGCCATCAACTGCTGGAAGTCGATGCCGGTCTCGGCGCAGTACTCGGAAAAGTAGTGATACATCAGGCCGGGATCGAAAATATCGATTCCGGCCGGCACCGGCGTGTGCGTGGTAAACACGTTACTGGCGCGCGCCGCCTCCAGGGCTTCGGTGAAACTCAGCCCGGCGTCGCGCATGTAGAGGCGGATCTGTTCGAGAGCCAGAAACGCCGAGTGCCCTTCGTTCATGTGATACACGGTGGGATTCAGGCCCATCGCTTTCAGCGCCCGTGTGCCGCCGATTCCGAGAACGATTTCCTGGCGGATCCGGGTATCGATATCGCCGCCATACAGCGAATCCGTAATGTCCCGGTCCTGCGGCAGCACGTTCTCGGGAATATTCGTATCCAGCAGATACAGGGTGACTCGGCCGACATCGAGCTTCCATACCTGGATGAAAACGCTGCCGGTGGGAAGCTTGACCGTGACCTTGAGATCGCTTCCGGCAGCGTCTTTCACCGGCACGATCGGCAAGGTATAGAAGTCGTTCATCGGGTAGCGCTCCTGCTGCCACGCGTCGGGCGTCAGGAACTGCCGGAAATAGCCCTGCTGATAGAGGAGACCAACCCCGACCAGGGGGTAGTCCTGGTCGCTCGAAGATTTCAAATGGTCGCCGGAAAGGATGCCGAGGCCGCCGGAATATACCGGGAGACACTCCGTGAGGCCGTATTCGGCCGAGAAGTAGGCGATCAGCTTGCCGTCGGCGCGCAGCGGCGATTTGCGAACCCGCGAATCGTAAGTCTCGCACGCCGCGCGGTATAGAGCCAGGTACCGCGCGTCCGCCGCGGCTTTTTCCAGCGCCGACTGGGAGACGCGGCCGAGCATGAGGACCGGATTGTACCCGCACTCGCGCCAGAGGACGGGATCGAGGCGCCGGAAAACGGCCCGGATGATCGGCTCCCAGCTCCATAGAATGTTGTATGCCAGTTCCATCATGCGATCGAGGGACGGAGGAAGACTGGGACGGACCAGGAATTCCCGGAGAGGCTGAATATGAAACGGCATACCGAAAGGTGGTTTACCTCCCAAGATAGCAGATCGGCGGTTCGCGACTTTCCCTACACGGTTCCGATCGGAATTGCGTCAAAATAGTAGATCGATGCGTTCGCTCTTGCTGTGCTTCGTCTTGTCCGGAGGTTGTACCCTGTTTGCCGGCGAGTTTGCACTTCTGGCCAGCGGAGCGCGGTTGTACGCGGACCGGCACGAGGCGGACGCGGCCAAGGTGCGACTCTACAATGGTACAGGTTTTGTGGAGCTCGATGCATCTGCTGTGAAAGGCTTCGAGTTGGAGGATGCGGTGCCTCCGCCAGCCGTTCAGCCGGCGATTCGGCCGCCGGAGGTTTCGGCGCAACCGCCGGCAAGCCCGCGGGAATTGGCCGACGCGGCCGCCGACAAGTATGGTCTTCCGCGCGAGCTGGTGCGCAACGTCATGGCCGCGGAAAGCGGGTTCTTGACGACCGTGGTGTCCCGCAAGGGCGCGATCGGTCTTATGCAGCTCATGCCGGAGACCGCGCGCGATCTCGGAGTCGACCCCGGCGATCCGGCACAGAACGTGGACGGCGGCACCCGTTATCTGCGCGATCTGCTTCTGAAGTACGACGGCGGGCTCCGCCATGCTCTGGCGGCGTACAATGCCGGCCCGGCGGCGGTCGACAAGTACAACGGCGTGCCACCCTATGCCGAAACCGTCAACTACGTCGGCCGGATCGAACGCAAGCTGAAGCGCGATCAGGCAGCGGAAATAAACCGCTAAGACAAAACCTGCCCCGTCGTCAAATTGCGACGGTAAGGGGATCATCGCCCTTCTGCCGGTTGCAGGCGCAAAGCTCGTCGGTTTGGACTGCATCCAGAACGCGCAGGACTTCCTGCGGATTGCGCCCGGCCGAGAGATCGTTGACCGACACGTCCGTGACGGACGCTTATTGAATTTGATCCAGTTTGGCCGCGAGAATGAAGTCGCTTTCGGTCAGGCCGTTGACCTTGTGAGTCCAGATTCGGGCCTCGACCTTGCCCCATGACAGGAGCAGGTCGGGGTGGTGACCCTCGGCTTCCGCGATCGCGCCCGCCTTATTGACAAAGTCCAGGGCGGCTCGGAAGTCCGGAAAGGAAAAGGTTTTCACGAGATGGTGCCCGTCCACCACCTGCCAGCCGGGAAGCTGGGCTTTCAACTGTTCGAGCGCCTCGCCGGCGAGCGGCGGAACGCCGCCCCGGCACGGAACGCAGTGCTTCGCCGCGAGGCTCATTTTCGCACCTTGTGTGGCAGAATTCCACTAGACATTGTCTAAAGAGAGAGAATATCCAGCTTGAAGGGACGGTGTCAACACCCCAGAGACCGGGAAGCCCGGAAGCGGCGAAGCGAGAACCGAGAATTGCCGCCGGGCTTCCTGGCTTCTTTGCTCCTCCGCTCCTTGGCTTCTTCCAATGCTATCCTCAAGTTAGCGACTGCTAGTTTCACTCCCATGACGGTCCGGATGAAATGCGGAGAACGGCGGGCGGCCGTGGTGCGGGAGGCGATCCGGTTGTTTGCCGAGGCCGGATTTCGCGGGACCACCACGCGGCAGCTGGCCGCGGCGGTCGGAGTCAGCGAGCCGGTACTGTACCGGCATTTTCCTTCCAAGCGAGATCTGTACACCGCCATCATCGAGGCCAAGGCGGACGAAGCGGCGCGGCTCGCCGGACCCCTGCAGTCACTAGCTCTCGGCAGCGACGATCGCGCCTTCTTCGGCGCGCTCGGCGAGCTCATCCTCACCCGCTACGACGAAGATCCGGAACTGACGCGGCTCCTTTTCTTCAGCGCGCTCGAACGGCACGAACTGGCGGAGCTGTTCTTCGACCGTCTTTACGTGAAGTTCTACAGGCTCGTGACCGGGTATATCCGCCGCCGGATCCGCGAGGGCGCGTTCCGCAAGGTCAACCCCGAAATCGCTGCCAGGGGGCTGATCGGCATGATCTCGTACCACGGCCTGGTGACGGTGCTGTTTCCGGGGCGGCTGAAGCGCGCGGAGCGCAAACGCGTCGTCGCCGAGATGGTGACGGTGTTTCTCCAAGGCATCGCCAGCTCGCTTCACCGGCCGGAGGAGCCGAACCCGCCGCCGCCGCGGGCAGACTCGGCCAGCGAACCTTCCACCCATTCCACGGATTCGTAGGAAGCGACGATCATCTGCGCGATGCGGTCGCCGGCATGGATCGTGTACGGCTCACGGCCCAGATTGAGCAGGATCACGCGCACCTCGCCCCGGTATCCCGGGTCGATCGTGCCGGGCGCGTTCGGCATGGTGATGGCGTGCCTGAGGGCAAGGCCGCTGCGCGGCCGGACCTGCGCTTCGAATCCGGGCGGGATCTCGACCGTCAGGCCGGTGGAAACCAGGCGCGGCACGCCGGGTTCGAGCGTTACCTGTTCGACTGCGTGCAGGTCCATCCCGGCGTCTTCGCTGGGGCCATGAGCATATGCGGGCAGGATGGCGTCGGGATGGGTTCGCTGAATCCGGATTTGCACTCCGCTATCATAACTTCTTGACCCCGCCCAAACGCGTGATCACAGTGGCGCCGATGCCGCCGGAGAAGAGCGCCTACGCACTGGCTCGCTACAGCCGGTCGCCTGACGGAATTCGAGAATCCATCGAATGGGTGCGCACCCACGATTCCACGAAATTTCTCGAAAGCTTCTACTTCCAATACGGCCACGCGTCCATCGCCGACCTGGGACACGCTGTGATGTGCTTCGAAGGAATCAGCGAATTGGCGGCCACCGAGGTCGAGGAAGAGCCCCTTTGGGACGGGCAGGCAAAGAGTTCGCGGTACCAGGATTTTTCGAAGTCCGGATTCGTTACGCCGCCGGAATTCGAGGGCCAGGAGGCCTGCCCCACATATCAGGCCGCGGGAGAAGCTCTGCTGGCGGCGTATGCCAAGGTCAATGAGCTGGCCTTCGCCTGCCTCTGCGAGCGCCTGCCTCGCCCGGAGGAGATGAAACCGGAGGCCTACAGACGCAATCTGGCGGCGCGGGCGTTCGACGTCGCGCGTTACTTGCTCTTTTGGGGCGTGCCTACCAACGTCGGACAAGTGGCCAGCATTCGCACGGTGGAAAAACAGATCCGGCGGCTGAAAGGCAGCGAGTACGCGGAGCTGCGCAGCCTGGGCCAGGAGATCGCGGAGGCGTGCGCGGCGGAGCCGGATTGCGCCTGGGATTCCCGTACCCCCGGCGAACCGCTCGCGCCCACGCTGGCCCGGCATGCCGATCCCGACGAGCATACGTCGCGTTCGAGGGCGGACCTGAAGCGCTGGGCGGAGCAGAATCTGCCCGCCCCCGCCGCCCTGACGCTCGATCGCGTGGACCTGCTGAGGCCGGCGAATGTGCCCGCCGATATCGCGGCCACGCTCCTCTACCCGGTGACCGGCCGGCCGTTTCGAGAGCTGTATGAGCTGGCCCGCGGATGGAGCGCGGCTCAACGTGCCGAGGTGATCGACGCAGCCATGGGTTCGCGCGCGCGGCGAGACGAGATTCTGGCTGGCTTTCGCGGCGGCCTGTATGCCTACGATATCGTGATGGACATCGGGGCGTACCGCGACCTCCACCGGCACCGGCGCTGCCAGAAGTTCCGGCAGGCCTACGCCGGCGGCCTGGGGTACGACACCCCGAAACTGGTCGCCGAGTGCGGTGCTGGTAACCTGTACGAATCCGCGATGCAGGGAGCGCTTGCCGTCATGCGCAAATTGCCCGCGCCCGGTCGCGAATATCTGCTGCCGTTTGGCGCGCGCTCACGCTTCCTGTTCAAGATGGATTTCGCAGAGGCGGAATACATCTCCAAGCTGCGCAGCGGCGTAAAGGGGCACTTCAGTTACCGCGAGATCGCCTGGGAAATGAAGCGAAAAATGGATGAAGTGGAGCCGGAGCTGGGGCGTTTGATCGAGGCCACTCCGCCATGGGTCGAGGACCCGCTGAAACGGTGAAGCGCGCGGCTATTATCGGCTGCGGGCTGATCGGCCAGAAGCGCGCGGCTGCGCTGAGCGGTTGCAAGGTTACGGTCTGTTGTGACGTGGATCCCCCGCGCGCCGCTGCGCTGGCCGCGAAGTGGCCGGGCGCGATCGCCACGGGAGACTGGCGAGCCGCAGCGGCGAACGATGACGTGGATCTTGTATTCGCCGCCACGTCGCACGATATGCTGGCGTCCGTGGCCGCGGCGGCCGCTCAGGCAGGCAAGCACGTGCTGATCGAAAAGCCGGGCGCCCGCTGCGCGGCGGAGCTGGATGGCGTGGCCGAAGCCGCTGCACGAACCGGCGCGCTGGTCCGCGTGGGCTTCAATCACCGCTATCACCGGGCGCTGCGCAAAGCGCGCGAGATTTTCGAGACCGGCGCGCTCGGCGGGATGATGTTCGTGCGCGGACGATACGGACACGGCGGGCGCGTCGGGTACGACCAGGAATGGCGCGCGGTTCCGGAGCGCTCCGGGGGTGGCGAGCTGATCGACCAGGGCATGCATCTGATCGACCTGGCGCGCTGGTTCCTGGGCGACTTCGACCGGGTTCGCGGGGCTGCCCCCACGTACTTCTGGAACATGCCCGTGGAAGACAACGGATTCCTGCTGCTGGAAACGGCGCGCGGGCAGGTGGCTTTCCTCCACGCGAGCTGGACCGAGTGGAAGAATCTCTTCTCGCTCGAGATCGCCGGCCGCGCCGGCAAGCTGGAAATCAACGGCCTCGGCGGCAGCTACGGCACGGAGCGGCTGGCGTGGTACAAAATGTCGCCGGAGATGGGACCGCCCGAAACGCTCGCCTGGGAATACCCGATGGCGGACGATTCCTGGCAGCGGGAAAACGCCGCGTTCCTCGAGGATATCCGCCTGGGCCGTCAGCCCGCTCCGGGCATCGCTGACGCGCAGGCCGCGCTGCGCGTGATCGAGCAGGTCTACAGGGAGAGCCGCAAGTGATCATTACCCGCGCCCCGCTGCGCATTTCACTCGGAGGAGGCGGAACCGACCTGCCCTCCTATTACCGCGAACATTGCGGGTTCGTGCTATCGGCGGCCATCGACCGGTACGTCTACATCACACTCCACGAAACCTTCCAGCGCGAGTTTCTGATCAAGTACTCGGCCACGGAAGTCACCCAGACCATCGACGAGATCAAGCATCCCATCATTCGCGAGGCGCTGCGCATGGTGCCCGTCGCCGCCACCCACCTGGAAATCGTCAGCCTCTCGGACATCCCGGCGGGCACCGGCCTGGGGTCGAGCGGCAGCTTCACCGTGGCCCTGCTGCGCGCCCTGCACACGCTCAACAAGGAATTCGTGCCGAGACAGGTTTTGGCCGAGCAGGCCTGCCGCATCGAAATCGACCTCCTGCAAGAACCCGTGGGAAAGCAGGATCAGTTCATCGCGTCCTTCGGCGGGATCACGGCCTTCGAATTCCGCCAGGACGATTCCGTGCAGGTAGTGCCCTTGCAGATCTCCAACGAGACACTCTACAACCTGGAGGACAACCTGCTGCTGTTCTTCACGGGCTTCACCCGGTCGGCATCGGCGATCCTGGCCGAGCAGGACCAGAAAACACGCGGCGGCGACCCTGGCATGATCGACCACCTGCACCAGATCAAGCAGTTCGGATACGAGAGTCGAGAGGCGCTGGAAAAGGGCGACCTGCGGCGCTTCGCGGCCATCATGCACGAGCACTGGGAGCGGAAAAAGTACCGGTCGAAATCGATGACCAATTCGCAGATCGACGAATATTACCAGCTCGCGCGCGACAGCGGAGCCCTGGGCGGCAAGCTGATCGGCGCCGGCGGCGGCGGATTCCTGATGGTGTACTCCGAGGACAAAACTCGCGTGCGCCGGGCGCTCATCGGCGCCGGGCTGCGTGAGGTGCGGCTGCGCTTCGACTTCGAGGGTACCGCGCTGGTGACCCGGTCCTGACATGCTGCCCGTGGCCATACTCGCCGGGGGCCTGGCGACGCGTTTGCGCCCAATTACCGAAACCATTCCGAAGGCTCTGGTGGAAGTCGCCGGAGAACCCTTTCTAGCCCATCAGCTTCGCCTGCTGGCGCGCGCGGGATACCGGAAGGTGGTGCTGTGCGTGGGATACCGCGCGGAGCAGATTCGGGAGTTCGCGGGCGATGGCGCGGCCTTCGGGGTGAAGATCCAGTACTCGGCGGATGGTCCGCGCCTTCTGGGAACCGCGGGCGCGATCCGTCGTGCCCTGCCGTTGTTGGGAGAGGGCTTTGCGGTGGTCTATGGAGATTCCTACCTCACTTGCGATTACGCCGCCGCCGAACGCGTGTTCCTGGACTCGGGCAAGCTCGGCCTGATGACCGTCCACCGCAACGATGGGCGCTGGGACGCCAGCAACGTGGAATTTACCGGAGGCCGGATCGTGGCTTACGATAAGGTGAACCGGACCCCCGCGATGCGGCACATCGACTACGGCCTCGGAATGTTCCGGAGCACGGCCTTCGACGACGTTCCGGGTGACCGGCCAAGCGACCTGGCGACCCTTTACCGCGAGTTGCTGCGGCGGGAC
>Ga0335080_10008670_pt1 | contig 10602 bp, 7 predicted proteins | sample Lox_Sample_34_FD_206720 | JGI IMG/M metagenome (GOLD analysis project Ga0335080, IMG submission 206720) | Soil microbial communities from Loxahatchee National Wildlife Refuge, Florida, United States - Lox_Sample_3.4 | ecosystem: Environmental > Terrestrial > Soil > Wetlands | place: USA: Florida... | reverse complement strand
CTGCCACAGACTCGTGTCAGGCGGCAGTAGATCGCGCGTTCCTTTCACAGAACGAATTGGCTCGACCCGGATGGACATATAGCGTTGCGCGCGATGCCGGTGCCCGAACACTTCTGCGCGCCCCTCGGATGGCATTGTTCCGAAATCGCTAAACTTACGAAGGTAACATACCGCCCAGAACAGCCGCAAGGAGCCTTGACGGCACATCCCGCCAAATGTCACGATATGCTTATCCGCAGCGGCGAACGGTCGCAGAATACCAGGGCCACCGAGGCGCAGGGCTCTTTCTCTGCTGGTCCTGGGGACAAAAACCGTTGCGTTGTCGGTCAGGGCGTGACAGTCATGAAAGGTTACCGCGCATTGGGATCGCAGGTCTCCCGTTGGGGGGTCTACCGCGGCACGTTCCTCTTTGCCTGTGCCCTATGGGCCCTCGCCGCCGCAGCGTTGGCGACGGAGGTTCCCCTTGCTCCCGCCGACACACCAGAGTCGTGGCTCCAAGGCGGTGCTGTCGCCGACTTGGACGGAGATGGGCGTCCCGATCTTGCGATTGTCCGATCCGAAAGCGGGGGCCTGAAGGCGTTCAAGTACCGTATCGATGTGGCCCTTTCAACTCGCTTCGGCTCCAGTTCCATCAGTGTCTCGAGCGAGGAAGGCGGCCTTCGCATTACCCCTCGTGACGTCGACGGGAACGGAACCGTCGACCTCGTAGTCACCAGCGCCCGGCGGTTCAGACCAGTAGGTATTTATATTAATGACGGCCATGGCGGTTTTCGCGCCGGTGACCTCACTATCTATCCTCCCACCGTTTGGACGGAGGGCGCCGGTCTCACTGCGCAAACCCCACATGAGACTTTTCAAGCGACCTTACCGCAATCATCCCGATACTGGCAGTCATTTTCTCGAGGGCTCGATCTCTGCTGTGAATGGTTAGCCGAACGACTTCCTTCGTGCGCGGCATGCATCAATCCCTCTGCCTCAGCAACCAGAAGCGCGCAGAGCCGGGCCCCACCCTTCCTTCTCCCCGAATAACCTCGTAAGTTGCTGAGCATCACAAGCCCTGTTCCTGACGCCGACATCGGTCGGGGCACGGTGTTTGCGGAGCTTGCCAGCCGTGGCGGGCAGCAGCGAACCGGCCGATCCGTCTTGCAGCACCACAGTATCGCCTGGCCGGGAGCATCGCCATCAACTGACTCGGAATACGGGAGGTTTCTCTGTGCGGCAGACCGTCAAAGGCGGCTATCATCCCAATCCACGGGCGCTAATGTCCCATCAGACTTTATGGTGCACCTCTATAGTCACCGTCGCGATTTGCCTGCTGCTTCTCTCGACGCCAAGCCCGGCGACCGCCCAGTCAACCCCGCAGAGGATTGACCTCGATCAGGCCATCCAGTTGGCCTTGGCACACAACCACGCCTTGAAGGCGGCGCGCACCGCCGTCCAGCAGAGCGAGGCGGAGGAGACCACGGCGGCTATCCGGCCGAATCCCGTACTCACCTACGACGACTTGTTTATCCCACTCTCGTCCACGGCCGGCCAGTCCTACGGGAACCTTCTTGATACGGTTACGGAATTTGACCTGGGGTTTAGCTGGACTTTCGAGCGCGGAGGGAAGCGCAAGGCGCGCATGCGGACTGCGCGGGACCAGACTGCCGTCACCCGCTCGCAGGTAGCTGACAATGAGCGGACGCTGAGCTTCAACGTCGCACAACAGTTTGTGGCGGTGCTGCAGGCGAAATCCACACTGCAGTTCGCGCAACAAGCCCTGGAGAGTTATCAGAAGACCGTAAACATCAGTGAGGATCGCCTAAAGGCGGGCGATATGAGCCGCGCCGACTATTTGAAAATCAAATTGCAGCTTCTGCAATTTCAGACCGACGTCGCTTCTGCGCAGGTGGCCCTCGTGCAGGCACTGGCGAGCCTACGCGCGCAGTTGGGCTACGACGCTGTTCCTGCGAACTATGACGTGGCGGGGGACCTCGCCTACACACCCCTGCGCCTTAACAAGGAGGACCTGCAGGCGCGGGCCCTGGGATTGCGTCCGGATTTGGTGGCAGCAAAGCAATCGGTTACTGCTGCCGACAGCCAATACAGTCTTCAGCGGGCCAACGCTAAGCGCCCCGTGACCACCACTTTGACCTATTCGCACGTCTCCGCCGTGAACAGCCTTGGCTTCGCAGCCAGCGCCGAGATCCCGCTATTTGATCGCAATCAGGGCGAAATCGCCCGGACTCATTACGCCATCACCCAGGCACAGGAGAACCAGACCGTCGCGGAAGAAACGGTGATGACCGATGTCGCGAATTCGTACGAGGCGTACCGGACCGCCGACCAGGTGACGCAACTGTATGAGTCCGGGTATTTGAAGAACGCCGAGGACTCGCGCGACATCAGCGAGTTCGCATACCGCCACGGCGCTGCGAGTCTACTCGACCTTCTGGATGCCGAGCGGAGTTACCGCGCCACCCGGCTCGCTTATCTCCAGGCTCTGGGGGCTTATATGTTGTCCGTCGAGCAATTGAAGGAAACCGTCGGAACTAGGAATTTGTGATTGTCGATTGACGATTGTCGATTGAACGGTTGAATGCGAGCGGCGGCTTTTCAATCGTCAATCGACAATCGCAAATCGACAATTGTGAAGGTGAACCATGAAAGTTCGTTATGTCGCGACACTTGGCGTGGGCATTGTGGTCAGCCTTAGCGCCTGCCTGTTCTCGGCCTGCCATACCAGCAAGGTGGACGCAGCGGCGGAGGCTCCCCCGCCCGCGCAAGTCGAGCACGAGCAGGATGGCGGCGCGTTCAAAGTCGACCATCCCGAACAATTCACGCTGGCGACGGCTGGCGAGTATTCGGCCGCCCCGCAGCTTGACGTCACAGGCACGGTCAGCCCGGACATCTCGCGCAACGCGCCGGTGGTTTCTATCGCCTCGGGACGAGTGGTCGACATTCGCGTCCGCCTGGGCGATGTCGTCAAGAAGGGCCAGGTTCTGATGCGCGTGCAAAGTGCCGACACCGCGCAGGCTTTCTCGGACTATCGCCAGGCGGTGGCGGACGAGAAATTGGCCAGTGCGCAGCTTGGCCGCTCCAAGCTCCTTTACGACAAAGGTGCGATCGCTCAAAGGGACCTGGAAGTGGCCGTCGATGCAGAAGACAAGGCGAAGGTCACGGTGGAGACCACACTTGAGCATTTGCATGTGCTGGGAGCGGACCCCGAGCATGCCGCCGCAATCATCGAAATTAAAGCGCCTGCCTCAGGGGTAATTACGGATCAGCAGGTCGCGAATGCCTCCGGGGTGCAAGGGCTTTCTGGCCCAAACCTTTTTACGATCTCAGATCTCTCGCACGTTTGGGTGATGTGCGATGTTTACGAGAATGATCTATCGTTCGTCCGCTTGGGCGAGTTTGCTGACATCCACCTGGTGGCGTATCCGAACGTGGTTTTGAAGGGGAGGATTGGCAATATCAGCCCCATCCTCGACCCGAACCTTCATACCGCCAAGGTGCGGCTGGAGGTCGAGAACTCCGGAATGCTGCGCCTCGGCATGTTCGTTACGACGACGTTCTTTGGGCTGAAGAAGGAAGTTCGCGCCACGGTTCCTGCCAGCGCCGTTCTGCATCTGCACGACCGCAATTGGGTCTATGTGCCGGCCGAGGGCGGAGGGTTCAAGCGTGTGGAAGTGGCTGCCGACAGGATGGTGCCCGGTAACCCCAGCGAAAAACAAGAGATCACGTCGGGTATCCAGCCCGGGCAGCAAGTGGTCGCGAACGCGTTGGTGCTGCAGACGACCGTGGAGCAGTAGGCCCAGCGCCGAGGCGCGGAGACCAGGAAGTCAAAAGGCAAAGCGCAAAAGGCAAAAGGCAAAACCGTATGCGCGCCGGGCGATAACCTGCATCCTTAAACATCTCATCTGTGCCGATTCGCACTTTTGCCTTTTGACTTCCCTGTTGGCCGTGACTTCAAGGTCAAATCCGGAGATTGAGTAATGATCCGTGCTGTCGTTGATTTCGCATTAAACAAGCGTTTGCTGGTGCTCGCAAGCGCTGTACTGGCCTTCGGCTGGGGAATTGTGTCGTTCCATCGCCTCCCCGTGGAGGCCTATCCCGATGTCGCCGACAACTATGTCGAGATCATCACGCAATGGCCGGGCATCTCGGCGGAGCAGATGGAGCAGCAGGTCACGATTCCACTCGAGAATGCGATGAACGGAATCCCGGGCATTGTTCACCTGCGTTCATTCTCCCTTTTCGGCCTTTCTGATTTGAAGCTGATCTTTGCGGATGACACCGAGAATGCCTGGAACCGCGAACGGGTCATGGAGCGCATCTCACAAGCCAGTCTGCCCTCCGGCGTGGTGCCACAGATGGGCACCGACTGGAGTCCGGTGGGCCAGATCTACTTCTTTACGCTCTACAACAACAACCCCCAGTACGACGTCATGGATCTGAAGTCGCTGGAAGACTGGGTGGTCGACAAGAATCTGAAAGCCGTTCCCGACATCGTCGATGTGGCAAGTTTTGGCGGCCCCACGCGTGAATACCAGGTGCGTATTGATCCCAACAAGTTAATTGCCTACGGGCTGAGCCTTGGCCAGATCGAGCAGCAACTCGCGAGCAACAACGTCAACGCGGGCGGCAGTTTTATTGAGGCCGGACTGCAGCAGATTAACGTGCGGGAGGTGGGATTAGTAAAAGACAGCCAGGACATCGCCAACACCGTGATCATGACGAAGAACGGCACGCCGCTGCGCGTGAAAGATCTGGGAATCGTTGCGCAAGGCCCCAAGATCCGTCTGGGCCAGTTCGGCCGCGCCATACGTCGGGAAGACGGGAAGGTCATCGATAACGGCGACGTCGTTTCCGCCTGGGTGCCGATGCGGAAAGGCGCGGATGCGGAGACCGCCCTCGCTGGGTTGCACGAGAAAGTCCGGGAAATGAACGACCGCATCCTGCCGCCGGGCGTGAAGATCGTGCCGTTCATCGATCGCAGCGACCTCGTGCACTTTACGACCCACACGGTGCTGCACAACCTTACCGCGGGTTTCATTCTGGTTACGATTGTTCTCCTCCTGTTCCTGGGCAACGTTCGCGGCGCCCTCATCGTGGCGTTGACGATCCCTTTCTCGCTGCTGTTCGCGTCCATCTGCCTCGACCTCGAAAAGATTCCCGCCAATCTGCTTTCCCTTGGCGCGCTGGACTTTGGAATGGTGGTGGAAGGGGCGGTGGTGATGGTGGAGAACATCATTCGTCACATCGGAGACGAGAAGCACGTAGACAAACCGCTGTCGGAGCGAATCAGGGCAGCCGCCCACGAGGTGCAGAGGCCCGTCTTCTACGCCATTCTGATTATCATCATCGCCTACCTGCCGATTTTCACTTTGCAGCGAGTGGAGGGGCGCTTGTTCCGGCCGATGGCTTGGACAGTGGCCTTTGCGCTGCTGGGCGCCGTGCTCTTCGCCATGACGCTCGCCCCGGTACTCTCGAGCTTCGCATTCCGCAAAGAAATTCACGAGTGGCACAATCCGGTACTCGGCTGGATCACGGCCGTGTACCGGCGCGGAGTGTCCTGGTCCATCCGGCACCGGTGGGTGATGTCGTCCGGGATGCTGGCGGCGGTCGCCGCTTGCGCGTACCTCCTCTGGAGCGACGCCATTGGCTCCGAGTTCCTCCCTCATCTGGACGAAGGATCGCTCTGGATTCGAGGCACGCTCGCTCCGAGCACCGGGCCCGGCGAGAGTATTCGGCTCGCCAATCAGGTACGTGTGCTCCTCTGCTCGTTTCCGGAGGCCACGCAATGCACCAGTCAAGTCGGACGACCCGATGATGGAACTGACGCCACGGGCTTCTTTGATACCGAGTATTTCGTGGGGCTCAAACCCAAAGAAGAGTGGCGCCCGGTGTTCCACGGGGACAAGGAGCGGTTGATCGCGGCGGTGGATCGCGAACTGGAGAAGATTCCCGGAGTGGTCTGGAATTTCTCCCAGCCGATCGCCGATAACATGGAAGAAGCAGTGAGCGGAGTCAAAGGCGAGCTGGCTACCAAGCTCTATGGCGATGATTTGAAGGTTCTGGAGAGCAAGGCGGATCAGATTGTCAGCATCATGCGCTCCATCCCAGGAATCGAAGACCTAGGGGTCTTACGCGTCCTTGGCCAGCCCAACTTGAATGTGACCGTTGACCGGACCCGGGCCGCCCGTTACCAGATCAACATTGCGGACGTTCAGGATGCTATCCAGACGGCTGTGGGTGGCAACGCCCTGACTCAGGTGCTGCAGGGTGAGGCGCGGTATGACGTCGTGATGCGCTATCTTCCGCAGTACCGCACGACCAAAGAGGCCATCGAGAATATCCGGCTGTTGTCGCCTTTGGGCCAGCGGGTTGCGCTGGCGCAGCTTTCAACGATCGCCGAGCGCGACGGCGCCTCGGAGATCTACCGCGAAGGCAATCAGCGATATATCGCCATCAAGTACAGCGTCCGAGGTCGCGATCTCGGCAGCGCTGTTGAGGAAGCGATTCGCAAAGTGAACGCTCAGATTCAGCTTCCCCGCGGCTATCATATCGACTGGGAGGGAGAGTACGCCAGCCAGCAGCGCGCCAGCAAACGTTTGGCGATTGTTGTCCCGTTAACGATCCTGCTCATACTGGTTGTGCTCTACACGGGCTTTGGCTCACTGAAGTGGGCGGGGCTTATTCTAGTTAACCTCGCGATTGCCCCCATCGGCGGCATTCTGGCGCTGTTCATCTCAAGGACGCCCTTCAGTGTTTCTTCGGGCGTGGGTTTTCTGGCCCTTTTCGGGGTATCCGTGCAACTGGGCCTGATTATGGTGGAGTACATCAATCAGTTGCGGGCGCGAGGCTACACAATCGAACAGGCAGCGGTGGAGGGGTCCGTCCGGCGCCTGCGGCCCATCATGATGACTATGCTCGTTGCTACGCTCGGGTTGCTGCCGGCGGCTCTTTCACACGATATCGGGTCCGATTCACAGCGACCGTTCGCCATCGTAATTGTGGGGGGATTGATCGCCGATCTCGTGATGAGTGTCTTCTTGTTGCCTATGTTCTATGTGTGGTGGGCCAGGCCCGCAGACGTGCTGCCCGCAGCCGAGGATTCCCGCAGCGTGAATGAGTAACCACCATTGCGATCTGGACATAGCGCCGCCCTTTAGGACGGCACGGCGGGTCAAAGCCCGGCGCTGCAGCTTAGGTCGGACAATGCTCAGCCTTGAGCGATTTCCCGCGCCGATGTTATCCTGAGGGTTCATCAGGGTCTTGATCTGAACTTATCGGAGGTCAGTATGCGCTTCCGCAAACTGGGTCACAGCGATCTCAGGGTGTCGGCGCTGGGTTTAGGTTGTATGGGCATGTCGGAGTTCTACGGCCCTTCCAATGATGAGGAGTCACTCGCGACAATTCACCGTGCGATGGATCTGGGGGTCAACTTCCTCGACACTGCCGATGTCTATGGCCGGGGCGCCAACGAGGAACTGGTCGGGCGCGCCATCAAGGGGCGCCGCAGCCAGGTGGTGCTGGCGACCAAGTTCGGCAACGTACGGGACGAGGACGGTCGCTTCAAGGGCATCAACGGCCGTCCCGACTACGTCCGGCGTGCGTGCGAAGCTAGTCTGAGGCGACTGCAGGTGGAGACCATCGACCTCTACTATCAGCACCGCGTGGACCGCACGGTGCCCATCGAAGACACGGTAGGATCGATGTCACGCCTGGTGGAGCAAGGCAAGGTGCGATTTCTGGGCCTTTCGGAGGCTGCCCCAGGCACCGTACGCCGTGCGCACCGGGTCCACCCCATCAGCGCGCTCCAGACCGAGTACTCGCTGTGGACGCGCGATCCCGAAGAAGAACTTATTCCCGTCTGCCGAACATTGGGCCTCACGTTTGTGGCCTACAGCCCTTTGGGCAGGGGCTTCCTCACCGGCCGCATCAAGCGTTACGAGGACCTGGCGGCCGATGACTGGCGCCGCAACAATCCGCGCTTCCAGGGCGACAACTTCGGACGCAACCTCGAACTGGTGCGCCGCCTCGAGGAGATGGCTGCCGGGAAGGGATGCAACGGGTCGCAACTCGCGCTGGCATGGGTGCTGGCGCGGGGCGATCAAATTGTGCCGATACCCGGCACCACGCGCCGGGCGCACTTGGAGGAGAATCTCGCGGCCCTCGAGATCACATTGACTCCGGATGATGTCGCGAAGCTCGATGAGGTCGCGCCGCAAGGAGTTGCCGCCGGCGACCGCTACCCCGAAGGCGGTATGCAGGTCGTCAATGGCTAACCCATTTTCGATTTGTGATTCGCGATCACAGAACCCCAGCCATATGTAGGGGCACGCCGTGGCGCGCCCCTACGAACCCGGCGCTTCCAGGAATGTGGAAACTCTAGTCGGCGCACGTAGGGCGCCGCCAGGAAACACCACCGTCGACTTCACTGCCTAGTTCTCAACAATTCCGAGGTCCGCACCGCCGGAATTAACCGCTGGCATTCGGGCACTCAGATCCAGGTGACAATTTCCGAGGGACGTTCATGGCCACATACGACTACGACATGCTGGTGATCGGATCGGGGCCGGCAGGCCAAAGGGCGGCGATTCAGTCAGCAAAGCTCGGAAAACGCACTGCGCTTGTCGAGCGTCGCGCGGTTGTCGGCGGAATCTGCATCAACACGGGGACCATTCCCAGCAAGACTCTGCGCGAGGCGGTGGTATACCTTTCCGGTTATCATTTGAAAGGCATATACGGCGAATCGTACGCGGTCAAGCCTCACATCACGATGGAAGATCTCATGTTCCGCACCGATTACGTCATCCGGCATGAGATCGACGTCATTCGACACCAACTGAACCGCAACGGCGTGGAGGTTATCAACGGAGATGCGGCTTTCGCCGATCCCCACACTCTACGCCTCGCGATGGCGGGGGAAACCGCCGAGCGCACCGTCACGGCCGCGAACGTCGTGATCGCCGTCGGGACCGAGGCCACCCGCGACCCTAAGATTCCCTTCGACGGCCAAAACGTCTTCGTCAGCGACGATATCCTAAGCCTGAAGAAGCTGCCCCGCACGATGGTGGTCATCGGCGCCGGAGTGATTGGGTGCGAGTACGCCAGCATGTTTGCGACGCTGGGAGTGCGCGTCACGCTGGTTGACCGGCTTCCCCGTCTCCTGCCTTTCGTGGATTCAGAGATCGCCGAGTCGCTCGACTATCACCTTCGTCAGAACCGGGTGACGCTGCGATTCGGTGAGCTCGTGAGCGGCATCGAGACCGTGCCCAACGGCGACGACTTGCGGGTGAAGATTCACCTCGCAAGCGGCAAGGAGATCCTGGCCGAGAAAGCGCTGTACAGCATCGGACGCACGGGAGCCACCGGACGGCTGAATCTGGGAGCCGCCGGGCTACAGACTGATGAGCGGGGCCGCCTGAAGGTGAACGCCGAATTCCAGACCACCGTGTCGCACATCTACGCCGCGGGCGACGTGATCGGATTCCCGAGCCTCGCGTCGACTTCGCTTGAGCAGGGGCGCCTCGCCGCCTGCCATGCGTTCGGCGTTAAAGCCGACAGCACGCCGGCGCTTTTCCCTTACGGAATCTATACGATTCCTGAGATTTCCTATGTGGGCAAGAACGAAGAAGAACTTACGCAGGCGAGTGTCCCGTATGAGGTCGGCAAGGCCAATTATCGCGAGATTGCTCGCGGCCAGATCATCGGCGACAGCATTGGCATGCTGAAACTGCTGTTTCATCTCGAGACTCGCCAACTGCTGGGTGTCCATATCATCGGCGAGAGTGCCAGCGAGTTGGTCCATATTGGGCAGGCCGTGCTCACATTTGGTGGGAAGCTGGATTACTTCGTGAACAACGTGTTCAATTATCCTACCCTGGCCGAATGTTACAAAAACGCAGCGTTCGACGGTATGAATCGACTGAATGGGTGATTCATTTTCGATTTGTGATTTGAGATTTACGATTGCAGAACTTCCAACTACGGAGTTTTGGTGGAATCATCGAAGGACAAGACGATTTCCACCGTTTTGCCGTCTTCGAGAGCAATCGGTTCAACCTTGCTGGGAGCTCTGATATAAACACCCATAGGCGCTCCGGAAACCGGATCGGAACGGCCATCGTAGCTGCTGTTTTGATCGAGGAAGGCCGCCGCATATACGGGTGTAGTGCTGAGATCGATAAAGGTGAGAGTCTCGTTCTTGGCCGTGGCGCTGAGGCGCCGCAGAATGTGGCTCACGCCCGTGGCCGGCGTCGGCGGTGTAGTTGCAGCCGTGGAGTCAATGAGCGTCGACGCGGTGAACGGGTTGGCATCGAACAGCAAGACGAAGATCTTGTGCTTTTGATCCACAGTCCCTGCGCCAGCGTAGTTTATCTTCACCTTGAGGATCGGCCGACCCGTTTTGTCTTTTTCGCTTGCCTGCAGCGCGGCCACAAGTACTAAGAGCACAAGCGCTAACAACGCAGCACACTTCTTCTTCATAATGTTCCCCTGCTCACGAACCGACCGCCAGGTGTAATACTTGTCTGCTCGATGTGACAGGCAAGAACATCTCACGGCCTATTCCAGTGCGTACAGGTTGCCGTCGGTGCTCCCGACGTAGAT
>Ga0335080_10008667_pt1 | contig 10602 bp, 9 predicted proteins | sample Lox_Sample_34_FD_206720 | JGI IMG/M metagenome (GOLD analysis project Ga0335080, IMG submission 206720) | Soil microbial communities from Loxahatchee National Wildlife Refuge, Florida, United States - Lox_Sample_3.4 | ecosystem: Environmental > Terrestrial > Soil > Wetlands | place: USA: Florida... | reverse complement strand
TTCGCGTGCGCCACCGCGCGCCAGGACGCCGGAAGCTGCTCCACCGAGTAGAAGGTGCCGGAGAGGAAGGTCAGCGGCATCACGACGAAATTGGTGACCGCGGCGATGTGATCGAACTTCTCCGCCCAGAGTCCGCCGACGACGCCGAGGAGGGAGAGCAACAGCGAGGCCGTGAGCCCGAAATAGGCGACCGCCCAGGGTTCGGCGAGGTGGATGTGCACGAAGGGCAGAAGTGCCAGGCCCACCGTCAGTCCCACCACCGCGCCCCGCGTGGCGCCGCCGAGCGCCAGGCCCAGCGTGATCTCCGCGGGGCTCAGCGGCGGCATCAGCATGTCCTCGATGCTTCTCTGCATTTTCGCGATCATCAGCGAGGAGGAGGTGTTCGCGAAGGCGTTCTGCGTGATCGCCATCATCAGGAGGCCCGGCACCAGGAACTCGACATAGGGCGCGCCCGCGACCACGCGTCCGCCGCCGCCGAGCGCGAGCAGGAAGATCGCGAGGAAGAGCAGCGTCGTCACCACCGGCGCCGCCACGGTCTGCGTGAAGACCTTGAGGAAGCGGCGCACCTCGCGGCGGTAGAGCGTCCAGAGCCCAACCCAATTCACCACGCCGAAGCGGCGCAGTCGCGGCGGAGAGAGGGGGATAAGGGCTGCCATAGCGCGGGGCGGAGCTTAGAGGCGCGACCGACGCGCTGACAATGCCCTTCTCCGTCGCGGAGCTGCGCTCTTTTCGCTACCGGAATGATCGCGCGAACGACCATGGTAAGGTCGCGCGGTCGCTACGACGGCGGAACGGCCCCGCGGGCGATGCTCGACCGTCCCGGAGTCGATATGGAATCATGGTCCAGGACGGGAGGCGAAATCTTGCCCGATAGGATGAGGCGCTCGACGCCGCCGACAATCACGCAAGCTGCGCTCGAAAAGGCGGCGCTGCACTATCTCGAGCGCTTCGCCGCCTCGACGGAGCAGCTGCGCAAGGTGCTCCTGCGCCGGATCGAGCGCGCGGTGCGCCTGGGCGCTGAGCCGGAGGCGGTCGCAGCCGCGCGGCGCGACGTGGAGCCGCTTCTAAAGCGCTATCTCGCGGCGGGTTTCCTCGACGACCGCCGCTTCGCCGAAGCGCAGGCGCAGAGTTTGCTGCGGCGGGGCACGTCGCGCCGCGGAATTCGTCTGCGCCTCGCCGCAAAGGGCATCGAGCGTGAACTGGTCGAGGCAGCGCTCGCGGAGGATGCTGAGGTCGCGAGCGAGCTCGCCGCCGCTGGCGCGCTGGCACGCCGCCGCCGCCTCGGCCCCTACCGCGCGGCCGGCGCCCGCGCAGCCTTCCGCCAAAAGGATCTTGCCACGCTGGCCCGCGCGGGATTTCCGCTGGAGATTGCGCGCCAGGTCCTTGCCGCCGGCGATCCCGAAGCACTCGAGCGAATTATTGCCGGTGAGGGCGCGTGAGCAATCCCAGCGGGCATTTGGACGGCCTCTATCGCCTGAGCGCGCGGCTCGGCCCGCCACTCCGGCCGAATGAGGAAGTGATCGCCGGCTATCGCCGCCTCCTCGCGGAGCGGACAGCTCGCGTGCTGCTCCTGGGCGTGACGGCGGCGCTTGCGGATATCGGCGCCGAGGTAGCGGCCGTCGATAGCAGCGATGCCGCGATCGCGCGAGGCTGGCCCGGCGATACGGAGCGCCGGCACGTGCATCGCGCGAATTGGCTCTCGCTTCCCTTTCCGGCGAGCCGCTTCACTGCGGCGGTCGGCGACGGCGCCCTCAACTCGCTTGGCCGCCTTCGCGATTACCCCGCGCTCTTCGCGGAGATCGAGCGGGTCGTCGAGCCCGGAGGCGTCTTCGTAACGCGGGTCTTCGCGAGACCCGACACCTGCGAATCTGTCGCGACCGTCGCGAAAACGGCGCTCGCGGGCGAGATACCCGTCTTCAACGCGTTCAAGTGGCGGCTCGCCATGGCGCTCGTCGCGGAGTCGGGAGAGCCCGAGATCGAGGTGCAGCGGATCACGGCTGCCTTCGACAAGCTCTTTCCGGATCGGACCGCGCTTGCGGCCGGCGCGCGCTGGGATATCGCGGATATCGACACGATCGACGTCTATGCGGGCTCGCGCATGATCTACAGCTTCCCGACCCTCGCAGAGATCCGCGCGACCGTTCCAGCGGGCCTCGGCCGGATACGAGTGGTTCCCGCCGGCACCTATCCACTCGCGGAGCGCTGTCCGCTCCTGGTCCTGCGTCGAAAGGCGTCGCGGTGAACCCCTCCGTCCGCGCGCTGGCGAGCCAGGTAGAACGGCTGATGGTCTCGCAATGGGAGGCCGCCTCCGGTCTCGAAATCCAGCAACGCGAGCGGCTCCACCGCCTCGCGGAATATGCGGCGCGCCATTCGCCGCTCATTCGACAACGTCTCGCCGAGGCCGCGCTCACGCCCACGGAGCTGGCGACGCCCGGCGGCCTCGCGCGAATGCCGCTCTTGCGCCGGCGCGATCTGCAGCTCGCGGCGAAGCAACTCTACTGCGCGGAGGTACCGCCCGAGCACGGCGAGGTACACAACCTCCGCACCTCCGGCTCGACGGGTGAGCCGGTTGTCGTGCGCCGCACTGTGCTCACCGACTTCCATTGGAACGCGCTCACCATGCGCGACCATCTCTGGCACGAGATCGAGTTCAGCGGACGCTTCTCGGCGGTGCGCCCGACCCTGCCGAACCACGTCCGCCTGCCGAACTGGGGGCCGCCCACGAGCCTCCTCTTCCGCACCGGCGCCGCGGAGGCGATTCCCGTCGCCGCCGAGGCGCGGCAGCAGGCTCAATGGCTTCTCGAATTCAGCCCGCAGGTGCTGCTGTCGTTTCCGAGTGTCGCGGAGGCAATCGCCGGACATCTGCGCGAGAGCGGCCGGCGCCTCCCCGAGCTCCGGCGCGTCAAGTCGATCGGAGAGACCCTGAGCCCGCGCCTCAGGGAGGCGATCCAAACGGGGTTAGGCGCCCCGATCGTCGACATCTACTCCTCGCACGAGGTCGGCATCATCGCCGTGCAATGCCCGCAGAGCAGCCTCTATCATGTCATGGCCGAAAACCTGATCGTCGAGGTGCTGAACGAGGATGGCGGGCCTTGCGCCGAAGGCGAGGCGGGGCGGGTCGCGATCACCGATCTCCACAACTACGCCACACCGATGATCCGCTACGAGATCGGCGACTGGGCAGAGCCCGGTGGGCTCTGCCCCTGCGGGCGCGGCCTCTCGACGCTACGCCGCATCCTCGGACGCGAGCGCAATCTCGTGAAGATGCCGGACGGCACGCGGCGCTATCCCCTCGTGGGCTTCGTGCGCTTTCGCGAGGTGGCGCCGGTGCTGCAGTATCAGTTCATCCAGCACGCGCTCGACCGGCTGGAGATGCGGCTCGTGACCGAGACACCGCTCCGCGCCGCGCAGGAGGAGGACCTCGCCGCGATCGTCCGCAAGGCGCTGGGCTTCTCCTTCGCGCTCGACTTCACCTACTTCCCTGAGCGCTTACCCCGCTCCCCCAGCGGAAAGTTCGAAGAATTCGTCTGCCGCATTTGAGGCTCAGGGGTTCCGCGGCGGCTCCTGGAAATAGACGATGCGCTGCGGCGAGGAGGTCTCGATCCCTGCGGCATCGAATGCCTTCTTGACGCGCCGGTTGAATTCGCGACCGACGTTCCATTGCTGGATCGGGAGCGTCTTTAGCCGGACCTTGATGATGACTGCGGAATTCTCGAAGCGGTCGACGCCGATGATCTCCAGCGGCTCAAGCATGAAATAGCTGAAGGCCGCGTCCTCCTTGAGCCCGCGAGCGACCTCCTTCAGTACCTCGATCACGCGATCGGTGTCCTCGCGGTAGGCGACGCCAATGTCCGCGACGTAGTAGGAGAAATCGCGGGTGAGATTCTTGACCGAGGAGACGTTGCCGAAGGGGACAGTGTGCACCGTTCCCGCGATATCCCGAAGCTTGATCGCGCGGATCGAGATCCCCTCGACCACGCCAGCGTGATCGCCGCCTACATCAACCACGTCGCCGATCGCGAGCGTGTCCTCGACCAGGATGAAGACCCCAGTGATGATGTCCTTGACGAGCGCCTGGGAGCCGAAGCCGATCGCGATGCCGACGATGCCGGCGCCCGCGAGAAGCGGCGCGATGTTGACGCCGAGTTCGGAGAGCACCGTGAGCCCGACCGTGAGCGCGATCACCACCAGCATCGCCGTGCGCAGGAGCGGCAGGAGCGTCCGCGCGCGGGCGCTGCGCGGCAGCGGCCGGCCCTCGGCATCGACGGCCGCGAGGTAGCGCTCGATCGCGGAGCTGAAGACCTCCCAGACGGCGATCGCCGCGACCACCACTACGCCAATCGAGATCGCACCGCCGGTGACGCGCTGGCCCCAGTCGGATTGCATCCAGCCGAAACCGTCGGCACCCCAGGCCTGCAGCAGGGCGAGGGTGGCGAAGACGTAGATGACGCCCGAGAGCACCGCGGAGAAGACCGGGAGGTAGCGATTGGCGCGCGCCTCGAGCGTGGGGAATCGCGCCTTCAAATCGTCGCTCAAGGCAAAGCCGCGCTCCGCCGCATGGCCGACGAGGCGCACCAACACTCCCGCGCCCACGATCAGCACGACGCTGAGGCCGCTCGCGCGGAGCGCAAAGGCGAAGCCGCCGGGAACGCGGAGCGCGTAGTCCACGTAAATCCCGACGACATAGACGATCGCGAGCACGTGCCAAGTGTCGGCGAGACGGTAGCGCAGAACCCGCCAACCGCCGACGCCCCGTCCCTTCCCGGCCGTCGCCGAGGATCCGCGCAACCAGGCGGCGACGGCGGTCCGGTTTTGCAGGACGAAGACCACCGTGAGCGCCGCCAGCACCAGCGCCACGATCCGCGCGAGCGTCGCATCGATCCCCTCGGGAATGCCGAGCCAGAGCGCGCCGTCGAGCAGGGCGTAGCCGTAAACCGACCAACCCGTGAAGCGGCGCGCCCAGACGTAGAGATAGGTTCGGGTTTCCTCCTCGAGCCCGAGGAGGGCCGCCGGCGCGCCGTCGCCGAGGAGCACCTCGCGCGCGAGCGCCACCACCGCGCGCGCGACCACGCTCGCGTCGATCATGATCCCCGCGACCTCTGCAGTCCCGAGCCGCGGGTGCAGCAGCGGCAGCACGAGGTAGCCGGCGGCGGCAAAGGCGAGGATGGGCAGGAGATCGAGGAAGACGCGCAGCAGCGTCAGCAATAGCCGGGTCCAGAGTCGCTTGCCGGGATTTTGCGCGAGCACCGCGCGCGGCCGCCGCAGCAGCGCGGCCACGAGGATATCTGCGAGCACCGCAAGGCCGAATACGACGGCGAGATGTGTCGCGACCTCGACCCAGCGCCCGCGCGCGGCAGGATCGCTCATCTGCGCCTCGACCCAGTCGGCGATGCGTGGCGCGTCGGCGATCGCAGCGAGGGTCGTGAGCACCTCGTCGCCGATCTGGTTGAGCTCCGTCGAGAGCATAGTGAAGAAGCCGCTGGGCGGCGGGGGCTGCGCCTGCTGCTTGGCGCGCTCTGCCGCGATCAGGGCCTTCAGGTCGGCGACGAAGCGCGCGCGGTCCGTCTCGCTCTGGAGCGTGTCGACGAGGCGCTGCAGCTCCTCGATGCTGACGATCTGCGGCTTTGCCGGAGCGGGCGTCTCTTGCGCTCCGGCCGTACCGACGCCGCTCGCGGCAAGCGCGAGCGCCAGCAGCAGAATCGCGGCGGCAAGACCGAGAAATCGCGGCAGCTTCGACATCGCTGCGCGAGGATACGCGGGCGCCGAGCGCGGGCCAAGACCGGGATTTGTCGGCGTCAGACGCGGAAGCCGGCGACGTCGAGCGCCACGCTGCCGAGAAGGCCCGCTCCGGAGAGGACAAGGACCGCTCCGGACACGCGGTCGACCCAAGTGAGATGCACCATGCCGGCAAAGCGCCGGAGCGCCGCGATGCCGAAACTGAGGCCGAGCCACCAGACGAGCGATCCCACGAAGACGCCGCCGACCATCACGGCCACGTCGATGAGACTCACGCCCTCGCTGTCGAAGCCGACCTTCGCGAAGATCGCGGCGAAAGCGAGGATCGTGATGGGATTTGTGACCGTGAGCGCGAAGGTCGACGCGAAGGCGGCGGCGAGCTTCTCGCCGGTGAGCGGCTGGCGCTCGGCCTCGCTGGTGCGCAGGCAGGCGCGCACACCGATGAAGAGGAGATAAATCCCGCCGATCGCTCCCAGCACCTCCTGGTATCCGAGGAGCCAGTCGCGGACCACGGTGAGGCCGAGGCCCGCGATGATTCCGAAGATCATGTCCGCAAGCGCCGCGCCGAGGCCCGAGATCACCCCGAAATGCGCGCCCTCGAAGAAGCTGCGGCGCACGCAAAGCACGCCCACGGGCCCCACGGGCACCGCAATCACGATGCCGACGATGATGCCCTTGATGAAGAAGAGGAGGATCTCTGGCACTGCGGAGGGACCAATGGCCGCGGGCGGCGGGAGCGCCCTTCATGCCGTGTCCGGAGGATGGGCGCAACCCGAGAAATGCAACTGTTGCGTCGGCCGCGCCGCCGCTATCCTGCGCCGCACGAGGACGGCGAAGGAGCCGCGCGGCATGGCCAAGGAGAACGAGAGCAAGCTCGAGCAGGCACGCCCCAAGCTCGTCGAGAGCAAGGAGCGCTGGGCGCGCGAGGGACGGCTGCTGACCGGTCGTCACGCGCGGCCGGAGGAGGAGCGCCTGCCGCCGGGACAACGCCGCGTTGTCGACTGGCCGGTGCTCGATCTCGGGATCCAACCGGAGGTGCCGCTGGAGCAATGGCGTCTCGCGGTCGACGGGCTCGCCGAGCATCCGATGGAGTGGGACTGGGCCGGCTTTCAAGCGCTGCCGCAGAGCCGTCTCGTCTCGGACATCCACTGCGTCACGCAATGGTCGCGCTACGACAACGCCTGGGAAGGAGTCTCCGCGAGGGACCTGCTGAGCCTGGTGAGGCCGAGGCCCGAAGCGAAGTTCATCTGGTTCACGAGCTACGACGACTACACCACCAACCTGCCGCTTGCGTCCTTCGACGACGAGGACGTGCTGCTCGCACATAGCTGGAGCGGTAAGCCGATCGCGCGCGAGCACGGCGGTCCCGTCCGCGCTGTGGTGCCGAAACTCTATTTTTGGAAGAGCGCAAAATGGCTGCGGCGCATCACCCTTCTCGCCGAGGACAAGCCCGGCTTCTGGGAGATGCGCGGCTACCACATGAACGGCGACCCCTGGATGGAGGAGCGCTATGGCTGAGGAGGGCGCCTTTGCCTTCGACTTCGCGAGCATCGAGGGAAAGCCGCTGCCGCTCGCGCGCTTCAGCGGCAAGCCGCTCCTCATCGTCAACACCGCCTCCTTCTGCGGCTTCACCCCGCAATATGCCGGGCTCGAGACTCTCTACGAGCGCTACCGCGAGCGCGGCCTCACGGTACTGGGCGTGCCGTCGAACGATTTCGGCGAGCAGGAGCCGGGATCGGCCGAGGAGGTCGCAGGCTTCTGCTCGACGCGCTACCGCGTGCAGTTCCCGCTGACGGAGAAGGTGCACGTCGTGGGCGCGGCGGCGCATCCCCTCTACCGTTGGATCGAGAGCGAGCTCGGCGAGGGCGGAACCCCCCGCTGGAACTTCCACAAATACCTAGTTGCACCCGACGGCAGCCTCGCCGGCGCTTGGCCCTCCTCCGTCGAACCGCTGGCGCCGGAGATCGTCGCGGAGATCGAGCAGCTGCTCTAGATCGCGATGACGCCGCAGCGCCGCGCGCTCCTGCTGCTGGCGGTTCCCGTCGTGCTTTTCGGCGTCGCCTGGCCCGTCAACAAGGTGGCTCTCGCGGGATTTCCGCCGCTCTGGTTCGCGGCGGCGCGGTCGGTACTCGGCACGGCGGTCGCCGCGGCGATGCTGCTGGCGCTTCGGCAGTGGCGGCTCCCGTCGCGGCGCGATTTCCCGATCATCGTCTCCGTGGGCCTGCTGCAGCTCGCACTTTTTTTCGCATTCACGAACCTGGCTCTGAGCTTCCTGCCGGCGGGGCGCTCGGTGGTCCTCGCGAACACGACGACGCTCTGGCTCGTACCGCTGGCGCTCATCGCGGGCGAGCCCATTCCGCCGCTGCGCTGGGCCGGCGCGGCGGCAGGTGTCGCGGGGATACTGGTTCTCGCCAACCCCTGGAGCCTCGACTGGAACGATCCTGGCATCGCGCTCGGGCACGGCTTCCTCCTGCTCGCGGCACTGGGTTGGGCCGTCGCGATCTTCCACGCGCGCCATCATCGCTGGGAGCTCTCGCCGCTGCAGGTCCTGCCCTGGCAGATGCTGATGGCGGCGCTGGTGCTGGTGCCGCTGGCGTTACTCAGCAATCCACTGCCCCGGATCGAGCCGAGCTTCCGCGTGTGGGGCGGGCTCTTCTATATCGGCGTAATCGCGGGGCCGCTTGCGTCCTGGGCCGCGGTGATCGTCGCGCGAGACCTCCCGACCATCGCGAGCTCCGTGGGGTTCCTCGGAATTCCCGCCCTCGGTCTTGTGCTCTCGACCGCTTTCCTCGGGGAGTCTCTTACCTGGTCGCTGGCACTGGGCGCGCTCCTCATCGGCGCCGGCGTGATCGCCGCGACCGCCCGCCGACGCTAGCGACTGGTCGACGCCCCGAGCGCACCGAAGGTCTTCAGGTATTTCATCCCGGTATCGCAAAGGATCGTGACGATCGTGGCGCGGGACCCCAGCCGCTCGGCCGTACGCAAAGCCGCGACGACATTGGCGCCGGTCGAGGTTCCCGCGAAGAGCCCTTCCTCCCGGGCAAGCCGAAGCGCCATCGCGGTCGCCTCCTCCGTCGAGACGTGCTCGATCGCATTGGCGACGCCCTCGCGCCAAAGCGGCACCACGAAGCCCGCGCCGATGCCGTCGATCTTGTGCGCCCCGGGCGCGCCACCGGAAAGGACAGGAGACTCCGCGGGCTCGACCGCGACGATCGCGATCCGTCCGTCGCGCCGGCGCAGGGCTTCGCCGGTGCCGCGCAGCGAGGCCGCCGTGCCGACGCTCTGGACGAAGGCGTCGATGCGGCCCTGCGTCTCATCCCAGATTTCCTCCGCGAGGAGGACGTAGGCCGCGAGCTGATCTTCATTCTTGAGCTGATCGGTCCAGAAGCCGCCCGTTCTCTCCGCCATGACCCGCGCCGCCTCGACCATGTCGCGCGTGAGCATCTCGGTCATACGCCCGCTCTCGCTGCTCAGGACCTGCAATTGCGCGCCCAGGATCCGCATGTGATCGAGCTTCTCGCGGGAGAAGGCGTCCGAGGTGACGATGTGGAGGGGATAGCCCTTGACCGCGCAGACCAGCGACAACGAGACGCCGGTGCTCCCGCCGGTATATTCGACGACGGAACCGCCGGGCCTAAGTCGCCCGTCCGCCTCCGCCGCTGCGATCATGGCGAGCGCCATCCGATCCTTCATGCTCCCCGTGGGATTCTCGCTCTCGAGCTTTAGGAGGATGCGCGAGCCGCTACCGCCCACGATCTTGCGCAGGCGGACGAGCGGAGTCCCGCCGATGCAAGCGAGGACGTCCGGGGCGATGTCGCTCACCATGTCCTTCTCCCTGGCAATTCGATGTAGATACAACCTATGTATCTACATACATTCTATGGGCTCATATCGCAACCCTGGCATCCGGCGGGGTCCGTCAGCCCGCCGCGATCACCTCCGGGAGATCGCACGCGCGCTCGAGCGTGCGCACGACCATGCGTTCGACGCGCCCGCGGATCTCGATCTCGTGGCGCGGCGCCGTGCCGAGATCGAGCCCCGCGCGGCGCACCACGGCCTCGGAGACCACGAGCTCGGCGCCATAGGTCTTACTGAGGCCCTCGAGCCGGCTTGCGGTGTTGACGCTGTCGCCAACCGCCGTCAGGGAGACCGCGCGGCCCCACCCCATCTCGCCGACGATCGCGGGCCCCGCGTGGATGCCAATCCCGATCCGGAGCGGCTCCGGCAGGTCGTGGGCGAGGGTCTCGTTGAGATGCGCAAGCCGCTCGCCCATTGTGCGCGCGGCGTCCAGCGCCTCGCGGCAACCTGCCTCGACCCCGCGGTCGAGGCCGAAGAGCGCCATCACGCCGTCGCCGATGAACTTGTCGATTCGCCCGCCCGCCTCCTCGACCGCCCGCCCCATCTCCGCGAAATAACGGTTGAGGAGGAAGACCACGTCATAGGGCAGCTTCCGCTCCGCAAGCCGCGTGAAGGCGCGCAGATCGGCGAAGAGGATCACGATCTCGCGCTCGCTGCCGTGGAGATAGCCGGGGCGGTGGTAGCCGTCCCGCGCGGTGGCGCTCGCGGGCAAGAGCGGCGCCACGCGGAGATCGCCCGTCGGGCGGAGCTGGCAGGCGAGCCGCACGTCGGGCGCCGCGCCCACGCGATGGAGCACCTTCACCTCCTCCGGCGCTGGCGGCGGGAGGGCCCGTTCCTCACCTGCGACGCGGATGCGGCAGGTCGAGCAGCGTCCGCGCCCACCGCAGACGGAGGCATGGGGAATGCCCGCAAAGCGGCTCGCCTCCAGCACCGAGAAGCCCGGCAGGATCTGCACCACGCGCCCGTCCGGATAGGTGAGGCGGACGATCCCGCGTCGGCGCTGCCAGT
>Ga0335080_10008666_pt1 | contig 10603 bp, 8 predicted proteins | sample Lox_Sample_34_FD_206720 | JGI IMG/M metagenome (GOLD analysis project Ga0335080, IMG submission 206720) | Soil microbial communities from Loxahatchee National Wildlife Refuge, Florida, United States - Lox_Sample_3.4 | ecosystem: Environmental > Terrestrial > Soil > Wetlands | place: USA: Florida... | reverse complement strand
AACCCGATGCCTCCGACCAATTGCCGGCCGATGACAGCGACACGCCCGCACCGACTGAAGCGGCTGAACCGTCGGGCGACACGACGTTCGAAACCGCCCAGGAAAAAGCCGTTGATGCACCGGTGGACGATTTTCAGGCCGAGTTCGACAAGCTCGTGCAATTGGACCAGGAATGGCGCGATCATTTCACCCAGACCAACATTCCGATCCGCCAATCGCCCGAGGACGAGGAACGGCGGCAATTCATGCTTGATTCGCTGGTCGCCGGCACGTCGCTGGCGCAAACGCTCATGGAACAGTTGCGCGACACCGATTTGACCGCGGAACAACGCGCGCTCGCGGAATTGATCATCGGCAACATTGACGATTACGGCTATCTCAAGGCCACCGCCGAGGAATTGGCTGTTTCCACCAGTCAACCGGCGGACAAAATCGCCGAGGTGTTGAAGGTGATTCAGACGTTTGATCCGCCGGGCGTGGGCGCCACCAATTTGCGTGAATGCCTGCTGCTGCAACTCCAGCGCACCGGCCAGCAGGAATCCCTGGAATACCGCATCGTGCACGATTTCATGGACGCGCTCGGCAAACGGCGCGTTCCGGAAATTGCCCGCGGCACCGGCCGGACGATCGAGGACGTGCAGAACGCCCTCGGCCGGATTGCGCGCCTGGAACCGCGGCCCGGTCGCGCCTTTTTGCCGGACACCGACCAATACGTGCTGCCCGAAGTCTTCGTCCAAAAGTCCGGCAGCGATTTCGCGGTCACCACCAACGACGAGCACATTCCCCACCTGCGCATCAGCAACGTTTACAAAGACCTTATGTCGCAGGGTGGCAATTCCGCGGAGGTGAAGAATTACATCCGCGAAAAAATCCGCGCCGGGAAATTCCTCATCAAAAGCCTGCACCAGCGGCAGCAGACGATTCTGAACATCGGCAAGGAAATCGTGAAACGCCAGCGCGAGTTCATGGAAAAAGGCGTCGCCCACCTGAAACCGATGACGATGGCGCAGGTGGCCGAGGTGGTCGGCGTGCATGAAACGACCGTGAGCCGCGCGGTCTCGGCCAAATACATCCAGACGCCGCAGGGCGTTTTTGAAATGAAATTCTTCTTCACCGCCGGCCTGCAAACCGCGAGTGGCGACGGCGTCTCCAACACCAGCGTGAAGGACATGATTGCGGAAATCTTCAAAAACGAGGACACCACCAAGCCGTTGTCCGATCAGGAGGTGGTAAAAATGCTGGGCGACAAGGGCATCACCATTGCGCGCCGCACCGTCGCCAAATACCGCGGCGAACTCAACATCCTGCCCTCAAATCTGCGGAAGGTTTATTGAGAATTTCAGGCCTCGGGAGAACGCGAAGAAAATCTGCAGCCTAGCCTTTTATTAGGCCAATGCTTCAATAACTGGCTTCCGACAACAGCTACAGGCTCCGGTGGCGATAACAACGGGATAATGACTCAAAAGAGACGCCCCGCAATGCGGGCAAAGAACCTGATACCTCCTTTGGCCCAAGTATACCAAAATGCCTACGACCGGGAAGAACGCAAAAACGCCAGATAAGATAATGTATAATTCCGTGTCCTTGTCAACGGGACTCCACTTTAAGTAATCACACAACAGGAAAAAGCAAAGAGGGCCGACGGCCAATGCGGAAGGTCCAAAAAAAGCTACCACACCAAACCGTCTGAAGGCTCTGAATCGCTTCTCAAAAAGTTCTTGTGTCACGTGGCGTGAATCGGCCTAGCAGATATTGGACGGCGCACTTTGCAGTCTATTGTTAGCGCTGTGCAGCCTATCCTTTTGCATAAACTCAGTGTAAGCTGGACTGAAATCCTTGTCTAGCATTAAATTGTGCTGATTATGATCCCACAATCAGCTTTTGCAGAGGCTGCACCTGCACCGCCCGAGACGATGTTACCCAACCCCAAAAGCCCTGAAAGACCAGTTTCACGAGGTGGCGCGCTTCAAACATCTCTCGTTGCGCACCGAGGAGGAGTATTGGAACTGGGTGGTGCGGTCTCCCGAAAATAGCCCAGCCATTTATGGCTGGGTGATGTGTCCGCAAACCCATAAAGTCCCGTAGGGACGACAGATCCATGCATTCTTTCAATTCGTGTCTGATGCATTGCGTGTTCTCGAGCAAGGAAAGATGCCCTTGGCTCACACCGGGCATTCGCGAACGTCTCTGGCCGTATCTCGGCGGCATCGCGCGGGCGAATGACCTCAAGGCGCTGGCCATCGGCGGCGTGGCCGATCACGTGCATATGCTTTTGAGTCTACAGGCAACGATTCCGGTTTCCAAGGCGATGCAATTGTTGAAGGGCAATTCATCGAAATGGCTGCGGGAAACGTTTCCCGAACTTCGGGCGCAGGATTTCGGATGGCAGCAAGGGTTCGGGGCGTTCAGCATCGGCGTGTCGGGCGTGGGAGATACCATCCGGTATATCCAGAATCAGGAGGAACATCATCGCCGGAGAAGTTTTCGGGAAGAATTGGAAGGGTTTTTGAAGAAACATGGATGCGAATGTAAGCCGGAGATGTTGGATTGAAATTCTTTCGTCCCTGACGGGACTTTTAGGTTTGATTGGACAGAAAACCCAGCGCTAAAGCGTTGGGCTATTTTCAGGGACGTGAGTCCGCTCCAGCGGGCGAGGGTGACGTGACCGGGCTACCCGTGGTACCCAGCGACGGCGAATTCCCTCTACGTCAAACCTGCGGCCACGCCGCTCGGCAGCACTTTGATGTTTGCGGCGGCGGGCACCTTCGGCAATCCCGGCATCGTGACGATGCTGCCGCAAATCACCACAATAAATCCGGCGCCGGCGGACAGCCGCAATTCGTTTACCTTGATGCGGAACCCGCGCGGACGACCACGTAGTTCGGGATCGTCGGAAAGCGACATGGCCGTCTTCGCCACGCAAATCGGCAACTTCCCGAATCCGTGTTTGTTAAGCAACTCGAGGTTGCTCTTGGCAGCGCGGTCAAAGTCCACGCCGTCAGCGCCGTAAAGTTGCGTCGCCAGCGCCTCGAGCTTCTTTTCGAGCGGCACTTCGAGCGGATACTGGAAGCAAATCTTTTTGCCTTTGTTCTTTTCGATGCTCCGCAGGACCGCCTTGCCGAGTTCAGTCGCGCCCGCGCTGCCTTCGTCAAAATGCTTCGACACGACGGCTTCGACGTCGTGCTGCGCGCAAAATTTTATCACCCGGGCCTGGTCGTCCGGTTTGTCATCGGGGAAATGGCTGAGGCACACAACCGGGTCCAATCCGAAGCACCTGACGTTTTCAATGTGCTTGGCCAGGTTGCCGAGGCCGCCGGTGTCGGTGAATCCGCCGTGATATTCAATCGCTTTGAGCGTGGCGACGATGACGGCGGTCGTGGGTTTCAAACCAGCGGTGCGGCATTTGAGGTCAATGAACTTCTCCGCGCCGAGATCGGTGGCGAAACCGGCTTCGGTGACGACGTAATCGGCGAGTTTGAGCGCGAGGCGCGTGGCGACGGAGGTGTTGGTGCCTTGCGCGATATTGCCGAACGGGCCGGCGTGAACGAAGGCCGGCGTGCCTTCGAGCGATTGCACCAGGTTCGGATGAATGGCGTCCCGCAGCAGCACTTGCATCGCGCCGACGGCCTGGACGGCTTCCGCGCGCACCGGCTGGGTTTTGTAAGTGAACCCGACAACCATGTTGGCCATGCGCCGGCCGAGGTCGCCGAAATCTTTGGCGACACACAAGATGGCCATGACTTCGGATGCGGGGGTGATGTTGAAGCCGTCGCGCCGTGGCACGCCGTTCCGCGGACCGCCGAGGCCGATGACGATGTCGCGTAACGACCGTTCGTTGAGGTCCACCACGCGGCGGATGACGATGCGGCGCGGGTCGAGACCAAGTTCGTTGCCGTGTTGGAGATGATTGTCCACCATCGCGCACAGGAGATTGTTGGCCTTCTCGACGGCATACATGTCGCCGACAAAATGGAGGTTGATGTCCTCCGCCGGCACGACTTGTGCGCGGCCACCGCCGGTGCCGCCGCCTTTGATGCCGAAATAGGGACCCAGTGACGGTTCGCGCAGGCAAAACATGGATTTCTTGCCGAGGCGCCGGAGTGCATCGGCCAGGCCGATGGTGGCGGTGGTTTTGCCCTCGCCCTGTGGCGTGGGAGTGATGGCCGTGACGAGAATGAGTTGGCCGTCCGGCTGTTTTTCCCGGGCCTGCAATTCAGCGATGGGAATTTTGGCAATGTAATGGCCGTGCGGGAGAATGCGCTCGGTATCGAGTTGCAATTCACGGGCGACTTCCTGGATGCGCCGCGGTGGTAAGTTGGACGGAGTTACTCTTCTGTCAGGCATAACTGCCTGATGTGTAGATTAATTTGTTTGTGATAGCAATTTCTAAATTAAAGCCACGCTCATGAAAAAGCGGCTCGTTCAGAGTTCTTTTTGAGTAGGAGACGAGGTAACAAGTCCCTGGCTGAATTTACGATATGCGTTTTACGATTTACGCCACCTTCACCAAGCACTGCAAACCTCGTAAATCGTGCATCGTAAATCGAAAATAATGAGCCTCCTCGCGTCGGCTGCTACTTTTAGAACGGGTTGATAGCCGTTTGGCGTCTCGCGAATCAACTCATCGGTCCTTCTGCAATTCGGCTTTGGTCGCCGCTTGCATTTCGTCCAGTTGCGACCGGAGTTCATCCTTGGTTTTCCGATCCATCCGATCAATGAACAAGACTCCGTTCAAATGATCCACTTCGTGCTGCACCACACGGGCGAGCAGTCCGCCGCAACGGAATTCGACTGGTTTCCCTTTGGCGTTCAAAGCCTTCACGGTTACCGATTCGGGCCGCGTGATTTCCGCGAAAATCTCGGGAAAACTCAGGCAACCTTCAGGACCGGTGGCCGGTTCGCCCGTCGGCGTGATTTCGGGGTTAATCAGGACCAACGGCATGATTTCGTTCACGTCGGCGGGTTTGCCGTCCAATTCGAGCCACGACGGCCGGTCTTTGGCTTCGCGCACATCAATCACTGTGAGCTGTAGCGGGTGTCCGACCTGTTGGGCTGCCAGGCCGACGCCATGTTTCGCCTCCATCGTCTCGAACATGTCGGCGACGAGCTTTTTGATGTCCGGGGTGATGGCCTCAATGCGCGCGCCTTTTTTCCGCAGGACCGGATGGCCGTATTTGACAACGTCTAAGAGCATGTGACAAGTGGCACGTGACGGGTGACAGGATTCATTGGTGCGGGCGCTGGTAAATGACTAATGACGAGATCCGAATGTCTAAAGAATGCCTAAGCTCGAATGACGAATCACGGTGACGACATTCCGACGGACTTTGTGATTTTGTCATTTGGTATTGTTTCGTCATTCGGAATTCGGAATTCGTCATTCAGCGAACAGCGTCATAGATCTGGCTGGACTCCTAAAATCTGTAGAATGCGCTCCAGTTCCTCCTCGCTGAAGAATGAAATCTCCACCGAACCTTTGCCCTGGTCGTAATGCAGTTGCACTTTGGTGGCAAAAACTTCGCGCAACTTGGCCTCCAAATCCGCGACATGCGGGTCGCCGCCGGGCGCGGCCACGGATTCCGGCTGAGGCGGCGTCCGGCGCGTGCCGCGCTTTTGTAGTTTGGCGACCACGCCTTCGGTCTGGCGCACGTTCAAACCCTGCTTGACCACACGTTCGGCGACAGCTTTCTGGTCGCGCTCGTTGACAAGGCCGAGGATGACTTTGGCGTGGCCGACCGAAAGGCGGCCGTCTCGGATGAAATTCTGAATGGTGACCGGCAGTTTCAGCAAGCGCAGCGCGTTGGCCACAACAACACGGCCTTTACCGACTTTGGCGGCGATTTCCTCCTGCGTAAGTTGAAATTGGTCGGCGAGTTCGGCGTAACCGTGCGCTTCTTCGAGGGCGTTGAGATTCTCGCGCTGCAAATTTTCGATGAGCGCCAGTTCGAGCGCCGCGCGGTCGTCCGCCTGGCGGACGATGACAGGCACTTCCGGCAATTGCAGAAGTTGGGCGGCGCGCCAGCGGCGTTCGCCCGCGATCAATTCGAAATAACCGTTGCGGTCGCGCACTACCAGCGGTTGCACGATACCCTGTTCGCGGATGGAATCGGCCAGTTCGCGCAGCGATTCGGCGGAGAAATCCTTGCGCGGCTGGAGGGGGCACGGACGAATCCGGTCGAGGGGCACGCGCTGGACACGATCACGCGTGTCGGGCGCAGGCGTGGGAACCGGAGGCGGAGCAGGGGGCGACTGAACTGCGGGCGTGGGCGCAGCTGGAGTGAGGACCGGACTGCCGCCCAGCAACGCGCCGAGGCCGCGTCCCAATGCAGGTTTAGCCATGCCCGCAGAGTGTCGCAGGGCAGGGGACTTGTCAACGCGAAGCGCTCCTTAAATCGGCCGCCTTGGTCCTCGTTTTCCGTCATGAAAATTACCGGAAAAGATGGAGCGAACCCCATTCCGCCGAAGAATTTGCTTGCCAACGGAGTACCCGGATGTTCTAATGGTAACGCAGGGTAAATGAAAACCCGGTTGCCAGTTGTAATTAGTTTTTGCACCGTGTTCACCGTCGCGAATTTCGCATTCGCCCAAAGCTGGACCCGAACGAACGCGCCTACCAATGACTGGATTTCTGTTGCGTGTTCGGCAGACGGAAGCCACTTGATCGCGTGCGGCTCACAATCAATCTATATTTCAACCGACTCCGGAACAACCTGGGTATCCAACAACACGCCCGGCCTGCTTGCCGGCTGGCAGTGGTCGCGGGTTTCCTCATCCGCAGATGGATCGCAATTAGAAGTGACCGTTAATGCGCTGTTGGGGACAGGCCTGATTTTTATCTCAACCAATTCGGGCGGCACGTGGGGGCATGCCTCGGATTATTTCGCAAAGAGTGGCGCGCAATTGTGGTCGTTGGCGACGTCGGCGGACGGCAACACGCTGGCAGCGGGCGCATTAAACGGAGGATACGTTTATGTGTCAACGAACCACGGGTCCACCTGGAATAAAACCAGCGCAAACCTGCAAGGCCAGACTTCCGTAGCGGTCTCAAGCGACGGCAGCCGACTGGCAGCGGTCGGGGCAAACACAAGTGGAGCAATGGAGACTTCGAGCGATTTCGGAGTTACCTGGGTGACTAACAACGCACCAACCGCCACGAGGTTCGGTATCGCCGCTTCAGCGGACGGCACCAGATTAATAACCGCCGGCGACTCCAATTCGATCAGTATTTCAACCGACGGTGGAGCGACGTGGATTTCGACTAATGTGCCGAACGCGCCGGCTTCTTCGTGGTATTCGGTTGCTTCGTCGGCGGATGGAAAAAGATTGGCGCTGGTGTCGCATCAGCCGGTCGGCTGCATTTATAGTTCAACCGATGCCGGGGCGACCTGGATTTCCAATAACGTGCCGGCAAGTCTTTGGGAAACCGTAGCCGTGTCCGCCGACGGCAGCCGAATGGTGGCGGCGGCTTCGGGGGACGGGATTTACATAGCGCAAGCGACACCGAAACCGCAGTTACATCTGGCGTCGGTAAACGGCAACCTGGCGTTTTCCTGGATTGTGCCGGTGACCAATTTGGTATTGCAGCAGAATTCGGATTTGAGCGCGGCGAACTGGGTGACGTTGACAAATGTCCCGACGCTCGATCTGCCTAAATTACAGGACGAGGTCACAATTTCGCCGGCGAACAGCACCGGTTTCTTCCGGCTTATTACGCGGTAAAATGCGGGTGACGTGCGACCGCATTTGCCGGATGGTTATCGCAAAACCAAAACCAGACTACGGCTGTTCCTTCTACCCGGGGGAGAAGGCCAGGATGAGGGCGAGCGTAAACCTCAAACTTCGTGTTGCCGGTTCCGCCTGTCACAAAAAGAAGTTTTACGCGCCCACCCCAGCCCTCTCCCCCAACTCTGTTGGCGGAGAGGGAGGAACATCCACCGTCTCCATGAAAATTCGCGCGGCTTGATGTCACTTGCCACTTGTCACCTGTCACTCGGCCTTTACCCTTGGCCCGTGAGCCGCAAACACAAACGCATCGCCGCCCTGGTGGAGCAGCACCACGGACACGAACTCGACCGGCATTACGTCGGTTTTTTCGACTGCTTCAACCGCCAGCTTTTCTACGAGGCCCACGAAGTCCTCGAGCATATCTGGCTGCAGGACAAGCACGGTCCGAACGGCGCGTTTTACAAAGGCCTGATCCAGCTCGCTGGCGCGTTTGTGCATTTGCAGCGAAATCGCCTGGGCCCCGCCGCTGCGCTGTTCAGGCTGGCGTCGGCCAATTTCGAAAAATATCCCGACCGGCACGAGCAACTGGACCTCGCTGCCGTGCGGCAATTGATTGCCACCTGGCTGGACCGGTTGCAATCGCCGGATTCTGAAATGAATCTGCTGACAACGTCCAACGCCCCGCAAATCAGCCTGGTTCCGGCAGCGTGATTCCGGCTGGGAACGCGGTTTTGACGCGCGGCTGAGTGGATTACTTCCCCTCCCCGCGAACGGGGGGAGGATTTGAGGTGAGGGGCTATTTATTGGTTTAAAAACATGGGAAATCGGCTCCTCACCCCGGCCCGCTCCTCATCCGGTGAGGAGCGGGAGAAAAATTAAAGAAGCATCGAAAATCTTGCTTGACGATTTGCAATATTTCTGTAAATTCTGTTCTGACAGAAAATAACGAAATATGCCAAAGCTGAGTCCAGTCGAAGAACGGTTCATCCTGCATTGGGGTGAAATGGGCACGAAATGGGGCATCAACCGGACGGTCGCACAGATTCACGCCCTGCTGCACATCGCCTCCCGCCCGCTCAATGCCGATGACATTGTGGAAACCCTGGGCGTGGCCCGGTCGAACGTCAGCACCAGCCTGAAGGAATTGCAGGGCTGGCGGATTGTGCGGATGGTTCACGTGATGGGGGACAAGCGCGATCATTTCGAAGCCTTGCCGGATGTGTGGGAGACCTTCCGCATCGTGCTGGATGAGCGGAAACGGCGGGAAATTGATCCGACGCTCGGCGTGCTGCACGAGTGCATCGAAAAGGCGAAGCAGGACAAGCAGATCGGCAGGCACACGGAGCAAAAACTCAAGCAACTGGCGGAATTCTTTGAAACGACGACCGGCTGGTACGAACAGATCCGGTATTGGCCGACCAGCAGCCTGAAACAGTTCGCCAAACTGGGCGGCAAAGCCGGCAAACTGCTGGGGCTGCGGCAATAAAATTTTTTAAACTATGATTTCTCTTGATTCAGATATTACTGAAATGAACGTCGAAACCCCGGCGCGGGGGTGGGTGCTGTTTGACGGCGATTGCCGGTTGTGCGTCGGGACCGGCCGGCGTTTTGCGCGGTTGCTTCGCGGGCATGGATTTGAACCGGCGGCTCTGCAAACTCCGTGGGTGCGCGAACGGTTGGACTTGGCTTCGGGAGACGAACCAGTGGAGATGGTTGTTTTAACAGCCAGCGGGGCTGTTTTCGGCGGCGCTGATGGCATCCTGCAAATTGCCCGGCGCATCTGGTGGGCTTGGCCATTGTTCGCCGTAGCCAAAATCCCGGGAATGATGCCACTGTTGCGCCTGGCTTACCGGCGGCTGGCGGCGAACCGGCATTGTTTCAATGGCACGTGTCGTACGAAATCAGAAACCCACTTGTCAGATTGGTTGCCGCTGCTTTTGCTCCCGTTCCCGGCACTATTCACGCGCGGGATTTTGCCGGCGTGGGGGTTCATGTGGCTGCTGGCGTTTTCGATTTATTTCGGTTGCAAATGGCTGACCTGGGCACGGGCGGTGCGGCGATACCCGCAAGCGGACCGGTGGCTTTCAATCGGATATCTCCTGGCCTGGGTCGGAATGGACGCCGATGAATTCATGCATGGCCGAAGAAACATTGCAGGGTCGAGCCGGAGCGATGCCATTGCTGTGGGGAGCGCATGCGGCCCGCGTGCGGTTTTCGGCGGCCCGCCGAAAACTCGGTCCGCGCTTTTCGCTCTGACGAAACGGTGTGCATTCAAATGGATTGACGAAGTGTTTGGCGAGCCGCCAAACACGGCAGGCCAGCGGCCTGCGCGCCCCGAACTGACTACGTCGTTCCGGCGGAGAGCAGATGAATGGATTTGGCCGGTAGTCAGGGTTTTGCTCGGCACAACGTTGGTCTGGTTCTGCGCGCGCCATTTTTCGGTCGCTCACCCACTGGTGGCCGGCTGGATCGGCATGACCGGTGTCATCCTGTGCCTGCACTTCGGTCTGTTTCATTTGCTGGCGCTGGGTTGGCAACGAATCGGCGTGGACGTACAACCGATCATGCGCCAGCCGTCGCGGGCGGTGTCGGTGGCGGAATTCTGGGGACGACGCTGGAATGCGGCGTTTCATTTCCTTGCGCATGACCTCGTCTTCCGCCCGGTGTTCCGCCGGGTTGGAGCCGCAGGCGCAACGTTCACGGTGTTTCTGGTTTCGGGCCTGATCCATGAACTCGTCATTTCATTGCCCGCCCGCGGTGGTTACGGGCTGCCGACCATGTATTTTGCCATTCAAGGATTGGGTGTGATTTTCGAGCGCACACCTCTGGCCAAACGACTCGGCCTGGGTCACGGCTGGCGCGGCTGGCTGTTCACGAT
>Ga0335080_10008665_pt1 | contig 10605 bp, 10 predicted proteins | sample Lox_Sample_34_FD_206720 | JGI IMG/M metagenome (GOLD analysis project Ga0335080, IMG submission 206720) | Soil microbial communities from Loxahatchee National Wildlife Refuge, Florida, United States - Lox_Sample_3.4 | ecosystem: Environmental > Terrestrial > Soil > Wetlands | place: USA... | reverse complement strand
CGATGACGATTCCCATCAAAGCCTCGCCGGTGATCAGGCCCGCGGCGAACAGCACTCCGCGGCGATTCATGCGCTCGATATCCTCGGTGCTCGGAGTGCGACCTGCGGGTGCGGCGCGGCGCAGCCTGCGCTCCGCGTACCACGCGAGGGTGCCCCCGAGAAAGATCGGCATGGTCACTTCCATCGGCAGGTAGATGCCGACGGCTGCCGCGAGCACCGGGCAGCGGAAGCTCGAGCCGCGGATACGCAGGATCTCGTCGAGAACGATGATGCCGATGCCGAGCGCGCCGCCAATGCCGATCATGTTCCAGGGCAACGAGCCACCGAAGAGTCCCTTGGCAACGAATGCCATGAGAGTCGCCTGTGGTGCGAGCAGCGGATTCGGGTGAGCCGCGCTCGGCACACCGATGCCGTACGCGGCCTCGAGCAGATTGAGCACCGGGGCCATGACGACAGCACAGGCAGCCGTGCCGATCGCCAGCATCACCTGCTGCTTCCAAGGCGTCGCGCCGATCAGATAGCCGGCCTTGAGATCCTGCAGATTGTCACCGGCGATGCAGGCCGCGCAGCAGACGACGGCGCCGATCATGATGGTGGCGATGGGACCGAGCACCGCCTGTCGTCCCATGAGCGCGAGCAGCACCACGGCGGCAAACAGGATCGTCGCGATGGTGATGCCCGATACCGGATTGTTAGAGGAGCCGACGAGCCCGGCCATGTAGGCGGAGACCGAGCAGAAGATGAATCCGGCCACGATCATGATGATCGTCATCGGCACACTGACTGCAAGGCTGCCGACGATGCTCTGATACAGCAGCCACAGCGGCACCGTGAACAGCACGATGCCGGTGAGGATCCACTGCATGGGCAGATCGCGCTCGCGCTCTGCGACCGCCGTGGCGGCCGCGCCGCGGCGCACCGCAAGTCCGCTGCGCACGCCGGAGAGCAGCGAGGAGCGCAGCCTGATGATCGTCCAGATTCCGCCGACCAGCATGGCCCCGACACCCAGATAGCGGATGTGTCGCGACCAGAGCAGATTGGCGGTATCCCCGGCATTCAAGCCTGCGACGGCGTGAGCGAGCGTGGCGTTGTGGGACAGGAACAGCGACCCGTACAGTGGGATCACGACGTTCCAGGAGATCACGCTGCCGGCGACCACGACCACGCCGATGTTGAAGCCGACGATGTAACCCACCCCGAGCAGCGCGCCGGAGAGGTTCGTGCCGACGTAGCCGATGGCCGGACCGAAGTATCCGGCGAGCGCCGCCGTGTCAGGAATCAGCCTGAGACCGCTGCCCGCGGCGAGCTTCGCGAGCCCGCCGCCGAGCGCGGCGCCCGCGAGAACCTTGACGCCCTGCGCTGGATTCTCGCCCGCGCGCAACACCTCCGCGGCCGCCTTGCCTTCGGGGAACGCGAGCTGCTGATCGATGATGAGAGAGCGGCGCAGCGGCACCGAGAACAGCACACCTAGCACTCCGCCGAGCCCGGCAATCGCCAGCACCCAGCCATAGTCGAAATGCTTCCAGAAGCCGAGTACGACGAGGGCAGGGATCGTGAAGATGACTCCCGAAGTGACCGACCCGCCGGCCGATCCGCCGGTCTGCACGATGTTGTTCTCGAGAATGCCGCCACCGCCGAGCGCGCGCAGCACGGCCATCGACACGACCGCTGAGGGGATCGCGGAGGCGATGGTCATGCCGGCGAAGAGACCGAGATAGGCGTTCGCCGCCGCCAGGATCATGGCAAGCACTATCGCAAGCACGATCGCGCGCAGCGTCAGCTGCGGCACGGATCCCGGGAGCGCGCTCATGCGTCGGTTCCGAGCGCGTCGGCGATGTCCTGCAGCAGGCCGTTATCCTGAGGCTTCGTCTGCGGAGGGTAGCGCTTGAGTACGCGGCCATCGCGCCCGATGAGGAATTTCTCGAAATTCCAGCTGATATCGCCGGGGAAGCCGCTCTCGATCGAGGTGAGCAGCCGATACAGCGGATGCCGCGCGGGGCCGTTCACCTCGAGCTTCGCGCTCAAAGGGAAGGTCACGTCGTAGCGCGTGCGACAGAACTGCAGGATCTCGGGCTCACTGCCCGGCTCCTGGGCACCGAACTGATTGCAGGGAAAGCCCACGACCGCGAAATTCTCGGGACTGAGCTCGCGATGCAGGCTCTCGAGCGCCGCATACTGCGGCGTGAGTCCGCAGCGGCTCGCCACGTTCACGGCCAGCGTCACCTTGCCACGCAGGCCGGCCAGAAGATCCGCGGATCCATCGATGCCTTGCACGGGCACGTCATAAAAGCTGGTCATCGCGCCACTCCCCCATGCCGCTGCCGCTACGACTGCGGCGCCTGCGGTTGGCTCGCTGCCTCGCGCCGCATCCTGAGCAGGATGCGCGCCATGATCAGGCCACCCTCATAGAGCGCGTACATCGGCACGGCCATGATGCACATGGAGATCGCATCGGGAGGCGTGAGTATGGCCGCGATCACGAATATGCCGATCAGCACGTAGCCGCGATTGGCTTTGAGCTTGTCCAGACTGATGAGCCCCGTGATGACGAGCAGCACCACCGCGATCGGCACTTCAAAGGCGATGCCGAAGGCGAAGAACAGCCGCAGCACGAAGGTCAGGTAGTTGCTGATATCGGTCATCAAGGTCACGCCGGGCGGTGTCACGTTCACGAAGAACTCGAACACGTAGGCGAAGGCGACGCCGCTGTAGAAAAGTATGACCGAGGAGACGAGCAGCGGAATCGCGAAGCGCTTCTCGTGCCGGTAGAGCCCGGGGGCGATGAATGCCCAGGCCTGATAGAGCACGTAGGGCATCGCCACGAACAGGGCGACGAACATCGACAGCTTGAACGGTGTCATGAACGGCGACATCACGCCGGTCGCGACCAGATGCGAGTTCGGCGGCAGCTTGTGCAGTATCGGCAGCGCGATGAACGTGAACAGCCGATTCGAATATGACGCGCAGGGGATGAGCGCGATGATCACCGCGATCATGGCGCGAATGAGCCGCGTGCGCAGCTCGATCAGGTGCGAGATCAGGGTACCTTCGGCGAGTTTCTCTTCAGGCTCCGCGCTCATCCACGCATCCGTCACTCAGTCGCGCGTGGCGGAAGCAGGCGCGGAATCCGACCCGGCAGACGACTGATCGCGGTGCGCGTCAGGATCCTGCTGCGTCGTGTGCGGGGCCAGTCTGCCGGGCGGAGTGACCTCGTTGGGTCCAGGCACGTCCCAGCCGTGCGCGGTATGGATGGCCTCGGCCGCCGCGGCATCTGCGGGGGCGCCCGAGCTGCTATCGCCTGCCCCATTCGACGGCCCCATCGCGGCGCGGTCCTCCGTGCTCACAGTCGTGCTGTCCGCCGTGCCGGGTCGCGCTGCCGGCCCCGGCCCAGTTGCGTGCACTCCTGGCTTGGGCCTTTGATTGGTATCGAGCGCGCTCTCGACGCTGTTGACTTCCTGCTCGAGCTGCTCGCGGAACTGGCGCGCCATGGAGCGCGCGCGGCCGAGCCAACGGCCGACCTGTGCGGCGACACCCGGCAGCTTCTTGGGGCCCAGCACCACGAGCGCCAGGCCGAAAATGATCAATACCTCAGGGAAGTCGATGCCGAACATCCTGCCAACATAACGCGATTGGCAACCAAACAGCAGCTGCCGCGGAGCAAACCGTCAGCTGCGGTCCCGCTCGGCGCGCTCGCGCGCGGCGGTGACCTCGGGGAATTCCGCGTCCGGCTGCTGGGCCGTGACCTTCGCGGCGGGCTGCGCGGCGCCCTGCGCCATGCCCTTCTTGAAGCCCTTGACGGCCGCGCCGAGATCCGAGCCGATGGTGCGCAGCTTCTTGGTGCCGAAGACCAGCAACACAACCACCAGGATCACCAACACTTCGCGCATTGCCGTTACCTACGAGCCTCCGGCTCCGCCTGCATTGCAGCGCAGGCCGAAATGATAGGCCAAATTCCCCGTCTGGGCCCAGGAAACTTCTGTGATGGTTTTCAAGTGTTTGGGAAGCTTTCGAGCCAGAAAGTCACCGGTCCGTCGTTGACGAGGGATACCTGCATGTGCGCGCCGAACTCGCCCGCACCCACGGGGCTGTGTCGCTGCTGCGCCTGCTGCAGCAGATAGGCGAACAGCTCTCGGGCTCGCTCGGGCGCGGCCGCCGTGGTGAAGCCCGCACGGGTTCCGGAGCGGGTATCGGCCGCCAGGGTGAACTGCGGAACGAGCAACAATCCGCCACCCGCGGCGCGCACGTCACGATTCATACGGCCCTGCTCGTCGGGAAAGATGCGATAAGTGAGCACGCGCTCGAGCAGCCGGTCTGCACGTGCGGGATCATCGTCGCGCTGCACCCCAACGAGTGCGAGCACACCCCGGTCGATCGACGCGATGATGCGACCCGCGATCTCTACATGGGCACGATTCACGCGCTGCAGGAGAGCGATCATCGCGACGGGCAAGCGCCGCGCATGCCGGCCGACGGCCGCACTGCAGGACGGGTGCGCTGCGGCTGTGGCATTCGGCGGCGCGAATCCTTAAGATTCGGGGCCATTTTTGCGCTCGAGGATGGGTATGGGCTCTCGCCTCCGCTTTCCTTTCCTGCCGCTGATGAGCGTCTGCGCGCTGCTGATCTCTGCGTCCTCGCTTGCGCAGACCCCGGAGCTGCATGGGAATCCGGAGCACGGCAAGGCGATCTCATACACCTGTCTCGGCTGTCACGGCATCAAGGGCTACCGCAACGCCTATCCCAACTACGAAGTGCCGAAGCTCGAGGGACAGTATCCGGAGTACCTCCAGACGGCGCTGCAAGAGTACAAGAACAGTGAGCGCTCGCACACGACGATGCACTCACAGGCCTCATCGCTCTCCGAGCAGGACATGGCCGACATCGCCACGTATTTCGCCGGCAAGCCGCTGCAGCCGCAGGCTAGCCCGGCCGGTGCGCACACGCCGCCGCAATCCGCAGCTGTATGCGTTGCGTGCCATGGCACGAATGGCATCGGCATCGTGAGCATGTATCCGACCCTCGCCGGCCAGTGGTCGGACTATCTCGTGCAAGCGATCGAGGAATACAAGAGCGGGGCGCGCAAGCATCCGATCATGGATGCCATGGCGGCACAGCTGAAGGAGTCGGACGTGAGGCAGATCGCCGACTACTACAGCTCGCTCACGCCATCGCTGCACACTCTAGAGCGGCCCTACACGCGCTTGACCCTGGAGCACTGAGCCTGCGGTGGTCGCGGACCCTTGCGGCCCGCGCAGCATCACGGCCCGGACTGCGCCAGGCGCGATAGAAACAGCGCAGCGACCGAGAGATAGGCGTCGCGGTTGCCCTTCTTGCGAAAGCCGTGGCCCTCGTCCTTCGCCGCGAGGTACCACACTTCCCGTCCGTAGGCACGCAGCTGTGCCACGAGCCGCTGGGATTCGGCCGGCGGAACCCGCGGATCGTTGAGTCCCTGCACCACGAGCAACGGCCGGCGAATCAATCGCGCGTTGTTGAGCGGTGAGATGCGGTTCAGGAAGTCACGCGTCCTGGGATCGCGCTCGTCGCCGTACTCGGCACGACGCAGGTCGCGACGGTATGCTGAGGTGTGCTCGAGGAAGCTCACGAAGTTCGAGATGCCGACGAGGTCGATGCCGCCCTGCAGGCGATCGTTGTAGGCGATGAGCGAGGCGAGCGCCATGTAGCCGCCGTAGGAGCCGCCCATCACGATCACGTGCTGCCGGTCGAGATCGGGCTGCAGTCCGATCCACACGAGCAGTGAGCCGATGTCGCGTACTGCGTCCTCGCGCAGGACTCCGTTGTCGAGCTGCATGAAGCTCCTGCCATAACCCGACGAGCCGCGCACATTGGGTGCAATCACCGCATAGCCGAGCTCGTTCACCAGGAATTGAGTGAAGGCATCGAAGCCGGGGGTGTACTGGGCCTCAGGTCCGCCGTGGATGTCGATCACGACCGGATGCGGTCCCGCCTTGGTGGGCTTGTAGAGATAGGCTGAGATCATGCGGCGGCCGCCTTTGTCGCGATCCCAGGTCGGATAGCGCACCAGCTGCGCGGGCACGAAGCTGCTCTCGTCGAGAGGACCGGCTTCGCTGTGCGTCCAGCGCACCAGCGTGTGCGTCTCGATGTCGTAGACATACACGTCGCGCGGTGCCTGCGGGCTCTCGGCGGAGAACGCGAGGTGACGCCCCGTGCGATCGAAGCGCAATCTCGAGAGGGGCCCTGCAGGCAGTCCTGGCGGCGAGAGCTCGAGCTTTTGCTGGCTGTCGAGCACGGTGAGACGGCCGCGACCGTCCTCGTTGGACACGTACGCCACATAGCGCCCGTCGACGCTCACGTCGAAATCCTCCACGTCCCAAGGGATCGTGGCTGTCAGCTCGCGCGTCTCGTGGCTGGCGAGGTCCAGGTGTCTCAGCACGGCAAACTCGCCGCCCGCATCCGAAGCGACGTAAATGGCACGCCCCTCGGGCGCGAAGCGCGCTGCACGGATGCCAACCTTGTGCCCGCTCGGATCGAGTGGCGTCAGCGTGCCGCTCGCGACATCGGCCACATACAGATAGCTCTCGGCGATCGAGACGTAGTGCTGCAACAGCAGCTGTTGCCCATCGGGTGACCAGTCGAGTGGGTACCAGGTGCCGTGCTGGCCGCCGACCACCAGCCGTGGTGAGCTGCCGGCGCCCGCATCCCAGACGTAAATATCATCGTCGGTGCCGTTGCGCTCTTCGCCGAAGAAAGCGAGCCGCCGTCCGTCGCGCGTCCACACGAGCGCGCCGTGGCGCGACTTGCCGTCCGTCAGCATGCGTACGCTGTGATCCGAGAGCCGGTAGTAGTAGATCTGCGCGTTCTCGTCGCCCCCGCGGTCCTCGAGATAGGCGAAGCCCTCGGCTCCCGCGACCTGCGGCACTGCCGCCGTGCTGATGGGCTCGGCGCCGTAGGTCAGCTGCTCGCGCATGCCAAGAGGCGCGGCGACGCGGTGAATCTGTGCCGCATCTGCGAAGCGCGTGCTGACCAGCATGCCGCCGTCCGGCAGCCAGTCGAGGAACGTGGCCTGGCGCGCGGCCAAGTAGTGCTCCAGGCGCTCCTCGAGCGCGCCGTCCACAGTCGGTATGCCCTCCATGATCAGATTGCTGTGCTCCTGGTGCGCGAATGCGGCGCCAGGCTGTTGCGCCTGAGCGGCCGATAGAGCGCACGCGAGAGCGGCGATAGCGAGATGAAAGCGGCCCGGGATCGTCGTGTACATGCGAGCAGATTTGAGGCAGCTTGCGAAGCGACAAGGGTAGCAGGGTCCTGCTATGGTGCCTGATGGCGCGCGCACTTCCGTGGCGTGCGTCGAGATTCCAGCACAGCGCGCTCATGCCCGAACCAGTACCCAGATGCATGCTGATCCGGCACCCGCACGGCATCTCCGCGGTGGATGCGCAATATGTGCGGCCGGGGCTCGCTGCTGCACACATCATCGAGCAGTCAGGGCATGCCGCCGTCGTCGATGTCGGCACCAACCACTCCGTGCCACACCTGCTCGCCGCGCTCGAGGAGCTCGGCATCGAGCGCGGCGCGGTGGACTTCATCCTCCTGACACATGTGCATCTGGATCATGCCGGAGGCGCGGGTCTCGCGGTGCGTGAGCTCCCCAATGCACGCGCGGTGGTGCATCCGCGCGGCGCGCGGCACCTGGCCGATCCCGCGCGTCTGATCGCAGGCACTATTGCCGTCTACGGCGAGGAGACGTATCGGAGTCTCTACGGCGAGCTACTGCCGATTGCGCGCGAGCGCATGCTCACGATGCATGACGGCCAGCGTCTCTCCCTGGCCGGACGGGAGCTCCTGCTGCTGGAGACGCCCGGTCATGCTCTGCATCACTACAGCATCTTGGATGTGGCTCATGCCAATGTGTTCACCGGCGATACCTTCGGGGTGTCCTACCGCGAGCTCGATGGGCCGTCCGGCGCCTTCATCGTACCGGCTACCACGCCGACTCAGTTCGACCCCGAGCAGCTCGTCGCCTCGATCGACCGCTTGCTGAGCTACTCCCCACAGGCCGCGTACCTCATGCATTACAGCCGCGTAACCGGCCTGCCGCGCCTTGCGGAGCTGCTGAAGAGGCAAGTCCGCGAGCTCGCCGCCATTGCGTTTCGACATGCGCAGGATGCCAACCGCGCTGCTGCCATCCGCAGCGAGATGCGCTCGCTGTGGCTTGGGCTTGCCAGGAGCGAGGCCGTCGGAGCATCCGATGAGGTCATCGATGCGGTCCTCGGCATGGATCTCGAGTTGAACACTCAAGGCCTGGTGTCCTTTCTGGAGCGCAAGGCCTCCGCCGCGTATTAAGATCGAGCTTTCAGGCCGGACCGACATGTCCTCAGCACTCACACCCGGAGCGCGCCTGCGCGCCGCGCTCGAGTCCGAGCGGCCGTTGCAGATCGTAGGCGCGATCAACGCATACGCGGCGCTGTTGGCGCGGTCCGCGGGCTTCAAGGCCATCTATGTTTCGGGCGCGGGCGTCGCGAACGCCTCATTCGGCGTACCGGATCTTGGCATCACCTCGCTTGACGATGTCTGCGAGGACGTCCGGCGCATCACCGGAGCGGTGGACCTGCCCCTGCTCGTGGATGCCGACACGGGCTTCGGCAGCGCTTTCAACATTGCCCGGACCTGCCATGAGCTGATCCGCTCGGGGGCCGCGGGCATGCATCTGGAGGATCAGGTGCAGGCCAAGCGCTGCGGTCACCGACCCGGCAAGGCACTGGTGCCCGCGGATGAGATGGTGGACCGGCTGAAGGCGGCCGTCGATGCCCGCAACGACACCTCCTTCATCATCATGGCGCGCACCGATGCGCACGCGGTCGAGGGTCAGCACGCGGCGCTCGAGCGCGCGCAGCAATACGTCGCGGCCGGCGCCGACATGATCTTCGCCGAAGCGCTCACGAGCCTCGAGGAGTATCGGCAGTTCACCGCCAGCATCGCCGTGCCCGTGCTCGCCAATGTGACGGAATTCGGCAAGACACCCTTTTTCACCACCGCACAGCTCGCCGCCGCCGGAATCCGTCTGGTGCTGTATCCACTCTCGGCGTTTCGTGCCATGAGCCACGCAGCGCTCGCGGTCTATCAGGCGATCCGCCGCGACGGGACGCAGCAGGCCGTCGTGGCGCGCATGCAGACGCGTGAGGAGCTCTACCAGGTGCTCGACTATCACGCGTATGAGGAGCAGCTTGATCGGCTCTTCGGGCGCGATCCGGAGGTTACGAAATGAGTGAGCCCGCACCCACGGCGTTCCGGCCCAAGAAATCGGTCGCGCTGTCCGGCGTCACCGCCGGGAACACGGCCCTGTGTACCGTCGGGCGCACGGGCAATGATCTGCATTACCGCGGCTACGACATTCTAGAGGTGGCGGAAGCGGCCGAGTTCGAGGAGATCGCCCACCTTCTGATCCACGGCGAGTTACCGAACGCGGCGCGGCTCGCCGCCTACAAGGCCAAGCTCAAAGCCCTGCGCGGCCTGCCCGCGGTGCTGCGCGCGACGCTCGAGAGTCTACCCCCTGCAACGCACCCGATGGACGTGCTGCGCACCGCGGTGTCCAGCTGCGGATGCCTGCTGCCCGAGAAGGACGATCACCACCCCGCCGGTGCGCGCGAGATCGCCGATCGCCTGATCGCCTCACTGGGCTCCATGCTCGCGTACTGGTACCACTACAGTCATTCGGGGCAGCGCATTTTCGTGGAGACGGAGGACGATTCGATCGGTGGTCACTTCCTGCATCTGCTGCACCGGCGACCGCCGCCGCCATCGTGGGTGCGGGCGATGCACACCTCGCTCATCCTGTATGCCGAGCACGAGTTCAACGCCTCCACCTTCGCGGCGCGCGTGATAGCGGGTACGGGCTCGGACATGTACTCGTGCCTCACGGGCGCGATCGGCGCGCTCCGCGGCCCCAAGCATGGCGGTGCCAACGAGGCAGCGCTGGAGATCCAACTGCGCTACGACACCCCGCAGCAGGCGGATGCCGACATCCGCGCACGTATCGCAACCAAGGAAGTGATCATCGGCTTCGGCCATCCGGTCTATACCGTCTCGGATCCGCGCAATCAGGTGATCAAGGAGGTCGCCCGGCGTCTGGCGAAAGAGGCCGGGGATACGCAGCTGTTCGCGATCGCCGAGCGGATCGAGTCGACCATGATGGACGCCAAGAAGATGTTTCCGAATCTCGATTGGTTCTCGGCCGTCTCGTATCACATGATGGGTGTGCCCACGGCGATGTTCACGCCGCTCTTCGTCATCGCGCGCACCACCGGCTGGGCGGCGCACGTGATGGAGCAGCGCGCCGACGGCAAGATCATCCGCCCCGCGGCCAACTACACTGGACCGGAGCCGCGCAAGTTCGTGCCGCTCGCCAGGCGTTGAAGGCTGCATGTCACACGACGTCAAGTCGGCACAGCGACCCGAGCCGGACCGCCTGCTGGTCGACATCGCGGAGTACGTCAAGAGCTTCGAGCTGAGGAGCGCGCTCGCGTTCGACACCGCGCGCCATTGCCTGCGAGACACGCTCGCTTGCGGCTTTCTCGCGCTCAAGTATCGAGCGTGCACCAAGCTGCTCGGGCCGCTCGTGCCCGGCGCAGTGAT
>Ga0335080_10008664_pt1 | contig 10605 bp, 4 predicted proteins | sample Lox_Sample_34_FD_206720 | JGI IMG/M metagenome (GOLD analysis project Ga0335080, IMG submission 206720) | Soil microbial communities from Loxahatchee National Wildlife Refuge, Florida, United States - Lox_Sample_3.4 | ecosystem: Environmental > Terrestrial > Soil > Wetlands | place: USA: Florida... | reverse complement strand
ATGACCAGCTCGAGCGTCGTCCACAGCGTCGGCAGGTCGTAGTAGTTCATCGCGTGCCCTTCCTGCACGCGGTAGAGCTGGCCGCGGATGTCATAGCAGTCGACGGCGAGGATCTGCCAGGAGTCCTCATCCACGTACAGCGTGCGGCGGCTGTAGATGTGGCTGAAGCCCTTCTTGAGCGTCGCATCCACCACCCAGACGCGGTGCAGCTCGTAGCGCGCGTAGTCCTGGTTGATGTGGTTCTTGTGCAGGAGGTCTGAGTACTTGAGCTTCTCGCTCTGCAGCCGGTAGGCATTGTAGGGGACGTACATCTCCTTCTTGCCGAGCAGCTTCCAGTCGTAGCGCTCCGGGCTGCCGTTGTACATATCGAACTGGTCATCGGTACGCTGGTTGTCCGAATTGGTGCCCGGGTTGTCAAACGCCACCTGCGGCGCACGGCGCACGCGCCGCTGCCCGGGGTTGTAGATCCAGGCGCGGCGTGCATCCTTGGTCTGATCGAGCGTCTCCTGTACGAGCAGCACCTCCCCTGCGAGGCGCGCCGGTGCGGTGGTTTCCTGCAGGAAGTACACCAGCACGTTCTCCAGCCCCGCCTCCGTCATGCCCGCCACGTAGTAGGGGAAATAGAACTCCTCCTTGAAGTTGACCACGGTGTAGCTGCCCCCGGCGGTGGGCGCCACCTGACCGACCTGCAGTCCCGCGGCGACGCCGCGGTAGCGCAGCAGGTGGTTCCAGTACACCTCGAGGCCGGACTTCGGGATCGGGAACGGCGTGCCGCCGATCGCCCCCGTCACGCCGTTGCCGCCGGGCACGAGGCTTGCGGTGGTGGCGTTGCGCTTGGTGGCCTCGGCGACTTGATCCGGGACGGCCGCGCTGCGGTGCGTCGGATAGACGATCATCTTGTAGTCGGGATAGGTCTTGAAGAGCGCCTTATGCCCCTCGGTCAGCTTCGCGGCGTACTGCGCGAGGTTCGCGGAGGTGATCGTGTACAGGGGCTTGTCGCTCGCGTACGGATCGGGGTGATGGTCCCCGGACTTGTAGTTCGGGAAGCCCGCTTCCGCCGCTGAGCGGATGCCGCCCGTCCAGGCGGGGATGCTGCCGTCGGCATTGGCGGCCTTCTCCCCGCCGAGCGGGGTGAGGTCCTCACCGAGGTGTGCCGCCTCCTGGGGACTCACCGCACCGAAGGCGAGCGGCGCGAACAGCAGCCCTGCGGCGGCGGCCATGCGGATCAGCGTCTTCATTGAAGCCCCTCCTAAGGCGCACGCCGGCATGAGCGGTGGCGCGCGCGGTCGCTCTAAAACGAGTACTTGATGCTGGCTCCAACGAAGTCGCGATCGTTGAGCAGGTTGTTCCCGCCGGCGCCGCCGTATTGAGTGTACGACACATCGAAGTCCCATCTCTGGTGCAGATTGGCGCCCACGCCCACGGTGACCGCATGGCGGCCCTCGATGAAATTACCGCCCGGGCCGGGCGAGACGCCGCTCAGATCCTGCGACCAGGTGACGTGCGGCAGGATGTTCACCGACGGGATGAGGTTGGTGTACTCCAGGCGCGCCGCCGCGACGTAGCCGTAGGACCAAGAGGTCGGGAAGCGCGCGCCCGACTCGACCAGCCCGGGGTACTGCGGATAGCTGCCGATGTACGGGTTGCCGCTGAGGTTCGTGCCGGGGCCGTCTAAGCGCAGGCCGAGCCCCACCGGACCGCCCGTGTAGAGGTTCTCGAGCTGGGGAACGTAGTCCACCGCACCCTCAAACACGACGACCAGCTGCGAGGCCTTGAGCACGTTGGCGAAGACCTGCGTGGCCGTGGCCTGCGCCTGCCACATGTTCTTGCGCTCCCAGCCGGTGACCGTCTGGTTGAGGCCGAAGGCCCCCAGCTGGTTGCAGCCCGTGACCGGGGTCGGCCCGCTCGGCTGGCACTGCCCCGGGGCGCTCACCGGCTCATTCAGCAGCTGCGCAACGCCCGATTCGAAGGGGGTGAGTGCGGCGTACAGCAGCTCGGTGTCGTCGTACTGGAAAGGAATGCCGTGGCGGTAGGTGATCTCCCCCTGCAGCGCGGTGCCGGTCGGCTGGATCTGCGTATTGAAGGACACGCCGAACATCTTGATGTCCTGCGGAAACTCCTCGAAGTAGCCGGCGGTCTGGCCGTACTCGTTGGTGCCCAGGCTCTGCGCCTGCGCGGCGACGTTCCCGCCGGCCAGGAGCGTGTTCGCGCCGATGGTCGCGTACTGCGTGGCGGTGGTGGCCGAGAGGTTGCCGCCGAGCTGGGCGGCGCGCTGCTGGCCGGCGGCCGCGCCCACGGCCACCGCCTCGTTGAAGGGCAGCCCCGCGGCGAGCGCCTGGGCGGCACCGCCGACTGCACTGACCGCGCCAAAGCCATTGGCGAGGCCCGCCTGGCTGCCCGTCTGCGCGGAAACCACCGGCACCTTGCTGGTGTAGTTGAGGAAATAGAAGCCGATCTGCGTGCCGTGGTTGAGTGAAGGAAAGTTGACCTTGAAGTTGACGCCGTACTGGCCGGCATTGCTCGGGTTATGGTCCGGCAGGCGGTTGATGGCCTGGAAATTGCTGATGAACGGGCCACCGAGCGGGGCAAAGTTCACCCCGAGATCGGAGATCTGCCCAAAGCCGAGGAAGACCTTGTTGCCCCCGGGGGTGCCGCCGTCGTTGGTGCTGAAGTACGAGCCGTTCGGCTCGACGATCGTCTCGTTCCAGTCAAAGAGATACAGCAGCTGCGTGCTGACGTTCTTCGTCAGCTGCGAGTTGAACACGATCATGTCATCGGGCAGCAGCGCCGTCTTGAGCTCGGAACCGGGCGTACGCAGGTTGGCCACGTCGAAGTGGTTGACCTGGTTCAGGCCGTTGGGGATGAAGGTGCTCTCGCCCCAGTCCTGCACCTGGCGCCCCAGGCGCAGCTCCGAGGGCAGCGTGCCGAGGTCAAAGCGCCAGTAGCCGAAGGCATCGAGCAGCCGCACGTAGCTGCCCACGTAGTCCCTCGCGAAGTGGTCCAGCGGGATGCGGCGATCGGCGTTGTTGTCCATGACCTCGAAGTCATAGAGCCCCGAGGCGCGCACGAACACGCCGGCCTTGTCCTTGTAGTTGAGCGCAAGCTCGGTGACGCCGGTGGCGGCCTGGCTGAAAGTGGCCTTCGCCAGAAAGTTCAGATCCCCGTTGTCGATGTTCGGGGAGTAGCCACAACCGCCGTTGGCGGTGGCGATCAGCCGGCAGTCCGGGGAGGAGACGCGCCAGCCCTGCGCATAGCCCACGGTGGTGTCCCAGTTGAACGACCAGTCCCCCGAGCGGTCCTGCCAGCTCGCCGCCCTCGCGCCCGGGGCGATCCCGGCGAGGAAAAGAGCCGCCGCCGCCCAAGCGGCGACCGACGGACCACGCCCGGCAAGTACTTTCCGCATGTAACCCCCTGCTTCCCTCGCGCCGCACGGCGGAGCACGCGTGCATCGCCTGCCGGCTCGAGTCTCGATCGGCCTGAACGTCACTGCTCGCAGCGCTGTCGCGGGCCCGCCACGAAATCGTTATTGATGCCGCATGACGCACCGAGTCTATTACTCGCGCCTGCGGCGCGGCAAGGTGTCAGTCGTGCATGATCTGCAGGATGCTATGGCGCAACTGCTCACTGAGCACAAACTGTGCATCCTGCGCCACACGTACCAGGACCTCATCAAATTCGAGCCTGCCGCCCTCACCGCTGCGCACCACGCCGCGCTCGCGCAGCAGACCGATGAAGTTCCCGAACAGGGTGCGGTCGAAGAATTCCGGCGAATTAAGTCCATAAAGGCGCGTCATGCGCTGCGCGGTGAGCTGGCAGCGCTCCTCGAGCGTTGCCTGATCCACGGTGCCGCTGCCGGCCTGCACCAGCTGCGCCACGACCATGTAATAGCGCTCGATGGTCTGCACCGTGGCCTGCGCCAGGAGCGACAGCTGGGTGGCCGCGGCCGAGGCGGGCGCTGCGCGTGACCAGCCCTCCACGGCCGGCTGCGCCTCGATCAGCCCATGGGCGGCCAGAACTGCGAGCACGCCCTCGATCACCCGCGGCAGTTCCGCCTCCTCCCAGCGCAGAAACAGCTCCTGGGCGATGTAGGGGTAGATGCGCGCCGCCAGGCGCTGCAGGTCCTTGTTGGAGACCTGCGCATTGCTGAGGAATACGCAGGCGATCAGCGAGGGCAGCGCGAACAGGTGCAGGATGTTGTTGCGGAAATAGGTCGCGAGCACCGCGGCGGACTCGCTCATGCGCACGATGTCACCGAGCGCGTGCGCCTCGCGGTAGACCTGCTTGAGGGCGATACCGTAGGCGATCATCTCCGCGCCGCTCGCGGCGGTCACCGTGACGCGCTCGCTGTAGGGGGCCCCGCTCAGCAGCAGGCGGTAGAGATCGAGCTGGCGTGCGAGCGCGGCCTCCGGGAGCGCCTGGCGCGGCATCGCCAGGAGCGTCAGCGCGAGCAGGTTGATCGGTGACACCGCGGCTGCGGAGTTGATGTTGCGCATGATGGCAAGCGCCAGAGCATCCACCGCCCGGGCCACCCACGGACTGCGCACGTCCTCCTCGAAGCGCTCGGCGCGCCAGTGCTGGTGGTGCCGATCCAGTATGCCGTCGAGGGCGATCGGCTCGCCGAGGTTCACGTACACCTTACCGAAGCGCTCGCGCAGCACGCGCCAGGACTTCAGAAGCCCGAGTACGCTCTCCTTCTCCTTGGGCTGCCCGGAGAGCTCGCCGAGATACGTGCGGCCCTCCACCAGGCGCTCGTAGCCGAAGTAGACGGGGATGAACACCACCGGCCGCACCGGCGCGTGCAGGAAACCGCGCACCGTCATCGAGAGCATCCCGGTCTTGGGCTGCAGCAGCCGTCCGGTACGGCTGCGGCCACCCTCGATGAAGTACTCGATCGGGTGCCCGCGCGCCATGATGGTGGCGAGATACTTCATGAGCACGCTCGCATAGAGCGTATCGCCGCGCAGCGTGCGGCGGATGAAGAACGCGCCGCCCTTGCGCAGGAAGCGCCCGATCACGGGCAGGTTGAGATTCACCCCGCCGGCGACGTGCGGCACGGCGAAGCCCTGCACGTAGATGGCGTAGCTGAGCAGCAGGTAGTCCATGTGGCTGCGGTGGCAGGGCACGTAGATGAGCTCGTGCCCCTCGGCGGCCCGTTCCAGGGTGGCGGCGTGCCCGAACTCGACGCCGTCGTACAGGCGGTTCCACAGCCAGGCGAGCAGGTGCTCCATGAAGCGCACGAACACGTGCGAGTAGTTGGCGGCGATCTCGAGCGCATCGGCGCGGGCGCGCAGCATGACCTTGCGGCGCGTCAGGTGCCTGGCGCGCATCTCCTGCCTCACCGCGGCGCGCACCGTGCGCGTGCGCAGCACCGCGTTCACGATGGTGCGCCGATGCGAGAGGTCCGGCCCGATGCGCACCGCGCGGCGGCGCGCGTACAGCGCATGCAGGCCGCGTGCCACGCGCCATCCGCGGGTCGCGGCGGCGAGCTCGGCGCCGAGCAGCTCGCGCAGCGACAGCGGCGCGTCGAACTCCACCAGCGTGTCGCGGCCGTTGAAGAGCACCTGCAGGAACTTGCGCAGGCGAGTCGTGAGCACCCAGTCCTCCGCCAGAAGCAGCCGCCACCAGGACGCCTCGTGCTGCGGCGCCCGGCCCCAGTACACCGACACCGGCACCAGGCAGAAATCGGCGGCCGGGTCGGCACGCAGTGCGCGGATCATCTGCTTCAGCTGCGGCGGGGGCCGGCGGTCCGGGCGCATGCTCCAGAAGCTGCGCGGGCGGGTGAGATAGAAGTAAGCGAGCGCCCTTGCCCCGGCGCGTGAGCGCGCCGGGCGCGGCAGCTGCAGCCGCTCGCACGCGGCCTGCAGCACGGCGAGGTCGCTGATGCTGCGCCACTCGAGCACGTAGCACAGCGGGTGGGCGCAGCCGCGCACCAGCTCCGCCGCGTTCTCCGGACGGATCTTGAAACGCACCCACAGCGTGAGCAGCCGCCGCAACAAGCCGTTCATCATCGTTCTATGATGGGTCCCTCGCCGCCGGCGGCGGCTCGAAGGCGGCATCGTTGCAAATGCACACATTCGCGGGCAAGACGTTATTGATCACCGGAGCCTCCGAGGGCATCGGCAGAGCGCTCGCCCTGCAGCTCGCGGCCGAGGGCGCGAACCTGGTGCTGCTGGCGCGCAACGCCGCGCGCCTCGAGGAGTGCGTGCGCGAGTGCCGCGCACGCGGTGCGCAGGCCGAGGCGCTCGCCGGCGACGTCACGAGGCGCGAGGACTGCGAGCGCTGCGTCGCGCGCGCGCTGCAGCGCTTCGGCGCCCTCGATGCACTCATCAACAACGCGGGCGTGACCATGTGGGCGCGCTTCGACGCGGTGCGCGACTTCTCGGTCTACGAGCGGCTGCTGGCCGTCAACTATCTCGGCGCGCTGTACATGACTGCGGCGGCGCTTGCGCACCTGAAGGCCACGCGCGGGCTGATCGTGGCGGTCGCCAGCATGGCGGGCCTCACCGGGGTTCCGGAGCGCACCGGCTACGCGGCCAGCAAGCACGCGATGGTCGGCTTCTTTGAGTCGCTGCGCATCGAGCTCGCCGGCAGCGGCGTCGACGTGTGCATCGTCGCGCCCGATTTCGTGGTGAGCCAGATTCACCGCCGCGCCACCGGCGCCGACGGCCGGCCGCTCGGGCACACCCCGATGCAGGAGCCGCACATCATGACCGCCGAGGCGTGCGCGCGGCTGATCGTGCGCGCCATGCACCGCCGCCAGCGCCTGCTGCTCACCTCGGCACGCGGCCGCATGGCACGCTGGGGGCGGCTGCTCGTGCCGCGCTTGGTAGACCGCATGGCCGCCCGCGCGATCCGCGAACGCCGCTGAGGCTCACTCGTAGGCGATCGCTGGCAGGTCGAGGGCGATGAGAAAGTACTCGAACAGGTACTGGATGACGCGCAGGCGGTTGTGCAGCCGATGATCGCTCTCGAGCAGGTGCAGGGAGGCCTTGTAGGTGTTGGCGAAGCGCACGCTGTGCTCGTACGGCACGACGTCGTCGCGCCAGCCGTGCACGATGGAGGCCGGGCAATCGAGCACCCCGGCACGCAGCTCCGGCAGTCCCTCCATGTAGAGCGCCGGCGCCATGAGGAAAACGCCACGCGCGTGCAGGAGCGAGGCGGAAGCCACGGCGATATAGCCACCGAGACTGGAGCCGACCAGCACCAGATCACCGCTGAGCTCCTTGCAGAAGTCCACCAGCTTGGCGATCCGCGCGCGCGGTTCATCAAGACCGCGGTAATCGACCGAGTGCGCGTCATAGCCTTCCGAGCGCGCCACCTCCGCCAGCGCGGAGATCTTGCGGCCCCAGGGGCCGCTTTCCTTGCCGTGGGAGAACACCACGTGTCGGGCCACCACCACTTCTTGCATCATCGCACCGCCGTCGCTGGGACCTGCGCACGCATGCGCGAATAATGCAGGCAATGGAAACGTTAAGCCAATCAGCGTGTGTGCCGGCCTCGCCCGGCTGGCAGTTCTGGATCGATCGCGGGGGCACCTTCACCGACGTCATCGGAGTGTCGCCCGCGGGCGTGCTGCACGTGCGCAAGGTGCCTTCGGCGGCAGCCGCCGCGGCGGGTGCTGACCCGGGCCTGCAGGCCGCCGCGCACATCCTGCAAGCCTGCGGCGCCGTCGCGGCGCGCGTGACGCTCGTGAAGGTGGGCACCACGGTGGCGACCAACGCGCTGCTCACCCGCAGCGGTGAACCGGTGCTGCTCGTGACGACCCAGGGGTTCGCCGATGCGCTGCGCATCGGCTACCAGAACCGCCCCGACATCTTCGCCCGCAACATCGTGCTGCCGCAGAGCCTGTACACGCAGGTCATCGAGGCCCAGGAGCGCATCGATCACCACGGCACGGTGCTCGTGCCGCTCGACCTCGCGCGGCTGCGCGCGCAGCTGCAGGAAGCGCGGGCCGGCGGCTGCCGCGCGGTAGCGATCATCTTCCTGCACGGCTGGCAGCACCCGGAGCACGAGCGCGCCGCCGCAGGGCTTGCGCGCGCGCTGGGTTTCGAGGAGGTGTCGGTCTCGCACGAGCTCTCCCCCCTGGTGCGCTACGTCATGCGCGGCGACACCACGGTCCTCAACGCCTACCTGGCCGCGCCGCTGCGCGCCTATGTCGAGGCCCTGCAGGCACAGCTGCGCACGCTCGACCCCGAGGCCGAGCTCGCCCTGATGCAAAGCAACGGCGGCCTGGCGGCCGCGGCGCGCTTCCACGCGATGGCGAGCGTGCTGTCGGGGCCGGCCGGTGGGCTGATCGGCATGCGCTGGGTCGGTGAGCGGCTCAAGCACCCGCGGCTCATCGGCTTTGACATGGGCGGCACGTCCACCGACGTCTCCCTGATCGACGGGGAGCTGCCGCAGCGCTTCGAGCACCACCTGGCGGGCGTGCGGCTCATGCAGCCGATGCTCGACGTGCACAGTATCGCCGCCGGCGGGGGATCGGTGCTGGCTTTGCGCGACGCGCGCTTCGCGGTGGGCCCCGAGTCCGCGGGCGCCGACCCGGGACCTGCCTGCTACGGGCGCGGCGGCCCGCTGACACTCACCGACGCGCAGGTACTGCTCGGTCGGCTGCGCCCCGACACCCTGCCGCAGGTGTTCGGACCTGCGGCAGACGCCCCCATCGACACCGCGGCCGTAGAGACGCACTTCGCCGCCCTGACGGTGCAGGCCGGCGGCGGCACGCCCGAGGCGCTCGCCGAATCCTTTCTCGAGGTCGCGGTGGAGTCGATGGCCAACGCAATCCGCCAGGTGTCCACGCGCCAGGGACGCGACGCGGCGGACTTCACGCTGTTCTGTTTCGGCGGCGCCGCCGGCCAGTATGCGTGCCGCGTGGCGCGCGCCGCGGGCTTAAGCCGCATCCTCGTGCACCCGCTCGCCAGCGTCCTGTCCGCCTTCGGCATCGGCGTTGCCGACCGCCTCGCGGTGCGCCGGGTGAGCTGGCGCCGCGAGCTGAACGCGGAACATCTCGGGCAGGCCCTCGGGGGCTTCGCGGATCTGGAGGCTCAGGCGCTGGGTGAGCTCGCAGCCGCGGCCGGCGCTGCGCACGTGACACGGCTGCTCGAGCTGCGCGCGGGGGACAGCGATGTGTGCCTGTCCGTGCCGCTCGGCTCGCTTGCCGAGGTGCACGAGCGCTTCCAGGATGAGCACCGCCGCCGCTTCGGCTTCGCCCTGGGCGCACTGCAGGTGATCGTGGAGGCGCTGCGGGTCGAGGCGCGCTGCGCGTCGGTCGACGCGGCCTCACTGAGGCTGCCCGCCGCTGAGGCCGCGGCGGCCCTGCCGCCCACGGCGCGCGCCTGGTTCGGCGCGTGGCGCGAGGTGCCGCTGGTGGATGCGGGCGCCCTTACCAGCACCCTGAGCGGCCCGGGGCTGATCGTGGATCGGCACACGACGGTGGTGCTGGAGAGCGGCTGGCGGGTGCGCGCGCTGGCGGACGGGGTGCTGCTGCTCGAGGCTGAGGTCGCGGCGGCGCCGCAGACGCGCGTGACTGCGACCGCGGGCGCCGCGCGGCTGGAGATCTTCAACAACCTCTTCATGCACATCGCCGAACAGATGGGCGAGGTGCTCAAGTCGACCGCGCAGTCGGTCAACATCCGCGAGCGGCTCGATTACTCGTGCGCGCTGTTCGACGCGCGCGGAGCCCTGGTGGCGAACGCCCCGCACATGCCGGTGCACCTGGGGTCCATGGGTACGAGCGTGCGCGCGGTGATGCGCGCGCAGCCTCAGATGGGCCGCGGGGATGCCTGGTTGCTTAACAGCCCCTATCACGGCGGCACGCACCTGCCGGACATGACCGTGGTCACGCCGGTGTTCATCGCCGGCACCGCCCGGCCGGACTTCTACGTCGCCGCGCGCGCCCACCACGCCGACGTCGGCGGCAGCACCCCCGGCTCCATGCCACCCTTCAGCCGCCGCATCGAGGAGGAAGGCATCCTCTTTGAGTGCTGCGCACTGGTAGCCGGCGGCACGCTGCGCGAGCGCGAAGTGCTCAGCGCCCTCACCTGCGGGCCCTTTCCGGCCCGGCGCCCGCAGCAGAACCTCGCCGACCTGCGCGCGCAGCTCGCGGCCAACGCGCGCGGGATCCTGGAACTCGAGCGCGCCGCACAGCGTCACGGGCTCGATGTGCTGCATGCCTTCATGGCGGCGGTGCAGGACAACGCCGCCGCCTGCGTGCGGCGCGCACTCGCCACGCTCAGCAGCGGCAGCTTCAGCTACGAGATGGACAACGGCGAGCGCATCAGCGTGCGCATCGACGTCGACCGCGCCGCGCGGCGCGCCTGTGTCGACTTTGCAGGCACCTCGGCGCAGGGCCCGCACAACTTCAACGCCCCGCGCGCGGTGTGCACCGCCGCGGTGCTGTACGTGTTCCGCACGCTCATCGCCGAGACGATCCCGCTGAACGAGGGGTGCCTCGCGCCGCTTGAGATCCGCATCCCGGAAGGCTCGATGCTCGACCCGCAACCGCCCGCCGCGGTCGCCGCCGGCAACGTCGAGACCTCACAGTGCCTCGTCGATGCGCTCTACGGGGCGCTCGGGGTGCTAGCGGCCTCCCAGGGCACGATGAACAAT
>Ga0335080_10008662_pt1 | contig 10607 bp, 9 predicted proteins | sample Lox_Sample_34_FD_206720 | JGI IMG/M metagenome (GOLD analysis project Ga0335080, IMG submission 206720) | Soil microbial communities from Loxahatchee National Wildlife Refuge, Florida, United States - Lox_Sample_3.4 | ecosystem: Environmental > Terrestrial > Soil > Wetlands | place: USA: Florida... | reverse complement strand
GCAGCGTCTCCGGGATCAGGTAGGTGAGGAACACCCCGGTGCCGAGCGCGACCGAGCCCCAGAACTTCATCCGCGCCAGGGCGAACGCCGCCGGGACGCTGATCAGCATGGTGACCACCACCACCACGATCGAGACCACCGCGGAGTTGGCGAAGAAGGTGAGGTACTGCGCCGAGCCGAGCAGCGCGGTGTAGTTCTCGAGCGTCGGGTGGTAGATCCACCACGGGTTGGTCACCGCGCCGATCTCCGCGCTCGACTTGAGCGAGGTGATCAGCATGTAGATCGGCGGCGTGAGGAAGAAGATCGCGAACACGACGAGAAAGAAATACGACCAGCGCAGCGCCCAGCGGCGGTCGCGGCTCATGCTGGCGCGCCGGCGCCGGGCGGGGGCGGTCGGTGCCGCCGTGGCGATCGCCGTCATCGTGATCACGCCTCGTTGCCGCGACGGTTGATGTCGCGCAGGATGAACACCGCCACGATGGTGAGGATCGGCACCATGAACAGCGAGACGGCGGCGCCGGCCGGGATGTCGCTGCTCTGAATGCCGAGCGAGAACGCCCAGGTGGCGAACACGTGCGTGCGGTCGATCGGGCCGCCGGCGGTGAGGATGCGCACGATGTCGAAATTGGCGAAGGTCACGATCAGCGAGAACAGCGCCGTGATGGCGATGATGTTGCGCATCATCGGCAGGGTCACATAGCGCATGCGCTGCCACCAGTTGGCGCCGTCGATCGCGGCGGCCTCGTACAGCTGCTCGGGCACCGACTTGAGCGCCGCGAGGTACATGATCATGAAGAACGGCGAGCCGATCCAGACGTTGACCAGGATGACCGAGAAGCGCGCCCAGTCGGGATCGCCGGTCCACGGCACCGGATCGACGCCGAACAGCGCCAGGATCCAGTTGAACGCGCTGTACGACGGATCGAACAGCCACAGCCAGGCGAGGCAGCTCATCGCCGGCGGGATCACCCACGGAACCAGCAGCATGCCGCGCCACTTGCGCTGGCCCTTGCCGGGGATGTTGTGCACGAAATGCGCGACGATGAAGCCGATCAGCGCCTTGAAGATCACCGCCGTGATGGCGAAGACGCAGCTCTGCCGAACCACCATCCAGAAGGTTTCACGCTTGAACAGCCAGGTGAAGTTGTCGAACCAGACGTGGCGCTGCATCGACTTGTTCAGCGTCGCGAGATCGACCGCGTAGAGCGCCGGATAGAGCACCAGCAGGACGATCAGCAGGATCAGCGGCAGCGTCATTGCGAACGCGATGGTCGACTTGCGCCGCAGCGCGCGGCGCAACCCCCCGCCGCCGCGCCCGACCGGCCGCACCACCGCGCCTGGCAATGCCTGATCGACCATCCGCTCGTCCCCACAACGAGGCGCCGGCCGCCGTCCGTGCGGACGGCGACGGGCGCAGAATCATCAGCTCCGCATGAAGCCTTCGATCTCGCCCTCCGCCCAGGCGAGCGTCTGCTCCAGCTTCTCGCCCTTCATGAAGCGCACCACCATCTTGGTCTGGATCGCCTGGGTGTAGATCTGCACCGCGATCTTCGGCGGCGCCGGCTGTGCGGCGACCGACAGGATCTGGTGATTGTACGGGTTCGGGTAGTGGTAGAGCGTGCCCTTGGGCGGCCCTTCCTCGGCCCACACCTTCAGCGTGGTCAGGTTCTCGAACGACGGCAGGTCGTAGCCGCCGCTCGCCACCACCATCTTCTCGACCGCCGCCGGCTGCGACAGGGCGAGCAGCAGGCTCTTTGCCGCCGACTTGTTCTTGCCGAAGGCCCAGATGCCCCAGAAGTAGGGCAGGAACGGCGCATAGCGGCCGTGCGGGCCGGACGGCATGCCGTGCGTCCACAGCTGCTCGGCGACCTTCGGCGCGTCGCGCTTGGCCACCGCCCAGGCGCTCGGCGGGTTCATGATCAGCGAGCCCTTGCCGGCCACGAGGTACTTGTTGTTCGACGCGTTGTCCCAGGCGGGCGCGTCCGGCGGCAGCCATTGCGAGAGCTTCTTGTAGTACTCCATCGTCTGGCGGACCTTGTCGGTCTTCACCGTGATGTCGCCCTTGGCGTTGACCAACTCGGCGCCGAACGACTGGAAGATCGCGCCCGCGGTGTCGACGTTGTCCTCGGTCTGGCCGAGCCCGATGCCAATCGGATGCCCGCCCTTGTGGCAGGCCTCGGCCGCCTTGAGCAGCACGTCGAGCGTCCACCCATCAGCTTTCGGCGGGCTGCCGGCCGGATACATCTCGACCACGTCGATGCCGGCGAGCTGCTTCATCAGGTCGATGCGCGAGCACGGTCCCTTGATCTGGCTGCCGACGCAGGCCGGAATCGCGCGCCAGTGGCCTTCGGCGCGGGCGAGGTACTCGACCGTCGGATTGACCTTGCCGTTGGTCTTGATCAGCTCGGTCATGATCTCGTCGACCGGCTCGAGCCGGTTGGCGTGATCGTGCGGCTGCCAGCTCGGGAAGGCGAAGATGTCGTGGCCCGACTGCGCCTGCGCCTCGGCCGCGATGGTCAGCAGGTTCTTGTTGCCCTGCGAGGTGATGTAGTCGATCGAGACCTCGACCTTGTTCTTCTCGCCCCATTCCTTGCACAGGGTCTCGGAGGCCTTGTTGGCGCCCGGCACCCAGTGGTCCCAGAAGCCGATCGACAGCGCGCCGGCCGCATGGGCTCCCCGGACATAGGGGGCGGCCACGACGGCGGTCGTCGCCAGTGCGGATTTTGCAAGAAGCGTCCGACGCGAGATGCGCGAGCGCAGCATGGGAACCTCCCCTGGAATGGTGACGTCGTCTCCCTCACGGCCGTTTCGGCCGATTTGTTGTGACGCGAATCGTACACCAGGGCTTGCTGCCCGGCCAGCTTGCAGGCGGTCCTCGGCGGCCGGTCATGCGCGGTGAATCGGCGCACGAATTCGGTCAGTGGTGCTTACGCTTTCCAGGTATCAGGGATCAGCAATCAGGCTGATCCCTGATCCCTGATCCCTGATCCCTGATCACTGTTTCCCGTACACCGGCACGATCCCGCCGCGCGTCACCTTGTTGTCCGGCGACGCCAGAAACAAAATCGTTCGCGCCACCTCCTCGACCTTCGGCCAGCTCGCGTGGTCGGCCTTCGGCATGTCCTTGCGGTTGGTCGGCGTGTCGAGGATCGACGGCGCCACCGCGTTGACCAATATGTTCTTGGCGGCGACCTCCTCGGCGAGCGCCATGGTGAGGGTCGCGACCGCCGCCTTGCTCGCCGCATACGCCGTCATGTTGGCGCCGGCGCGGCCTTCCAGCGCCGGCCGCGCCGCCACGTTGACGATGCGGCCGCCGTCCGGCGCGTGCGACATCATCGCGACCGCGGCGCGGCAGCACAGGAAGCAGCTGACGAAATTCATGTCGATCTGGTGACGCAGGATCGCGACCGTGGTCTCGCCGATCGGCGCGTAGGCGAACCCGCCGGCGATGTGGATCGAGGCCCACAGCGTCGGCACGCCGGCATAGACGCGGGCGACCGCCGCCTCGTCGGCGAGGTTCGCATCGGCGATCAGCTTGACGCGCGCGTGGCTGCGATGCGGATAGCGTTCGGCCTCCGCGGCGACGAGGTAGGGCACGTGACAGGTCGCGCCCGCCTCGAGCAGCGCGCCCACCACCGCAATGCCCAGCGCGCCGGTCCCGCCGGTGACGACGACATGTCGATCCTGGAAAAGCATTGCGCTGTCTCCCTCGCGTGACGCCCGCCTTGAGCCTATCACGCTTCCGCCCCATGCTGTGGCGTATCCGAATCACGGGAGCAGCATGGCGGACTTCGATCTCGCCATCATCGGCGGCGGCATCAACGGCGCCGGCATTGCGCGCGACGCCGCCGGGCGCGGGCTCAAGGTCCTGCTGCTCGAGCAGAACGATCTCGCCTCCGGCACCTCGTCGGCCTCGACCAAGCTGATCCACGGCGGCCTGCGCTATCTCGCGCAAGGGTCGCTCCGCCTGGTGCGCGAGGCGCTCGCCGAGCGCGAGGTGCTCATGCGCATCGCGCCGCACCTCGTCCATCCGATGCGCTTCGTGCTGCCGGCCGAAGCGGCCGACCGGCCGGCCTGGATGCTGCGGCTCGGTTTGGCGCTCTACGACCACATCGGCGGCCGCCGCACGCTGCCCGGCCGCCGCAGCATCGACTTCCATTCCGATCCGGCCGGCGCGCCGCTCAAGCCGCAGTTCGCCCGCGGCTTCGAGTATTCCGACTGCACGGTCGACGACGCGCGCCTGGTCGTCGTCAACGCGCTCGACGCCGCCGCGCACGGCGCGAGCATCCGCACCCGCACCCGCGTGGTGCGGGCCGATCGCGCCGCCGAATGGACGCTGGTGCTCGAAACGCGCGGCCGCCGCGCCGTCGCGACCGCGCGCGTGCTGGTCAACGCGGCGGGGCCATGGCTCGCGCATGTGGCCGGGAGCGTGCTGGGCCTGCCACGTCCGCTGCCGGTGCGCCTCGTCAAGGGCAGCCACATCGTGGTCGCCCGCCTGTTCGACCACGACCGCGCCTACATCCTGCCGGTGCCCGACGGCCGCATCGTCTTTGCGCGCCCCTACGGCGACGCGTTCACGCTGATCGGCACCACCGAGGAGGATTTCGCCGGCGATCCGGCGGCGGCGAATGTCGAGGCGCATGAGGTCAAGTACCTGTGCGACGCGATGAATGCCTATCTGCGCCGGCCGATCGGACCGGCCGACGTGGTGCACGCCTTTGCGGGTGTACGCGCGCTGTTCGACGACGGCGCGCGGCTCGCGCGCGACGCGACGCGCGAATACGTGCTCACCCTCGACCGCGGCGGCGGCCGGGCGCCGCTGCTCACCGTCTACGGCGGCAAGATCACCACCTATCGCCGGCTCGCCGAGGCGGCGCTCGCCCGGCTGTCCGCGGTGCTGCCCGCGGCGCCCGCATCGTCCGCATCGTCCGCATCGTCCGCATCGTCCCCTTGGACCGCCGATCGGCCGCTGCCGGGCGGCGATTTCGCGCCGGGGCATGATGCCGATCTGGCCGCCGAGACGCGCCGCAGCTGGCCGTTCCTCGCCGAGGGCCACGCGCGCCGCCTGGTCGAAGCCTACGGCACGCGGGTGCGCGACCTGCTCGATGGTATTCAAAACGTTAACGGTCTCGGCCCGTGCTTCGGGGCCGATCTCACCGGTGCCGAGGTCCGCTACCTGATGCAGCACGAATGGGCCGAGACCGCCGAGGACGTGCTGTGGCGGCGCGGCAAGCTCGGCCTCGTCCTGGGCAGGGAGCAGCGCGATGCCGTCGGGCGCTTCATGACCGATACGGTGGGCGCCCCGCAGGGTTGACCAATTGTCAACCCGCCGGGCGGTTGTGTCGGATTTTAGCGAATTCCGGAACGCACTCCTCACACTTTTATGCTCTTATCTTTATTGAAAATAAGAGAAAACCCGCACGGGCCGCACCAATGATGTTGTCGGCACAAGACGAAAGAGTCGCGCTGCTGCTCGGCCCGCGCAAGGTCCTCATCATCGACGATGAGCACTACACCCGCAAGGTCATCAAGACGCTGTTGATCACCATGGGGGTGAAGAGCATCCAGGAAGCGCCCGACGGCGAAGCCGGGATGGAGATCATTCGCACGTTCGCGCCGCACGTCGTGCTGTGCGACTGGGAGATGCCCGGCCTCGATGGCCCGGGCTTCGTGCGCGCCGTGCGCTCGCCCGAGACGTTTCCCTATCCGGACGTTCCCATCATCATGCTGACCGCGCATGGCGAGCGCTCGCGCGTGGTCGAGGCCGCCCGTCTCGGCATCAACGAGTATCTGCTCAAGCCGGTGTCGAGCCAGGCGCTGCAGGCGCGCATGCTCTCGGTGATCACCCACCCGCGCAAGATGGTGCGCAAAGGCGACTACTACGGTCCCGAGCCGCGCAAGCTCTCCAGCTTCAAGGAGAGCGACCAGGGCTACTCGCAGCTCGCGCTGGTGGATTGACTTGGGGCGAATGGCGAATGGCGAATAGGGAAGAAGCCCCTGTTCGCCATTCGCTGGTCGCTATTGGCTCAGCACCGCTCTCGCAATGACCCGCCGACTTGATGCATGATGGTCCCGGTCGTCTCCGGAACCTTTGCATGCCGACTCATCTCGTCGCCATCGACCAGGGAACCACCTCGACGCGCGCGATCGTCTTCGACGCCGCGCTCAGCCCCGTCGCGGTCGCCCAGCAGGAGTTCACCCAGCATTTCCCCCGTGACGGCTGGGTCGAGCACGATCCCGAGGAGATCTGGGCGAGCGCGGTCGCGACGGTGCGATCCGCGCTGGCCAAGGCCGGCGTCGCGGCGGCCGACGTCGCCGCCATCGGCATCACCAACCAGCGCGAGACGACGCTGATCTGGGACCGCGCGAGCGGCAAGCCGATCCACAACGCGATCGTCTGGCAGGACCGCCGCACCGCCGACATGTGCGCGCGGCTGCGCGCCGCCGGCCACGAGGGGATGCTTACGCAGAAGACCGGGCTGCTGCTCGATCCGTACTTCTCGGCGACCAAGATCGCCTGGCTGCTCGACCACGTCGCGGGCGCGCGCGCCGCCGCGCAGGCCGGCCGGCTCGCCTTCGGCACCGTCGATACGTTCCTGTTGTGGCGGCTCACCGGCGGCAAGCTGCACGCGACCGACGCCACTAACGCGGCGCGCACGCTCCTGCTCGACATCCACGACGCGCGCTGGGACGCCGAGCTTCTCGACCTGTTCACCATCCCACCGTCGCTGCTGCCCGAGGTGCGCGACTGCGCCGGCGACTTCGGCACCACCGACCTGTTCGGCGGAGATATCCGCATCCTCGGCGTCGCCGGCGACCAGCAGGCCGCGACGGTCGGGCAGGGCTGCTTTGCGCCCGGCATGATGAAGTCGACCTACGGCACCGGCTGCTTCGCGCTGCTCAACACCGGGCCGCAGATGGTGACATCGCGCAACCGCCTGCTCACCACCATCGCGTATCAGCTCGCCGGCAAGCGCACCTTCGCGCTCGAAGGCGCGATCTTCATCGCCGGCGCCGCCGTGCAGTGGCTGCGTGACGGCCTCGAGATCATCCGCACCGCCGCCGACAGCGGTGTGCTCGCGGCCGAGGCCGATGCGGGCGAGCAGGTCTATCTGGTGCCGGCGTTCGTCGGCCTCGGCGCGCCGTGGTGGGACGCCGCGGCGCGGGGCGCGATCTTCGGCCTCACCCGCAACTCCGGCCCCGCCGAGCTTGCCCGCGCGGCGCTCGAGTCGGTCGGCTATCAGACGCGCGACCTGATCGAGGCCATGCGCGCCGACTGGCCGGAGCTGGGCGCGACGGTGCTGCGCGTCGACGGCGGCATGACGGCGAGCGACTACACCATGCAGTTCCTCGCCGACATCCTCGATGCGCCGGTCGACCGTCCGGCGGTGCAGGAGACGACGGCGCTCGGCGCCGCCTATTTCGCCGGCCTGGCGGCGGGGGTGTGCCCGCAGCCCACCGAATTCGCCAAGACGTGGAGGCGCGAGCGCCGCTTCAGGCCGAACATGTATCCGGCCGTGCGGGCCAGGAAATGGGCCGGCTGGCAGGACGCGGTGCGGCGGACGCTGACGCAGCGCCCGTAGCCAACGGCCCCCTCGCGGCGGATGGTCAGTCAGCCGTCCGCGCGCGGCGAGGTCGGCCTTCCAGTCCGGCCTCGCGCGCCTCGAGGTGAGGTCCGCGCGGCGGCATGGTGAACGTCGACTCGACCGACGTGTAGTCGAAATACCCCAACCGCGCGAGCGGGCGGATCTTCACTACGTCGAGCTTGCCGTCGGACGTGATCACGTCGTCGCGGATGTGGACGCCGACCACGCGGCCGATCACCACGTGGTGGACCTGATCGAAGGCATTGCCCGGCAGCGCCAGCACGCCGTGCAGGCGGCATTCGAGGTGGACTGGCGAGGCGGCGACGCGCGGCGGCTTGACGATCCGCGCCGGGATCATCTCGAGCCCCGCGAGCGCGGCTTCGTCGACGTCCGGCCCGACGAACTGCGACGTGATGTTGACCGCTTCCCTGAGCTCATAGGTCGCCATGTTGACGACGAACTCGCCGGTATCGGTCGCGTTCTTGACGCTGTCCTTGCGCCGCCCGCTTTCGGGGAACGCGTTGGCCGAGAACATGACATAGGGCGGATCGTAGCCGAGGTTGTTGAACTGGCTGTACGGCGCAAGGTTGACGACGCCGTCGCGGCTCACCGTCGAGATCCAGCCGATCGGGCGCGGCACCACGATCGACTTGTAGGGATTGAACGGAAGGCCGTGGTCGTCCTTGTCCGGCTCGTAGAACATCGTCGCCCTCCCGCGGGCCGCGGCCCGGACCTTGTCAATGCATCGGGTTGATGCCCGTGATCTTTACGATCGCCGCGACCTTGGCGCGCTGCGCCTCGATCGCTGCGGCGAACTCCGCCGCCGTGCCGGCGTGAACGATCTGGCCGATCGCCGTGAGGCGCGCGGCCAGCGCCGGGGTGGCGGCCGCAGTGGCGATGTCCGCCGCGATGCGGTCGCGCAGCTCCGTCGACATCCCGCGCGGACCGAAAAAGCCCCACATGCCGTCGAACTCGATCTCGGGAAAGCCGGCCTCGCGAACGGTCGGGACCCCGGGCGCTGCCGGGGCGCGCTGCTTGTTGACGACGGCGAGGAGGCGGACGTTGCCGGCGGCCACCTGCGCCTGCAGCGTGGCCAGCACGGTGATCATGAGATGCAGGCGTCCGGCGGAGAGGTCCTGCAAGGCGCGACCCTGTTCGCGGTAGGCGACCGGGAGCATGTCGAGCCCGGCGCTCTGGGCGAAGCCCGCCAGCACATAGGTGAGGGCGCCGCCGCCGCTCGCCCAGTTGAGCGTGCCGGGATGCGCGCGCGCGAAGCCGACCAACTCGGACAGCGATCCGACGTTGAGGCCTTGCGTGGCGGCCAGCATCACGAAGGTGTCGGTCGCCTGCGCGATCGGCACGAGATCGCGCGCCGGATCGTAAGGCAGCTTTTCGTGAACGTACGGGAAGAGGCTGATCGGGGCGGCGGCCGAGTACAGCAGCGTGTGATCGTCGTGCAGGTTGACGAACGCGACCGTGCCGATGAGCGTTTCGGCGCCCGGCCGGTTTTCCACCACTACCGGCTGCTTCCAGATCTCGGCGAGCCGCTCGGCGAACTGCCGCGCCGCGATGTCGCTGCCGACGCCGGCGCCGATCGGCACGATCAGGCGAACCGGCCGCTGCGGCCAGGGTTCCGCCGTCGACCGGCCCGGGAGCCCGAGTGCCGCTGCGGCAATCGACGCGACGACGGCGAGACGGTGGAGCACGCGGCACATGGCATCTCTCCTCAGGTCCTGGTTGCGGTCGACTCTCCGATTGATTGACGCGAGCCGCGCTTGCGGCGGCCTGCGCCGGGCCGCGCATAGACCGCGTTGCCCTCGATGACGCGCACGAGCAGATCGATCAGCAGCTCCTGCTCGTTCGGCTTGAGCGGCGCGAGGATGCGCTGGTTGGTCGCGAGATTGTGCGGGCGCAGCCGCCGGCGCAGCTTCAGTCCCTGCGGCGTCAGGCGGAGCTCGCGGGCGCGGCGATCCGCGCCGTTGGTGCGCCGCTCGACCAGCCCCCTGGCCTCGAGCTCGTCGACGATCTGGCCGGCATTGACCGGTACGATGCCGATGGTCTCGGCCAGCCGGCGCTGATCGATCCCCGGCACGGTGTCGAGGCAGGCGATCACCGCCAGCTGCAGCTGGGTGATGCCTTCCCCGGCGAGCGACTCGGTGACCATGGCGGCGCAGATCTGCTGGAAGCGGCGCGCCAGATAGGCCGGGAAGCGGTTGATGACGAGCGGCGGCGCGGCCGCCGCCCTGTCGACGGTGCGGCCGTTGTGCGAGGCCGTGCGCCGCGCGCTCATCGCGCGGCCGGCCAGTTGGAGATAATTATAATCACCATATTTATAATGATAATAATTATAGATATCTTGTCAAGCGGGTTTCCGCGCCTGCGTGCGCGTCATCGCCGGGGCGTGGGAGCGAGCGATTCGATGCGGTTCGTCGCCGAATGCGGAGCGGGGTTTTGAAGCTACCCGACGAACGCCGGCAGCTTCCGCCGCAGGATCTCCTCCGCCTCGCGGGCGATGCGCGCGACGATCGCGGCCGCCGGCACGATGTCGTGGATCAGGCCCGCATCCTGGCCCATCGACAGCGGGCCTTCCGCCACGTCGCCGGACTTGCGCGCCGCCTGCAGCCGGGCGTGCGCCTCGGCGCGGTTCTGCCGCAGCGCCCATTCGCGGCCCGCCCAGCGCTCGATGAAACGGTTTCGCCGCGACCGGGTCATGGCGCCGGGCCACACCAGCCCGGCCGCGATGTCGGGAATTTCCGAGAGCTGCGTGTCGTGCCCGTCGCTGTCGACGATCGCCTGCTTGAAATTGGCGTGCAGCGGCGACTCGTCGGTGGCGAGAAACCGGGTGCCGAGCAGGATGCCCTGTGCGCCGAGCGCAAGCGCGGCGACCAGCCCGCGGCCGTCGGCAAATCCGCCGGCGGCGAGCACCGGGATCGGCGCCACCGCATCGACGATCATCGGCACCAGCGGCATGCTCGCCATCCAGCCGACGTGTCCGCCGCCCTCGGTGCCCTGGGCAATGAT